>JACXTT010012566.1_pt1 | contig 11230 bp, 8 predicted proteins | sample 9270951 | NCBI WGS metagenome assembly JACXTT01 (sample SAMN15532306, study PRJNA645909) | rock metagenome | isolation source: weathered quartz diorite | place: Puerto Rico | collected 2017-06-21 | reverse complement strand
GGTTGCCGCCCAGTGGGCGCCGCCATACCAGCGCGTCCACACGAATGGCCTCCGGCGCCACTTCCATCGACACCACGGCAACCAGCTTGCGGACCAGCTTTCCGATCAGCCCCGTTTGCGGCGCCGGCGCGCCGTCCGCGTGCGCGGTGAGAAAGGCGCGCACGGCGTCGCTATCGCCTTCCTCGATCGGCCGCACGAAGAGCCGCTGTCCACGCATCGCCATGCTTTTACAGCATACAAATAATTCTTGACAATAGCTTCCCCGGAACTACACTGCCGCCAGTCCCCCCAAAAAAGAGAGATCGGTACAAAGGCCTAACAATGAACGTGCAAGAAGCGATCGCGGACTTCCTGCAGCACGGTCAGAGCGAGCGGAATCTCTCCGACCGTACTCTCCGCGCCTACCAATCGGATCTCACGCAGTTCCACGTCCACGTCAACGACACCTCCATGGTGGACATCACGCCCGAGCACCTCGAGGAGTATCTCGACAAGCTCGGCATGGGACCGTATCGCGATACCTCCATCCGCCGCAAAGTGGCCGCGCTGAAAGTCTTCTTCCGCTACGCCGAGGAGAAGGGTGTGGTCAGCGAGTCGCCGGCCAGAAAGCTGAAGATCAAGCGGCCGGTGGAGAGCCGCGTGCCGACCGTTCTCTCCTCGCGCGAGGTGAAATCGCTCCTCGCCGCGCCGAAGGAGCAGATCGGTGAGCTGGCCGCGCTGCGCGACCAGTCGCCCGGCGGCCGCAACCGCTATTTCTGCGCGGTGCGCGACAACGTCATCCTGGAGCTCCTCTTCTCCACCGGCATTCGCATCGGCGAGCTGGTGGCGCTCAACGCTTCCGACGTCAGCATGCCCGAGAAGCAGATCCACATCACCGGCCGCGCCACCCGCGGCCGCACGGTCACCATCACCTCGGAGGTCGTCCTCGACGCGCTGACCGCCTACCTCGATCTCCGCAGCGAGCGCGCGCTCGACACGCCCGCGCTCTTCGTCGGCCGCTCCGGCACCCGTCTGACCATCTATTCGATCGAGAACATCTTCAAGAAGCACGTGCGCATCGCGGAGATCAAGCGCCATATCACCCCGCACGCGCTGCGGCACACCATGGCCGCGCTGCTGGTTTCCTCCGGCACCGACATCCGCGAAGTGCAGGAGATTCTCGGCCACGCCTCGATCCTCTCCACGCAGGTCTACACCCGGCTGCCGATCCAGAAGCGGCGGCCGTCAGCCGATCCCGCGCGGATCCTGCTCGAGCCGGCATCGGCCAAACTGCCGATCAAGAGAAAATAGGGCGCACGGTCGCTGAGTTGCTCGGTTGCTCAGCAACCAAGCAACCATGCAACCCGGCAACTCCCGTCGCTGGCTCGACCGCAACATCGTCGCCGTCTCCTCGGCGATGCTCCTCCTCTCGCTCGGCGAGAATCTCTGGAAGAACTTCCTGCCGAAGTATCTGCAGGCGCTCGGCGCCCCCATCCGCGCGGTGGGGCTGTACGGGAGCGTGGAGGATTTTCTCGACGGCATCTACCAGTACCCGGGCGGCTGGCTCGGCGACCGGCTGGGGCGGCGCAACGCGCTGGCCGTCTTCGTCAGCCTGGCGCTGGTTGGCTACGTCGTCTACGCCGTAGCTGGATCGTGGGTGTGGGCGCTCGTGGCGCTGGTCTTCGCCATGTCGTGGGGCAGCATGGCCAGCCCGACGCTCTTCGCCGTGGTGGGCGACGCGCTGCCGAAGGAGCGCCGCGCCACCGGCTTTACCGTGCAAGCCATTCTCCGCCGCGTTCCGATCCTGATCGCGCCGATCCTCGGCGGCGTCGTCATCGCGCGCAGCGGTCTGCTGTACGGCATGCAGCTCCTCTTCGCGGCGACCGTCCTCCTCGGCATCCTCACGCTCTTCGTCGTGGCGCGCGTGCGCATCGACCGCATCGCCGGTCCGCCGGCGAACATCCGTGGCGTGTGGCAGTCGTTTCCCTCCGGGCTGCGGCGCCTGCTGCTCTCCGACGTGTTCATCCGCACCTGCCAAGGCCTGGTCGACGAGTTCGCCGTCATCTACGCCATCTCCATCATCGGCATCTCCGCGCCGCAGTACGGAATCCTGATCGCCATCCAGACCGTCGTCTCCATCGCCGTCTATATTCCGGCGGCCACCATCGCCGACCGCATCGGCGCGAAGCCGTTCGTCATCGCCACGTTTCTCGCCTTCTCATTCTTTCCGGCCGCCATCGTCGCCTCCAGCGGGATGCGCGGGCTGATCGGCGCGTTCGTCATCAGCGGACTGCGCGAAATCGGCGAGCCGTCGCGCAAGGCCCTGATCGTCGACTTCGCCGTTCCGTCGTTGCGCGCGCGCACCGTCGGCCTCTATTACCTGATCCGCAGCGTGGCCATCGCTCCCGCGGCGTTCATCGGCGGACTGCTGTGGGAGGTGCGCCCGTCGCTTCCTTTCGTCATCTCCCTCGGCGTCGGCCTGATCGGCACGGCGATCTTTGCGGCGACGCACACCGGTGGCAAACCGCAGCGCGATTAGTGGCCGTACCGCCCGTAGACGACCACCCAGTAGAGGACGAGGTTCATTGCGCCGCCGACGATCAGCGCGCCGATGAGATTGCCGATCACTTTTCCGCGCAGCGACTTCAGCACCGCGCGAGCGTCGCCGAGGACCAGGCGCGCGGGGACGCCCTCGTGCGGCACCAGGCCGCGCTTCTCCGCTGACCACGTTCCGATGGCGAAGACCTGCGAGCCCGGCGCCACCACCTGCTCCATGAGAGTGGTCCCGTCGAGATCCGGTGCGGCTCCGATGCGCCAGTCCTTGCGGATCTGGCCGTCGTCGTCGGTGAGCATCTCCTTGACCTCGCGGTAGATTTGCGCGGGATGGAAGCCCTCCATCGCCGTCCACTGCGTGTCGCGCACGTACGCGGCGGCGTTCGTCATCGCGTCGCTGCCCAGGGCCACTTCTTTTTCCACCGATTCCAGTTGCGGGAAACAGAGGAGCTTCACCGCGCCGCGCATGGAGTCGATCACCGAGGGCGTCAGCGCGAAGCCGGCGTAGTCCTTCACCGTCTGCGTCTCGGCGCGCACGCCCGGCTCGATGTGCTCGACTTCGTAGCTGTACAGCACCGCGCGCTTGTGACTGAACGGCGCGATGAGCGCGTCGCCGAGGGGACGGATGGCGCCGGCGACGGCGATCGTTTCTCCATCTTTCGGCTGCTCGCCCATGAAGCCGCCCGGCTCGACGGCCCGCCGCACCCGCCCCGCGTCGGCCGCCGCGGCCATCGCCGTGCGGATGGTGCCGATGACTACCGCCATGAAGAACCCCGCGCCGATAGAGACCCAGACGTCGGCCGGCGGGTTGAGGTGTTGGCGAAGATAGTACCAATAGCCGGCCGACAATGCGGCCCAGATTAGAAGGCCTACGAGACAGGCGCGTTTCATCGCACGCTTCTTCGAAGTGATGAGTGAAGAATGATGAGTGAAGAGTGGGCGGGACTCTTCACTCTGAACTCATCACTTGTTCGTCAGCGGATAGTACTAAATCGTCTAAACTGCCCCGGCCCATGCGTCTGCCCAAAGTGTCGTTGACGACCAAGATCTTCATCGGTCTGGTCCTCGGCGTCCTCCTCGGTTGGCTCAGGCCCGACTGGGGGACGGCGGTGCGGCCGCTCTCGCTGCTCTTCCTCAACCTGATCAAGTCAATCATCGCGCCGCTGATTTTCGCCACGCTGGTAATCGGCATCGCCGGAACGGGCGACATCCGCCAGGTCGGGCGCATCGGCATCAAGTCGCTGGCGTACTTCGAGATCGTCACCACCTTCGCCCTTTTCATCGGCCTCGCCGCGGTGAACCTGACGCGGCCGGGCGCTGGCGTGTCGCTGGCGGGCGTGCACCGCGAGGAGAACAAGGGCGTTCTCGCCGATCGGGCCAAAGCACTGGCGAAGGAGGCCAGCGACGCGGCGCAGCGCGGCGACGCAGCCACCGCCGCGGCGAAAGCGTCGCAGGCCGCCGAGGCGGTGAGCCGCGGGCTGACCGCGACGGAGCCGCCGGCCAAGCCGCAGTCGTTCGGCGACATCGTTACCCATCTGGCGCCGTCGTCGATCATCAAAGCCATGGCCGAGGGGGACGTGCTGCAGATCGTCGTCTTCTCGGTCTTGTTCGCGCTGGCGGTGACCAGCATCGGCGAGAAGGCGAAGCACGTGGTGGCCTGGTGCGAGTCGCTGGCGGACATCATGTTCCGCTTCACCGAGTTCGTCATGAAGTTCGCGCCGGTGGGGGTGGGTGCGGCGATGGCCAACACGGTCGGTCATTCCGGCCTCGGCGTGCTGAAGAACCTCGGCATGCTGGTGGGGACGCTCTACGGATCGCTGGTGGTCTTCCTCCTTTGCGTCCTGCTGCCCGTCGCGCTCATCGCGCGCGTGCCGCTGCGCGACTTCTTCAACGCGGTGAAGGAGCCGGCCACCATCGCCTTCGCCACCACCTCCTCGGAATCGGCGCTGCCGAAGGCGATGGAGAACATGGAGCGCCTCGGCGTGCCGCGCCGCATCGTCGGCTTCGTCCTGCCGACCGGCTACAGCTTCAACCTCGACGGGACGACGCTCTATCTCGCCCTAGCCTCGGTCTTCGTGGCACAGGCGGCGAATGTCGAGCTGTCGTGGACGCAGCAGATCGTCATGATGCTCACGCTCATGCTGACCTCCAAGGGGGTGGCCGGCGTGCCGCGCGCCTCGCTGGTCATCCTCCTCGGCACGCTGGCCTCGTTCAACCTGCCGGTGGAGGGCGTCATCGTCATTCTCGGCGTCGATGAGCTGATGGACATGGCGCGCACCGCCGTCAACGTCATCGGCAACTGCCTGGCCACCGTGGTCATCGCGCGGTGGGAGAAGTCGTTCCGGACAGCGGAGTGGGTGCAGGAGGAAGCGGAGCTGGAGGAGGTCACCGGCCAGCCGGCGATCGTGGGGTGATGCGAGGCCTGGCCTTTCTTCTCCTCCTCGGCTGCGCCACCACTAGCGCCGGCCCGGACATTGCGGTCCACCTCGAGCAGCTCACGCCGTCCGACAACTTCCGCTTCGCCGGCCCGGTAAACGTGGAGTACCGCGTGACAGCCAGCAACCCCACCGCCGCGCCCGTGACGCTCACGCGCATCGACCTGCACACCGCCGGCCCCGGCGCGTACGTCCTCCGCACCCCCACCCAACCCCTCAACCTCCACGTGCCTGCAAACAGCTCGGCGAGCGCAGTGATCAACGCGCCCGCCACCGCCCTCGGCGGCCGTGCCAATAGCGTGGAGCCGGTGACCGTCCGCGTGACCGCATACTTCGAAGGCCCCGGCGGCCTGTTAGTGCGCCTCGGCAATGAGACTTTCGGACAACTCGGAAGGGAATGAGGTCGCTGGCGCGGTGTTGTAGAATCCCGACTCCACCCCTGGCGGGCGTAGCTCAGTTGGTAGAGTAGGAGCTTCCCAAGCTCTTGGTCGCGGGTTCGAGTCCCGTCGCCCGCTCCAACACAATCGCTTCAAGCAGCGCCGTCCGTATCCCTTACGGATCGGCGGACCGCCCTGCCGGCCCTGCGATACGGTCTTGTAGTTGAAGACGCCGCTGAATTTCCGGCCGCTGTTGACCACACGGAAGTGGATGATACCGTCGGGGATCGGGAGGCCGGAAGGCGTTGGTCCGAAGGGGTACCATGCGTTGACGGCATTCCATCGCGCGGCTAATATTCCTCGCGAGAAACCCTCACTTACGAAAGGAGCGAAGCATGTCCCTTCGGAGTCTGTGTCTCATTGCCGGTCTCTCCTTCGCTGTATGCCTTGTATCCGTTCCGTCCGCTCAAGCGCAATCCTGCCCTGACGGCTGCGGCGAGGTGCTGTATCCGGAAGACGGATTCACTGGGTGGGACGCCGTCACGCCCGGTGGCCCGAACCCGCCAACCGTGCTTTCCTGCCTGGCGTCGGCAGGCGCAAATCAGCAGTGCCGCGACTGCTACACGCCGGATCCCACTCCTACAAACCCGAATCCATCAACGACGTGCGGCTGGGTAAGGAGAGGCGCATCCTGCAAATGTACTCTCACCGCAAGTGGATGTACGACGGAAGGCTCGTGCCGTTACGAGTGAGCGAGTCGGATCGGATATGTGGCAAGCAGGTCGTCTAGTCCTTCTCCTTCTCTTAATGAGCGGAGGTGTGACCCAGGCGGCCCAAATCACAACCACGGTTGATAATGCCGTTCCGGTCGGCCGCACCGCGATCCTGCGCTGCAAACGGATCGACCGCCGGGCGGAGCAACTGGAGAAGTCGGTACGGTTGCCCGGAACGGCGGATGTCGCTTTGGACGAAGGTGTTTGGGAGATTCGCATTGTCGGCGACCGATTGTGGGCGCAGCCCGTATTTCTAGAGAACAAAGATTCCGCCGCCATCAAGGTGTGGTCCACGGTCGCGCTGACCGGCACAGCAAAGGAGGTAAAGGCACTACGCGTTACATTCAGGCCCCTCGATCCGAACAGCGCGGCAGGTGAAGCCGATTGCGCGGTGGATGGAGAATCGTGGAGTTGCACTGTCCCGACCGGCAGCTACGACCTTCGCTTCAGTTCGTCCGGATTCGCGCCAGAGCATCGATTCGGCGTCAAAGTCATCGGAAATCCGCCACCGCTCGCGCTCCATTTCGTGCCGGGTGCCTCTCTTTCTGGCCGAGTGGAAGGGGCTGGCGGCGTGAAGATACCCGCTGAAAGCATCGAGGTTACCTTGACTTCAGCGACCGGCGAAAGCGCCGCGTGGAAGCAGACAGTCCGGAGCGGCGCAAAAGGCTTCTTTCAATTCAAAGGGCTCGATCCGGGCGACTACTTCGTCCGCGGACGCGCGAAGGGGCTCATGACCCAGTCGGAGCGTGTCAAGATCCTCGCGCGATCGGCAGCGGAGCTTAACGATCCGCTCCTGCTCGATACGCCCAAGCGGTTGACCGTGACCGTCCTGCCGAGGGTGGACAGCTCCGGAAAACGCTGGAGCGTGCGCCTGCTTTCGAATCAAAAACATCTGCGGCACGGCGACGTGGTGGCTGAATCACTGGTCGGCGAAAACGGCGAGTGGACCCACCCTGGTCTCATTGCGGGCGACTACACCGTACAATTGGTTAGCTCGAAGGGCGAGTACTGGAAATCGCAGGACATCGTAGTAGGGCAGGAAGATGTCAACATGGCCATCGCCGCACTCGTGGTGAGAGTTAGCGGATTTGTTCGTCTTGGTGACCGCCCGCTCGAAGCCTCACTGTCATTCGGTGGGGAGTTTGGTCCGAAAATCCAGGCAGACTCCGACGGGAAATTCGCTGGCGACCTGCCGGCGACAGAACGGAAGGAATGGGCGATTCTTATTGAAGCGGACACGCCGCGGGTTCGACGCAACGTCCCAGCGACGGCGGTGAGCGACGATGCGGGAGGGCTCCGCTTGGATCTGACACTCCCGGCGACCACTTTGATCGGCCGAGTGCTGAAGAAAGATCGTTCGCCCGAGCCGCATGCCTTTCTGAACGTCTCGAAATCCGATCGATCCGCTGGATTCGATCAAGCAGTCGTGGAGTCCGACGGCAGCTTTCAAATCGCTGGTTTCGAGCCTGGAAGCTATCGCGTCATGGCCGACGGCGAGAGCGGCAGGAGTCGGGAAGTCGAGGTGAACCTTCGATACGGAGAGCCATCTGAAATCGAGCTTATCCTCGAACCCTCTGAACTCTTCCGCGGCCACGTCACGATGGGTGAAGCGCCAGTGATTGCGGCGGATGTCTATGCGTTCCCGCAAGACGCGACTTCACCCTTTGTCCCTCGCGCGAAAACGAACGAAGGAGGCTTTTTCGAGGTCGATATGCCGCCAGGGACGGGTGTTATCGATGCGCTGGTGGTTCAACCTGCATTTGACGTGGTCTTTGCGCGCACTACGCTGCAACGCGACAAGGAATTGAGAGTTCAGACCCAGCAATTGGGTGGCACTATCGTCGTGGATTCTAAGTGGGACAACGCCATTTTGCTTCATGGCGGAGCGCAACTGTTCGCACAGTGGCTTGCAGGCGTGGCTGGAGGGACGATCGACTCGGGACGTTTGACCATTCCGCACCTTCAGCCCGGTCACTATTCCGCATGCACATACGATAGGAGTAAGTGCGCGAGCGGATACCTCGCCCCCCACGGTACCCTTACGCTTGCGCTGAATTAGGAACGGGGCTTGCCCAACAACGTGGCGCTCAAAAACGTGACGCTGGCAGTGCAAGGCGGTTGTTATTTCAGGGTTCGATTGAGGGTTTTACGCCGGAGGAAACGATCACCATCCCGCCGATGAGCATGATCCAGATTGCGGTGCCTCTGCTGTTGAAGACCATGCGAGTGTTCGACGACGACGCGTTCCTGCACTTCGATTCGGATCAGCCGATCTTCACCGGCGTGTCGGTTGTGGACAACCATTTCCAGCGATCAGTTCTTCGTGCCGGGTGCCGAGGACAGGGATGAGGTGAGGCCCTTGCCGGATTAATGGGCGGTAGATAGAGAGCGCGCCTACCGCGTCACCGTTACAGCGATCAGCCACCCGTTGCGCCGGTAATTGCCGTTGAGCCCATCGATATTGGTGTCGATCTCGCGCAGCGCGTCGGTCGACCAGGAGAAGGCCACGTCGACGCCGCGAAAGGCGATGCCGGCGCCGTAGGTGCTGCGCTGCGCGTCGTGCATAAAGGCGCCGACGGTCTGGTCGGGCTGCGCGGCGCGCTCCGCGGCGTAGCCGAGGTGCCACTCGGTGCGGGGGGAGAGGCGGTGGCGGAAGCCGGCGCGGAGGGTGCGGGTGTCGTGCAGGTTGAGCGGATAGCGGGCGTCGCCGAGGTCGATCTCGCGGAGGCTGCTCCACGCGGTCTGATTGAGATCGATCTCGAAGACGAACTTGTCGATCGGGCGCCAGGCCACGCCGGCGGTGGTCTGCGCCGGGAAGATGCCGATGCCGTTGCGATGGGTGAGGGCGAAGGACCAGTGCGCGAGCGGGCGATAGAGGATGCCGGCGTTCCAGCCTGTGGATGAGTCGCGCTTCGACGGCAGGGCGCCGCTGGCGCGGGATGCCGAGAGCCGTGAGGTGCGGTAGACGATCCCGCCGCCGACGCCGAGGCTCGGCGTGATTGCATAGCCGGCGGCGGCGGTGACGTCGTACGACTCGATGCTCGATTTGGTGGCGATGTTGCGGCCGATGTAGTGCTCGGGGTCGCTCCACTCGACGCGCTGGCGGAAAAGCGAATACGCGCCGAGCCCGAAGACGAAGCGCCGGCCGAGGGGCTTGGTGGCGTATGCGTGCGGCACCGCGTCGCTCGCCGTCCGCTGCTCCGCCGCGGTGCCCGCCGCGATGCCGGGGAGGGTGCCGCGAAAGTGGCCGTTGATCACGCCGCCGAGGGTGGCGCCGGCGGCGATCGATTGCTTTTTCTCCAGCAGCGCCAGGCCGCCGGGATTGAAGACCACGGCGGACGGATCGTCGGCCTGCGCGGCGCAAGCGTTCATCACGCCCAACGCGCGCGCCGATTGGCCGTTGAACAGAAATCCGTCCGCGTGCGCCGGGGCGGCCGCCGTCAGCGCGAAAAGAAGGGCGAGGCCTCGCGGCCTCGCCCCTCTCCGGAAGACAGAAGCGTCGATCAGAACCGCAGTCCCACCGCGAAGCGGTACGTGCGCGGCTGCTGGAAGGCGTCCTTGTTGGTCGGCGTGCCCAGCGACTGCGTGGCCGTGCCGAGCGCGTAGTTCGTCCCCGCCACCGGCGTGTCGGTGAGCGGGTTCCACTGCTTGAGGATGCGCACGGTCTTGATGACCACCGGGCCGGCCGAGGTGTCGGCCTGCTCGATGCCCTGCGCATTCAACACGTTGATCACGTCCGCCTTGAAGAACAGTTTGGCGCGGGTGACGGGGATGGCGTAGTTCGCTGTCAGGCTCGTCTCCTTGATGCTGTCGAGGCGGTACGCGCCGCGGCCACCGATGAAGTACGCGAGCGCCGTCGGCGGTAGCGCGTAGCCGGGGTTGGTGATGCCGGTGCCGGCGATGATGGCCATTGCCGAGTACGGAATGGCCGAGTGGTATCGCTCGAGCACCGCCAGGTCGAGCTTTCCCCACGGGATGGGCGGCTGGTATTGCACCCAGGCGTTCGCGCGGTGGCGCATGTCGGCGGCGAGGTATCCCACCGGATTGTTCTGCGCGAAACTGGTGTACTCGGGATACTCGGGCTTCTGATAGACGTTCGAGCCGGTGGTGCCGATGGCGCCGATGGTCACCGTAGCGTTGTTGAACTCCTCACCTTCCACGTTGCCGCGCAGCTTGGAGTAGGTGTAGTTGCCGGCCAGCGTGAAGTGATGCGGCAGCCGGGTCTGACCCTGGAGCTGCACGGCGTTGTATTTCCGCTGCAGGCCGGACGAGCTGTTCTCGATGAAGCCGACGTCCACCTTCGCGCCGGTCGGCGTGGTGGCCTGTCCGGTGGTGCGGTCGCGCCGCGTCACGTAGAAATCTCCCCAGGAGCGGTGAATGAGGTCCGCGCGGAGATAGCTGTTCGTGCTGAGCTGCACGCCGTATCCGACGGTGATCTCGTCCATGTGCGGCGACTTGAGCGAGCCGTTGATCTTCTCGGTGAAGCCGGGGATGGCCAGCGAGTAGATCAGGGCGTTGTTCCCGGTGAATCCGTTGGCGTGGAGCCAGGCAAAAGCCTGCCTGATGGCATCCTCGGTAGACACCGGCGTGCCGATGATCTTGCCCGACGAGTCGAGCGGATTGATCTCCGGTCCCAGGTACTGGAACTGATAGGTGGAATAGCGGCCGCCGGTGGAGGTGGAGTCGGCCGGCCCCTGGTCGATCTTGGTGACGTAGCGCCCGTAGTTCGCGCTGAAGCGATGCTTGCCGTCGCCGCGCAGATCGTAGATGGCGCCGAGGCGCGGGCTGAAGGCCGAGTCATTGACGGTGGCGATCTTGGCCTGGTTCACGCCGCTGTTCTTGTCGTAACGCAGGCCGGCGTTGAACGACCAGCGGCTGTTGAGGTCCCACTTGTCGTTGACGAAGGCAGAGGCAGTCTTGAAGTCGGAGGTCTGCGAGAGTCCGAGCAGCGGATCCCACTCGAAGTGCGAGCGCGAGATGCCGCCGACCTTGGTGGGGTCGACATGCAGGAACACCGTGCCGTTCACGTTGACGAAGTCGCCGAAGAGGCGGAAGTCCGATCCAGACTGGGAGTTGTTCTCGTTGCGCAGTTGGTTGAACCCGTCGTAACCGC
>JACXTT010012565.1_pt1 | contig 11231 bp, 13 predicted proteins | sample 9270951 | NCBI WGS metagenome assembly JACXTT01 (sample SAMN15532306, study PRJNA645909) | rock metagenome | isolation source: weathered quartz diorite | place: Puerto Rico | collected 2017-06-21 | reverse complement strand
CCCGGGTCAGTTCCCCTAGGTTGGTCCAATAACCCGCTGGTTTGAGGTTTTGTGTAGGCCCTCAGGCCGGGCGGACCTAAAGGTCCGCCCCGCTCCTAATCCTCAACGCAGGCAGTTCCTTCCAACAGGAGTTCCGCCCAACCGGTCTGGTAAATCCCGTCCTCGCGCCATTCGATGCGCTGCGTGCCGCCCGGTGCGACGACCTCGACGTCGCGCGCGGCGCCGCCATGAGCCGCAGCGGCAACCGCCGCGGCCGCCGAGCCAGTTCCTGACGAGGTGGTTGGACCGACACCGCGCTCCCATATCAGGATCCGAACTCGATTCGGCGCCTCCACGTACGCAAATTCGACATTGGTCCCGGCTGGAAACAACGAATGGGTCGAGAGCGCGGGACCGAGCCGGTTGAAACGACTCTCGTCCGGCAACGCCCCCAATACGACACATTGCGGGTTACCGACCGATAGGACCGAGGCCGTGACGGTTTCATCAAGAACCGGAATGTCGAGTTGCCGAACGTCTGCGGGTGGGCCAAGCGCCGTACGAAACGTGTATCGCGACCCTGCGACCGCGAGCAGCTCCAGGGACTTCGTCCCTGCACACGTCTCGACCGTGACGACGGAACGGTCGGACAGACCGTTGCGCTGGGCCATCAGGGCCGCCAGACACCGCAGCCCGTTGCCCGACAACTCTGAGGCGCTGCCATCGGCATTGAACAATCGCATGCTCGCGGCGCGCTCGCGAACACCGTAGAGCACGATGCCGTCAGCGCCGACTCCGGTGTGGCGTGCACACAGGCGCCGCACCACTTCAGCTGAAAGCGCCTCACGCTCTTCGACCAGCAGGAAATCGTTGCCGTACGCGTGGGCCTTCGCGAGGTGAAGCTCGCGCGTCACGGTACCTGGAACGCGGTGAACACGTAGGTAAATCCAGCGGTAAAGCCGACGCCGGGATCGTTGTTCGTGGCGCCGAGCAGCAACGCTGCGTCTCCACGCAATCCGCCGTAGGTGTAGCGCAACCCCATACGCACAATGCTTCGCGATTCGGTGCCCGGCAGCGGTCCGGCGCCGCGAGTGTTGGCGCGCCCGTTCACTTCCCCGACAACTTCCGCTGCGCTGGTTATCGCGCGGGCAAACGACACGCCGTAGAGCAGGACGTCGTTCTGACGGTTGCCGTTCGTGGCATCCCCAAGAATGCCCAGGCCGATATTTCCGACGATCCGCACCGACTGAGTCGTCTTACCCGCGAGGACGGTCGCGAAGAAATCGGTCGTGTCAAGGCCGAGGCCGCTTTCGTTGCCGGCATTGGGCAGCTTGGTCGCAAATCGAAACCCGAATGCCGGCCGCGAGCTCGTCTCGCCTGCAATGCGTATCTTGGTTCCGATGATCAGATCTTCGGCATCCGTCGTCGACGAGCCCGTCGCCGTCACCAGGTCCGACAGCGGCGCCCGAGTGCGGCTGGTGATCGACAACCTGGAAAGCGACGCCTGATCAATCTGGACTTCAGCGATGGAGCTGACCCCGATGCTTACACCGAGAAGCGGCAGCCGCCACAGATCGCCCCGCAATCCCGACACCGGGTAAACCGCGTCATCGTCATACTCGACGCCTCCCTCGACGAGCACCCGACCCGCACCGATGGTTTCGGGATCTTCGGTGAGGAGCGGTCGCTGCTGCGCCACAGCGCTGCCCGCCCCAAGCAGGAGGATCAAGCTGGCGAAAATTATCCGCATCACTGACTAAAACTGCCGTTTGCTGTCGATCAACACGGTCACAGGTCCGTCGTTGACCAGCTCGACGCGCATCATGGCCTGGAATTCGCCGGTGGCAACCGGCAGTTGTGCCGCGAGCAATTCTCTCACGACGCTTTCGTAGAGCGTGCGTGCGACCTCCGGAGGCGCTGCCGCGTCGAACGCGGGGCGCCGTCCTTTTCGGATATCGCCATACAGAGTGAATTGCGAGACCACGAGGACGCTGCCACCGATGTCAGCGACGGATCGATCCATATGGCGACCAGTTTCGCCTTCGAAGATACGGATTTCGCGAATCTTTGCCGCCACATACGCGACATCGGCTGCGTTGTCTTCACGACCGACACCCAACAGGACGACCAGACCGCGGCCAATCTCCCCAACCACGCGGCCTTGCCCGAGCGGAGTCGCGGGGTCGTCCACCCGAACACGCGCCTCGGTGACGCGCTGAACGACCGCTCGCACGTTATTGCCGGATTTGAAGAAGCGTTGGTGCAGCTTCCTCAGCGAGCCGCAGCGCGGCGCTGTCACGCAACTCGCCGCTCGGATTGAGGCGCGTGTCGAGCAGATGGCGCGGCATGATGTTGCCGAGCGCCTTGAGCATCGATTGCTTCACCCCGGAATGCTCCTGTTCCAGATCGAGGATCAGGCGCTTCACGCGCTGCCGCTGCAGGCTGAGGTCGCCGCAGGCGGGACAGCAGCACCCGATGATGGGTAGTTGGCGCTCTTTCGTGTAGAGCCGCGCCTCGACCTCTTCGACATAGACCAGGGGACGGATGACAACGTGTTCCCCGTTGTCGGAGACGAGGCGCGCCGGCATCGCCTTCAGGGCGCCGGCAAAGAACAAATTCAGCAACAGGGTTTCGATGAAATCGTCGAGATGGTGCCCAAGCGCGATCTTCGTTGCGTCGACCTCGGATGCAAGCCGATACAGCACGCCGCGGCGCAGCCGCGCACAGAGCGAACAGGGCGTCGCGTTCGCCTCCAGCAGGTCGTCCATCACATCGCCGATCGCCGTATGTTCGATGCGATATTCCCATCCGCGCTCGCGACACGTCTTCGCGATCACGTCGTGCTTGAACTCCTTGTAACCGGAATCGACGTTGACGGCGACCAGCGAGAAGTCGATGGGTGCACGCTGACGCAGCTCGTCAAGAATCTGCAACAGCGCCCAGCTGTCTTTCCCGCCCGAAAGACCGACCATGACACGGTCGCCGTCCTCAATCAGATTGAAGTCTTTGATCGCCTTGGTTGTCTTCTTTGCGATGCGGGCTTCGAGCGGACTGCGGTAGGACATCTAGTGTCGATGGCGTCTGTGAGCGTCGCGGCGTTCCAAATACATCAGGATCAGCGCCCACACGCCGAGGGCAGCCGGGATACTGCAATAGAACAACCAGCCCTCGATGACAGGGTTCATCGGTTCTTCGCCTCAGGAGTATACCGCACGCGATCAGCATCAGACTGCTAACCGACACGGCGGCCAGCGCGGTGGCAGGCAGCGGTCGATCCGAGAACGCCGAATCAATTGGAATAAAGAGACCCGCGAGGATTGCTGTTTCTCGCATCGTCTCGCCGACAAGCTGCAGCACGACACGGCGGTCCATGCTCTCTGCCGCATCGCAAGTCGCCTGCCGAGTACTTCTTCGGATACTTGCACTAGTGAGGTGACAACGTTGCAGGAATTGCGCGGCAGGAGACGGCGGACGACCTCAGTTCCTGGGTACGAGCTGCTTCAACATCAGTTGTCGTGAATTCGCGAATTCTAGCGCGAAACTCGTTATGACTGCGTCTGCAGGATCTCGGCGATGTCATAGAGATGTGGCGTCGGCGCACTGGGGTCGACCGCCTGGTGCATCAGGCGCCGCAGGCGCACGAGATCCGCGACCACACTGAACGTCCTCGAGAGGTTGTACTTCGAGCGCCCGTGCTGCCGCGCACGGTGATGCACCTCCACTTCCGCAAGGCGCCCTCCGAGCTGGCTCGCAATCGCTGGAAGGTACCTGTGCATGCCCGGGCGCAGTTTCAATGGTTTAACGACAGTGGCGCGATAGACCTTCAGCGAGCAGCCGTTGTCATGAAGCCGTACGCCCGTCACGATGCCGAGCAGCCAATTCGCGACTGCCGACGGCAGGTACCGGGTAAAGAAGTTGTCCTTCCGTTTCCGCCGCCACCCCGAGACGATGTCTTTCCTACGTGCGAGCGCAAGCATCTCCGGAATATCGCGCGGATCGTTCTGCAGGTCGCCGTCGAGCGTGACGATGAACTGGCCGCGAGCCTCGGCAAATCCCGCCGCAAATCCAGCCGTCTGTCCGAAGTTGCGCGTGAAGCGGATGACCTTCACGTTCGCGTCCTGCGCCTGAACACTTGCCAGCTTCTCGAAGGTCGCATCCGCGCTGCCGTCATCGATGAGGATCACCTCGTACGTGACGCCGAGCTGATCGAGTACCCCGGTAAGCTCGTCGTGCAGCGGCACTACGTTCTCCTCCTCGTCTCGCAGAGGGACGACGACGGAGACTTCAGGATCGAGCACGGGACGATCGCCTGAGCAGCCACCAGGCGATTCCGGCAGCGACGATAAACACTGCGACCCAGAGCGCGGCTTCACGACCGTGCTGCTGCAGCATTTCCAGCGCAAAATCACCGTACCAGACCGCCAGCGTACCAATGACCAGATAACGAAGCCCGCGTGCAATCGCGATCGACGCAACGAAGGCGAGTGGTCGAACCTCCGCGACGCCGGCGAGCAGCACGAACAGTTTGAACGGGGATGGCGGCGGGAGCAGCGCAGGCACCACGAGCGCCAGCACGCCACGCTTGCGATAGAGCGCGAGGGCACGATCGACGTGACCACGCTTCAACCGCCTCGCGAGGAAGGCCTCACCTCCGCGTTCGGCGATGAGATACAGCACATAGCAGCCCGCAACCGAGCCGGCCGTCGCCATCAACGCGTAGTACGGCATCAGCGGCTTGTTGCGCACCACCATGAAGACGACGAGCAGGTCATTAATCTGCGGCAGCGAGATGAACGAGGAGTCGAGGAAGGCGACAACGAAAAGGCCGGGACCGCCGAGAGAGAGGGCGAGCCCATAGACCCATTTGATGAACGACTGCACCTATTCGCGTTATGCTGAGCGGCGGACACGTGATTATATCGCGCGATTCCACTTCGAACCTTCCGCGCATACTCGCCGTTCTCGCCGCGCTCTCAGGGAGCACTGCCTGGGTGGTGTTCTTCCGGCAAGGCCTCGTTCTCAGCCATTACGACGCGAAGGCGCATCTGGTCGTCGCCCGCCGCGTCCTCGACAATCTGACGCCGGGATGGCAGCAGATTGGCGCGGTCTGGCTGCCGCTGCCGCACATTCTCGACCTCCTGCCCGTGCAGGTGGATCTGTTTTATCGGACGGGCCTCTTCGCATCCATCATCTCGATCGCCTGTCTTGGAATCACATGCTATGCAGCCGCGCGGCTGATCCTGCGCACCACAGATTCGTCCCTGGGCGCGATCACCTGCAGTGCGCTGCTCATTTTCAATCCGAATCTTCTCTACCTCCATACGACGCCGATGACCGAGCCGCTGCTGCTGGCGGCAACCTTTCTCGTCGTGCTGTGGCTCGTGGAATGGGTCGATTCTCCGGGATCCGGGATCCGGGATCCGGGATCGGGGTTGCCGTGGAAACTCGGCTGCGCGTTGTTCGCAGCGATGTGGACGCGCTACGAAGCGTGGCCGGTCGTGACGGCCGCGATTGCTGCGGCCGGGTACGCATCATGGCGGCATGGTGCGAGTCTTCCCGTTGTCTTGAGCGGTGTCGCGAAGCTCGCGCTTTGGCCCGCGTCCGCGGTCGCCATCTTTCTGATCAACAGCCGCATTACAGTCGGCGCCTGGTTCGTGAGCGACGGGTTCTATGTTGTCGATCCCACCTATGCGCATCAACCGTGGCGTGCCCTCATTGGGATCTGGTGGGGCACACATCAACTCAGCGGCTATGTCATCGAAGCGATCGCCCTCATCGCGGCGACAGTGGTGGCAGGGCGCGCCCTCGTCCGCAGGCACGAGGCATCGCTGCTCGTTACACTCGCGCTGTTCGCCACGGCTGTGCTTCCATTCGTCGCGTTCTATGACGGACACCCGTATCGCATCCGCTACATGATCCCGACGACGGCCGCATGTGCGTTGTTTTGTGGACTGGCCGTCGGATTGGTTTGCCGGGTCCAAAAGGACCCGGCCTACCTGGCAAATGGACGGTCCTACGCTGCCGACGGACAGCGTAGGGCGGGTCCTTTCGGATCCGCCAGATTCGCGGAAGCCCTCGCCGCGCTTCTGATGATCTCGCTGCTCATCGAATCGCCGCCGTGGAGTCTGCAGGCACCGATGCTGGTCGAGGCGCAATGGGATCGGGGCGCCAGCGTTGGCCGGCGCGAGGTGACGGCGTGTCTCGCAAGAGATTATCGAGGCGAAAAAGTGCTTGCGAGCATGGGCTCCCTCGCGCACTACATGCAGGAGCTCTCAGGGAACGGATTTCGCGTTGCCGATTTCATCAACGAGGGCAACGGTGAGATCTGGAATCTGGCGCTCGCCACGGGGCCGGCGCCGCATGCCGGCTGGATGCTGGTCGAGGAGGTCGCTGAGGGAGGCGACGTTCTCGCCGCGCAGGTGAGGAGCCATCCCGAATTCACCACCGGGATGCGGCGTGTGTGCGAGGGCGGCGGAGTGGCTCTGTACCGACGAGACGTAATGCAAAATGCAAAATTCACAATGCAAACACGGTGATACTCGCGGCAACGGAGTGACGTCGAACGGTGAATTTCGAACCGTTATCCAACCAATGACTGATGGCCATCGCGTGTATCTTGAAGCTGTTGAAAGCGCGTTCGGGTTGGAAATCGGCTATGCGATGCTGAATAAGGTGTACCGCTCGAGACCAGAGCGTGAACCAAGAGCGGCTGAATGCTCAGAAGCCTTGATGTCTGTTGAAGCTGAGACTCCGATATGGCCCTGCCCATCAAGAGCGATTCCGAAGCCCAGTTCTACAAGCGCATCGAGGCACTTGAACCCATTCGATACCCGACAATTTCCAGCCCCATCAGATCGCACGCTTGAGGTTCTATGTGCAGGAGGCTTCACCCATTTGCCGCGCATCCATGTACTGTTTGAATTTTGACTTTTGACTTTTGAATTACTGACTACCGCCCAAACCGCATCCCTACCGTAAACAGATACGACCAGCCGCCCAGATCGATTCTTTCGCCGGCAAACGGCGCGGGCACGTCCGCTTCAGCACCTTGATACCGGAATTCGAATCCTGCTGCCGCAGCATCGCCGGCAAAGCGAATTCCGCCAAGGGCCACTGGACCAGTCTGGGTGCCGGACGCGACGTACGAGTTGTTGAACACGGTGCGGTCGCTCGTATCAACGAACTGCCCCGACTCGCTATAACGCCAGGCGATGACGTCGAGCCCGCCACCGACATACGGTTGGAAGCCGTGGTCCTGTCCAAGCGGCAACAGACGAAACGTGAAGGCCGCCGGCACCATTCTCAGCCGTAAGTCCTGATTGATGTTCGACCGGTCCGGATTGACGAGCCTTGTATAGAACGACGGGACCGTGCGTCGCGTGAACGACAAGCCCGCGCCAGCCTCGATGTAGCGTCCGACCGGAAAGAGCCATTCACCGCCGATCGACGCACCGTTGAAATCGTTAACGTCAAAGGTCAGGAAATTGCGGTTGGCATTCAGCACGTCGCCACCGACGCGTGCATCCTGCCCTCGGACCGTGAAGTATCCGATTGAAAGATTCACTGTCTGCTGCGCCTGTGCGGCCTGTGGGCAAAACAGCATCGCGCTGCACACAATGGCCATCCCCAGCCAGTGTTGTCGTAACATCTCTGCCTCCGTTGCCTCGGCATTCAGCAACGGAGGTGCCAGTCAGCTCAGTTGGTTTTTGGCGCGTTCGGCCCGGAATGCGCGAATCGTATCGACCACTTCCGCGTGCACCTGACCGTTTGAAGCGATGAGATGCGCGGCGGCCGGATCGAACGGACTGCCGTCCATTCCGGTGACGTGTCCTCCGGCCTCCGCGACGATCAAGGCACCTGCAGCAACGTCCCAGGGCTTCAAGTGCTGCTCCCAGAACGCCTCGAATCGGCCGGCCGCCACGTAACCAAGGTCGAGCGCGGCGGAGCCGAGCCGGCGCACGGCGCGCGCGCGCCCGAGGAAGTAGCCGAAGAGCGCGACGAGCTCTCTCCCCTGTTCGTGCACGTCGTATGGAAAACCGGTGACCAGCAGCGAATCGATCAGGGTGGCAGTCGACGACACGTGCAGCGCGCGGCCGTTCAGATATGAGCCTTCGCCGCGCTCGGCGGTGAACAACTCCTTTCGTGTCGGGTCGTAGATCGCCGCCACTTCGGCGCGCCCGTCGATTTCGAGCGCAAGTGAGGAGCAGTAGATCGGCAGGCCATGCGCGTAGTTCGTCGTGCCGTCAAGGGGATCGAATACCCAGCGGAAACGCGACGGCTCGCGGCCTCGTGCTGCATCGCCGAGCTCCTCGGCGAGCACGTCGTGGCCATCAAATCGCTCGGCGATCGTGTCGCGGCACATCCGCTCACACGCCAGATCGACCTCGGTTACGAGATCGATACTGCCCTTCTTATCGACGCGAAATCCTGACTGCTGCCCCGCCAGTTGAAGGTCACCCGCGCGCAGCACGATTTCGACCGCTGTCGCCAGGTAGATCGGATCAGGCAAGCTGCGACTGGGGAACGCGCTTCACCATGCGGACCTGCATCCCTCCCGCTTCCGAGCGCTGGAACGTCATTTCGTCCATGAAGGTGCGCATGAGGAAGATGCCGCGCCCGTTGGTCTTCAGAAGATTCTCGGGTGCCAGCGGATCGGCGATTGTCATCGGTTCGAAACCGCAGCCTTCGTCGCGCACCAGGATCGCGATACCTGGGGCCCCGCTGTCCTCGAGCGACGTGAATTCGATATGCACGCGCTTCTGGACGTCGTAGCAGTTGCCGTGTTTGATCGCGTTGACCACCGATTCGCGCACGGCCACGGTGACCCAGTGCACGGAATCGTCATCAAGGCCGACGGTTCGCGCGACGTACTCACTTATCATCTGCACGAAGTCGAGCATCCCGAGCGAGCTGTGGAAGTCGATACGGACGGTGTTGCCGCTGGTCATCGGGTCGGATCGGAATTATAACTGTCTCATGTCCTCGGCATTCGCCGTCACAGTGCAGCCCGCGGCCCGCATGTCCGGCCGCGTCCGGCCGCCCGGCGACAAGTCGATCTCGCACCGCTACGCAATGCTGGCGTCGATTGCCGACGGCCCCTCGGTGATTTACGGCTATTCGACGGGCGGTGACTGCGCCTCGACCCTTGGCTGCCTGCGGGCGCTCGGCGTACCAATCGAGCAAATCAGCCGCGACCGCCAGACGGGCATTCATCTCGAAGTCCTCGGCCTTCAAGTCGGCGGTCTGCATCGTTCGTCCGCGGCGCTCGACGCCGGCAACTCCGGCAGCACCATCCGCATGCTCTCGGGAATCCTCGCTGCGCATCCGTTTCGGACGACCATGACCGGCGACGGATCGCTTCGCCGACGACCCATGCGCCGGATCATTGTCCCGCTCGAGCGGATGGGGGCACGATTTATCTCTGACGATGGACGACCGCCGCTCACGGTGATGGGTACGGATCGCCTCCAGGGAATCGACTTCCAGCCCGACGTTGCCAGCGCGCAGGTCAAGAGCGCCGTCCTCTTTGCGGGACTTCACGCGGAAGGGATGACACGTGTCGTCGAACCGATGAGCACCCGCGACCACACCGAGCGCGCGCTCGAGGCATTTGGCGCGCAAGTCGGGCGCGCAGGAACATCCGTGGCGATCCGCGGCGGTCAGCGGCTGATCGGCGGTACATTCCATGTGCCAGGCGACATCTCGTCGGCGGCCTTCTGGATTGTGGCGGCGGCGGCGCTGCCTGGCTCGGATGTGACCATTGAACATGTCGGACTCAATCCCACCCGGACCGGCATCCTCGAGGTCCTGCGTCGGATGGGTGCGGAAGTGAAGGCGGTGACCGAGCACGCGCAAGCGGGTGAACCGATAGGGATCATTCGCGTCCGTCATGCAGACCTGCAGGCGACGGAGATCACCGCGGAGGAAGTTCCTGGCGTGATTGATGAGTTGCCGGTCCTGGCGGCGCTCGCTACCCATGGAGGCGAACTGAGCGTGTTCGGCGCCCAGGAGTTGCGCGTTAAGGAGAGTGATCGCATCTCGGCGCTTGCCGAAGGCCTGCGACAGATGGGTGGCGAGATCGACGAACAACCGGACGGGTTCCACGTTCGCGGACGCAACCGCCTGCGTGGGGGTGAGGTGGACGCGAAAAACGACCATCGGCTCGCAATGGCCTTCGCAATCGCGGCGCTCGGGGCGACCGGACCGACCGTGATCCACGATGCTGGCTCAGCCGGGGTGTCTTACCCGGAGTTCTTCACGGTGCTCGAGTCGCTGCGGGCGTGAAGGCTGACAAGTTGTATCTGGTTGGCTTCATGGGCGCGGGCAAGAGCAGCGTGGCACGGGCACTCGGTCGCCGGATGGGCTGGCGCGTCGAGGACATCGACCACCGAATCGAAGCGCGCGAGCATCAGCGGGTCGCGGAGATCTTCGCGCGACGCGGCGAGTCGTACTTCCGCAGCATCGAGCGGGCGGTGCTGCAGGAACTGCTTCCCCACCGTCACGCGATCGTCGCCACCGGAGGCGGCACGTTCGTCGACGCCGAGAATCGCGCGGCCATGTTGTCGGACGGCGCCGTCGCTTGGCTCGACGTGCCGCTCGAGCGCGTCATCGAGCGCGTTCCCGCAGACGGCCGCCGGCCGCTCGCGGCCGATCGCGTGCAGATGGAACAACTGTACGTCCGGCGCCGCGCCGCATATAGTCAGGCCCCCGTCCGAATCGACGCCTCGCGACCCCTTCCCCAGATCGTCCAGCGCATCCCGGAGTGGATCGACTTTTGAGGTACCTCGTCATCAGCGACACTCACGCCAATCTCGAGGCGCTCGACGCGGTGCTCGTGGCTGCGGGTCGTTACGATCATGCGCTCGTGCTTGGCGATCTGGTGGGATATGGAGCCGACCCCAACGCCGTGATCGACCGCGTCCGTGCGCTGCCGGCCGCCACGCTCATTCGCGGCAACCACGACAAGGTCGGCGCAGGCCTCGAGAACACAGATGGCTTCAACTATCTCGCGCGTCACGCCATCACCTGGACCACCAACGCCCTGACACCGGAACGGCGGCAATGGCTGGCCGCGCTTCCGCAGGGACCGACCGTAATCGACGACCTCGTGGAGATCTGCCATGGGGCGCCGTTTGACGAGGACGACTACATCTTCGACGACCTCGACGCGATGCGAGCGCTGCGTGTGTCGCCTCGGCCGCTCCGCCTGCTCGGGCCCCCGGCTTGTCTGGCCGGCTTACCCCCTTACGCTC
>JACXTT010012564.1_pt1 | contig 11231 bp, 10 predicted proteins | sample 9270951 | NCBI WGS metagenome assembly JACXTT01 (sample SAMN15532306, study PRJNA645909) | rock metagenome | isolation source: weathered quartz diorite | place: Puerto Rico | collected 2017-06-21 | reverse complement strand
GAAATCAATCAGCATCCGAAACCCATTCAGTGGACCTACACCAAAACCAAACTGCTGGCGAAATTCGGCGCGCCGCCGCCAGCTCGACTCGCTGCGTAATTACTGCGCACGGTACTTAGATGCAGTTCCCTGCTGTTCGACAAATTCCTCAGGCGTCAGCACTCGGATATCCTTACTGGCGAAAGTGCTTCTTGTTGCGGGTCACGACAGCCCCCACGTCTGCCGCCTTTGCCGCTTCGAGTTGTAGAGCATCTTCAAAATCGGGAAGGACCGTGGCGTACGCCGTTTCGACTGCTTCTCCTGTCAACGACACGACGGTAAAGCGTTGACATCCACCAGAATCTTCATTTCTTGTCAAACCGGTCAGCAATGACGTCACGCAGCTCTCTTTTTTCTTCGGCAAGACTCAACGGAGGATCGATTCCTACTAAATTAACTGTGGGGGAATACGGATATGAGGGTATTTGCGCCGAAAAGCGTTTCGTACTGAAGTTGGTTTTTGTAACGCTGCCGCTTTCCGCTCGACGATCGACAAACGGCGCTTGAGTTGCCGAATTTCTTCGAAGATATTTTCCCGGCGCTCGGCCTTCATAATGCACTCCCAATTCTTCTTTACTTTCAAGAAATTATTCAATAATCCAATGACTCAATCTCTCAACGACTCAATTCTTCCAACAGTTCCTTTGCCTCTTGCAAATCTTCACTATTGGATCATTGATTCATCGGGACATCGGGCCATTGACAAAAACAATCCGGCAATGACTCAATCACCCGATGACTCAATCTCTCAATTTTCTTGCCTGCGCCAGCAGGAGTTCGCCTTTTAATCGATACAGCTCCGCTTCGTCTCTGCGATTCTCGTTTTTGCGCATGACCGCTATGGCTTCATCCAGCAGCTGTAAGCCTTCTTCTACTTGTCCTACCTTTCCATGCGTTTCAGCCAAAGTGGCAAGAAACCCCGGCCGATCCACCTCTGCCCCCGTGGCCTGCATGGCGTTCATCCCTTGGCGCATCTGCGCCAGCCCTTCCTCTGCCTGTCCCTGCTTGGCGAGCGCCGCGCCTCGGGAGAAAGTTCCTCCCGCTATCCAGAAGAGAAACTCATGCTCGGTAGCGAGCGCCATCACCGCCTCGGCTCGCTCTTGGGCCAGTTGTCCCTCTCGGCGGAACCGATGGAGCGCGGCGGCAAAGAGCAGGGTATGCCCTAAGCTAAAGGGGTGAGAGAGCTCTTGCCCCAGAGTGAGCGCCTCCTGGCTCCGCTTGAGCGCCTGGTCGGGATAGCCCAGGTACCATAGGCTCACCGCCGCTACGCTTCGGCAGGCCATTCCAGTGTCACCCCTATAGCGGAAAGCAAGGGAACGGTGCTGCTGCGGGTTATACAGGGCTATCCCCTGCTCCAGGTGCTCGCGACAGGCCACAAACTCGCCCAGACGCAGCAAGGTTTCCCCCAGCGCATGATGGGCCAACAGGAGGAGCGCCGAGTCTTGGACACTCTGCGCCAGGCTGAGGAGCTGCTCCGCAAGCTCCCGTGCGGTCGGGAACTCCCCCCGGACCTGATAAAACACGTACAGTCCCCACAGCACAGGGAACAGTTGTGGGGTTTCTCCCATCTGCCGGCACAGCTCGCGCGCTCGGGCGTAGGCTTGTCCCATCTCCGGGGCCGCCCAGCCTTTGGTAACACCCAGTGACATGCCCAAGGCAATTTGCAGCGTGAGTTCTCGCTGAGCACGCTCAGGCGTATCCGGTAGGGTCTTTAGTAATTCCAGTCCCTTGGTGAGGTGAGCGACCGCCTCGACGTTGACCGAGCGTTGCACGGCCCGCTGCCCCGCCTCCTGCCAGTACGGAATAGCCTGCTCAATCAATCCTGCCTCGGTGTAGTGATGGGCCAACAGTTCAGGCTGAGTCTCTTTTGTTTCAGCAGACTGCTCTTCCAGCACGCGAGCAATCTGCTGGTGGAGCTGTTGTCGCGTGCTTTTCAATAGCGATTGATAGGCGGCATCTTGGATCAGGGCATGTTTAAAGAGGTATGCCGCTTGCGGGAGCAGACCGCGCTGGTAGAGCAATTCCGCTTCGACCAATTGCTGCAGCCCTTGCTGTAAGGCGGCGTCATTTTCGGGCGAGACCGCACGAAGAACTTCATAAGAGAATTCCCGCCCCAAGGTAGCGCTGAGTTGGGCCACGGCCTTGGCAGGCCCAAGTCGATCAAGTCGCGCCATGAGTGAATCGTGTAAGGTTGCGGGAATTGCCAACGGCGCGGGCGCAGCATGCTGCGCCCCTACGGCTTCGACAACGCTTTTCGTCAACTCTTCGACAAACAGCGGCACCCCGTCGGTTTTGACCACGATTTGTTTCATGACTTCCAGCGGCAACGCTTGATCGCCTGCCAGTTGTTTAACCATGACTTCCACTTGCATTCGGGGCAGACGATTCAGCGCAAGCAGAGTGAGATGCGAGCGCGGCGGCCAAGGCGGCAGAAATTCTGGGCGAAAGGTCAGGAGGATAAAGAGCTGCGCCGTAGGCGTTTGGTCAACGAGGAGGCCGAGAAATTCCAACGTGGACGGATCTGCCCAATGCAAATCTTCCACGACAAAGTACACGGGCTGTCGCCCTGTTTCTCCTCTCAGTAAAGTAAGCAAGGTCTCCACGGTCTTCTGCTTCTGCTTTTGCGGAGTTAGACTGAGCGTCGGGTAATGATCTGGCACGGGGAGAGAAAGCAAAGCAGCAAAAAGCGGAATAGCTTCAGCTTGGAGAAGCGACCGGCCGGTCAACTCTCCTTCCAATTTGCGAAGTTTCTCCTCAGCCGTATTATCACGGCGAAATTGCAGCACTCGCTGCAACCAATCGACGATCGGATAGAACGCGCTATTTTGGTGATGGGGTGAACAGCGCAGCTCAATGTGAGTGGAGCCCTCGGCTAAGACCTGTTCCTTGAGCGTTTACACTAATCGCGACTTCCCAATACCGGCTTCGCCGCTGAGGAGGACGACTTGTCCTTGTCCTTCTTTGACCTGGCCCCAATGCCTTTGCAGTAAGCCAACTTCTTCTTCTCGCCCCACCAGCGGCGTCAGGCCAGTTGCAGCCGCCACCTCCAAACGACTCTGAGCGCCACTGTCGCCCAACACCCGATACACCGAGACCGGAGTCGGCATTCCCTTCAAGGTCTGCGGACTCAGCGCCTGATCCTCAAAGTACCCCTGAATGAGTCTCTGAGTCACTGCGCTAATGACCACGGTATTGGGACCGGCAATCTCCTGAAGCCGAGCGGCAAGATTAGGCGTCTCACCCACAATAGCGAGCTGTTCCCGATACTCCCCGCTTCCCATTTCTCCGGCCACGACTAACCCTGTGTGAATGCCAATGCGTACTTGCAGCGGATGAGGTAATCGTATGTTTGGGAAGGGCAATTCAGGAATGGCCCTGACAATCCCAAGCCCAGCCCGCACGGCGCGCACAGCGTCATCCTCATGCGCCGTGGGATAACCAAAGTAGACCAGTAATCCATCTCCCAGATACTTTGCTACATGTCCATCAAAACAAGTGATAATCTCAACACAAGCGTGTTGATACGCTCGCTCAACTTCACGCAGGTCTTCAGGATCAAGTTGCGTTGACAGGGCCGTGGAGCCCACCAGGTCACAAAACATTACCGTCAGCTGCCGCCGTTCGGCGACATCTTGTCTAGCATCTTTCAGTCTAGGGTCTAAGGGTTGAGCGGTGGCGGCTCGCCCTTGTCCCTCTGGCTTTGGACGTTGGATACTAGGCTCTAGACTACCTTTCCCCGATTCTCCGTTTCTCCGATTCTCCGTTTCCTTTTCTATAAAGAGGCGCGCCACAGTTTCCACAGAATTTCGCCGTTGGTCGCAATTCGCGCTTGCAACTCGGGCAAAGCCATACAAACTGAGCTCCGCATTCTTCACAGAAATTGGTCCCTGCAAGATTCTCAAACCCACATCCTGGACAACGCATAGGATTTCTTTACTTCATCGGCGTCACGAGGACAAGCGGAACATCCTTCCCTTGCCCAGTGTAAACTTTTCCTTTATCCCGAAGAGCATGGCACAGAATTCACACCCCGCTTTCGCTCGACTCGTAGACATCATGACGACGTTGCGCGGTCCTACTGGTTGTCCGTGGGACCGCGAACAGACCCCGGACTCGCTCAAACCGTATCTCGTTGAGGAAACGTATGAGGTGCTAGATGCTCTCGAAGCCAAAGACCTGCCAGCATTCAAAGAAGAGTTAGGGGACTTACTCCTACAGATTGTTTTTCATTCTCAGCTCATGGCCGAAGCTGGCGTTTTCACGATCGAGGATGTAGCCCAAGCCATCGCCGACAAATTAGTCCGCCGGCATCCTCACGTCTTTGGCGATGTCAAAGTCCAAGATGCTAATGAAGTCGTGCAAAACTGGGTAAAAATCAAAACCAAAGAAAAAGCAGGGAAAGCGGATCGTTCAGTCTTGGCGGGCGTTCCGCAAAGCGCCCCGGCGCTCATTCAAGCACAGCGGCTGGGAGAGAAAGCTTCCCGGGTCGGCTTTGATTGGGCTTCGGCGGCAGATGTTTTTCAAAAAGTCGAAGAGGAAACACGAGAACTTGCGTCTACACTGACAACTCAGACTCCAGAGCAGCAAGAACATGAGCTCGGCGATTTACTCTTCGCGCTCACAAATTTAGCGCGCCACCTCAACCTCGACGCCGAAACAGCGCTGCGCAAGGCGGGCAAACGTTTTAGCAATCGCTTTCGCTATATCGAAACAAAACTTGAAGACAATGGAGAAGATATCCATCAGACCTCATCCGCGCGGTTGGAGACGCTGTGGGAAGAGGCGAAGCGCACGTTGGGGTAACAGACCAGCTAAAGCGCGGAATTCCTTCTCTCCACCTTTCCAAGCAATCATGAGGTAACTGATGCTGCCCACGAGAATCGCCAGCATGAGCACTGCCCCGCGCTCGACAAGAGAGATATTGGCTCCCACCCAAGTAGTTCGTCCAGCAATCCACCACAAAGGCGGGGCCATCACGCTGCAACCAGCGAGACTCCACAACAGAGATGACCGCCAAGCCGCCCAGGGAAAATCGCCGAGACGACGATACAAAATGGCTGCCTGAATAAGAAGGCCCACAAAAGCCGCTAACGAAGTCGCGAGCGCTAGCCCAGAGACGCCCCAGCTCATGATCCCCACAGTTTCGCTCAATTTCGCTACGATACGTACAAAAGCTCGGTCATCACCAAAGGACGTCACTTTTCCCATCAGCATCAGACTAAAGACCACCTTTGCCAGGAAAGACACTGCGGCGCTGACGACCGGAGTGCGCGTATCTTGCAGCGCATACAAGCAAGCAGAAAGCATACGCGTCGCCGCCACCATCCACAGCCCAACAGCGTAGCCTTGAAGCGCTCCAGCCGTTTCCTTCACTGCGGTCGCCCCAAACGCTCCATGAAAGAACAAGACGGACGAGAGCGGCTCAGCTAGCACGATGAGCCCGACCATTGCAGGCAAGGTGATCAAGTTGACAAACCGCAAGGCGAACCCGAGGCGCTCTTGCAGTTCGCGCGGGTCAGACTGTAAGGCTTGTACAGCAAGACTTGGAAGCACTGCCGTGCCCAACGCCGTCACAAATACGCCCACCGGAAACTCAAAAAGCCGTGTCGCATACCACAAAGCCGACACACTGCCCTCGACAAGCATAGAGGCAAAGAGCGTGCTGATAAGCAGATTCACTTGATAGATGCCCGCGCCGAAGAGGAGCGGCAGCAACAAAACGCCAATACGTTTGAGTGCGGGATGTCCAGGTTGCCAACGTGGCATTAGCGGGACTCGGAGCCTGATCAGAGGCGGGATCTGCCAGGCGAGCTGACACATCCCACCAAAGGCCACACCGTAGGCGAGACTCAACACCGGTTCGGTAAGGACGCGAGAGAGCCAAAGCGCCCAGAGAATTATTGATAAGTTCAACAAGATTGGGGCAAAGGCCGGCGCGGCGAAGTGGCGCAGCGCATGTAGCACCCCCATCGTCAGCGCCACTCCACCAATACAAAATAGATAAAAGAACATGAGGCGCGCCAGCGTCACAGTCAGTGCGAGCTTTGCGCCGGAAAATCCTGGGGCAAAGAGATGGACAAGCGGAGTGAGGCAGAAAAAGCCCACGGCGGTGCTCACTGAAAGAAGCACGATTCCCATCCCCCAGAGCGACCGCACCATATCCATAGCTTCCGCTCGCGGTCTATTCGCAAGGTACTCGCTCAGCACAGGCACGATTGCCGCTGCCGCGGCGCCCTCTCCGACTACACGGCGCAAAAGGTTAGGAATGCGAAACGCAACAAAAAATGCGTCTGTCTGCAGGCCCACCCCAAAAACTGAACCAATGACCATGTCACGCACTAACCCAGTGATGCGGCTCAGGATAGTGAAAAAGCCGATTTGCCCGGCAGCACGAAGAATCGTGCGCTCTTCAGCCTCCGCCGTGAGATGAACAGGGAGTTGTTCCGGCTGACGTTGATCGCCCCGCGTCACCATGCTAGAAACTGAGGAGCTGAAAGGAGAGTGAAGAGTGGCATCTTCTGAAGAAAAACGATATCAACAAAACTTAAAACGCCATGCGCGTAATCAAGCGACTAAATCGCGTCTGAAAACCCTGATGAAAAAAGTCCAGACCGCAGTCGATAACGGAGAAGCAACGACAGCGGAAACCCAGCTACGGGTCGCCGCCAGCGCTTTGCAAAAAGCCGGTCGCAAAAGAGTCCTCCATCCCAACACTGCAGCTCGTCGTGTCGCACGCCTAGCCCGCGCGGTCCACAAGAGCAAAGCCGCCTCTCCCTCGGCCTAACTCAGGCTCGACAGTCAGTTTGACATAGAAAGGCCGCAGGCAAGAGAGTTCTTTTTACGCTCCTCGTTCGCCTCCGGTCTCCACACCCTTAAAAATTATCGCCTAGTCGAGAATACACCTCGCGTGCGGCTGTAGCAAATAAACGCTCAGTCGCCGCGCGACGCTGGGCCTCAGAAAACTGGATCTCAGTGAATCCACGTAAGTCTTGGGGATTAATCGTCCCACGCTGGAACTCAGGCGAACTTGTCACCACAACTTGCGGAATCGCATTATAAGGAGAAGTCACTCGTAAACCTGGAAGCTTCCAAATCACGTCGCCAGAATCACGATCAGTCAAGCTGACATCAAAAACCATCGCGACTTCATACTCAAGCACAACATCCTTCTGATCAAATGACAAGGGACGCAAATCAAGGCGATGGACAACAATATTGAAGACCCCCTCCCCGTCTTCTGCAATCGTGAGCCCTCCGCGCGTCCGAAACTCACGCTCCAGCGCCCATTGAAATTCTTTTTCAATCCCAACCTCAAGTGTGTTATTTTCAATGTCCGCAAAATTCACCCGCTGAATATGCCGCGGAAGGTTGACGGCTCCAGCGAGGTGATAACCACAGGAAGAGACCGCCAAGACAAAAGGTAAAAGGCAAAAGGCAACAGCCTGCCCTGAACGTAGTCGAAGGGGCAAAAGGCGAAAAGGTGAAAAAGCGCAGGCGTAGTTTTTGTTGCTTGTTAATCTCATGCTCTGTCTTGACCGCATCTATGCGACAACAAAATTGACGAGTTTTCCAGGAACCACCACCTCACGACGAAGCGTTTTGCCTTCGAGGTGTATCTGGACTTTCTCATGCGCGCGCGCAGCAGCGAGCGTCTCGGTTTGATCCGCCTCGGCGGCGATATGAATAGTCGCTCGGAGTTTCCCGTTGACCTGCACGGCGACTGTCACGGTGTCGTCTTTCACCAATTCCAAGTCATACGTAGGCCAAGGTTCATACGCGAGAGAATCTGTATGCCCAAGCCGTTGCCATAATTCTTCCGCTAGATGGGGCGCGAAGGGAGCGAGTGCTAACACGAGACCTTCGACGAGGGCGCGCGGCAACCGCTCTGCTTTATGCGCGTCATTGACGAATTCCATCAAGGCACTTAATGCTGTGTTAAAGCGCATCCCCTCAAGGTCTTCAGTAACCTTTTTTAACTTCTTGTGATATTGGCGCGTGAGATAGGCCTTCGGGTCTGCAGGCTCATTCCCAATCTGCCCGCGCAGTTCGCCATTCTCGCCAATGATGAGCGACCAGACGCGTGATAAGAAACGCGAGACGCCGGCAACTGAGCGCGTATTCCAGGGCTTCACTTGCTCCAGCGGTCCCATGAACATCTCGTAGCAACGCAACGCATCAGCGCCATACTCCGCCACGACGGCGTCTGGATTGACCACGTTGCCGCGAGACTTGGACATTTTGTCTTGTTGCGGCTCAAGTTCGAGCCCAGTCTCTTCAGGATGATACGGCTTTTCATCCTGCCACTGGACTTTATCCACGGGCGCATATCGAACCGACAGTTCGACTGCTGGATTGCTGGCCAGCACATACGTTGGCTCTTCGGCGCCATCCTGAAAATTTTTCCGCACGTCATGAAACGAGTAGCGCTTATGGGCTGCGTCTTCGTAGTAACGATAACTGAAGCCCAGGATCATGCCCTGGTTCACTAAACGTTGAAACGGCTCCGACGTAGACACGAGCCCGCAGTCATACAGCACCTGATGCCAGAACCGAGAGTACAGCAGATGCAGCACGGCATGTTCGACGCCGCCTACGTAGAGGTCTACTGGCATCCAGTAGCGCTCTTTTTCGGGGTCCCACGGACGTTCCGCATTACGTGGATCAATGAAACGCAGAAAGTACCAACAGCTTCCCGCCCATTGGGGCATGGTGTTCGTTTCACGTAGCGCTGGTTGGCCCGTTTTCGGATCCGTCGTTTCCACCCAATCGCGCACCGCAGCCAAGGGAGGATCGCCTGTTCCAGTCGGTCTGAAACTCTCCACTTCGGGAAGCAGGACCGGAAGATCGTTCGGGTCAAGCGGCTGTGGCTGACCATTCACGTGAAGTACTGGAAACGGCTCGCCCCAGTAGCGTTGGCGACTAAACAGCCAATCACGTAGCTTGTAAGTAACGGTCCCCTCACCGCAGCCATGCTCTTCCAGCCAAACAATCATCTTTTTCTTGGCGTCGGCGACATTGAGGCCATCCAAGAAGCCAGAGTTCACGTGCAGTCCGTCACCAACGTACGCCTCCTTCTCCATGTCGCCGCCTCGCACTACTTCAATGATCGGCAAGTGAAAACGGCGAGCAAACTCCCAGTCCCGTTGATCGCCGCCCGGCACGGCCATGATGGCGCCAGTGCCATAAGTGATGAGTACGTAGTCAGCGACCCAAATAGGAATCGGTTTCCCAGTCACTGGATTGAGTGCATAGCCGCCGGTATCAACTCCTGTCTTTTCTTTTACTAGGTCGGTTCGCGCGAGATCAGACTTGCGCAATGCTTCCTGACGATACGCTTCGACCGCGTTTTGTTGTTCCGGGGTTGTGACCCGATCGACCAATGGATGCTCGGGCGCAAGAACACAATACGTCGCGCCAAAGAGGGTATCGGGACGCGTTGTAAACACGTCAAAAAAAGCATCTTCCCCAGGCAAAGACGCGCCATCTTTTCCACACAGACGAAACCGAATCCGCGCGCCTTCGCTGCGGCCGATCCAGTTGCGCTGCATTTCTTTGACGTTCTCCGGCCAGTCGAGATTCTCTAACCCAGCCAACAACCGCTCAGCGTACGCCGTAATGCGCAACATCCACTGCCGCATTGGTTTGCGGATCACCTCGTAACCGCCGCGCTCGCTCTTCCCGTCAATCACCTCTTCGTTGGCCAGCACAGTCCCAAGCGCCGGACACCAATTCACGGGCACCTCAGCCATGTAGGCCAAGCCACGCTCATACAGTTTAAGAAAGATCCACTGCGTCCAGCGATAATAGTCAGGATCACAGGTTGAGATTTCTCGATCCCAATCGTACGAAAAGCCAAGAGCCTGAATTTGGCGGCGGAAGGTGGCAATATTGCGGGCAGTCGTGTCGCGAGGATGAGTGCCGGTTTCGATAGCGTATTGCTCAGCAGGTAAACCGAACGCGTCCCATCCCATAGGATGAAGGACATTGTAGCCGCACATCCGCTTGTAGCGCGCAAGAATGTCCGTCGCCGTATAACCTTCAGGATGCCCCACATGCAACCCTGCCGCGCTCGGATAGGGAAACATGTCAAGGATGTAGTATTTGGGCTTTTGCGGATCGACTTCCGCGCGAAAGGTCTTGTGTTCGAGCCAGAAGCGCCGCCACTTCGGTTCGATCTCTTGAGGTCGGTAACGAGAGCGTACGCTTTGGGTTTCGACTCTCTCTCCGGTGTTACTCTGCGGTTGGCTCATGCGGTCGTGCTTTCTTTCCTATGACGGTCGCAATGTGATCGAGAATGCCGTTGATGAATGTCGGCGCCTCGTCGCTGCAATACCGCCGTGAAATTTCTATCGCTTCATTAATTGTCACGCTAGGCGAGAGCTGCGGGTAGGCAAGCAACTCATAGGCCCCTAACCGCAAGAGGTTCAAATCAACTCGGGGCAGTCGACCTAACCGCCAGTTCTCCGCCGCGTCGGAGATGAGTTTGTCAACACGTTCCCGCTCTCGCCACGTTCCCTCGACCAACTCATTGGTAAACTCACGCGCAGTGACATGCGGCTCGAAGTTCGCCCAGAAGATCCCTAACGCGTGACGCGGCTCACCGCCAAACATATCTAGTAAGTACAACACTTGCAGAGCGAACTCTCGCCCTTGTCGTCGTGATAATTTTGCTGCCATGATACTACACACCGCAGAAAAAGCGGGGTCCTTTTCGCGTTTCACTCTGCTAATGATTTTAGCGCATTGACCATTTCGATGGCGGCTAGCGCAACCTCAAATCCTTTATTCCCAGCCTTCGCTCCCGCCCGGTCCAGCGCTTGCTCGACAGTATCCGTGGTTAACACGCCAAATGTGACCGGTAAGCCATGTGTCATCATCACTTCTCTGATGCCCTGCGTCATCGCCGCTGATACATAATCGAAGTGCGGCGTATCGCCTTTGATAACGGCGCCGAGACACACCACCGCGTCATAGCGTCCGCTCGCCGCCATTTTCTTGGCAAAGAGCGGAATGTCAAAGGCGCCGGGCGTCTGCACGACATCGATATCGTCCTCTCGAACGCCGTGACGATAGAGCGCATCAATAGCGCCGGCTTGCAACCGTTCGGTCACAAGGTTATTGAACTGCGAGACCACGAGACCAAACCGAAGGCCCGTCGCATCAAGCTTGCCGCGAATCACCCGCACCATGTT
>JACXTT010012563.1_pt1 | contig 11232 bp, 8 predicted proteins | sample 9270951 | NCBI WGS metagenome assembly JACXTT01 (sample SAMN15532306, study PRJNA645909) | rock metagenome | isolation source: weathered quartz diorite | place: Puerto Rico | collected 2017-06-21 | reverse complement strand
TTTCACAGGGCAGGCCTACAGCGCGAATCGCTTGAAAAAACTATCCCCGTTCCACTGGGGACGCTGGTCCGCATTCGCTACGCGCGAAAGCAAATCGAACAATACCTGCGTGAACTTCCCTGCCCCGGCGAGATCCACCGGCTGCGACAAGTCATCGCTTAACCCGTGATAGCGATCGCGATACCAATCCCGGTAAATCTTCTCTTCCGGCGAACCAGGCAGCCAGCCGAACTTGAACGCCAGCGACGGAATGCCCTTCTTGATGAAACTGTATTGATCGCTGCGGATGAACCGGTTGCGATCCGGTTCCTTGTCGAACTGCACCGCGATCGATTGCTTCTCGCACACCGCACGGATATCCGCCCCAAGCGTGGACTCGCCCAAGCCCTGCACTTCCAGAAACTTCAATGGAAATAACGGCAGCACCATGTCCATGTTGATATCCGCCACGAGCTTCGCATTCTTCACCGTCGGATTCGCGGCAAAGAATTTCGAACCCTGCAGGCCCTTCTCTTCGCCCGTCAGCGCGACAAAAATCAACGACCGCCGCGGTTTCATTCCCGATTCCTGCAAGCGCCGCGCGGTCTCGAGCAGCCAGGCGATGCCCGATGCATTGTCCATCGCACCGTTGAAAATGCGGTCGCCCTCGCCCGCCTGCTGCGCCACGCCGAGGTGATCGACGTGCGCGGAAAGCACCACGTACTCGCCCTTCAGCTTCGGGTCCGAACCCTCGAGCACGGCGATTACGTTCTGCGATTCCACCCCCGAATTCTTCGTGGCGCCTTTCACCCGAAACCGCTTACCCAGCGGAAATTTGGGCAGAGGCTTGTCCTCGTCGGCGAGTTTCAGAATCTCGGCGAACGTGTGTCCCGTGCCTGCAAACAGGCGCTCTGCCTTCTCGGGGTTATAACGAATGCCGGCCTTCATTCCCGCGTTCTCGTCGAACTTCGGATCTGTGAGCGACATGGACGGCTGCAATCGCGAGGCCGCCTGCCGAGCCCACGGAATATCCATCGCTTTCGGATTCTGCAGGTCGATCGTGCCGATCACACCCGCCGCCTTCAAAAACTTCGCCCGTTCCGCCGAAAAGTGCGACTTCAAGTTGCCAGGCATCGTCTTCGGGCTGCCGGTAAGAAACACCACGAGCTTGCCTTTGAGGTCGAGCCCCTTCAAATCGTCGTATTGCAGATCCGGAACTGTCAGTCCGTATCCGACAAACACGGCCTCCGCCTCGACAGCATCCGCAAGCGCGGAGCGAGTGGACAAGATCACTTCTTCGCCAAACTTCAATGGTTCGGGATCACCGCTGCCCACCACGATTTCGACGCGCGAGTTCGCCTCGTCCAACTGCCGCACCGTGAACGGAACCGGCTGTATGTAGCCCTTCACACCAGCCGCCTTCAGGCCCGCGCGCTCAAACTCCTGCGCTACGTAGTCCGCGGCCTTCTTGTGGCCGGCGCTGCCGGTGTTGCGGCCCTCGAGCTTGTCATCGGCGAGAAACTCGACGTGCTTCCACCAGCGTTTGCCTTCCGCCAAATCGTCCGCAAACACCACGGCGCTGGCGCAAGCCGCCAACAAAATCAGAATGTTCTTCATTTATCGTGAGTCCTTATAGCCCGCGCGGACATTTTGCATTTGCCGTGCGTGGCCTTCCGCATGTTCCGCGTAAATACGCAGCAGATCGAATAGCGTCTTCGTGCCTGTTTTGGTGTGCGTGCCGGTGCGCGACCATGCCGCGCCATCTACGCCCGCCAGCAACTCGTAATTCTGTTGCCGCAGCAGCAGAAACGTTGCGAGGGCGACTTTCCAGTCCCGGCGATGGTAGTCGGTCCTCTCGCCCCAGGCCTGCTCGTCGTACCACTGAATCACCGGATTCTCTTCCGCAAGCACCTGCCGCAGGCGCATCACTCCGACGGCTTCGGAATCCGCCAGGTGGCACAGAACCTGCCGAAGCGTCCACTTTGCCGGCCCCGGCGGCCAATCGATTTCTTCGTCCGCCACATCTGCGATAGCCGCTGAAACCAAATCGGCGCCGAGGCGCAACCGGTCCAGCCACGCGGTGAGTTCGCTGCTGCTTCCCATGTTCAATAATAATCCGCGCAGCTCATGTAATAGCCGCACTTCTCGCAGAACAGCTTGCAATTGCGGCTCGCAAGGCGCGTGGAACAAAGCGGGCAGTAGAGCATGGGCTCGTCTTCGTCACGCGAACGAGGCTCCGGGGCCCGCTGCGTCTGTTGTTGCTCTGGCTCGTCGTCCGCGCGATCGGCGTCGGTCATCTCGAGGCCATTATAATTGGTCCATATGAGCACCCGCGTCGCGATATCGATCCTTTGTCTGTCCGCCGCCGCAGTCTGCGCCTTCGGGCAAAGGAAGCAACAGCAGGAGATGCCGGCGAAACATTCCGCCCGTGGAACCCGCGGCGCAGTCGGCGCTGGAAGCGAATTCGCGGCGGAAGCGGGTATGCGTCTCTTCCACCAGGGCGGCAACGCCGTCGACGCGGGCGTAGCCACCATGTTCGCGGCTTCCATGGCCGAGTACTCGCACGTCGGCTTAGGCGGCGAAGCCCCCATCCTCATCCGCGCCAAGAACGGCAAAGTCTATTCCATCGCTGGCGTCGGAACCATGCCCAAGCTCGCCACTTCGGAATTCTTCCGCAAACGCACGCTGCTCGAAGGCGAAATCCTCCAGATCGATCCCGGCGGCCTGAAGGGCATGGTGCCCGTCGCTGGACTGATGCCGGCGCTCGTACCCGGTATGGTCGATGCCGGCCTGCTCGCGCTCAAAGAGTTCGGGGGCAAGTCTTTCGCGGAAGTCGTGCAACCCGCGCTCGACCTCGCCGACGGCATGCCGATGGACGAAATGCGCGCCATGAGCATCGCGCGTTCGCAGGAATTCTTTGAACTGTGGCCGGACTCGAAGCGCCACTTCATGCCGGGCGGCAAGCTCACTCGCCCCGGCGAGATTTTCCGCCGCCCCGATACCGCGCGAACTTTGCGCGCCATGATCGAGGCCGAAAAGAAGGCTCTCAAAGCCGGCAAGAATCGCGCGCAAGCCATTGACGCCGTGCGCGACTACTTTTATCGCGGCGAGATCGCGAAAAAGCTCGACGAATTCAGCAAGGCCCACAAGGGTCTGCTTCGTTACGAGGACCTCGCGGCCTTCAAGCTGGAGCTGGAAGAGCCGGTTTCCACCGAATACCGGGGCTACACGGTGTACAAGCCCGCCTTCTGGAGCCAGGGCCCGTCGCTCATCCAGACCCTCAATATCCTCGAAGGCTTCGACATGCGCGCCGCCGGCTTCAACACGCCGGACTATATCCACAAGCTCACTGAGGCGTTGAAACTCGCCTACGCCGATCGCGACACCTACTACGGCGATCCCCGTTTCAGCAGGGTTCCGGCTGACAAGTTGCTTTCGAAGGAATACGCCGCCGAACGCCGCAAGTTGATCGGCGATCGCGCGTCGATGGGCTTCGCACCCGGCAAGCTCGGAGGCCATCACCCGACGGAAACGGCAATGGTCCGCCTGCCTATCGACGACGCACTGATGGCTCGCGACACCACCTGCGTGGACGCCATCGACAAGGACGGCATCGTGTTCTCCGCCACTCCCTCCGGCGCCTGGCTGCCTTCGGTGATCGCAGGCGACACTGGCATCCCGCTCACGCAACGGGCGCAAAGCTTTCTGCTGATTCCAGGACATCCCAATGAACTCGCGGGAGGCAAACGCCCGCGCGTCACCCTCAGCCCCACCATGGTGACCAAACAGGGACAGCCGTATCTCGCGCTATCCACGCCCGGTGGCGACAATCAGGACCAGAGCCTGATCCAGCTCTTGCTCAACGTGGTCGAGTTCGGCATGAACGCTGAAAACGCTGTCGAGGCCCCGCGCATCCAGACCCGGCATCTCGTGTCGAGCTTCGACAACCACGCGTGGAACCTCGGTGACCTGCTGCTCGACGAACGCATTCCGCAAAACATCTTCAGCGAGATGACCAAGCGCGGGCACGTGGTCGAATACCGCAGCCGTTGGAACAGCGGCGCAGCCCCTGTGATGGTGCGCATGGTTCCCGGCGGCGTCCTCGAAGCGGGCGCGGACCCGTGGGGCTACCGCGTGGCCCACGCCTGGTAGGCGCAACCCGTGAATCTGTCCCTCTTCGACGATCAGGACACGGGCGGCGGGCCGCCGCGGTTTGACAAACAGGCGCTCGCCGGCAAGCTGTCCCGCCTCAGCCAGCAGAACGTTTTCATCGGTACGAGTTCGTGGAAGTACGAAGGCTGGCTCGATCAGATCTACACCCGCGAGCGCTACATGACGCGGGGCAAACTCTCGCAAAAGCGCTTCGAACAGGAATGCCTGAACGAGTACGCCGAAACCTTCCCGATCGTCTGCGGCGACTTCTCGTTCTATCAATTTCCCTCGGACGCTTATTGGAGCAGGCTATTCGGCAGCGCCCCCCGCAGCCTGCAGTTTGCCCTGAAGGTTCCTGAGGACATAACAGTGAAGACGTTCCCCATGCATGCCCGCTATGGCGCGAGGGCGGGCGTCGACAACGAGACATTCCTCAATTCCGAAATCTTTAGGGCGGGCTTCGCCCAACCACTGCTGCAGTTCCGGAAACAGGTCGCCTTGCTGATCTTCGAATTCGGCGCCTTCTCCAGGCAGGCGATGCGGGATCCCGGCGCCTTTCTCACCCGCCTCGAAGCCTTTCTGACGCAGTTGCCGCGCGAGTTTCGTTACGCGGTCGAGATTCGGAACCCGGAATTCCTCGATGCAGATTACTTCTCCGCATTGCGGCGGCATGGAGTCGCGCATGTTTTTAACGCCTGGACGAAAATGCCGGAACTTCCCGTGCAAACGGCCTTGCCAGACGCCTTCACCGCCAACTTCACCGTCGCGCGAGCCCTGCTGCGCCACGGCCGCCCTTATGAAGAAGCTGTCGCCAAATTCTCACCCTATGCGACAATCCAGGATGAGAACCCACAGACTCGTCAGGCGCTCAAAGGACTGATTCAGCGGGCGAAGGCCAAGAAGGAGCCGAGCTTCATCTTCGTCAACAACCGGCTGGAAGGCAATGCGCCGAAGACCATCGAGTCCATTGTCGAGGACGAGTAAAAAAACACTGGGAGCAGTTGCCCGCGCACATACACACAACGGCAGTTGCCAAGAGGAACCATGGCCAAGGTACGATTAGCAGGCAAAAAGACCAAGCAGAGTGATTTTTCGAAATACAGCGGGGCGCTGCCCTGCCTGTTGGTGGTGATCGGCGGCATGATCCTCGTGTTTCTGCTCTTTTTCGCCAGCCTCAAGTCCGCAAGCCGGTAGAACAATTTATGAGACCCGACCAACGCCAACCCGACGAAATGCGCGCCGTGCGCATCCAGACCGGCTATATTCTCACCGCGGAAGGTTCCGCGCTGATTGAAGTGGGCAACACGCGCGTGCTCTGCGCCGCCACCATTGAAGACACGGTTCCACCCTTTCTGCGCAACAGCGGCAAAGGCTGGGTCACCGCGGAGTACTCCATGCTGCCCCGCGCCACCGCCACCCGCACCCCTCGCGAGGTCAGCAAAGGCCGCCAGAGCGGGCGGACGATGGAAATCCAACGCCTCATCGGCAGATCTTTGCGCGCGGTCGTTGACATGGACGCGCTCGGCGAGCGCACCGCCACGCTCGACTGCGATGTGATCCAGGCGGACGGCGGCACGCGGACGGCGGCCATCACCGGCGCCTACGTCGCCATGGTCATCGCCCTGCGCAAATATCAGCAGTACGGCTCCATCAAGAAATGGCCCGTCATCGACTCGGTGGCGGCCACCAGCGCGGGGGTCATACAGGGCAAACCCGTTCTCGATCTCTGCTACGAAGAAGACTCCCGCGCGGACGTCGACATGAACCTCGTCATGACCGGCGCCGGCGGCTTTGTTGAGTTGCAGTCAACAGCCGAAAAGGTTGCGTTCAACGATTCCCAACTGGACTCCCTGATTGCGCTTGGGCGTAAAGGAATCCGCGAGTTAAAGGCCGCGCAGGAAGCCGCTCTCGCCCAGTGATCGCTGTTCATTTAGAGTGACCTCGTTCACTATGCGGCTCTACTAGACAGATGCTTGACTCTGCCGCGCACCTGCGGCATACTCAGTCAGTTTTGTGCTGGAATCCGGTTCACGTATTACCGGGATCAGGGCTCGCAAATTCAGTTAGGAATGGGGTTTAATACACCTACTATGAAGCTCAGAACGCAACTCTGTATGTTGCTGGCGGCGATCGTCTGGATCGCTACTCCGGCTCTCAGCCAAGTACCCACCGGCGCTGTTGCAGGCGCCGTTACAGATCCGTCCGGCGCCGTACTGCCGCATGTGGAAGTCTCAATCACCAATAAGGCGACGGCGGCGGCGAGAACCGCCAAAACCGGCGACGACGGAACCTTCTCGGCAATCCTCCTGCCTGCCGGCACCTACGAAGTCAAAGTCGCGGCGCAGGGTTTCCGGACGCTCATCCGTGAAGCCACCGTCGAAACCGGCAGCACGACCACGGTCGATATGCAATTACAGGTAGGCGCCACCAAGGACGTGGTGACGGTAGAAGCGGCATCCTCCCAGATTAATTACGAAACACACAACGTCGATGGCGTAATCACGAGAGAAAAGATTCAGCAGCTGCCGCTCAACGGCCGGAGCTTTCTCAACCTCGCGTTTCTCGAACCCGGCGTGACGGTAGGCACCGGAACCACTTCCCAATACAATGCGCTCTTCAGCGTCTCCGTGCTTGGCGCGGATCAAAATAAGACTTCCATCACTGTAGATGGCGGCAACGTCCGCAATTCGATCGAAGGCGGTTCCGGGCAGAACTTCTCACAGGAAGTCGTCCAGGAATTCCAACTCTCGAGCGTCAATTTCGATCTCTCCACCGGCATTACGGCAGCGGGCGCTGTCAACATCGTCACCCGCTCCGGCAGCAACCAGTTTCACGGCTCCGGCTACTTTTTCTTCCGCGATCACAATATGGCGGCGTATCCTGGCTTGAAGCGCAATCCGCTCGCTCCGGATCCGTTTTTCGCCCGCCGCAACCCCGGCTTCTGGGTGGGAGGTCCGGTTAAGAAGGACAAACTGTTCTTCTTCTTCAACCTCGAAAACATCAACCAGACCCAGGTGTTTGTGGTGCAGCCGAACGTTCCCTCCGTAGCCGGCTTGCAGGACATTTACGCCAGCCCTTACAAAGGCAAGACGCTGAGCTTCCGGCTGGATTACTCCGTCAATACGAAAAATCAGTTGTTCGCCCGCTACTCGCATGACGGCAACAATGGCTTTGGGCCGAACGGCGGCGCGCAACCTCCGTCCAACTGGCTGCGCAACAAGAACTGGTCGGATCAGAGCGTGCTCGGCTGGACCAGCAGTTTCCGTCCGACTCTCGTGAATGACTTCCGGTTCAGCTATCAATACTGGCAGAATCGCAATCTGTTCCCGACCAGTTCGGAATGCGGAACCTGCCTTGGCCTGAATCTGCCCCAGGTGACCCTGGCCGGCTCCAACATCACCATTGGCAATACTTCCAATGCCACCCAGGGACGCGATCTCCGCCGCTACCAGTTCACCGACAATCTAAGCTATCAGCGGGGCACGCACCGCATGCGCGCCGGCATGGAATGGGAATATGCGCCTGGCACGGGCTTCTGGGGTTTCTGTGACCCAGGCTGTCTCGCCGTCGCCACTCCGGAACTGGTTCGCTCGGCCCTCGGCCCTCTCGCCGGGGTCCTGTTCCCGAACCTGATCAGTTCCATCCGCACCAACGCCGACGTGATGTCCCTGCCCTTCATCGCCGGCAGCGGCACGGTGATCGGCATTGGAGACCCGTCGCAGCCTCCGCCATACAATGTGGGTGAGGCCAAGATCAACCAGCGCCTCCGTTTTTACGCGCAGGACACCTGGCGCGTGAATTCCAAGCTGACTTTCAACTATGGCATCGCCTGGAACTTTGAAAGCACGCTCGTCAATCGCGACCTCGACAAACCGAAGTATCTCACCCCGCTCTATGGAAGCGACCTGACTCCGACCGACAACAACTACCATAACTTCTCGCCTTCCGTCGGATTCGCATACAACCCCAAGAAGGACGGCAAGACCGTGATTCGCGGCGGTTTCGGCGTCTACTACGACACTGAGTTACTGTGGCGCCGCTTGCAGGAACGCGCCTTCACCGGCCCGGTTGGCAACGGCCGCATTCAATACCCGACCACCGGCTTCATCAACACGATTCCGGGCATCCTCAACCTGAGCGAAGGCGGAGTGCCGATCGCCGTCGGGTCGCCATTGCGCGCGGGCCTCACCAACATGACGCTCGGCCAGTTCATGACCCAGATCTTTGCGCCTCAGATAGGTCCGATTACAGCATCGCTGGCGCCCAAGAATCTCAATGACCTGAGCGTTCGCAACATCGACATCAGCAAATCGGCAAACCAGCTCTATCCGAAAAAGTTCCCGGTTGCACAGGGCTTGCACTTCAACCTCGGAATTCAGCGCGAAGTGATGAAGAACCTGGTCATCACGGCCGACTTCACCCGCCGCGTGTTCAATCACACGTTGCTGGGCGAACTCGACTACAACCACTACAATCGCTATATCAACGGCGTGCAAAGCCCGATCATTCCCCGCTGCACCTCAGCCCAGGCAAGCATCGTGGGCTTCGGGTGTTCGACCGGTCCGATCACGTTCTGGACGCCGGGCGGACGCACCGTCTATAACGCGCTGCTGGTCAAAGCGGACAAGCGTTTCGCCAACCGCTTTCAGTTCACGGCTTCTTACGCGCTCACCAACGCCCATGGCTACAACGGCATCAACAACCTCGACCAGTGGAACTCCACTTGGGGGCCGCAGCAGGCGCGCCACATCCTGAACGTTTCAGGCGTGATCGATCTGCCTTGGGGCTTTCAGTTGGGCATCATCTCCTCGAATTCCAGCATGGGCCCCGCGATGGTCACAGTGGGCAGCGTCGACCTCAATGGCGATGGCACCACTTCCGAACCGCTCCCGGGTTTGAGCTGGAATTGCATCAACCGGGGATGCGGCAAGGCTGAGGTCCAAAAGGGCGTCGATACCTGGAACTCCACCTACGCCGGCAAAAAGGATGCAAGAGGACAAACCATTCCGACCCTCGCGCTGCCTTCCAACTACACGTTCGGCCGTCCCGGCAGCTCGCAGGACATCCGCGTGACCAAGCTGTTTACCTTCCGCGAACGCTACAAGCTCTCGATCTTTAGCGAGATCTTCAACGTGTTCAACTACGCAAACATCGGCGGCATCAGCACGACGGTGGACGCCGCGGGTTCCGGTTCTGTGGCGTTTGGCCAGCCGACCTCCCGCGCCGGACAGGTGTTCGGATCGGGCGGCCCCCGCGCCGTCCAGATCGGCGGCCGCTTCCAGTTCTAGCGGAAGCATCCCTTTTGAATTAAAAGAGCCCACGACCGGGATAACCGGTCGCGGGCTCTTCTCGCTTGATAGATCGACCAACGTGGGCCGTTGTGTCAGATACTAAAAAAAAACACCGGGCCGGGTGATCCCGGGCGAATAGATCACCACGGTCCGATGTTCTTGCTTGCTCTCGCAAACAGAGTTAAATAGATGGTATTGACAAGCGGAGCCTTTTGCAGCCTATCTTTGAGCTGGCTGGATGTATCTTCTGATCGCTTCAGTGAAACGGGGCCCGTACGATACAGTGGTGAAGAGAATGAGCGCGTTGGGAATCCCTTTGGACCGGCTGGCCCCCGCCACCGCACGGCGGTTCACACTTGCCTCCGCTGGCGTCTTGATCGCGCTGATCGCGTACCTCGACTACAAGTATCTCGAGGCTTCTCTAGGCCTGTTGTACGTTCTGCCTGTGCTCCTCGCGGCCACGGTTTTGAACCGCAGGCAAATTCTCGTTCTCTGCCTGGCCTGCGCCATTCTGCGCCAGCAATTCATCAACAAATCCGATGTTCTCGAAGACACCCTCCGGTTTCTGATGGCTCTCACCGCCTACACCACCGGCGGCTTGCTGGTGCAGGCCATGGCGCTCAATCGCAGGCAGGCCGAACAGTACGCAAACCAGATTCAAACCCAGCAGCGGTTGCGGCTCGAGGCTGAACAGCACTTGAAGTTGCTGGCCGAAAGCAGCCCTGCCGCGATCTTTACGACGGATGAAAAAGGCGTGCTGCTCAGCTACAACGATTCGGCGCTCCGCCTCTTCGGCGTGGAATCCCATGCGGATGGGTTGAACGTGGGTGAATACCTGCCCATGCTGCGCGATGCGTTGAAGCTCGAAACCCGCGCCGCCGGGTTCCGTACCGCCGCCCAATGCACCGGCCGTAGAACCAATGGCATCCCGTTCATCGCCCAGGTTTGGTTTTCGATCTACGAAGGGGAACCGGGACGCAGGCTCGCCGCCATCGCAGTGGACTCCTCCGAAGACGTCCGCGAGCGCGAAGAGCGGAACCTCCGCCATTTCCTCGACAATAACCGCATCATCGCCGGCGCCGTCTCCCATGAGATCCGCAACGTCTGCGGCGCAATCGCCATGGTCTACTCGAACCTCCGGCGAGACCGGCAGGCCTACGGAGCCCTTGGTGAGTCCGAGGACTTTCACGCCCTTGGCAGCCTCGCCGAAGGGCTCGGCAAGATCGCTTCCTCCGACCTGCAATCCAAAGGCAACCGGTCAATCGCTCCAATCGTCCTGCAGAGCGTGCTCGAGGACATTCGCGTTGTCGTGGAGCCGGCGTGGACGGAAAGCGATGGAAAAGTATTCTGGAACATTCCGCCCGGATTGCCCAAGGTCTTCGCCGAACCCTTCGCCCTCACGCAGGCGATGCTCAATCTCGCCCAAAACAGCCTGCGGGCGGTGGAGTCCCAAAGCCGTCAGGAACTGCATATCTCCGTCGAACAGGTCGGCCAGCAAGTGGCGATTTCGATTGTGGATAGCGGACCGGGCATTCCGAATCCGGAAAGCCTCTTCGAACCGTTTCAACGAAACTCCGCCCACATCGGCCTGGGGTTGTATGTCGCCCGCGCCCTGCTGCGCAACTTCGGCGGCGACTTACGCTACGAACCAACCGGCGGCAATTGCCGCTTCGTCGCCTACCTGCAGGCTGCGCTCGGATAACGAAAGGATTCTTATGGTGATTGAAAATACGTACAGTTTGTTGCCCGTGGACGACCCTGGGTTAGTCCGCGAATGTTTGGCCCTCGTCCTCGAAAACCGACCTGAATT
>JACXTT010012562.1_pt1 | contig 11232 bp, 7 predicted proteins | sample 9270951 | NCBI WGS metagenome assembly JACXTT01 (sample SAMN15532306, study PRJNA645909) | rock metagenome | isolation source: weathered quartz diorite | place: Puerto Rico | collected 2017-06-21 | reverse complement strand
GCCCAGGCCATCGCCATCCGTTCGTTCATGGCCATCTCGGCCGCGCCGGCGGAAGGGCTGAAGCAGGTCCGCGCCCTGGCCGGCAAGGCCAAGGCGATCGAGGCGGCGCTCGGCGATTGGGACGCGCGGCTGCGCGTGCTGGGCGACGTGCCGCCGGGACGCATGCAGTTCGCCCCGGCGCTGGGCCACGCCTTCGACTACTACGACGGCCTGACCTTCGAGGTGCGCAGCGAGGCGCTGGGGTCGGATCGTCCGCTGGCGTCCGGCGGGCGCTACGACGGGCTGCTGGCGCGATTGGGCGGGTCCAACGCACGCGCCGTGGGCTGTGTCGTCCGGCCCTGGCGCGCCTTCGCAGGAGGCGAGGCATGAGCGGTGAACTGATCATCGCCGTCCCGTCCAAGGGCCGGCTGAAGGAGCAGGTGGACGAATGGCTGTCCGACTGCGGACTGGATCTGGCCGTGAGCGGTGGGGCGCGCGGCTACCTGGCGAGCCTGAAGGGTCTGCCGGGCGCGCAGGTGCGGCTGCTGTCGGCCTCCGACATCGCCGATGCGCTAGGCGCCGGCGAGGCCCATCTGGGTGTCACCGGCGAGGATCTGCTGCGCGAGCGTGGTGACCTGGAGAGCCGGGTGATGCTGCTGCGGCCCCTGGGCTTCGGCCGGGCCGACCTGGTGGTGGCGGCGCCCAAGAGCTGGCTCGACGTGGACACCATGGCCGACCTGGAAGAGGTGGCCCACGACTATCTGGCGCGCACCGGGCGGCGCATGCGAGTGGCGACCAAGTACCTGACCCAGACGCGGACCTTCTTCGCCCGGCACGGGGTGGCCGACTACCGGATCACCGAGTCCGGCGGGGCGACCGAAGGCGCGCCGGCGGCCGGGGCGGCGGAACTGGTGGTCGACATCACCACGACCGGCGCGACCCTGGCGGCCAACGGGCTGAAGGTGCTGAACGACGGCCTGATCCTGCGCAGCCAGGCGCATCTGGCGGCGAGCCTGAAGGCGGCCTGGTCGGCAGAGCAACTGGCGGTGGCCGAGCGTCTGCTGCGGATGGTCGAGGCTCGCGCCGCGGCCCTGACCAGCGCCACCCTGATCTGGCCGGCGTCTGGCGGTGCGGCGGAAGCGGCGGTGGTGGACGCCCTGGTAAGCGCGGGTGCGGTGCGCCGTCCGCACGGCCTGCTGATCGAAACCGCCCGCGCCGCGGAGGCGGCGAGCGCGCTCACAGCGGCGGGTCTGGGGCCGGTGACGGTGGCTCAGCCGGACTTCGTGTTCGACGTGGACTGCGCCGTCATTGCAGAGCTGAAAGATCGCGTTATTTGACGAGCCCGTCAAAAGACGGCGTAAATTTCCGGGTCCTCGCGAAAAACTGAACAGGATGTGCCGGATACGAGGGCGCAGGGCGTTGACTCGGGCACAAAATTGCCATCACTTCCACCTCGCGAGAGACACGAAGGCGCAAGTCCTGAGGTCTCCGGCGTTTCGGGGAGGAAACGCCCGCTCATTCTAGAGCGAACTGCTCAAAATCCGGCCCGCTGCGATTATCCCCCGCAGCGGGCCAAATTTTTGTCCGCAGCTATTTTTGACACTGTCGTCAAATCCCCTCCCCTAATGGGGAGGGTGGCGAGTGAAACGAGACGGGTGGGGGAGTTGCGTTCAAGCGCTGACTCCGCACGCCGGCCCGCACTTCCCCACCCTGATCGCTTCGCGATCTGTCCCTCCCCATTAAGGGAGGGGAGAGATCACCAGATCCTCACCCGGTCCGCCGGGGCGACGTACATGGCGTCGCCGGCCTTGAGGCCGAAGGCGGCGTAGAAGGCGTCGATGTTGCGCATGGGCACGTCGACCCGAGCGCGGTCCGGCGAATGCGGGTCGGAGACCAGCTGGCGGCGCAGCGCATCGTCGCGGGTCTTGCCGCGCCACACCTGAGCCCAGCCGAGGAACACCCGCTGGTCGCCGGTCAGGCCGTCGATGATCGGGGCCGGCGCCCCGTGCAGCGAGGCGTGGTAGGCGTCGAGCGCCAGCAGCAGGCCGCCCAGGTCGGCGATGTTCTCGCCCATGGTCAGGTCGCCGTTGATCTTGGCGCCCGGCAGCACCTCGAAGGCGCCGTACTGCTTGCCGAGCCGGGCGGCCTGGACCTCGAACTTCTTGGCGTCCTCCTCGGTCCACCAGTCGGTGAGCTTGCCGGTGGCGTCGTAGCGGCGGCCCGAGTCGTCGAAACCGTGGGTCAGCTCGTGGCCGATGGTGCCGCCGATGCCGCCGTAGTTGACCGCCATGTCGCCGTCGGGATCGAAGAACGGCGGCTGCAGGATCGCGGCCGGGAAGACGATCTCGTTGCCCAGCGGGTTGTAGTAGGCGTTGATGGTCGGCGGCGTCATGCCCCACTCGGAGCGGTCCACCGGTCCGCCCAGGCGGCCCAGCCGGAAGTCCCAGTCAAAGGCCACCGCGCGCTTCACATTGCCGTAGAGGTCGCCGTCCTTGAGCGAGAGCGTCGAGTAGTCGCGCCACTTGTCAGGATAGGCGATCTTCACGCTGATGGCGGCGAGCTTTTCCTGGGCCTTGGCCTTGGTGGCCGGGCTCATCCAGTCGAGCTTTTCGATGCGACCCTTCATGGCGGTGCGGATGTCGCCCACCAGGCCCAGCATCTTGGCCTTGGATTCCGGCGGGAAGTAGGCCTGGACGTAGATCTTGCCCAGAGCCTCGCCGATCTGGCTGTCCACCAGGATCACGCCGCGCTTCCAGCGCGGGGCCTCGGCCTTGGCGCCCGAGAGCACGGCGCTGCGGAACTCCCAGTGCGTCTTGTCGAAGGCGTTGGACAGATAGGGCGCGGCCTGGTCAGCAAGGTTGAACGCCTGCCAGGCCTTCAGGGTCTCGATCGGGGTCTTGGCGTAGATCTCGGCGATCTTCGGGAAGGCGGGCTTTTCCTGCACCACTACGTGGTCGACCTTCTCCAGGCCGGCCCCGGCCATGAACGCGGTCCAGTCGAACCCGGGGGCGAGCTCGGCGACCTTGGCGGTGGCGAAGGGGTTGTACATGGCGTTGTCGTCGCGCTGGTCGGCCTTGGAGACCGAGACCTTGGCGATCTCGGTTTCGAGGGCGACGATCGCCTTGGCGTTGGCCGCCGGATTGGGCCAGCCGGCGAGCTTCAGCATCTCGGCCACATAGGTTTCGTACTTGGCCTTCTGCGGCGCGAAGCTGGCTTCGAGGTAGTAGTCGCGATCGGGCAGGCCGAGGCCGGCCTGGCCCAGGTAGACCGTGTAGTGATCGGGGTCCTTGGCGTCCGGCTGCACCTGGGCGCCGAAGAAGGAGCCGCCGAAGGTCTTGAGCGACACGCCCATGGTGCGGGCGATGTCGGCGCGGGTCTTCTCACCCTTGATGACGGCCAGGTCGGCGGCCAGCGGCTTCTTGCCGAGCGCCTCGACGGCGGCCTCGTCCGTGAACGAACGATAGAGCGCCCCCACCTGCCCGCGCTCGCCGGCAGCCGTTTTGTCCGCCGCGGCCTGCTCAACGACGGCGCGCATGCGGTTCTGGGAGAGCTCGTTCAGCTTGTCGAAGGCTCCGAAACGCGAGCGGTCGGCGGGGATCTCCAGCGCCTTGAGGTAGCTCCCGTTGGCGTAGGCGTAGAAGTCCTGCCCCGGGGCGACGGCGGCGTCACGGCCCGCGAGGTCGAAGCCCCAGCTCCCCATGCGCGGCGCGTGGGCCAGCTCGGCGGCGCTCATAGCCGGCGCCGCGGCCGGCGCAGGCTGCGAGGGCTTGGCCTTCGGCTTGGCGGCATGGTGCTTGGGATGCGGCTTGGGCGGCGGCGCTTCAGTCTCGGCGACGGCGGCGCCGGCGAGGATCAAGGCGGCCGCCGCAGCAGCGGTGAACCAGAAGGTCTTCATGGGTTGAGAGTCTCGAAGGTTGATGTGACGCGATCATGCCCCGGACGCGGCGTCACAGGGCGTTACATTTTGGTCAGGCGGACGAACGGTCGCGCCCGTGCGATCAGCGGCTTTTCGCGCCCAGTCCGGCCGGCGGGCCGACGCCCGAGCTGACGAGGAAACCGACCTTCAGGTGAGCGCCGCTGGCGAAGGTCAGGGTGGCGGGCGCCTGGTCGCCAGGCTTCAGCGTCGACTTCAGGCCGATCAGCATCACGTGGTAGGCGCCCGGGCCGAACACTACCTGGCCGCCGGCCGGAACCGCGACCTTGTCTTCGCGCTCCATGGACATCACCCCACCGGTCATCGACGAGGCATGCATCTCGACGCGGGCCGCCAGCGGGCTGGCGATGCTGACCAGGGCGTCGGCCGTGGCGCCGTGGTTGGCGAGGGTCATGTAGCCGACGCCGGTGGTGCCGGCGACGGCCGGGCGGCTCCAGGCGCCGGTGACCTGCAGGGCCGGGCGCGCGGCTTGGACGGCGGGCGCGGCGAGCAGGGCCAGCGTCATGGCGAGGGCGAACTTCATGCGGGTCATCCCTGCGCGCCTATCGGGCCAGGCGCCAGTTGGGCGCTTCCAGCCCCTTGGGTGGCTGGCCGGGCTGGTCCTTGGAATAGGTGTAGAGCGGCTTGGTCTTGTAGGTCCATTGGATCGAGCCGTCCTCGCGCTTGATCAGGGCCCAGTCGCCGAACGGCTTCGCGCCCGCCGAGGCCTTCAGCGGCGGCCACATCTCCGCGCAGTCGTCGAAGCAGTGCGACATGCCGACCATGGTGTCGTTGACGTAGATGTAGAGCGGCTTGCCGGCGACATCGGTGAGACCGCCCTCGGTCACGCGGACGTCCGTCGGGACCTTCCCGGCCGCCGCCGGGGCAGGGTCCGCCGCGGGGCCGGCCTTGGTCAGGATCAGGCTGGGCGTCGGATGCGCGGGCTTCGCCGCGCCGGGGTTGACGGGGTCATCCCATCGCACGGTGACGTCGCCGCAGGACTGGACCACGGCGAAGGCCAGCGAGCCCTCGCGCGCCGGCAGGCGCGCCTTGATCTGGAAGTCGTCGGACTGGCGGGCGGCCAGCTCACCGCGCCAGGTGATGGCGCGTGGCTCGACGCTCAGGGTCCAGCCCGGCTTGGCCTGGGGCGCGGCCGCCTTCACCTCGACGGGAAGTTCGACGCGCAGCGCCGTGGTGGGCTGGCCGCTACAGCCGTGGCCGACCACGAAGCGCAGCGTCTCATCCGCGCCGGGCCTGGCCGTGGCGGGTTGGAGCATGACGTGGGCCTGTGCGGCGCCGGCGAGCAGCGACAGGACGAGCGCGGAGGCGAGGGTGCGGGACATGACGTGGGTCCTCGATGGCATGGGCTTCAGTACGTGTACTTGAGGTCGACGACTACCGACCGCTGCGGGAACGGGTGGAAAAGGAAGTATTTCCGGTCGCCGAGATTGGTGACGCCGACGCCGGCCGCAATGTGGTCGTTGATCGCGTAGCGGGCGTGGGCGTCGACGACGAAGAAGGCGCCGAAGCCCTGATAGGTGTTGGCGTAGTGGTCGCTGTTGTCGATGGTCGCGAAGGCGCGGTCGCTGTAGCGGGCGGCCAGCGTCAGATCGAGCTTCGGTAGGGCGGGCGGGGTGTAGGTGGCCACCAGCGCGCCGCGCCAGCGCGGCAGCTGCGGCAGGCGCTTGCCGACGGCGGCGGCGAAGGCGGCGTCCTTCTCGATCTCGGTGTCGAGATAGGTGACCCAGCCGGAGAGTTCGAGGCCGTGCACGAGCGCGTCCCGCTGCTGGCCGACCACTTCGACGCCGGTGGCGCGGGTGCGGTCGACGTTCTGCACGAAGCTGGCGGTGAAGGCGCCGAGCGGCGCGGTCTGCGACAACAGGGCGTTCTTCATCCGCTCGTCGAACAACGAGACCCGCAGGGATCCGCCCGACCAGTCGCGCTCGGCGGACAGTTCGCTGGAAAGCGCCCGCTCCGGCTTCAGGTTGGGGTTGGGGACCGACAGGATCGTGCCCGTGGTCACGGCCTGATAAAGCTCGCTCACCGTCGGGAAGCGATTGGCGATGGCCACCGAGCCCTTGAACGTCCAGCCGTCCATGGGCGACCAGGCCAGCACCGCCTTGGGTGAAAAGGCGTCGTGGCTGAGTTGCGGCTGATGGACGTTGAGCGCCGGGGCGGCGGAGACGTTGAGGCCGTCTGACGCGCGCCAGTGCTCGTAGCGGCCGCCGAGCGTCAGTTTCACTTGCGGCGTCACGGCCCAGACGTCCTGCGCCCACAGCGCCTGGGTGAGCGTGCGGCCCTTGCTGAGCGTCTGGGTCGCGCCCTTGGCGTCCGAGGTCCAGTCGGCGAGCGCGAACTTCGGGTTGTCCAACAGGTAGCTGTCCTGGTGCGCGCCGAAGGTGACCGTGTGGTCGGCGGTCGGCCGCCACTTGCCGTCGGCGTCGAGCGTGTACCAGCCGGTGTCGTCCAGCTCGGCGTCGGACCCCGCGCCGCCGGCGAAGCCGCCGGGCAGGGCCGTGGTCGGCAGCCGCTGGTGGCTCTTCAGATAGTCAAAGCTGGTGGCGGTGAGGTCGAAGTCGAACACGCCGCCGGTATGAGAGCTGAGCGACAGGCCCTGGGCCAGCTCCAGCTCGTCGAAATCATAGACCCCGTTGGAAAAGGCGCTTGGCGCGACGGTGTAGGCGCGCCCGCCGATGTTGATCGCGCCCGCATAGACCGGCGCGCCGGCGGCGCTGCGCAGGTAGCTGTTGACCGTGGAGTCGTCGTTGTTGGCGAACAGGCCGAAGGTGTAGGCCAGCGTCAGCGTCGGGGTGAGGTCGTAGGTGACGCGCCCAGAGGCGTTGTCCTGCACCTGATGCCCCAGCCCGCTGGAGCCCAGGACCACGATCGGGACGCCCGTGCGGTTGGCGTCGTTGAAGGCGCCGGTGACGGCGGTTCCGGCCGCGCTGGTCGCCGCCGGAACCGTGGCGGTGACGTAGGTCAGCGGCTGGCTGTGGCTGTCGAGATGGTTGTAGCTCAGCCGGAAGGCGAAGGCGCCGAGCCGGTCGCCCACGTCGCCGGCCACCCGGCCCGTGGCATAGGTCTTGGCGTCGCCGTACTTCGAGAAGCCCTGCGCACCGGCCTGGGCCTCCGCGTGCGCCTCGAACGCTGTCGGCATGCGGGTGGCGAAGGCGATCACGCTGCCCACCGAGTTGCCGGGGAAGGCGGCGGCGAACGGCCCGTTGAGGATGTCCACGCGCGCCACAGCGTCGGGGGTGATCAGGCCCCACTTCGGCGAGGCCGAGGTGTTGTTGTTGCCGATCAGGGCGGAGATCAGGATGCCGTCCACATAGAGCAGGGTGCGCGCCGAGGCGCCGACGCCTGAGGTCCGGCTGGTGATCGGCGACTGGGTGTCGCCGATGTGCCGCTGGCGGATCAGCACATTGGGGACATAGCGCAGGGCGTCCTCCGGCGTGACCACGCTCAGCGTGCGGGTGAGTTCCGCGGCGGTCACCGTCGAGGTGGTGTTGGGGACATCGGTGAGGTTGGAGATCGACGAGGGCGCGGTGACGATCACCGTCTCGACCGAGGGCGCGGCCGCGTCGTCGTCGGCGCGAGCGGCGGTGGCGACGGCCAGGGCGCATAGGGCGGCGCCGGCGAGGAGGGCGCGTCGTGCGCCCGAGGGGAGAGGCATGGACAGGATCCTGAACGACAGACACGGGTCGGCGCCCTCGCGGACGCGGCGGGCTTAGGTCTGGTTCAGGCGGTGGGCGGGCCCTGGCTGGGCGGACGCGGCGGAGCCCGGGCGCGGGGTGCGATCAGGCTTAGCGTGGTGACGTGCTCGACGCGGGCGGCCTCATAGGCCACCGGCTGGAGGCCCAGGTCGGGCGCGACGACGATGGCCGCGGCGGCGGCCAGGCAGTCGTGGCAGGACATGCCGCCGGCGCGCTTGTGCGCGGGGCCTGCGCCGCCCGCGGCGAAGTCCGTCATGCCGGCCTGGCTGCAGATGACCAGGTGGCCGTCCGGCGAAGCCATGGCCGAGGTCGGCGCGATCAACTGGACCAGCAGCGCGAACATGACGAACAGCGCGGCGATCGCCGTCCTGTCGTCATACCTGCGTTCGCGGAGGTCCATCGGCGCGGTGTTTATCGGCTTCCCGTGATTTCTCAAGCCCGCCGCGTGGGCCATAGTCGCCGTCAACCCCGCGGAGAGCCCATGGTCGCCCACGTCCAGCCCGGCGCCTACAAGGATGTGGTCCTGTTCCTGGCGACGGCCGGCGTGGTGGTGCCGCTGTTCCGGCGCTGGAAGATCTCGCCGATCCTGGGCTTCCTGGGCGCGGGCGTGCTGCTCGGGCCCTACGGCCTGGGGTCGCTGACCAAGGCCGTCCCCTGGCTGGACGCGCTGACCATCGACAACCCCGACGAGGTCGCCCAGCTCGCCGAGTTCGGGGTGGTGTTCCTGCTGTTCATGATCGGGCTGGAGCTCTCCTGGGAGCGGCTGCGGACCATGCGCCGCTACGTCTTCGGGCTGGGCGCGCTGCAAGTGGTGGTCAGCCTGACGGCGACGGCGGGGGCGGCCATGTGGCTGGGCGAGCCGCCGGGCGCGGCGATCGCGATCGGCGCGGCGCTCGCCCTGTCGTCCACCGCCATCGTCATGCCGATCCTGGCCGAGCAGAAGCGCCAGCATTCGCTGGCCGGGCGAGCGAGCTTCTCGGTGCTGCTGTTCCAGGACCTGGCGGTGGCGCCGATCCTGGTGACGCTCACGCTGCTTGGCCGGCGCGGCATCAAGAGCTTCACGCCGGACCTGCTGCTGGCCTTCGCCCCGGCCGTGGCCGGGATCATCGCGCTGCTGGTGGTGGGCCGGCTGGTGCTGCGCCCGATGCTGCGCTCCGTGGCCCGCGCCAAGAGTGAGGAGCTGTTCGTCGCCGCCTGCCTGCTGGTGGTCATCGGCTCGGGCCTGGTGAGCGCGCTTACCGGCCTGTCCATGGCGCTGGGCGCCTTTATCGCCGGGCTGCTGCTGGCCGAGACCGAGTTCCGCCACGAGGTCGAGGCGACGGTCGAGCCGTTCAAGGGCCTGCTGCTCGGGCTGTTCTTCGTCTCCATCGGCATCGGGCTGAACGTGCCGCTGCTGATCGCCAGTCCCGTGGAAGTGCTGGGCGCAGCGGCAGGGCTGACCGCGGTCAACGGGACGGTGGTCTTCGCACTCGGCCGGCTGTTCCGGATGCGCTGGCGGGCGGCGGCGGAGGGCGCGCTGCTGCTGGCCGGGGCCGGTGAGTTCGCCTTCGTGATCCTGGGCCAGGCCATGGACCAGAAGCTGGTCGACCACACCACGGGCCAGGCGCTGATCGTGGCGGCGACACTGTCGATGGCGACCATCCCGCTGCTGGCGGCGATCGGCGCGCGGATCGGCGGGCGCAAGGTGTCGCCGGCCGATGTGCCGGAAGCCCCAGTTGCTGAAGGGGGGGGCGAGGCGCCGGCCGAGCCCAGGGTGCTGATCGCCGGCTATGGCCGGGTCGGGCGGCTGGTGGGTGAGATGCTGACCCGCCACGAGATCGGGTGGGTGGCGGTCGAGCAGGACGCGCGGCTGGTGGAAGGCGGCCGCCGCGCCGGCGAAACCCTGTTCTACGGCGACGCCGGGCGGCCGGACTTCCTGGCCCGCTGCGGCCTGGGCGAGGCGCCGGCCCTGGTCGTGACCATGGACGATCCGGACGGCGCCGAGGCCATCGTGTCGGTGGCCCGGGCGCTGCGTCCCGACCTGACTATCGTGGCCCGGGCGCGCGATGCGCGCCACGCGCAAAGGCTCTACGACCTGGGCGCCACCGACGCGGTGCCGGAGACGGTGGAGGCCAGCCTGCAGCTCTCCGAAGCCCTACTGGTGGAGATCGGCGTGCCCATGGGCCTGGTGATCGCCTCGATCCACGAGCGCCGCGACGAGTTCCGCAAGGCGCTCAACCGGCCCGACGCCCTGGGCGGGCGAACCCGCGCCCGGCGAGCGAATCGGACGCCTTGAGATGTGTCGGGAAGGCCACGCAAAATAGTCCGTGGTCCGCACCTGTGGTTGGAACCAAGCGGCGCCGTCTACGTTGAAGGCCGTGCGCAGGACAGCGCGGGCGAGTTGGGGAAGTCGGATGTCCAAGGGACTGGCGGGCAGCAGGCCGGGCGCGCAGCGCCAGGACGCGTCGGCCACCTGCGACGCCTTTGCGACTTTACAAGTTATTCCAAGAGCTTCCGTCGGCGGGATTCACGTGGGTGATCCGTCGCGGCAGGTCTTCAGCAAGAAACTGACCGGCCGCTGCGCCGCCGTTGCGCGCGCCGCCGGTCTCTTCGGGAAATCTGGTCTGAGCCGTGACGTTGTTACATCGTTATTAGTCGTATAGCGTCTTGGATCAGGTTCGCTTGGTGGGTGAATTTGCGGGTCGAGTGTGGCTTCGGTGACACTTACGAAATCTGCCCACCTTGTTATAAGAAAAGCTGGGTCAATCGGCCGCAGCGCTGAGGGCAATTAAGAGGGCTCTGAACTATGAAGCTAAAACTCCTGGCCGGAGCCGCCATCGCCGCGGCGTTCGTGGCGTCCGCCGCCTCGGCGCAAGTTGGCTGGTATGGCGCGGTCGATCTCGGCTACCACTGGCCGGAAGGCATCAAGGCCGACTCCACCAACCTCGCCGCCAACGGCATCAAGTACACGTGGCGCTTCAACCAGCAGGACGACTGGACCGGTTTTGCCCGTCTTGGCTACCAGTTCACCGACCACTGGCGCGTCGAGCTCGAAGCCGGCTACCGTCCGGGTGACATCGACTCGGTCCGCGGCGGCACCACCCAAGCCATCGTCGGCCTCTGCACCCCCGGCGTGATCCGCACCGCGGCCGCCCCGAACTGCGGTTCGCCGACCGGCAAGATCGAGTCCTGGACGGTTCTGGGTAACGCGATCTACGACATTCTGCCGGATGCGACGCTCGATCCGTTCATCGGCGCCGGCGTCGGCGTCCATCACATCTCGATGCTGGTCGATGGCCAGTTCTCGAACGTGACCGGGGTTGTCACCCTGCCGGGCGGTGCGAACCCGCCGCAGCAAAACCTGCACATCGACGACAGCGAGACGGTCTTCGCCTGGCAAGTGCTGGGCGGCCTGACCTGGAAGGCGACCGACCACCTGAAGATCGATGCGACCTACCGCTTCCTGAGCGGTTCGGACGCCTCCTTCACGTCGAAGGGCACCAACGCTCTGCAGCCGGGTGACTTCCAAGGCAAGTACCGCGATCAGTCGGTGACGTTGGGCCTGCGCTACAGCTTCGCAGCGCCGCCGCCCCCGCCGCCGCCGCCGCCTCCCCCGCCGCCGCCGCCCCCGCCTCCGCCGCCTCCCCC
>JACXTT010012561.1_pt1 | contig 11232 bp, 9 predicted proteins | sample 9270951 | NCBI WGS metagenome assembly JACXTT01 (sample SAMN15532306, study PRJNA645909) | rock metagenome | isolation source: weathered quartz diorite | place: Puerto Rico | collected 2017-06-21 | reverse complement strand
ACCGGATCCCGACGACGTGACGGCGCTGCGCGCGACGCTCACGGCCCGGCCGTTCTATCGGAAGAACCTGATCTCCGACGACTATCGCGGCACCGCGATCACGATCTTCTTCAAGGACCTCTCGGACGCCGCCTACGAGAGCTCGGACGTCGACGCGCGGATCATGGCGCTGCTCGACGCGGAGCAGGGGCACGAGCGACTCTTCTTCACGAGCGCGTCGCACATCAAGCAGGAAGCGGCGAAGCTCATGCGGAACGACCTGTACCGCTTCATCCCGCTCGCCCTGCTGGTCGTGATCGTGACGCTGTGGATCTCGTTCCGGACCAAGCGCGGCGTGCTCATGCCGCTCTTCTCCGTCGTGACGGCGCTCGTGTGGACGCTCGGGATCATGGTCCTCACGGGACACACGATCACGCTCGGAACGTTCGTGCTGCCCGGGCTCATCCTCGTGATCGGCAGCTCGTACGCGATCCACGTGATGGCGCGCTACTACGAGCAGACCGAGAGCCATACCGACCGCACCGACGTCGTCGTGCGATCCTTCGAGCGCGTGTGGGTGCCGCTGCTCATCTCGGCGCTCACGACCGCGATCGGCTTCGGATCGCTCATGGTGAACCGCATCCCGGCGATCTTCGAGCTCGGTGAGTTCGCCGTGGTCGGCGTCGTCTGCCTCGCCGTGACGACGCTGCTCCCCCTGCCGGCGTCGCTGGCGATCATGCCGGTTGAGCGCGTGGCACGCCGCGCGAGCGGTGGCAGCCCGCTGCTCGATCGGCTCCTGTCGCGCATCGCGTGGGCGGCGTCATATGCGCGCCAGCTCATCCTCTGGGGTGCGCTGCTCGTGGGGATCGGCGCGCTGTTCATGATCCGGAACATCCAGGTCGATTCCGACTTCCTCTACTACTTCACGCCGAGCGCCGGCGTGCGCGTCGACAACGAGACCATCAACGACAAGATCGTCGGCTCGAACCCGTTCTACATCGTGATCGACGGCGAGCCCGGCACGCTCAAGCGCTGGGAAGTCCTGCGGCTCATGAAGGACCTGCAGACGTATCTCGAAGAGCAGCCCGGCATCGCGTCCACGGTGTCGCTCGTGGACGTGCTCGAGCTGCTCGAAGGCGGGCTCCGGCACGATACCGGCGACCTCCAGGTCACCGACACCGGTGAGATCGTCCACCTCGAGCCGCCGAAGCCGTTCTGGGAGGTGCCCGCGAACCTCGAGCCGCTGCTCGACATGGTGAGCAAGCGGCCGGACACGTTCAAGAGCACGGTCACGCCGGACTTCGCGAAGGCGACGATCCTCGTGCGCACCCGCCTGTCGGGCTCGCGCAGCATCGAGGCGACGCTCGCCAACGTGCGCTCGTACGTCGCGCAGCACTTCCCGAAGAACCTGCCCGTCCGGCTCACGGGGACGCTCGTCCTCTTGACCGGGACGACGTCGGACATCGTCGCGGGACAGATCGAGAGCCTCACGATCGCGCTCGCCGTCATCTTCGTCGTCATGTCGGCGATGTTCTTGTCGGCGCGCATCGGCTTCCTGGCGATCCTGCCGAACGCGCTGCCGATCCTCATCTTCTTCGGTGTGATGGGACAGCTCGGCATCCTGCTGAACCTCGGCACGAGCCTCATCGCCGCCATCTCGCTCGGCATCGCCGTCGACTCGACGGTGCACTACATGGCGCGGCTCAACCTCGAGCTGAAAGGCGAGACGGACCAGGCGGCGGCCATCACGCGCGCGCTCCGCACGGTCGGCGTGCCGATCGTCTTCACGACGGTCGCGCTCTTCTTCGGCTTCTTGACGTTCGCCTTCTCGAGCTTCGTCCCGATCCAGGACTTCGGCATGCTCGCCGCGATCACGATGGCGACCTCGCTGGTGACGAACCTCGGGCTCCTGCCGGCCGTCCTCGGCACGACGAAGATCATCACGCTGTGGGACCTCGTCGGCGTGAAGCTCGGCGAGGACCCCGCGCGGACGATTCCGCTCTTCTCCGGGCTCCGCCCCTCGCAGGCGCGCGTCGTCGTGCTCATGGGCGAGGCGAAGAAGGTGCGCGCCGGCGACGTGATCGTCCACACCGGGGATCAAGCCAACGAGATGTACGTGATCCTCGAAGGCTGGGCGGAAGTCTGGGCCGGGCACGGCGCCGGACGCCGGAAGGTCGTCGATCTGCGCCGCGGCGACGTGTTCGGTGAGATGGGATTCGTGCGGCGCTCCGAGCGCACCGCGGACGTCGTCGCCGCGACCGACGTCGATCTCCTCGCCGTCGACCAGCGCTTCCTCGAGCGCGTGCAGCGCCGCTATCCGCGGATCGCGTCGAAGGTGTTCTTGAACCTGACGCGCATCCTGTCGAACAGCCTCGAGCGGACGACGCGGCAGGTGGTTGCGGCGAGCGCCTAGCGAAGCGAGCCTTCACGTTCACGCGCGCGGCATGAGAGACGTCGCCTCGCTCTTGGGCGGGAGCGTCGTGGAACGTGCCGGCCGGCCGACCGGCGTGAACCGGAGCCGAAGCGCCGTCGGGCCGCGCAGCGTGAGCGCATTGCTCCACACGATCTCGTCCTCGATGGGCGAGGGATCGCGGATCGCCGGCAGCAGCTCCTCGAACGCGACCCGTGCTTCCAGCCGCGCGAGGGCGGCCCCCAGGCAGAAATGCAGGCCGTGCCCGAACGCGAGGTGGTCCTTCGGATTCCGCGTCACGTCGAAGCGGTCGGGCCGAGGGAACACGCGCTCGTCGCGGTTCGCCGACGCGAAGAGCGGAGCGACCATCGCGCCCTTCGGGATGGGCACGCCCGCGACCTCCACGTCGTCGGTCGCGGTGTGAAACAGGAACTGCACCGGGCCGTCGTAGCGGAGCGCTTCCTCGACCATGGCCGGCACGAGGGCGGGCGTGGCGGTGACTTTCACCAGCTCGCCGGGATGGGCGACCAATGCCAGCATTGCGTTCGCGATCAGATGAGTCGTCGTGACGTTTCCGGCGACGAGGAGCGTGAAGACGAAGAGCTTCAGCTCGTCGGCGTTGAGCGCGCCGTCGACGGCTTCCGCCCACAGCAGGGTGCCGATGACGTCGTCGCCGGGACGCAGCCGCCGCGCGGCGATCGTCTCGTCGAGGTAGGCGTTCATGTCGACCAGGCACGCGCCGATCGCGCGCGCCTCTTCCTCACCGGGCGTGTCGAAGACGGCGCGCATCATCGCGTCGGACCAGCGCTTGAAGTCTCGATGCCGGTCGGGGTCGACACCGAGCAGCTCGGCGATCACGGCGACCGGCAACGGCACGGCATAGTCCGCGACGAGGTCGCACGTGCCGGTCGCGACGAAGCTCGCGAGCAGGTCACGGGCGATCTTCCGCACGCGCTGTTCGAGCTCGGCGATGCGCCGCGGCGTGAACGCGCGACTCACGATGCCGCGCAGCCGCGTGTGCGCCGGCGGATCGCACCCGATGATGGCCGCCGCGTTCCGGTCGGGTCCTCGGTCGTCGCCGTTCGGGGGCGCGAGGTCGGCCGCCCTCCACATGAGCTGCGCCATCGCGGCGGAGGAGAAGCGCTGCGGGTCGCGCAGGACGGCGACGACGTCGGCGTGCCGGCTCACCGCCCACACGTCGAGGCCGGGGACGTGGTGGACAGGCGCCTCGCGACGGAGCACGGCGTAGTACGGGTGCGGATCGCGTCGAACGGCGGGGTCGAACGGATCGTAGACGAGCTGTTCCATGGACGTCCTCCCTCGGTTTGCCGGCCTCGCGACGCTCATCGTCGCGTCCGCGCGCGTCGCGGGGCCAGAGTTGGAACGGTGCGCGACTTGCCCGACGCCGCCGTGGCCACCGCACCCAGGAGCACCTCCGCCGCTCGCTCCATGCGTCGACGAAGCGGCTCCGCGGCGTCACCGTAAAGCCAGTGCGTGATCGTCCCGTTCACCATGCTGTCGAACGCCGAAGCCAGATCCTCGGCGCGATACGCCCGGCTGAGCTCGCCGCGCGCCTGCCCGCGGGCGAGGAGCTGGACCAACAGCGCGATCGCCGCCTCGCCCGCACGTTGGCCGACGCCGCCCTCGTCGAGCCCGAGCCGCACCTTCGCGATCTCTCGGAACACGGCGCGGTAGAAGCGCCGGTCCTCTTCGATGCCGGCGCCCATCCCCGCGAAGAGCGCGCGGACGAGCGCGGGCGTGGGCGCCGTCTCGTCGGCGAGCGCGTTCCGCAGCATGCCGTGGTAGTACGCGATGACGTCTTCGGTGATCGCCTCGATCAAGGCGTGCTTGGAGCCGAAGTGGTTGAACACCGTGGCGCGGGCGACGCCGGCCTCGTCGGCCACGTCGGCCATGGTGATCTCGTCGAAACCGTGGGCCGCGAACAGCCGGCGCGCGGCGTCGAGAATGCGGGCCCGCGCGAGCGCGGCGGGGCGAGGCGCCGGTGACATTAGACTCTGGTCTAACACGAGTTGGACTCGAGTCTACCCCCCCATTCCTGGCGTGCGACGGGCAATCTCGCCAGGCGGCGCGGCGACGGGGGGACTCGGACTATCGCCGCCACGGATCCGAATCGTGGCGTCCGACGCTGGATTTCGCGTCCAGCCCATGCCACGTTCCGCCCCCTATGACCGCCGCTCCGCGTCCGCGCGTGCCCATGAAAGAGGGCTATTTCACGATTCCCGACGACCCCGCAGCCGTGCCGAACGTCGTCGTGTCCAAGTGCCGCGACTGCGGCGAGCACTTCTTCCCGAAGCGCCTGGTGTGCGCGAAGTGCCTGTCGCGACGGCTCGACGCCGTCGAGGTGCCGGCGCGCGGGACCCTCTACAGCTACACGTGGGTGTACATGCCGCTCTTCGGCTCGATGCGGATCGAGCACATGGACGGCTACGGCGTCGGGCAGATCGACCTGCCGGAAGGCCCGCGCGTGCAGCTGCCGCTCGCCGGCAAGAAGGACGATTACCGCGTCGGCATCTCGCTCGTGGGCGAGGTCGAGCCGCTGCGCGAGGATGCCGGGCGCGACGTCTGCATCCTGCGCTTCCGTCCGGCCGGGAGCGCGGCATGAACCAGGTCGCGATCCTCGGCGTCGGGATGATCCGCTTCGGCATGTATCCGAGCCGGAGCCCACACGAGCTGGCGTGCGAGGCGGGCAACGCCGCGCTCGACGACGCCGGGCTCACCTTCCGCGACATCGACGCCGTCTATGCCGGGCAGATCTTCCACCCGGCGATGACGGCCGTGCGCGCCGTGAAGGAGCTCGGGCTCACCGGCGTGCCGATCCAGCGCATCGAGAACGCGTCGGCGACGGGTTCGTGCGCGCTACGCGAAGCGTACCTCCAGGTCGTGCACGGGCAGTACGACCGCGTGCTCGTCCTCGGCTTCGACAAGATGACGCAGGTCATGGGCTCGGCGCCGAACCCGAACGATCTGGACGAGGCCATCCTGCCGGCGGCGTTCTTCGCGATGTGGGCGACGCGTCGCATGCACGAGCGCGGCACGAAGCCGGAGCACCTGGCGGCGATCGCCGCCAAGAACTGGAACTACGGGGCCTCGAACCCGATGAGCCAGCGCCAGCCGAAGGAAACGGTGACCGTCGAGCAGGTGCTCGCGTCGAAGATGGTCGCGTGGCCGCTCACGGCGATGATGGCGTGTCCGATCGGCGACGGCGCCGCCGCGGCCGTCGTCTGCCGCGCCGACCTCGCCAAGCGCTACCAGCCCGGCCGCCCGATCGTCCGCATCGCGGCGTCGCACCTGGGCTCCGAGAAGTACGAGCGCGGCCACCTCTTCATGGGCCCGGTCGTCGGCCCGGCGCGCATGAGCCGCGACGCGGCCGCCGATCTGTGGAAGCAGTCGGGCATGGGACCCGACGACATCGACCTCGTGCAGGTGCACGACGCGTTCGTCATCGAAGAGCTCGAGTACTACGAGCTCCTCGGCTTCTGTCGCGAGGGCGAGGCCGAGAAATGCATCGAGGACGGCCGCTTCGGGCCCGGCGGCAAGACGCCGTTCTCGACTGACGGCGGGCTGATCGCGCGCGGACATCCCGGCGGTCCGACCGGTCTCGCGCAGATCTGGGAGACGGTGCACCAGCTCCGCGGCACCGCCGGCAAGCGCCAGGTCCCGAACGCGCGCGCCGGCCTGTGCCACATGATGGGCGGCGGCAGCGTGTGCGCCGCGCACATCCTGGTGAAGGAGTAGGCGCAACGCCGGCGCCGATGTGATCGGCCTCGACTTCGGCACCACCAACAGCGCCGTCGCGATCCTCGCGGCCGACGGCACGCCGCGGCTCGCGACGTTCGCCGACGCCGCGGCGCGCACGGCGACGTTCCGCTCCGTCCTCTACGTCGATCCCGATGCGCCGGGCGAGAACGGGCTGCCCCCGCGCATCTCCGCCGGAGCGACGGCGATCCGCGACTACCTCGCGACGGGGCAGCGCGGCCGGTTCATTCAGTCGATCAAGTCGCACCTCGGGAGCCGGCTCTTCACGACGACGAGCCTCTTCGGCGTGCAGTACCGGCTGGAGGACCTGATCGGGCGCTTCGTGCGCGAGCTCCGCGTCGCGGCGGAGACGGAGCTCGGTGCGCTCGGCCGCGCCGTCGTGTGCGGGCGTCCGGCGCGGTTCGCCGGAACCGCGACGCCCGCGGACGACGCGTTTGCTCAGGAGCGCCTGCGCGCGGCGCTGGCGATCGCCGGCTTCGACGACGTCGTGTTCGAGTACGAGCCCGTCGCCGCGGCGCTCGGATACCAGCGCCGCCTCGACCACGAAGAGCTGGTGCTGATCGCCGACTTCGGCGGCGGCACGAGCGACTTCTCGCTCGTGCGGCTGGCACGTCGCGAGGCGACTATCGTCGGCGTGGACGGCGTCGCCGTCGCCGGCGACGTGTTCGACGGCCGGCTGATCCGCCATCTCGCGGCGCCGGGGCTCGGGCTCGGCGCCGAGTACCGCTCGGCGTTCGGGCGCGTGCTCCCGATCCCGGCGTGGCTCTACGAGCGCGTCGAGCGGTGGGACCAGCTCTCGTTTCTGAAGAGCCGCGACACGAGCGAGCTCCTGCGACGACTGCGGCACGAAGCGCTCGAGCCCGAGAAGGTCGCGGCGCTCCAGCACCTGGTCGACGACGAGCTCGGCTTCCAGCTCCACGCCGCCGTCGAGCGGACGAAGCACGCGCTCTCGACGTCGACGGCGGCGCCGTTCGCGTTCCGCGATCCGCCGATCGAGCTCGGCTGCGAGCTGCGTCGCGACGCGATGGAGCGCTGGATCGCCGACGCGCTCGCCGCGATCGCCGCGACCGTGGACGCGCTGCTCGCGCGCCACGGCGTCGCGTCCGCCGAGGTCGACACCGTGTTCCTGACCGGCGGCTCGGCGTTCGTGCCGGCGGTTCGGGCGCTCTTCGCCGAGCGCTTCGGCGCGGAGCGCCTGCGCGGCGGCGAGGAGCTCACCACCGTCGCGACGGGCCTGGCGCTCCGCGCGAGCCGCGGGACCTGACGGCTCGCTACTCGGGCTTCCCGGCGGGCGCGCCGGGTGCTGCTTGCTTCGTGAAGCCGGCCGGCACCGTCCGGACTTCGGGCGGTGGGCTCGCTTCGCGCACGTCGAGCACCTCGTTCGACACGGTGACGGATTGCGCGCCGGCGCTCGCTTCGATGCGGGTGCGGAGCGGGAAGCCCTCGAGCTTCTCGACCGCTTCGCCGAGCTGCCGGGGGGCGCCGCCACGGGACTTCTCGATGCTCTTCCACTTGGCGAACGCCGGCGGCTTCGGGATGGCGTCGGTGGTCCAGATCGTGCCGCGGTACGGGCCGCCGCTCAGTGCGTACTCCTTCGCAGAGTAGCCGGCGATCGTATCCGTCTTGCCGGTGGCGGTGACGCTCACGGGCGTGGAGTCGTCGAGCAGGCCGCCCACCTGCTTGCGTACCTCCGGCGGCAGCTTGTCGAGCGACGCCCGCAGCGTGTCGAGCTGCGCGCGCAGCTCGTCGAACGTCAGCACGGCGTAGCTGCGTCGCGTCTTGTCGGCCGTCGTGATCGTCTGCTTGTCCAGATCGACAATGGTCCGCATGGCGTCCGAGTCGGTGACCATGACGTGATCGGTGAGGTAGACGGTCTCCTCCTGGACCCTCTGCCCGGACATGGCCGTCGACGAGCGCTGGCGGACGACGAGGTCCTTGCCGGCGGCCGCCGTGGCGAGCACGAGCAAACCCAGGACGAGTGCGACGCGCATGGTCCCGTGTACGGAACGCGGACGCGGCCCGCAAGCGATCAGCCCGTGTCGACGAGCTCCGGATGGAACTCCGGATGCCGCTCCAGCCACGCCGACGCCCCGCGCATGGACTCCTCGTTCTTCTTGTTGATGTACCGGTAGATCGGTCCTTCGAACCAGCGCAGGATCGGCGTCCGCATGTGGAAGCGCTCGCGGAAGCGAAGCCGCGTGCGGTTCGCCCCGAGCGGCTCGAGCGTCACCGAGCCTTCGAGGCCCGACCGGATCATGACGTAGTCGTAGCCGACGCCCGGCGCGACGTTCTTCACGAGCTCGAACGATTCGCCGCGCCGTCCGAACGGCAGCGGGTAGACGACGCGGCGGAGGAGCCCGTTTCCGCCGGCGTCGCCGGGGTAGACGATCTCGACGTCCAGCACGGCCGGCGCGTACTCCTTCCAGAGATCGTAGCGCTGGAAGAGCGCCCACAGGCGGCGCGCCCCGTGCGGCAGCTCGACGGCGTACTCGTGCTCGCGCATCGGTGCCTACAGACCGAAGGCTTCGAGCGCGGCGTCGGTCACGTAGTAGAGCACGACGCCGGCGAAGACGGTGATCGCGATCGCCGTGCCGCCTTCCTTGTTCACCTCGGGCACGAGATCCGACGCGGCGACGTAGAGCGTCACGCCGGCCGAGACGGCGAGCGCCCAGCCGACGAGGCTCGGCAGCGACAGCATCACGATGCCGCCGGCGAGGCTCGCCACGCCGACGAGGCACGATGCGCCGAGCGCTTGCGCGCGGGTCCCGTGCGCCGCGAGCACGATCGACGCGATCGCGAAGCCCTCGGGCGCCTTGTGGAGCGCGATCGCGGCGAACAGCAGGATGCCGAGCGCGGGATCGACGAGGAAGCTCGATCCGATCGTCACGCCGTCGAAGAACGAGTGGACGCCGAGGCCGATCAGCGCCGAGACCGTGGCGGCGGCGTCGTGATGGTGCTCGTGGTGCGTCTCCTCGCCGAAGTGGAAGTGCGGCGCGACCGTGTGCTCGAAGAGGTGCACGAGGAGATAGCCGCCGAGCAGCAGCACCGGCGCGTGCGGCGAGAGCCGCATGCTCTCGGGCACGAGCTTCAACACGACGGCGGCGAGCATGAAGCCCGCGCCGAGCGCGACGAAGTAGCGGAGCCAGCGCGCCTCCCACTCGCGCCGGGCCACGACGGCGCCGCCCAGCACGTTGGCCCCGGCCGCCGCGCCGATGCAGGCGAGCGAGAGGAAGACCGGCCCGTCGGGCACGGCGTCGGCTCCTAGCCTATCGTCGACGGCCAGTCACGCCACGCATCAGCCGGCGTCGCCCGGACACTCCACGGTCGCCTTCAGCGTCTGGGCGTCGCTGCGGATGGCGTCGCCGACGTCGATCAGGTCGGCGCGGAGCTGTGCGGAGATCGTCCGTTTGGCGGCCCGCGTCCGCAGCACCTTCATGTACTGCTTCAGTCGGTTGACGCATTGCCCGAGCGACCTCTTCGTGTGCCGCACGTCCGACGACAGGCACGTCGTCCGCGCGCCCGCGGCCGCCTGCCGCGCCGCGGTGAGGCGCACGACCAGCCGGGCGCTCTGCGCCTGGATGTCGGGCGTCGTGCCGACGCGCACGATCAGGCTCGCGAGCCGGCAGTCGATCGAGTCGAACGTCGGACCGGTGGTGCAGGCGGTCGGGCACGCCGGGTCCTTCGCGCAGTCCGGGTCGGCGCAGTCGACGAGGTCGTCGCCGTCGTCGTCGATGCCGTTGCCGCACTGCTCGCCGCCGGGGTGGGTGGTCGAGGTCACCGTGCCGAGCGTCGTCGTGGAGGTCGTGCTCGATGCGACCGGCTGCGTGGTCGTCGTCGGCGTCTCGGTGCTCGAGGTGGTCGTCGGCAGGGACGTGGTCGACGACGACGTCGTCGTGGGGGCCACGCTCGTCGTGGTCGACGACGTCGACGTGGTGGTGGGCTCCAGGCTGGTGGTGGTCGATGACGTCGACGTGGTGGTGGGCTCCAGGCTGGTGGTGGTCGACGACGTCGACGTGGTGGTGGGCTCTAGGCTGGTCGTGGTCGATGATGTCGACGTCGACGTGCTCTCGGTGCTGGTGGTGGTCGACTCGGTCGTCGACGTCGTCGGCTCCTCGGTGGAGGACGTCGTCGTGTCCGTCGTGGTCGTCGGCTCCTCGGTCGATGTCGTCGTGTCGGTCGACGACGTGGTCGTGTCGGTGGAGGACGTCGTGGTGTCGGTCGACGGCGGCGTGGTGTCGGTCGTCGAGGTGGTCGACTGGTCGGTGGAGCTCGTGGTGTCCGGCGGGATGCCCGCCGCCGCCGTACCGCCGAGCAGGACGAGCGCGGCGACGATCGACGGAAATCGACGAGACGGGCGCCGCATCGGCCGGCGCACCCTATCGGTCGACGTCCGCGGCCACAAGCCGCGCGACGCCTCGAAGCGCTCGCGTCCCGCCCGGCCGCGGCGTCAGGCGATCATGGGAGGTTCGAGGCGTCGACGTCGTCCGCGACGAGGACCGGCACGGTGCCGTGCGGGCTCACGACGACGAGCTTGTACTTCCCGCCGCTGCAGGCGTCGTTCGCCGCCGCCTTCACGGCGACGTAGTACGTCCGGGTGAACGGCAACGTCCGCTTCACGATCGGGCAGCCGGCACCGCACACGTTCGGCACGCTGCACGCGGAGGTCTTGATCGGCGTGTCGGCGAGCGGTGTCGACTGATCGTTGTCGAGAACGACCATCAGCGGATGGAGGTTCGACGTCCCGTTGCCGTTGTCGTCGATCGTCTTCACCCGGACGATGATCTCGTCGCCGGCCTGACCGCTGATCGCCCACACGTCGGCCTTGCCCTCGGGCACGTCCTCGCGCACGCGGCGCGCGACCGGCAGGTCCGGGAAGAAGCCTTGCAGGCCCGCGGCCGCGACGGCCTCGCTCGCACGTGGGTGGGGCCACCTGGGGATCTGATCCAGGTGCTGGCCCCCGAGCGGGCCCCCGACGCCCCGCAGCCGGTTGTCCGACCTGCCCGTGTGAGTTCGGTCGAACCCCCGACACGCCCGCTTTACGCCGCGCGAACGCAGGCCCCCGCCCC
>JACXTT010012560.1_pt1 | contig 11233 bp, 12 predicted proteins | sample 9270951 | NCBI WGS metagenome assembly JACXTT01 (sample SAMN15532306, study PRJNA645909) | rock metagenome | isolation source: weathered quartz diorite | place: Puerto Rico | collected 2017-06-21 | reverse complement strand
CTCTTCATCCTTTTTCCTTTCGCAATGTCAAGTGTGTGCCGTCATGCCCGGCCAGTTGCCGCGGCCGACAGGATGGGCCCTGCCTCTTCGAGAGAATCGATCGTATGATCCGCGGCGTCCGTGGCGGATGGGGCAGACCATCCCGGCCCCCGGAGCCAGACGGTGCGGCATCCGATGCTTTTCGCCGGGACGATGTCCCGCTCATACGAATCCCCGACGACAAACGACTCTTCGGGAGCGATCCCGATCCTGCGCACCGCAAGACGGAAAATTTCCGGATCCGGTTTTCTGAGGCCCACCAGTGCAGAATCGATCATCGCGTCGAGGTGTTTGGCGAACCCCAGTTCCTCGCAAACAAGCGCCAGGTTGCCATAGAAATTCGAAACCACGCCGGTCTTGTAGCGCGCATGCGCCTCCCGCAGAATCGCGGCTGCCGCGGAGGCGGTTCTGCCGACTTCGGCGTAACACCGATCGAGCATCTTCACCCTGAGGCCGTTCTTACCTTCCAGCTTCAGGAACGAAAACTGAAGCGCAAGCTGCTTGTCGATCGTTTCCCTCAACGTCGAATGCGGAATATCCCTATCAAGGAGGAGCTGCTGCTCCGACCAGACAAACGCGGCGTCGAGGGCATCTTGTTGAACTTCAATACCGAATATCCGGTAGAGATCTCCGAACTTCCTGCTCCAGTGCACTCCACCCGTATCGAGGGTCCCTCCAAAATCGAAGAGCACCCCCCTCATGCGTACTCCAGGACGCTCCCTTGTTCCGAGGACCTGCTGCTCAGTTCCAGGAGCCGCATGACCGTCAGCGCCTCGCAGAGCATGTCGTCTGAGTGATTCCCCGACTCGACCCTGTGCACGAACTCCTTCAACAGCGCAACGTACCAGCCGACGTACTGGCTCTTGTCCGAAACATCCGGCATGGGGATCTCGCGCGAGGCGCGCTCATCGGTATGAATCAGCCTCGAGCCGTCGTATTCGAGGCTGCCCGCCGACCCGACTACCGAAACACTGTTCGCGCGCCGTCCCGCCGCCCACGTGAGGTTCAGCTCGACCATCAATCCGCCGTACTCGAGGAGGACGATGGCCGTGTCCTCAACGCCGTATCCGTGGTGCTTGAGCGTCCGAAGAGAGGCGGAAACCTTTTTCGGGGTGCCGAAGAGATGCTGCGCGAGGTAGAAATAGTGCGCACCCGTGTCGGCAAGTATGCCGCCGCCGCCGTGCGCCTTGGCCGTCCGCCACTGCGGATTCCATGCCGGGGTTCCGGTGTCTGCCTGGAGGCGGAAGACGTTCGCCTGGAAGAGCGTCACATCCCCGATACCGCCGGATGAGACGATGCTCCCGATCGACTGCCAGAGCGGGGAATACCTGTACTGGTGGCACGGCATAAAGACGAGTTTTTTCCCGCGCAGACTCTCTGCCGCCGCCTCTGCGGACGGCATGCTTTCCGCGAGAGGCTTTTCGCAGATGATGTGAAGCCCCCTCCCGGCGCATTCCTTCACATAGCCGGCGTGTGTCGAAGGGGGCGTACAAATATCGACGAAATCGAGCCGCTCTCTTTCAAGGAGCGCCCCGAGCTCGGTGTAAAATGCGGCGCCGGGGAGGGCCTGGTTGACACGGGCGCGCGACTCTTCGGAGAGATCCATGACCGCCCGTATTCTTGCACGTCCCGCGAGGGCGGGATCCGAGAGATACGCCGGTACGTGGCCCCGGACGACGATGTTTCCGAACCCGATGATCGCTCCTTCAAGCATCAGACCGGAACCAGGTGCTGATCGATCTCTCTGAGGAGGCCCGCGCTGCGGCGTTCCTGCACCATCGTCACCAGGACCATGACGAGATTGATTCCGACGATCTCGATGACAAAGTAGAGCGGCACGAGATCGCCAATCACGCAGGCGCCCAGGATGATCATCCTGATGTTGGTCGTCAGGATCGCGTAGTACTTCATGAGGGGCTTGTTGAGCTCCCTGTAGCGGCCGGCAAACCACGCCGGGATGTCGGCGCCGAACTCCTGGTCGACCCGCCGCCTCAGGCTCTGGAAGTTCTTCGAGAAGGCCTCCTGTTCCACCGTGTAGTTCAGGTACACGCGAAGCATGAACTTCTTCACCGGGTGCTCCCGGAAGGAGGTTGCGTTCAGCTCTTTCCGGATTTCCGACGAATCGTCGAGCTCCGATTTTTCGGGATCGACGACAAACTTAATGTACGCGTTCCGGTAGTAATCGGCGAGAGCGCTCTGCACGGAGTGGCTGAAACCTCCGGCGATCACAAAGAGAAACAACAGCGGCCACCAGACATCGGTCGTTGCCGCCATCCGTGCGAAGAGGTGCCCATAGATGCTCAGGAAAATGATGTTCCCTCCGAGGCCGTCGAGAATCCTGCCGAAGCGGGATTTGTGCCCGGTCATCCGGGCCAGCTGGCCGTCGACGCTGTCGAGGGTGTCGGCAACGACCCACATCGCCATCCCCCAGGCGTTGAGAGCTGCGTCCCGGTAGTAGAGAAGATGGCCGCCTGTAACGCCGATGAGAATGCTGACGATCGTGACGGCGTTCGGACTTATGCCGAGCGCCCGGCACCCCAGGGAGAGAACGTATCCTACGGGCCGGTAGAAATAGATGTCGATCGTCTCTTCGACGTCGCGCGCTTTATAGGTTGCTTCGATCCGCGACATGCGTGAACACTTCTTCCATGATCCCGATCCCCTCTTCGGCGGTGGCTTCGTCGATGATCAGGGGCGGATTGATCCTGATATCCGGGTTATAGCCCATGACGATGAGCCCCCTCTTCAGGCACTCTTTGAAAATCAGCCGGCAGGTTTCCTTGTCCAGCTTCTCCTTCGTCTTCCGGTTTTTCACGAGTTCAACGCCGATCAATAGTCCCCGGCCCCTCACTTCGCCCACGAATGGAAACTTCTCCTTGAACGAGGCGAGGCGGTCGAGCATGAAGCGCCCGACTCTCTCGGAATTCTCGACCAGCCCTTCGTCGATGATCGTTTTCACCGTGATGTACGCAGCCGCGGAGGCGAGAGGGTTGCCGCCGTAACTGGAGGAGCTCCCGCTCGGGTTGGCAAAGGGCTTGGAGAAAATGATCTCATCCCGGGACATCAGCCCCGTCATGGGATATCCCCCGCCGAAACTCTTGCCGATCGTGATGATGTCGGGTATGACGCCGTCGTGCTGGCAGCCGAAGAGCTTGCCCGTGCGGCCGAAGCCGGTGATCATTTCGTCTACAATAAGAAGGGCGCCGATCTCGTTCGTGATGCGTCTCAGCTCGTTCAGATATCCCGCGGGAGGGACGACATTGCCGTTCGTGCCCTGGATCGGCTCGACGATGATCGCCGCCACGTTGTTCGTGGTCTCCGCCTTGATCTTTTTCTTGATCAGATCCACGCAGGCCCACTGGCACTCGGGGAACGTGTGGTTGAGCGGGCATCTCCGGCAATCGGCATAGGGGGTGTTATAAATGCCGAAGGGAAGCGGGCCGAGCTGGTGCTTGAAGTCGTCCCCGATCAACCCCACCACGCCCAGCGTCTTCCCGTGGAATCCGCCCCAGAAGCCGATCACCTCGGTTTTTTTGGTGTGCGACTTCGCGAGCCGGAGAGCGGCCTCCACCGCCTCGGCGCCGCCGCTGTAGTACTGCGTACGGCGAAGGTCCCCCACCGCATGCTCGGAGAGGAGCTTCGAGAGCTCGCCTCTCACCCTGGTCGCGAAACTCCCTACGTGGATCTTGCCCACCTGGTCGCGGATCGCCTTCACGTACTTTGGATGGTTGTAGCCCAGGCTCGCCACGGCCACCCCCGCGAAGAAGTCGATATAGCGGTTCCCGTCGACATCCTCGATCACGCACCCCTCTCCTTTTTCCATCGCCAGCTGGGAGAGGGTCGCGATCGTCTGTATGCCCGGCGATATGAAGTGCTGCTCCTGGTCGAAGATCTCCTTCGACCGCGGTCCGGGAATCGGCGTTGTCACGGATGCTTTCTTGTTTGTCTTCGTCGCGCCGCTGTGCGGCGCTCCAGAACGCGTCATCGTCTCAATCGTTGTCATCTCGATGTGCCCTTTGATGGTGTGTTCATGCTCCGCTCGCCCGCCTTTCGGTAGATGAGCCGTGCGATTTCCCGGCTCGCGCGGTCCCTGATCGGGGCAAAGCTCGGCCAGTCGTTTATGTCGATAATCGTGACGCTCCCGTCTTTCCCGATGATGGCGTCCCCTCCGTATACAAAGAGGCCCATCGCTTCCGCGGATGCGGTCGCAAGCTCCCTCAATCTCCCATCATCGAACTTCGTATGATAGACTCCGTTCAGGTAATACCAGTGGAACAGGTCTGTCTCGTTCGCCGCGTAGAACTTCACCGTGTCTCCGTCGAGATGCTCCTGCAGAACCGCTTCGCGGATATCGCGCTGGTGAAACTCCTTCAGCAGCGTCAGTTCCTCCTCGTCGGTGTTCGCAAGGGTGACATCCTCTTTGTGCACGGCGTGCACATCGCCCCGTTTGATCCAGATCTTCGACGACGTAAAGCCCGCCCTGCGCGGATCGACGTCGGAGTCCGTGGCGACGACGACGCTCTTCGGAAAGGGGATCCCCGCCTCGGGGAGAAGCCGGACCATGCTGATACGGTAGCAGTTCATCACGCTCACCGGGGAGTTGATAATGAACGCCCCTCGCTGTTCGATCTTGCGGAGCGTTTGCGAACCGAGGGGTCCCTGCGCCATCGAGAAGATAAGGTTCTCCTTCAGGGATTCGGGGGTGATCATCCCTTCGTCGTACATCGTCACCTCGGCGCCGCACTCCTTCAGCGCCTCGGCGGTTTGGTTGATGATGAGAAGGTCGTTGACGACGTGGTTCGGCGAAAACTCCGTCTTCCGCCGGACCCCCGCAAGCCGAAGCTTCATGAGAAGAGCCTCGAGAGCAACGAGGGGGGATCGTCCGCGGGCTGGGGAACGCCCGCTCTGATCTCGCGCTCGCGCCGCAGAATGGCCTGCCGGTCGATTTCCTCCTGCAGCCGGTAATCAGCCAGAATCGTGCCGATCGCCGCGGCCGAGAGGTTTGCCCAGAACATCACCTCGAGGGCGATCTGAAATCCGCGGATGTTGAACAGAAGCGTCGCCGCGTATCCGAAATAGAGGATAAACCTTTTGAAGCCCGGATCGAACCCCGAGAACGGCTCGACGATCGTGACACAGAGAATTGCCGTGAAGGTGAGCGCCGCCATCGGCAAAGTCACATGCCCTGCCAGCGCCAGGGCAAAGAGCATCGCGCCTTCGCTCAACCGGTCGCACAGGGTCTCCATCCGCTTGCCGGCGGGCGACTTCAGGTTATAGCGCCGGGCGACGCCTCCGTCGAGGCCGTCTATCACCTGTGAGAGCGCCATGAGAATCATTCCGGAGGCGAGCTGGTGTTGGGCCACGCGGGCGGCGGCGGCAATCCCGACCCCCAGCCCGATGAGCGAGAGCTGATTCGGGCTCAGGCCCAGCTTCTCGTGGGCAATAATAATCGGCAGTTTCAGTATGCCGTCGGATTCTTTTCCCATCGATGCAGTTATGAAAACAAGCGCGAAGTAACCGCCTGGATCTGGTGAAAACCCAGGGCAATGCTGACAAGGCCGCAGAGGGCGCAGGTCCAGACCTCTTTCGCTGTGTCCGAGTAACCCGTCAGGAGGCCCTCGGTAGTGTATGTGCTGAAGGGGTAGAGGGGCCGCTTCTCATACCCCACAAGGTAATCGAGGAAAAAATGAGATGCGAAAAAGAGCGCCGGCACCGGCGTCCCGAGATAGAAACTCAGCGGAATGATCCAGAGAAGAGCTACCGGCTCCTGCAGCGGCGTACGCCAGTGATAGTTTTTCTCGTTCTTCCTCCCGTTTTTCCGCATGTAGAGACGCAGCTTGATCGGGTGATCGACCAGGTCGATCCCGTACCCGAACGCATAGGCGAGCACGACGTCCTTTCCCTCGAGACCCAGGGCCTGTACGCCGACGGTCGTCAGGAGGAGATGAGGGAGGATTGTCATGCGGGACCGAACGGCGCTGGTTTCTTTTTTCCTCCCGAGATAAGTATGAACACAAGGCCGAGGACGATCCAGAAAAACTCGCGGATCCGCATCACGACGCCGAGATAGACTCCCAGAAGCGGAGGAAGCGCCAGGCTGCCGAGCCCGAGCGCCAGGCCTCCCTCGCGCGCCCCGAGATTGAGGGGAATGAAAAAAAGGATATTGATGACGATGGAATAGAGAACGTAGAGAAAGAGAGCGGCTGTCATCCCGACCTCGATCCCGATGCCGTGAAGGATGAAATAGACCTCAAAGCCCATGCAGACGCGGCTCACGAATTCGAGAAGGATCGCAAGGAGAAGCCTCGGCCTCGCCGAATGATACGGGGCCGTGAGGGTTTCGTCCATCTCCTGTAAGTGCGCCCCGTAAGCCTCCAGCTTTCCACCCGCCTTCCGGAGGAAGGGAATTTTCTCAAGAATCGGCTGCAGAATCCGGAAGACGCCGTACCTGTGTCCGAGAAACGTCGCCACGATGATCCCTGACACCACAAGGCCGCTCAGCGCAAGCGCGGTCTGCACAGGGAAGGAGAGCGGAAGAACGATCAGAGCCGCCACGACGCCCGTAAGGAGGATGAGCATGTGTCCGAGCAGGTGAATCATTCTGTAGAGGACCACCGCGGAAATCGCCTTCTTGGTTCCGAGCGCGGGGGTGAGCGCATGCACCTTGTACGGTTCTCCGCCAAGAGCGAGGACCGGGGTAACATAGTTGATGACGAATCCTGAAACCGTCAGCATGAAGATCCGCGCAAACGGGAGGCCGTTCCGATGTTCACCGAGAAGGAGCATCCAGGCGGCGGCGTTCAGGAGGTAGATGACGAACCAGATCAGAACGATCACGAGCAGGCTCCAGCCGGCTCTCTCGATATTCTCGGCAATCCGGTCGACGCCGAAGTGCGCGACGAGGTACACGAACGCTGCGAGTCCGAAGACAAAAAAACCGATTCTGGCCGGGGGAATCTTCACGCCGCTCAAAAGACCGAAAAGTGAACGTATCGTTCGGGATGCTCCCTCAAATCGATGAGAAACCGGTTGAGGTCCTTCATCAGGCTCATCGTCTGGAGATAGAACTTCCCGTCGCCGACGAACCTCGAGACGCTGCTCGAATCGCTTGCTGCCTTGCCCATAAGCGAATCGGCGCGCGATGTGAAAGACGAAAGGCTCGTATAGAGCTTGTCCTCCATGATGAGCTTGCCCATGGTCCCCTGCCCCCGGCTCAGCTGGCCCGTAATCGTCCTGAGGTTTGCGGAAACCTCGGTCACGCTGCGCGAGAGGGAGTCGTCGTAGACGAACGATCCAAGGAGCCCGCGCCTCTTCTCCACAGCTCCCATGACCCCGTTCAGGGAGGCTACGAAGCGCTCCACCCCCGCGGCGACGTCGGGCCTCTTCATCAGCCGGCCGATGGAGCCTTCCCCTTTCTCGATGGAGGCGGCGATTCTGCGGGAGCTCGCCATCAGCTCCGTGAAGTCGGCGAGCGCCGCCTTAAACTGCGGACCCGCGGTCTCGATGTCGAACGACTCCGTGATGGGGATGAACCCGTTGTCGGCTACAGGCTGTTCGTTCTGGTTGCCGATTGTCAGATCGATGTACTTGTCGCCCAGAAGCCCGATCGTTTTGATCTGGGCGCTGGTGCTCGTGGTGACAGACGGGCGGTACTTGGAGAGAAGCGTCCCTGTCACCTCCACCCCGTTGACCCCGTCCTTCGTCACGAAGACCATCGAAGTTACATAGCCGATCTTGAGCCCGCCGAGGGTCACCATGGCGCCGTTCACGAGCCCGTGCACGTTGGTCACGAAGAGCTTCACCGGGTAGGTGGAGGTGAAGACGTTCTGCTCCGTTCCGACGATGCTCACGATGAATACGAAAATGATGAGGCCGATGAGAAGCACTATCCCGACCTTCAGGTTGGCCCACCGCAATTGCCGAGCGTCCATTAGGCGTTTTCTTTATGGGGAGTGAGAAGACTCGCTTCTTCGCGGACTTCAGATACAAAATTCTGGACGAAAGGATCCGTAGACGACAAGAGCTCGTCGGCGGTTCCGTCGAAGACCACCCTTCCGTCGCTCATCAGCGTGAGCGAATCGCCGACCGCGAACGCGTCCCGCAGAATATGCGTCACGACGACGGAAGTCACGCTCCGTTTCTGCTTCAGCCTCATGATGAGCTCGGTGATGGTTTTTGCGTTCAACGGGTCGAGCCCCGTCGTCGGCTCGTCATAGAGAATGATTTCCGGATTAAAGGAAATTGCGCGCGCGATCGCGACCCGCTTTTTCATCCCGCCGCTGATTTCCTCCGGGAGGAGGTCCTGTGTCTCCGGGAGATTGACAAAGTCGAGGCAGTCCTCGACCCGTTCCTGGATCGCCTTCGGGTCCATGTCGGAATGCTCTTCGAGGAAGAACGCCACGTTCTCGGCCACGGTAAGGGAATCGAAGAGCGCGTTCCCCTGAAAGACCATCGACATCCGCCGCCTCACGGGCATCTTTTCGCGCTCGCTCAGGTGTGTGATGTCGATGTTGTGGACGAACACCGATCCTCGGTCGGGCTTCCACAAGCCCAGGATGATTTTAAGGAGCGAGCTTTTTCCCGCCCCGGAGGGGCCGAGGATGACCTTCGTCTCCCCTTCCTTCACCTCGAAAGAAACATCGTCAAGGATTTTTCGGCCTTCAACTTCGACGCTGACGTGTTCGAGACGGATCATTTCAGAGAATGGACCAGATCACTTTCGTGAAGATGAAATCGTTGAAGAGCACGATCACCGATGCCACGACGACCGCGTTCACGGCCGCTCTTCCCACTCCTATCGTCCCCCCCGTGGTCGCAAGGCCGTAATAGCAGCTGATGGTCGATATGAAAAAAGAAAAAATTACCGGCTTTGCAAATCCGACGACCAGGTCCTTCACCTTCAGGTCGTAGATCGCGGAATGCCAGTAGAATGACGGATCCACGTGGAGCCACAGGTCGGAGACGAACATTCCTCCGAGGATGCCCACCAGATCGGCGATGATCGTCAGCGGCAGGAACATGATCAGCGCGGCGACGAGCCGGGGAACGGCGAGCTTTTCCACGGGATTCGTCCCGAAGGCGCGCAGGGCGTCGATCTGTTCGCTCACCTGCATCGAGCCGAGCTCGGAGGCGTTCTTGGCCCCGGTCCTGGCCGCGAGCATCAGTCCCGTGATGACCGGCCCCAGCTCCCGGATCAGGGCAAGAGACGTGGTGCGGCCAACGAGCAGTTTGGCTCCGAACGTTTCAAGCCGGTGTCCCCCTTCGATCGACATGATCACCCCCATGAAGAGTCCCGCCAGGAAGACGATCACAAACGACTGTGCCCCTATCAGGAGCATTTGTTCCATCGTGTCCTTGCGGTACCTCCAGGCCGATCCGAGTGACCGGACATTCTCAAAGGTGAAGAGGGAATACTCCTGGAGGCGGAGTATGGACCTCTTGAAAGAGAGAATGGGAGATATCCTGCCTGCAAGTCCTGCCACCGTCAGGAGATCCTCAGGAGGTCTTCGGCAGCCCGGATATCGGCGGCGTGATCGATGTCGATGATCTTCGAAAAAGGAAATGCTTCAAGGCGGTACCCATGCCCGAGGAGATGCTCGAGGAAATTGCGCAGCCGTTCGATTCCCCCCTTCAGAGCGGCATCGATTTCGGCAAATATCCTGGGAGAGAAGACATAGAGCCCGCCGGTTACGTATCCGGGGCCGGCTCCGTCCTTCTTTCCGAATGATGTGATTCTGTTGTGCTGGTCGACCCGCACGTAGAGGGGCTTTTCGTCGTCCACGAAATCCGTCACGGCAAGCACTCCGTCGGCCGATGTGCGCTCTCCGGCAAACGAGAGAAACCGGCCGAACTCCTCCTCGTGGAAGATCGAATCTACGGTCGAGAGGAGGAACGGACCCCCTCCCAGGAGCGGGGCAAGGGCAAAAAGGCTGTGCATCGAACTCGGCGTGCTCTTCACCACGAACCGCACGGGCACGGTGAAGCGTTTCGATTCCACGAACTCTTTGACTTCGAGCGACGCTTCGTTGACGATGAGTGCGATCTCTGTGATCCCGAAGCGGATGTACGACCGGATGAGCCGTTCGATGAGCGGAATCCCGTTCACTTCTACCAGGGGTTTCGGAGGCGTGATTCCTTCAGACTTGAGCCGGCTCCCTTCACCGGCCGCGATGATACCGGCTTTCAAAACGTTAAATTTTTTTAAAATTGAGCGGAAAGATAGCAAAAAATCGGCGGATTTACAAGCCGTTTTGCGGGGCCTGAGAATGAACTTTTTTTAACGTGACACTTTCATCAACTCTTCGTATGTTGCGCCCGTCACCCACGACCACACAACTCAATATCAGAAGGAGTATCTCATGGCGAAATATCTTGCCCTCGTAGTCGTTGCGGTCCTCATCGGCTGCACCGACAGAACGGATGAGCTGGAGAAGCAAAATGCCGAACTCCGCAACAAATCGAGCGAGCTTTCGGCAGACCTCTCATCGCGCGACGCGTATATCGACACAGTAACGCAATCGATCAATGATATTTATGCCAATCTCGAGGGGATGCGGTCTAAGGAGAAGAGCATCGTCTCCGAGACGAATGCCCTCGAATCGGGGAAAAAGCTCACGAGCCGTGAGGTGCGCCAGCGCATCCTCACACAGCTGGGCGAGATCGATGCGACCCTCAAGGGGAACAACCAGAAACTGACCGATCTCCAGAAACGGATGAATTCGTACCGGACCCAGTTTACCGGTATGAAGAAGATGGTCGCCACCCTGAAGCAGACGATTGAAGAACGGGAAGCCTCCATCGCGGCCCTTGAGCAGAAAGTGCACGGGCTCGAATCCGACCTGACGGAGGAAAAGCGCGTGGTAGGCGAGAAGGAAGCCGTCATCGCTGACCAGACGAATAAAATCAATACGGGCTTCTATATAGTCGGAAAGCGGTCGGATCTCGAGCAGAAGGGAATCATCGCGAAGGATGGAGGATTCCTCTGGGGTCTCCTCGGATCATCCACAATCCTCGCGAGCGGGATCGATCAGAAGTACTTCACGCCGATCAACAAGGTGAGCGAGCGTACGATCCAAGTGAACGGGAAGATCAACGAGGTCATCCCGAAGCGCGGAGAAACGCTCTACACCAAAACTCTGGTAGACAACAACCAGTCAATGCTGACGATCGCCGAGCCGGATCAGTTCTGGCAGGA
>JACXTT010012559.1_pt1 | contig 11233 bp, 11 predicted proteins | sample 9270951 | NCBI WGS metagenome assembly JACXTT01 (sample SAMN15532306, study PRJNA645909) | rock metagenome | isolation source: weathered quartz diorite | place: Puerto Rico | collected 2017-06-21 | reverse complement strand
GGTCGCGGAGTCCAGGTTCCCCGTCGGTTCGTCCGCCAGCAGAATTTGCGGACTCGTGACGAGTGCTCGTGCGATGGCCGTTCGCTGCTGCTCGCCACCGGAGAGCTCGGACGGCAAGCGACGATACGCTCGCTCGGACACCCGGACCGTCGCAAGGACTTCCGCCGCGCGCTGCTGTGCTTCACTCCATCCCAGTCCCAGAAACTCGAGTGGTACCGTGACGTTCTCTATGGCGGTGAAGGTCGGGAGCAGATTGAAGCTCTGAAACACGAACCCGATCCGGCGCAGTCGGACGTCGCTTCGCGAATCCGGAGACAATTGCGACAGATCATGTCCGAGAACCACCACGCGGCCACTACCGGGTGTATCGAGACCAGCCAGTAGGTTCAGCAGCGTGCTCTTCCCGCAGCCGCTGGGCCCGGTAATCGACACGAACTGTCCTTCCGCGACGTTGAATGAGACGTCTCGGAGTGCGTCGATCGCACCCTCGCCGCGACCATAACGCTTGACCAGGTTCTCAGCCGCTACGACGATTGTCGGCATGCTACGAGTACAGGACGACCGGTTCGGAGCGCCAACGCAGCAGCGCGAGCTCGCAGGCGACCCCGGTGCCGAAGGCCATTGCCAATCCGACGTCTCCACGTCGCAGCGATCCCTCACGCGCGAGGTGCGCGAGCACCCGATAGATGCTCGCCGACACCATGTTGCTGGTGTGTGCCCACGTCGAGTATGCCGCCGCCAGCTTGCTTGGCTGCAGGGACAACGCCTCCGCGACCGCGTCGAGCACCGCTCCGCCCCGCGGATGCGCGGCGACGAAGCTGAACGTAGCGGGATCGACGCCGTAGCCGCTCGCAAACCGAGCGACGAGCTCGCGAGCGCGTGATCTGATCAGGTCGGGCAGTCCGCTCGACGAGACGAGCCGGAAGCCGGTTTCACAAGCGAGAATACGGCCTCCTTCGTCGCCTTCTCGGAGCAACACACTTTGTGTGCCGAGCACGTCCCATCCACGGTCGTCGTGCGATACGATCGCCGCCGCGCTGCCGTCGCCGAATTGGGCAGCCGTCACGAGCTCCCAGTACGAAGGTTCCGCGAATTGCAGCTGAAGCGATGGGACCTCGACGCTGACGATCAGGACGCGCTCGTCGCGATCGCGTGCAATCGCGGCGGCCAATGAAAGTGCTGCGGCACCGCCGGCGCAGCCCAGCTGTGCCAGCGGAACGCGACGACAGCGGTCATTGATCCCGAAACGGCGCACGAGATGCGTGTCGATCGACGGCGCCGCCCATCCAGTGCTCGACACGAAAATGATGGTCGAAATATCGTCGCCGAAGAGGATTCCCGCATCCGTCAGTCGTGCGACGGCACGTTCCGCCAACACGAAGGCGTGCTGCCGGTAGAGCGCGCTGCGTTCACCGGCGCCCTGGAGGCGAGCCAGGGCGTCGAGCGGCAAGACCGTATGGCGCGTATGGCTTCCCGATGCCTCGATCGTACGTCGCAGACGGGACCGCCATGACGGCGCAGCGCGAGCACACAGAAATGCGGCCATGTCGTCGGTCGTGACCGCATTCGGACCAACCGATGACGAGATCGCGCTGAGCCGTGCGCTCATCGTCGTCCCATCGTCATTCGTATCGCAGCGCATCGGTCACCTCGAGGGCAGCCGCTCGCCGAGCCGGAAGCATTGAAGCCACCCAGCAGACGATCAGGGTCGCGGCGGCGAGCATGGCCAGTTCTCGACTCGGTAGTTCGACACGCAGGGTCCAGCCGAGCAAGAGCTGGAACGTGCGCTTGATCCACATGACCGCGAGCATCAGACCGCCGAGGGCTGCCAGAGACAGCCCGACGATGCCGACGATCAAGCTCTCGAGGACGATCACTCGGCGCGTCAGCCGCGGTTGCAAGCCGATCGCGAGCAAAATCGCCAGCTCTCGACGACGATCGAACACTGATGTCGTCAGCGAGCTGGCGAGACCGACGAGGATCACGAGAAACACCGTAGAGGCGATGATCGGCAGAACCGAGAACGCGCTGCGAACCTGCGAGACGAAGTAGTCCAGCAGCTCGCCGGCCGAGAGGACACGGAGGCGATAGCTCGTGCCGAGCGCTGCGGCGATGCGGCGTCGCAGTTCCCCCAGGGCGACGCCCGCATCCTTCAACACGAACATGCGCGTGACACTCGTATCGCGCCAGCGTGCGGCGAAGAGATCGCGGCTGATCTCGATGGTGCCCTTCGGCGACACGAAGTCTACCGTCTCGCCAACGATCGGAAGCACCAGGCGTCCGGTCGGTGTGTCGAGCGAAACGTCTTCACCGACGGCGGCGCCGAAGGTCTTGACGAAGCTGGTCGACACGACGACACCTTCGCCGCGAGCGACGATGTCCCAGGCATCGGCCGTCCGCGGATTCTGCAGCGGCCACTCGCCGAAACGGGTGTCCCGGAAATAGCGTGGATCGTAGGCACTGATGCCGATCGCTTCATTTCGGTAGGGCCATTCCAGCGCTCGCCAGCCAGCGGCCGCCGCAACTCCATCGACGCGACGGAGCGCGTCCAGCACCTCGGAGTCCAACGGCGCCTCCAGAAAACCCGATCCGATGTTGGCGGACGTGACCGCGAGGTCGGCGCGGATGGCACGCGCCAGCGCGTTGACCACGGAGCCCTCGAAGCTTCGCGCGAGAATCCACAACCAGGCGACCGACGCGACGCCGACGGCGATGGTGGCGGTCGTGAGGCCGACGCGACGTGGGTGGTCGCGCAATCCCGTGGCGGCGAACCGTCCGCTCGCGCCGGCCACCCGCACGAGGAGCGGCAACGCCGCTCGCGCAACCAGCTGGACGAGCGGCGACGCGAGCGACGCGATCGCGGCGGCGACGGCCACCGTGGCGACAAGTCCCAGCAGCGGCGAGTCCGATGCCCATTGGAGTGCGAGCGCGATGCATGCGCCGGCGCACAGGATCAGCTGAATCGTGATGCCGGTGACGATGGACCGCCGCTCCGTGTGATCGTATTCTGCGCCTCGGCCTCTCAACGTCGTTGCAATGCCCTGACGCACGGCGCGCGCCGCAGGCAGCCATGCCGCGAGCAACGTGACCCCGACGCCGAGGGCGATCGCCATGCCGATCGAGAGCGCGCTGGGCGACAGTCGCGGCTGAGGCGCGATGACGTTGAAGTTGAGCGCGGTTGCCGTCGCAACGACGGGTAGCAGGATGCGAGCGAGCATGATGCCCGCACCGATACCCAACGCGACGCTGGCGAGCCCCAGCAACAGCGCTTCCTTCATCTGCTCCAGCCAGATCGCCCGCGGACGAGCGCCGATCGCCGCCAACACCCCCAATTGCCACCCGCGCCGCTCGAACGTCGACGATACGCCGTTGAAGGCGATCAAATATGCGATCACTAATCCGACCAATCCGATGCCGCGCAGAAGCAAGCCGAATGACTGCATCACTTTGTGCAGATCGACTTTGCGCTGGGCCGGTGTCGTGACGTGGAGCCCCGGTGGCACCACCTGTTCGATGCCACGCCGAACCGTATCGATCTCGGCGTCGCGCGAAACCACGACGTCGATCCGGCTCACGAGTCCGCGTTGCGTGAACACTTCTTCGGCAGCAGCGATGTCCATGACCACGAGATTCCCGCCGTAGACGCGGGCGACCCCTCGCGGTTCGAGCAGGCGGAGAATCGAAAACCTGCGCTTGCCGCGCGGCGTATCAAGTTCGATGGAGTCGCCTTCCGCAAGACCACGTCGCGTTGCAAATGTTCGGGTCAGGACAACCGACCGGGGGTCGGCGAAGAAGCGAACGGGATCGTCGATCGTGGCCCCGCCGGGATCGCGTGCCTCGTAGACGCGCAGCATATCCTCGTTGAGGACGTCGACGCCTTGAACTGCCAACGCCTCGCCGCTGCCGTCCGTGGGAAATGCGGTGCCTCGCACGGTCGGAACCGCGAGCTCAACGCCCGGCACGCTGCCGATCCGCGCGGCGAGCTCTTCCGGGATGAATCCGCCGTCCCCCGCACTCACTTCCAATGAGGTGCGCCCCGCCATCGTATCGATGATCTCTTCGAAGGCGACCTGCATCGAGCGCGCTACCAGATCCAGCGCACAGACGAGCGCGACGCCGAGTCCGATGGCAACGACCGTGAGCATCGTTCGCCCGTCCCGCATGCGGAGGAACCGGAACGGGATCCTGAAGTTCGGTATGCCCACCGTCGGCCTATGCGCCGAAGACGGCCTGCTCCCGTGCGCGCAGCTCGTCGTACACCTGACGATCGATCTCGCGATACCGCTGCATCAGCGTGGCCACGCGATGCCGCACTGCCGCATTCCGCGACGCAATGTCGTCGAGCTTCGTCTGCATCCACGCCAGATGCCAGTGTTCATCCGCGCGGACGGCGTGCAGGACCTTCCGCGTCGCTTCGTCCACGTCGGGCCGGGCGGCGTGCTCGTCGTAGCGCGCGAGCGAGCGTCCTTCGGCGACGATCGTCAGCGCGAGGAGGTCCGCGACCGTCCGCGGGACGGTTCGCATGCCGATACGCGTTTGGTACCCGGCGGCAATGTCGAGCGGTGCACCTCCCAACTGCATCATCCGTTTGGTCCAGAGCCAGGCGTGTCGCGTCTCCTGTGCGACGTGCAGCGTGAGCTTGATCTGCGCATCCGCGTCGTCGTGCATCATTCGCATCAGTCGCATGAGCAGCGCGGCCCCGTGCAGCTCGGCGTCACGATAGTAGCTCATCAACTCCAACAGCCGTGGATCAGCGGGCATGACTTCTCCTGACTTCATGGAAGGTAGTCATCGGATTCGTTGACGACCGTCGGCCTCATCGAGTAGCACAATCAACGGGAAGGCGGATACGACTCACCCGGTATGTTCTATCATGCGATACTCGGTCTCCTCCGCGACGGTCGGGCCCGCCACGGCTATGACTTGATCCGCGAATACCGTGCGCGTTCCGGTCGTCCGGTGAATCCGGGCAACTTCTATCGAGAGTGCAGCAAGCTGCTCTCGCAGCAGCTGATCGCGCTCGATGCGAATCCGCCGACGGCGGACCATCGGCGGATACCATACCGCATCACGTCGGCAGGCTCTCGCGATTTCGATGACTGGCTGTTGGATCCCAAGCCGCTTCCGGTGTCACTCGACACGTGGATGGTGTTCGCCGACATGCTCGCCCGTGGCGACCGTGTGCGACTGCTCGACGAAGTGCGCGAAAGGCTTTGGATGGAAGGAAAGGCGCTGGGTCAGGCGCGTGATCGCATGCTCCGTCGTATCGCGAAGCTCCAGAGCGGCCAGCAATACCAGTCGGCTCCGGTGCTGATGCTGCGACGAATCAAACAGATCACCGCCGACCTGGAGCTATTGCAGGAGTTCAGACGCGGCCTCGAGCAGGCACCGCCATCAACCGTGACGATTTCCGCACGCGCGAGCGCGGTATCCGATTCGATCACCGTGCCGCCGCTGCTGCAGGCGGAATCCACGCGACCGGGTCGAAAGCGTTGAGCCTTCGCGATCTCGCGGAGCCTCATCAGGACGCGCTCGCGACCGAAACGACGGTCCATCGTATTGAGCAATCCTGCAGTGAATGACGTGCCGCCTCGCGGTGCGTCAACCGCACGCCGCCGCGATTTTCGTTGCCGATCGCAGGAGCCTGGTGTTAGCGTCCCGCCCCAACAGGGGGGCTCATGCGATTCGATCGGTCGGTCATCGCATCGTTCGCGGGTCTGCTCTTCATCGCGCTTCCGCTCCGCCCGGCGTGGGCGGGCAGCACGTGCGGCAACGGGATCGTCGAGGGCGGCGAGGAGTGCGATCCGGGCGGGGAGCTCCACTGCGACGGGAACCCGTCGCTGCCCACGTGCCTGACCGGCGCGCAGTGCGGCGGGTCGACGAACTGCTACTTCGCGTTCAGCTGCTGCAAGTTCAACTGCCAGTTCGTCGGGCAGGGCGCGACGTGCTTCGACGGGAACCAGTGCACGGACGGCGACCATTGCGACAACGTCGGGCGCTGCGTCGGGCAGTTCAAGGCCGACGGCACCGCGTGCGACGACGGGCTCTTCTGCAACGGCGCCGACACGTGTCAGACGGGTGACTGCGCCGGCCACGCCGGCGATCCGTGCGCGGCCGCGACCGACTGCGCGACCACGTGCAACGAGGCGACCGACACGTGCGAATCGACGCCGTTCGTGCCTTGCGGCGACGACGGCAACGCCTGCACCGACGACGTCTGCGACGCGCTCGGCAACTGCACGCATCCGGCGCTTCTGCCCGGCACCGTGTGCCGTCCGATCGCCAGCGTGTGCGACCTTCCCGAGGTCTGCGCGGGCGGCGGCGCGCCGTGCCCGGCGGACGCGTTCATCCCGGATGGCACGCCGTGCGGCGACCTCTGCACGGCGAACGGCCAGTGTCAGGCCGGGCAGTGTGCGGCGGGAATCCCGCTCCAGTGCGACGACAACGACGTCTGCAACGGCCTCGAGACGTGCGACTCGCTCACCGGCTGCCAGCCGGGCCAGGCGCTCGAGTGCGACGACGGGAACGACTGCACGGCGGACACGTGCGATCCGATCGCCGGCTGCCAGCACACGAACCTGATCGACGGCGCCCCGTGCGACGACGGCAACCTCTGCACGATCATCGACGTGTGCAGCAATGGCGTGTGCCAGGGCCAGGCGCTCGAGTTCCTCGCGCGCGACAACGCGCGGATCGGGCCCGAATCCGTCGTCGACGGCACACTGATCGTGAACGAGCCCGGGGGCATCGGGCGGCTCGGCGCGTATGGCATGATGACGCCCGGCTCGCTCTTCACGGCCGACCTCCTCACGCTCGGCAAGGGCGCGACGGTGTTCGGCCTGAACACCAACAACCTTCGCGCGCCCGCGGCGACGATCAACGGCACGGTGTCGCCGGCGACGCTGCCCGTCGTGACGACGTGGTGCGATCTTCCCAGCGGCTCGTGCGGCGGCCCGGACGTCGCCGTCCAGGTCGGTCAGGTGGTGCGCATCACGCCCGGCTCGTACGACTCCATCAGCGTGTTCAATCGCGGCACGCTCGAGCTCGATCCCGGCGACTACGACTTCTGCAGCGTGCGCACGACGACTCCGACCGCGATCCGTCCGCGCGGCAATGTCGTCGTGCGCGTGCACGGCGACTTCAAGATCGGCCGCTTCGGCCTCTTCGAGCCGTATGCGGGGACGACGCAGCTTTGGGTGTCGGGCAAGGCGAAGATCTCGACCACCTCCGAGGTGCACCAGATCGCGCTCCGCACGCCGGAGTCGCAGACGCGGCTCGGACGGTTCGTGGTGTTTGACGGCTCGATCTGCGCGGATCAACTGAAGACGCAGCGGACGGTGCAGCTTGGCTGCCCGGGGCCGTAAACGGTACATCCATAGCACCCGAGGAGGTGTGAAATGCGAATCGGATCCCGGCTTCTTGCCATTGCCATCATGACCCTCTCAGCAGCGACGGTGCGAGCCACATCCGAGCCGGATGAGCTGATGCCGTGCAAGGTGCTCCTCGTGAAGCCCGCGCACGACGCGCCTGGCCGCTTCTTCGTGAAGTTCGTGTGCAAATCGGCGACGGGATTCGCGCTGCCCGCCTCGCACGACCCGACGACGGACGGGGCATCGTTCTTTCTGACCGACACCGGCAACTCGTCGTTCACCCTCAGCACCGGAACGACGCCGGCCTTCTGGCGAGGGATCGGAAACCCGCATGGCTCGAGGGGTTTCGCATACAACTATCCCGGCGATGCGTGCCCGGTGTTCCTCGTGAAGGCGCGCATCGTGAAGGGGCTGTGCAAGATGCTGGCCGCTTCTGGATCGCCGCAGATACCGTTCGTCGGGGATGCGCTCGTGCGGCTCGTCATCGGACCGAATGGCGACTCGAAGAGATATTGCGCGAAGTTCGGTGGGACGACGCTCCGGAACGACACGACGCAGCTCAAGCGAAGGAGCGCGCCGGCCCCGTCCGTGTGCTCTCCGAGCGGAGCCTTTCTCGAGTAGATTCGCGTCCGGCGCGCCTCAATAGGGGTCGACGTCGTACGCCCCGGTGCAGCTCGGCTGCCCGGGGCCGTAGACGGCTCCCGCGGGCACGGGCGGGGAAGCCCTTCTTCTCGCGTCGAGACGACGTCCCCCGCGGCGGGGGAAGCCACTGCAAGGCTTTGAACGCCTTCCCCCGTCGCGGGGGGAGCCACTTTAGGGCTCGGAACGCCTTCCCCCGTCGCGGGGACAGCCCGTTCCAAGGCTACGCTGCCTGAGCGGCGAATTCGCTCCCGAGCTCAATAGGGTCACGCCTCCAGACCGAGGAACCAGCGGACTCCTTCGTCTACTGCGTGGAGCAACTGCGACGGAAGGGTTCCGGCGAGCGTCTCCAGATCCGCTTTGTTCACCGTCGCGATCTGAGAGACGTTCGCGACCGAGTCCCGCGGCAAGCCGCTGGACCGTTTCGGAAGCAGGGTGTTACCGGGGGCCCCGGCAAGCGCGCGGTTGCTCGTCAGCACGCATACGACCACCGTGTCGATGCGGCTCGCGTTGACCTCATCGCGCTGGAGCACCAACGCGGGGTGACGGTATCGCGGTTTCGATCCCTTCGGGTCGCCGAAGTCCACCCACCATACTTGTCCGCGGCGGATCATCGCCATCGCGACGTCGTCTTCCTCACCACCGCCTTCGTTCGCCGCCGAAACGCCTTGGCTCCCGGATCGTCACCGGGCTGGCCGGCCTTCTCGATGGCCCGGTTCCAGGCCAGCGTGGCATCCGGGGCTCGGCGATGCCGTGCCACGAACTCGCGTGCCGCCCGCGCCAGAAGGCCGCTGCGCGTCGTTTTCAGCTCCCGGGCGCACGCGTCGATCGCCTCGGACAGCTCGTCCGGCAGCGAGATGGCCGTTTTCATGCCGCGAGTATAACCGGTAATACTCTGGGCGACAAAGGCTGAGGAGTGACCCCATGCCGACTTCTCGACGTTTCTGGAACGCCGCGTACGAGACAGGCGAGTATCTGAAGCACTGGGACTACCACGTGCCGTCGCAGGAATTGGTGGGAGCGATCGCGGCGGGAATCGTGCCTGCGAACGGAACGACCTTGGACGTCGGCTGCGGTACCGGAACGGAGGCGGTGTTCCTCGCTCGATGTGGGTTCCGATCGATCGGCGTCGACGTGAGCTCGGCCGCGCTCGCCATGGCGGCCCGCCGCGCCGCCGGTGAAGGTGCAACCGTCGATTGGCGCGAGGGAGACGCGCTGGCACTCCCGGTGGCGGATGCGGCCATCGACTTCATAAACGACCGCGGCTGCTTTCATCACATTCGGGACGCGGATCGGCCGACCTACGTTGCCGAGGTGGCGCGCGTTCTCAAACCGGGCGGCGTGTTGTTCGTGAGAGGGGCCCGCGAAGCCGGCGACGTGCCCTTTGAACTGGTTACGGAAGACGCCATCGCGCGGTTCTTCCGGCGTCCGACGTTTGCGACGGAGACCGTGCTGCCGATCACGCTGATCTCCGACGCAGGGACCTTGAAGGCGAATCTCGCGGTGCTGCGGCGGATGTGATCGGCTGCCCGACCTCGGGTTGCCGCAGGCCTAGGCTGGGGGCACGAAAATGCGCGTACAAGTCTTCGGGAGCCGGCTTTCTCCGTTCGTCGAGAAGGTCGTCCGTGCGCTGCAGTTGAAGGGAATGCGCTACGAGCTCGTCGCGCCGCGGCTACCGACTGACTTCAAGCGCTGGAATCCGCAGGCACGCAAGATGCCGGTCCTCGATGTCGACGGCGGGCGGACCTTCGACTCGACGGTGATCCTGCGCAGACTCGACGAGTTGGTTCCCACGCCCGCTCTGTTCGACGTGGATCCGGCTACCGCTGCGAAACAGCGCTTCCTCGAGGACTGGTCCGACGAGGCGCTGTACTGGTACGGCATGGCTCTCCGGTGGTCGGACGACAACGCGGTCGCCACAGCCACGCAGGTCGCCGATGACATCGGCTCACTGCGCCTCTTCGCGCCCGTGCTCCGCTCGATCCTGCGCCGACAGATCGGCGGCCAGGCGGCGGCGCAAGGGTTGCAGCGGCTGCCGCTGGCCATGCTGGTCGATGAGCTTGGCCGGCGACTCGACGAGCTCGCCGTCTGGCTTGCCGATCGGCCGTTCTTCTTCGCCGACCAACCGAGCGCGGCCGACCTCGCGCTGTTCGGTCAGCTCCACATGTTGCAGAGTGGTCCGACGCCCCAGGCGGAGGAGCTGATTGCGAGGCGATCCTGGATCGCGGCGTACTACGGTCGCGTGGATCAGGCGACGGCCGCAGGTCGATGAGATCACGTGCCGTCGCACGAATCGGTGGGAACAGTCTCGGCGGGAATCGTGCCTGCGAACGGAACGCGACGGTGGACCGACCTAGAGCTCGACGAGAGCGAGGCTTACGCGCAATGCGCGATCGACCAAGCTCATCGTCTCGCGTCGAAGACTGCCGAGACGACGGACGAGTCGTGCACGATCGATCGTGCGAACTTGATTCAGGAGCACGACGGAAGGCCTGGGAAGACCTCCTTCTCCTGCGTGCACCAGGACCTCGAAGGGATACAGGTCGTCGTGCACGGAAGAGGTGATCGCGGCGACAATCGTGACGCGCGAGGCGCGATTCCCGACATCGTTCTGGATCACGACCGCCGGCCGTGTCTTCTGGATCTCGGCACCGATCGTCGGATCGAAGGTGACGAGGTAGACCTCTCCGCGCCGTGGCGCGGTCACCCCCTCTTGCGTGCCCGCCGGACCTTTCCGCGTCGCCCTGCCTCCTCATCCACCGGGAACCACTCTTCGACCAGAGCGAGATCACGAGACGATCGACGCGCGTACCCCTCTTCGAGCGCACGAGCGAGCGCAGCTCTCGACCGAGCCCGCGCGAGCGTGCGGATCGCTTCATCGATGAAGCGACTGCGGTTTCCCCTCGTCGTGACGCGCTCGAGCAAGCCCACGGTCTCACGAGGCAGGCTGATGTTGAGGCGTTCGTAGCCCTGCACCGCGGACGCTTTGGCCATGTTCCAACGGTACACATCGGGAATGTGTATCGTCAAGGCGCGGAGGTCTTCGCGACGAGGTGCGCGGCACGCGGTGGAACCCCCGGCCGTGCGCCGTGGTGGACAACGGGCCGTTGCCGGCGGTAAGCCCGGTCGTCGCGTGCCCGGTTTCATGCACCATTCCGCCGAAGCCGAAGCCGTCGATCCGCAACACCCCGCGTGGATTCTTCTGTCGAAGGCGGCGACGCCGG
>JACXTT010012558.1_pt1 | contig 11233 bp, 10 predicted proteins | sample 9270951 | NCBI WGS metagenome assembly JACXTT01 (sample SAMN15532306, study PRJNA645909) | rock metagenome | isolation source: weathered quartz diorite | place: Puerto Rico | collected 2017-06-21 | reverse complement strand
ATCTCCGAGTGCAAGAAGATTGCCGCCATGGCGGAGGCTAATTTCATTGATGTGGCGCTGCATAACCCACAAAGTCTGGTCAGCACGCTGGCATCGCTCCACATCGATGCCTGCACCCCCAACTGTGTCATTCAAGAAACTACCGGTGAGAGACCAGACTGGGTGTTGGATCTGTTTGATGGCATGGATATCTCCATCAAAAACGGCTATGCGGCATTGCCAGAGCGAGCCGGTCTGGGCTGCGATCTCAATGAGCGCGTCGCGGCTGCTCACCCCTATCAACCGGTCAACCGCCCAGCGATGAAGTTTGAAGATGGCTCTGTGATGGATCACTAATCTAATAAGCTTTGTTTGTGCCCTCATTGCCAGCCCCCAGAGGCTCTGGCTGCAGGTTAGACCAGCAAAGCGCAGCAGATCAACCCAAAGCCCAGCGAAGGAACCTTGAGTGAAACCATCGTAATGGCTCACGCCATTCACCGCGGCGCTGCCCCGCATGGCGACCTAAGCCATGTTGAATGGCTATCGGAATGATCCGGCTTCTCGCGCCCGAGCGGAGCCCAGCGTCTTCATCCAAGCCGCGATGGCCCGCCCGATCTCGTCCGGCGAATCTTCCTGGAGGAAATGGACACCCGCGACCGTCACCTCGGTCTGCGCTGGCAGCCCGCTGGCAAAATCGAAAACCGCGCCGCCGGCGAGGATCCCACCGGGGTCGGCCTTCACGAACAGCTTGGGCACACTGCTCGTCGCCAGCCAGTCCGCGTAGGCGGCCGCGATCGCAGCCACGTCAGCGGGCTCGCCCTCGATAGGGATCTGCCGGGGCCACGTCAGCGTCGGCCGTCGCCCCTCGCCGGGCTGGGCGAACGGCCGTCGGTACTCCGCCATCTCCTCGGCGGAGAGGGTGCGCAGGATGGCCCCTGGCAGGATCTTCTCGATGAAGAAGTTGTCTTGCAGGACCATCGCCTCGCCGGCCTCGGAACGCAGCGCCTGTAAGGCTGAACGCATTCCGAACTTGTCCCAGTGGTCCCAGTACTGCGGTCCCACGATCGCCTCCATGTACGCGATACCCTTTACGGCTTCCCGATGGCGGTTGGCCCAGTCGAAGCCGAGGGCCGAGCCCCAGTCATGGACGACCAAGGTGATCCGCTCGTGCACATCCAGGGCCTCGAGCAGGGTGTCGAGGTAGCGGCGGTGCTCGACGAAGCGATACGAGCCAGGGCCACTGTCAGGCAGCTTGTCGGAGTCGCCCATGCCGATCAGGTCGGGGGCGATGCAGCGGCCTTGTGGCTGCAGGTGCGGCAACACGTTGCGCCAGAGGTACGACGAGGTGGGATTGCCGTGCAGCAACACGATGGGGTCGCCCTCTCCCACCTCCGCGTACGCCATCTCGCGGCCGAGGACCCGACGCCGCTGCTTTTGGTACGGAAATGCCGCAGAGATCATGTTGGTTCTCCTTTCTTTGTTAGTAGCCGCCGCCGATGACCTGGCGGAAGTAGCCCTGCTGATAAAGCATGCCGACGCCGATCACTGGTACACCGAGATCAAGTTCTAGTCGCCCGCTGCTGTGAATGTCTTGTTCGTGAAGTCGATACTGGGTGCTCACTGAATGATTTTGGTGTCGACACCGCGGACGAAAACAACGGGATGAGCCCCTCCACAAGAGTGGGGTGCGTCAGAATGGTGTCGCGCAGCGTGGTGTACGGGAGTCCTGCGTCCCTGGCGATTTGTACGGAAGTCATGATTTCGGCTGCGCCAACACCAAAGGCCGTGAAGCCGAGAATGCGATCACTGTCGACCTCGACCAGGGCTTTCAGAAACCCACGCGTTTCCGACAGCGTGCTGGCGCGCATCACAGCTTCCATCGGGATCTTAAACAGTCGATAGGCAATACCTTGCTCGTTTGCTTCCTTCTCACTCAACCCAATGCGGGCAAATTCTGGATCGGTAAAGAGGCAAAATGGAACTTGTCTTCCCGTAGTCACTCGTTTGCCGCCGGTCAAGCTCGAATAGACCACACGAAAATCGTCAACGCTGACGTGAGTAAACTGCGGGCTGCCTGCCACCTCGCCGATCGCCCAAACCCCGGGCGCGGTGGTCTCCAGCCGCTCATTCACTCGGATGTATCCGCGATCGGTGAGTTCGACGCCGGCCAGGTCCAATCCTATTTCCTTGGTGTTTGGAGCGCGCCCGGCTGCCACTAAGAGATGGCTTCCCTCCAACGTTTTTTTGACTCCATTTCCATTCTGCTCGAGGAGGATTCTGACCGACTCGCCAGATTTCCCCGAGATCTGTTTGATTCGTCCTTTGAGAACCAGGTCAATGCCCTCGGCCTCGAAGAGGGCTTGCAGAGCTTCCGTCACATCATCATCTTCTCGATGCACCAGGCGATCGTTACGATCAATCAGTGTGACTTTGCTGCCGAAACGGCGGAATGCCTGGGCCATCTCCAATCCGACATAGCCACCACCGATCACCAGAAGATGTTCGGGAAGTTGATCCAATTCGAGTGCTTCGATATGGGTAAGCGGCTGCGTATCCGCAAGGCCGGGAAGTGTTTCGAAGGAAGCGTGTGTACCGGTGTTGATGATCACGTTGGCTCCATGGAGTTGCCGTGTTGTCCCGTCCGGGAGTATGACTTCCAGGGTTTTGGGCCCGATGAAGCGTCCGGAGCCGAGGATGAATTTAGCGCCAGTCTTCTTGTAGTTCTCGAGGTAAACCCTGTTCCACCCAGACACCATCCGGCGTTTGCGTTCGCGAACAGCGCGCATATCAATCGTGAAGTCCTTTTTGACGATGCCAAACTCTTCGCTTCTACGGAGGTACGAGGCGACCTTGGCGCTGTGAATGACGTTCTTGCTGGGTAGACAGGCGATGTTCGGACACGATCCTCCGACATATTTGCGCTCGATCACTGCGACGCGCTGGCCTTGCGCGGCAAAGGTCCAGGCAGCGATTGTTCCTCCCGTGCCACCGCCCAGAATTGCGAGATCATATTCTTCGACGCCTGCTCTGGTGCTCACGTCCATTCCTCAAGTCTCTCCTATTCGTAAAAATGTTCAGGTTGGTGCATTGCGCCGCTGGACCGCGTTCGGTTTTTTTCCGTCGAGATGTGGGCCTATTGATTTTGCGACGTCTGTGTCGGTCTTAACGCCGCGGCTCCGAAATTCACGCTGAATCGTTTGCACCATATAGAAACTGCGCGGTATTTCGCCAAATCCAAGCCGCTGCCAAGGGTGTAGTTTTGGTCACCGATATTTCCCTTGATCACTCCCAGATCAACAAAGCCGGCCTTTTCCACTGTTGCCACGTCCTTCGCATCGTCGGCCGCGACCATATAAACGTGTACATCCGGACCGTTTGATGTGCTGAAGCTCGCAAGGCGAAGAATACGAGTGCCATCTCCCATCTGGTAGATGGTTGCTGTACCTTCCGTCGCGTGCAAAATGCCGTAGAACCGGCCGGATTCCAAAGGCTGTGCCGACAAACCACCTTCGGCGGTGGGCAATGCTTCGTCAACACGGCGATTGACCACAAGCCGCTCCGGCCGAAATGCATACCACGCGACCAGAACCACGACCGCCACAACAGGAATGGCAACTTTTGTCCACTTTTTCATTTCCGCGTTTCCTTGAGTTAGAGGTATCTGGAGCTGTCCATTTTGCTTCTCCCAATATCCGCAAGAACATCATCGGGAGAGGGTTTCCCTCGCCGCTTCCAAAATCACATCAACCACCAGATCGGTCGCGGTATACATCGGGCTATGGTCCACGCAGCTCGAGCGGATCTTCGCGCCCATTCGGCTAGCCATAAATTCCTGCGTTTTTGGATTGATCATGCGATCCTCTTCGGCAACCAGGAACCAGGACGGCCTCGCTTTCCATCCCGGCGCCGGGGCTGGTTCTTGAATGCACTGAACGGAAATTGGCTGCTGCACTGCGGTCAGGATTCTGGTCCGGTCGGTCGAAGCCTTGTGGGCGACGGCCCGGCTAAATCCATCTAGCGGCATCCAAATAAAGCCGTATTTGTCCGGGGCCAACTTCGGCGCCTCCGCATGGGGTTCGTCGCGATAAAACACCTGCGCGACGGTCTCACCTTCATCGGGTGCGAGCGCTGCGACATAAACGAACGACTTGACTCGCTCCTCGCGTATCGCTCCAATGACAGCCCCTCCGTAAGCATGGCCAGCCAGGACGAGGGGGCCGCCCGTTCGTTCAAGTACACGAGTCAACGCAGAAACGTCGTCGGTCAGCGAGCTAAGCGGAATCGGAGCGCAAATGACCTTAAGACCCTGGCGTTCTAACGGGAGAATCACGTCCATCCAACAAGACCCGTCTGCCCATGCTCCATGCACCAGAACGACTGTGGAGTCCTGAGGAAAGCCATTCATCATCAAACCGTGCCTTTGAGGAAAGGCATCATGGCGGACGCAATCTCTACGACGTGCGTCTCTATCGCAAAATGTCCGGTATCGAGGAATTGAACTTTCGCGCTAGGTATGTCTTTTCGAAAGGCTTCGGCTCCTGCTGGAACGAAGAACGGGTCATTCTTGCCCCAGATTGCAAGCAGAGGGGGTTGCGATTTGCGAAAATATTCCTGGAATTTCGGATACAGTTTTACATTCGATGCGTAATCCAGAAATAAATCCAGCTGAATATCCTTGTTCCCCGGACGTTCGAGCAGACCTGAATCCAACGTGTACGACTCGGGCGGAACACTCTCCGGACTGGCTACGCCGTGCGTGTACTGCCAACGCGTTCCTTCCAGCGTCAAAATGTTTTTGCGGAGTACCTCACGATTTTCTGCCGTGGGTGAGGCCCAATACTGGCGGATCGGGCCCCATGCGTCCCCGAGACCTTCTTCATATGCATTGCCGTTTTGTGAAATGATTGCTATGACTCGCTCGGGGTGAGCCATCGCTAAGCGGAAGCCTGTTGGCGCGCCGTAATCGAATACATAGATTGCATAGCGGTTGATTTTGAGAACATCCGTAAAGGCCTCTATGGTCAGTGCTAGCTGATCGAAGGAGTACGCGTAGTTCCGGCGGGCAGGGACTTCGGTGAATCCGAACCCGGGAAGGTCCGGAGCGACTACGCGGTAATCGATCGCAAGACGCGGAATGAGGTTACGGAACATAAAGGATGAGGCCGGGAATCCGTGCAGCAGGAGAACTACGGGCGCGCTCGCGTCGCCCGCAGCACGATAAAATACTCTCACTCCGTCAGCCTCGGCCCTGTGGATCGAGGTCACTTGCGTCCGTGCCTCGGGCGCGTTCTGGGCCCCTGAACCGCGTTTCGTAGCTGTTTGTAACTTCGCTTCACTCATAAACGCCTTCCTCCTCTTTCTGGTGAATTTGCAGATGAGAGATCTGCCGGTAGGCGCCTTGCCGAGACACCAGTGGGTGCGCACCTGAGATGCCAAAAGGGAGTGTTTCAATCCAAGTGGCGGCCGCAGAGGTAAGCCGTTCCAACACTGCGACATGTTTTTGTAAGAAGCTCTAAAACCGTGAGTCACAACTGACGAATTTGTGACGAATACCCAACACTGACGGGTTTTGGTCGCAACTGTCGTCGTACAAAACCCGCAAAGCCGAGGTGGTATTCGAGAAGGTGCGGAATAGATCCGGTGAATCGGCGACCAGGAGCCGCCAACGTCCTGGAACGTTTACGTGCTGGATTCGGATTTTCTTGGAAGCTCGTTGTTCTGAAGATTATGGGATTCGTGCAAGCGTAACGGCGTACCATTCGCGGGGATCTGTCCATCTTTGCTCGACTGCAAAGCCCGCGAGTTCCAGAAGGGTGCGGATCGCCTCGTGAGTGAACTTGTAACTGTTTTCGGTATGAAGGGTTTCGAATGCAGTGAAACGAAGATCAAGGTCGGCTGGCGTAAAGCCGAGAGCCGTTAGCATCGTAGAACATCCACGGCGCAAGAGAGCGAGGTCGTCTGAGCAAGCCGCGCTGAAGTTCGCAGATGAGCTCTTCGTGCGTGTTCAACGAAGCGGGGCGCTCCAAATCAAATGCGGGAGAGTATCTAGTCATGTGCGCGAAAAACTCCTTTAGGTTGCCAACCGTATTCCCGTAAACTGCCATCGTGTTACCGGTTGAAAGAAATTGCGATAGGTCGCGCGCACGTGATTCGCAGGTGTGACGCAGGACCCTCCGCGCAAAACCATCTGACCAGACATAAACTTGCCGTTGTATTCGCCCAGCGCACCAGGAAGGGGCTTGTATCCCGGATAGCCGGTGTAGGCACTGGCCGTCCATTCCCAGCAGTCCCCGAAAAGTTGCTGAACACCCACACCGCTCGCCGTTGCAGGAAGCAGCCTCCCCGTGTCGAGTAGATTCCCGTGCGGCGGTGCTTGGCTCGCGACGCATTCCCATTCCGCCTCCGTCGGGAGTCGGCAACCTCGCCAGCGCGCAAAGGCATCCGCCTCGAAGAAACTTATGTGGCATACGGGGGTGTCAAGTAGCTCGTAGAGTCCACACCAACCCCGCAGTGTAAAGACACGCCAGCCAGTTCCATCGCTGGCATCCCGCTCCCAATAAAGCGGTGCCTGCCAACCCGCCTGCTTCACCGTCTCCCAGCCTTCGGAAAGCCAGAATTCGGGGCGCGTGTAGGCGTCATCTGACATAAACTCCAGATATTCACGGCAGGTGACCTGGCGGTTTGCGATCTGGAAAGGTTCTAAGTAGACCTTGTGGCGAGGAGTCTCGTTATCAAAGCAAAAATCGAGAGGGTTCGCTGCTTGAAGCGGATAACCGATCTCAATCAGACCCCCGTTGAAGCTTTGCCATCTGAGCTCAGGGACTGGAAGCTCACTCTCTCCCGCGAGGGGAGGAGCAGCGTACGAGGGATGCAGGGGATTCGTGAAAAAGGCATGTTTAATGTCAGTCAGCGTGAGTTCCTGGTGCTGCTGCTCGTGGTTGAGGCCCAGGATGACGCGCCGCAACGGCTCCTCATCAACGGAGCCCTCAAGGAATCTCTCCATCTCCTGGTCAACGTGCGCGCGGAAAGCCAGGACCTGATCGAGTGAGGGACGGGAAAAAGAAGCGCGCAGCTTCTTATCTGGAATCTCCTCACCCAGTGAGTTGTAATAGCTGTTGAAGAGCCAACGGAACTGTTCGCGAAAAGGTTTGTAGTCTGCGAGGAACGGGCGTAGCACGAACGTTTCAAAGAACCAGGTGGTGTGAGCCTGGTGCCATTTCACCGGACTGGCCTCCGGGCATGACTGCACCATCTGATCCTCGGCGGAAAGGCTCGCGGCGAGAGAACGCGTCACTGACCGGACGGCTTTGTATTTCGAGCCGTAATTCATAACTCTCCCCGTGACTCGTCGCCGCACTCAAGACGAAGGCGCACGGGATCGATAGTCGTCGACTGACCAAGGAGTTGGACCAATCAGCGCAAGCGCCACGATACATGCAATGTACAGGAGATCGCATTCGTATCCGGGCGGTCCGAACTGTGCCCTTCCGTTGCTGACGCTCAGCAGCTTGATCGAGCTGAAACCATACGGCAGATGAACCGTAAAGACTGCCACCCCAAGCAGGGTGATAGTAGGAATGCTGATTAGCGAAACGAAGGCTCCCATCAGGATGGCAATGCCACTCAGAATTTCAGTGGCGATTGTGACCCAAGCCATAATGTTCGGCAAAGGAACACCCGTCGCATGAAGAATGCCGGCAAATACTTCTGGTCCCCTGCGCCACTTCGCAAGGCCGTGTGCCAGAAATCCACAACCAACAACCAACCGAAGTGAGATCGCCGCGTAGGGCGCAAACTTCGGCCGCACGTCCCGCCAAGCCAATATTCTCCTTACGGGAGTAGGCATTGTGTCCTTTCATATACCGCGACTCGCCATCAATGTGAACTAACAGACGTCGCGCCGCCGAAACGCGACAGAGTCTCTGTCGGGGCACGACTCCTGAAGGCAAGCAGCGCGCCAAGAAAGGAACATTCGAATCGAAGGGAGATATCAGATCTAAGGGATTCCGCAAGTTGAAGATCCCCAGGTAAAGAACGCAGCCAGGTTTCGTCATCAGTGACGGAATTGCGATGGATGTCCGCCACTGACGGATTCTCGTCGCGAGAAATGCGCGGGATGTAGGTCAGGAACACTGAGATGGGAAAGTCAGCTATGGCTGGCGGCGCTGTTAACAGCGCCCTTGTGCGGAAGGGTCGGCGGACGATTTATGCGAAGCCTCCGCATCCTGTAGACCAGCGATGTCCGCTTCATCCCTAGTCGCTCGGCAGCACCGTTCCGACCGCCGATTACCCAATTACTTGCTTCAAGCGCGTGAAGAATATGATCCCGTTCTACCTGGGCAAGACCGCTAATTGGCACATTGGATGCCCTGTGAGAGTTGAACGGCTCTAATTCGGAAGTTGGGGCGCGCAGTACGGAGTGAGGAGAAAGGATCACTGCTCGCTCGATAAAGTTTTGCAATTCCCGAACATTTCCTGGCCACCGGTATCGAACCAGCGCATTCATCGTCTCTGGAGGAACTTCGTCGATTCTCTTGTTCATTCGTCGCGCGCAGAGTGCTGTGAAATGCCAGACCAGTTTCGGAATATCCTCAGTGCGTTGCCGTAAAGCCGGAACGTGGATAGGAAATACTTTCAGCCGATAATAAAGGTCCTCGCGAAATGTCCCCTGCTGTACCATTGCAGCCAATTCACGATGCGTGGCCGCGATCAGGCGGACGTCAACCTTATGCGTGTGGTTGCTACCGAGTCTCTCGAATTCCTGCTCTTGCAGGACGCGCAGCAATTTCGCTTGAAGTTCCAGCGGGATGTCACCCACCTCGTCAAGGAAGAGCGTGCCCTTGTTCGCCAGCTCAAAGCGTCCCGTTTTTTGCGCGATCGCTCCGGTGAATGCTCCTCTTTCGTGACCGAATAATTCACTCTCCAGAAGCCCAAGTGGGATCGCGGCGCAATTCAATTTGACAAAGGCCCGTTCCCGGCGGCTGCTCAGATTGTGGATTGCACGCGCGATAAGTTCTTTACCGGTTCCCGTCTCGCCCAGGATCAGCACGCTCGAATCCGTAGGCGCCACCACAGAAACTAGGTTCAAAGCGGTCTTCAACGCGGGGCTCTCTCCGACAATTTCCCCAAATTCGGCGCGGATTTCCTCCTCGAGGTAAAGTCTTTGTTTCGTTTCTTTATCTCGATCCTTTGTCGCCTTTTCGTACTCTAACGTGTTCTCAACTGCAATCGCTACCTGACAGGCCACCTGCTCGAGCAAGATGACGTCGTCTTTCTCAAAAGCATTGTCCGAACGCCTACAGAGCATCAGAACGCCAACCACGCGATCGTGGCCTACGAGGGGAAGATAACACCCCGTCCTGAGGCCTTCCTCGATCACGTGCTCATAAAGAAGCTGGCCGTCAGGATTCCCATAAATTTCAGGATTGTCGCGGACCTGTTCGAAGCTATCGATCCGGACGCTCTTGGCCTTCCGCATCACCTGACCCGAGATCGAACTATTCATCGGCACCAACGATCCCTCGCGGAAGGGTCCTCTCGCGTCGGGATTGTACAAGATAGTGACGCGTAACGCGCCGCTCTCGGAGTCGGGTAGCAGCAAGGCAGACACGTCACATTGCATTACTCTGAATAGATTCGTTGAAAGCGCCTCAACCACTTGCCGGAGGTCCAACCTGGATGTGACGCTGCGTGTGATTTCGAGAAGCAATCGCAGCCGATCGCGTTCACGCTGCAGCGCTTGCTCGTTCATGTGGCGCTCAATCGCGATCCCGGTGATGTGGCTGGCATTCTCGATCAGCTGTAAGTCCGACGTGTCGGGCCTGCGCGCTTCACGATAATTGATAGAAAAAGTGCCGAGAGCTTTGCCATCGCGTGTGAACAGGGGGCGAGACCAAACGGAACGAATACCATAAGGCGACATGCGGTCACGATAGAGGTCCCAGATGGGGTCGATAAGGATGTCGGTCACATACACCGGCTCCCTCCGATAAACAGCGGTGCCACAGGATCCGCCTTTCGGACCAATCAGCATGCGCCCTACCTGCTCGCTAAATCCAGGAAGACTCGGCGCTGCAGCGCAATAGAGGTAGTGCCCTTCTTTATCCGGGAGCCAGATCGTGCAAAACAAACCTTTGCCTCGAGACTCGACCAGCCGGGCAATGATCGTCAGAACTTCGGGCAGCGGTGACCCAGCAAAAATCAACTTCAGAATGTCAAGTACCGATTCGTTCTGCGCCCCCTCGCCTCGAGACTGGATTTGTGGCGGAGTTCGTATTGCTTTCTCCATGAAGCGTCCTTCCTGCGACCGTTAGATTCGGCTGTTTTGCCGACGGTCCAACGCGATGGGAACATCCACGGGCTCAGAAATGAGATCGGCGCCCGCCGTTCTCACGAACGGTCTGAGAGTGCGTCAACTGCAGAAGCCAATTTCATAGCCTCAACGTCCGGCTGCATCTCATGCATCTCATTACATTACTTTAAGCCGGAACACGCCAAACTGCAACGGCTTGGAGACCAATTTCCTCGTGTCGGCACTCCCGCGGACGAACCATAACCGTTCAGCTATCGTACGAGGGTAGCTTGAGTCTTCGTATTCGTGATGACGGGCAGGGCATCGACGAACCGACACTGAAGGGAGGCAAAACAGGACACTTTGGCCTGACCGGAATGCGTGAACGAGCGCAGTGCATCAATGCGACCTGAAGATCTGGAGCGATCCAGGAAAGGGACAGAGTTGATGGCCATAAGGGCGTTAATCAAGACTTAGCGGGTCTCTGGCGTCAATCTCTGTTCTCGACAGTTATGCTGCTAACCGCAAATGGCGGTGTCGTTGGCGAACTCTCGCGCCTCGGGACTAAGAGTCCATCCGTTCGACCCATTGAGCGCGGAATGCGGGAGCCACGAACGGATCCGCAAAGTACTGTGTTTCCCGAGCAACCTTGTCGCCACTGAACTCCATGATGCTCACGGTGTAGGACGGCTTGCCGTCATATGTCAGGGTGAATTCGGTGACCCAAAGCGCACCGGTGCCAATGATTCGTCGGATAGAAAACCGCTTTTTGCTCGGCTGACTGGCGCGTTGGTTCTGTATGTTGCTTCGACCGCGGGTTCGCTCACCTGACTGCGGGTATTCCAGCACCGCGTCCTCGTGATAGATGAGGTGCTCGGTTTCAAAATCGTTGGCGTCGGACGCAGTCCAATGCTGATCCAGCGCCGCACGGATTTCCTCCGCCTTGCTTGATTTTGCTTGCTG
>JACXTT010012557.1_pt1 | contig 11233 bp, 14 predicted proteins | sample 9270951 | NCBI WGS metagenome assembly JACXTT01 (sample SAMN15532306, study PRJNA645909) | rock metagenome | isolation source: weathered quartz diorite | place: Puerto Rico | collected 2017-06-21 | reverse complement strand
GCCAGGCCGTCGTAATGACCGCGCAGGTTCGGGTACATGTCGGCCACGGCCAGGCCCGCCTCGGATCGCGAAGTGATGACGACCACTTCTACTTGCGGATGCTGTGCCAACAGACGCAGCAATTCGACACCGGTGTAACCCGTGCCGCCGACGATACCGACCTTGACCATGACCTGCCCCTCAACGAAACCACTGGAAAGCCCACGATAATAGGGGCCGCGCGCGCCTGCGACAACCGCCAAGGTGACGTGCGGACGCACAAGCCTCTACTATTCGGGCTACCGTGAACCTGGGAATAACCAAAAATGCTCTATCTGTGGGTCAAAGCCTTTCACATCATCAGCGTCGTCTGCTGGTTTGCCGGCCTGTTCTACCTGCCTCGGCTGTTCGTCTACCACGCCCAGAGCGAGGACAGCGTCAGCCAGGAGCGCTTCAGTGTCATGGAGCGCAAGCTGTATCGCGGGATCATGGGGCCGGCGATGATCGCCACGCTGATCTTCGGCGGCTGGCTGATCGCCCTCAACCCGAGCGTCTTCAGCCAAGGCGCCTGGATACACGCCAAGCTGACCCTGGTGGTCGTGCTGATCGGCTATCACCATATGTGCGGCGCCCAGGTGAAACGCTTTGCCCGTGGCGAAAACACCCGCAGTCATGTCTTTTATCGCTGGTTCAATGAAGTGCCGGTTCTGATATTGCTGGCTATTGTCATTCTGGTCGTTGTCCGGCCGTTCTAGCCAAGCGTCATTCATCCCCTATCGGAGCACTCGCCATGTCGCTGCCCGCCCTGCTCGAACAACGCCTGCGCTTGCCCGTGGTAGCCGCGCCGATGTTCCTGATATCCAACCCGCAACTGGTGCTGGCTTGCTGTCGCAACGGGGTGGTGGGCAGCTTCCCGGCACTGAACCAACGCGAGAGCAGCGGCTTCAAGGCCTGGCTCGAGGAAATCGAAGCGGGTCTGGCAACGCTGGACAATCCGGCGCCCTACGCCGTCAACCTGATCGTGCACAACAGCAACCCGCGGCTACAGGCCGATCTGCAGATCTGTATCGAGCACAAGGTGCCGATCGTCATCACCAGCCTGGGCGCCGTCAAGGAACTGGTGGACGCGGTACACGGCTACGGCGGCCTGGTGTTCCACGACGTGACTACCCGTCGCCATGCCGAAAAAGCCGCCGAGGCCGGCGTGGACGGTCTGATTGCCGTGGCGGCCGGTGCCGGTGGCCATGCGGGCACCTGGAGTCCGTTTGCCCTGATCGCCGAAATCCGCCAGTTCTTCGACAAGACGCTGCTGCTGGCCGGCTGCCTGAACCACGGTCACGAGATTCTCGCCGCGCAGTTGCTCGGCGCGGACCTGGCCTATTTCGGCACCCGCTTTATCGGAACCACGGAAAGTCACGCCTCCGACGCCTATAAAGAGATGCTGCTCACATCCCAGGCAGCCGATATCGTGCACACTGCGGCGGTATCCGGCGTACCTGCGAGCTTCATGCGCCAGAGCCTGGAAAATGCCGGCTTCGACCTTGCCGCGCTGCAGGGCAAGGGCGAGATGAACCTCGGCGCCAAGCTCAAGCCGATCAGCGATGAGGCCAAGGCCTGGAAAACCGTCTGGTCGGCTGGCCAAGGGGTCGGGGAAATCGACGATTTGCCCAGTGTCGACCAACTGATCGCCCGGCTCGATGCCGAGTACCGCAAGGCCCAGGTACTGGCCGCGGAACTGCCACGGCATTGGCCGCGCCGGTAAGGAGAAAATGGCCTGCATCGCGGTTGCAGGCTTACACTGCAACACCAATGACTTGTGACAAGGACGCCCCTCATGAGCGAAAACCGCTTCAAAATCGTATTCGACGGCACCTTGCAGGCGGGCGTGGATAAATCCACCGCCCAGCACAACCTCGCAACCCTGTTCAAAACCGATGTTGCTTCGATCGAGCGGCTGTTCAGCGGTCAGCCTGTCGCCCTGAAGCGCGACCTGTCGGCCGCCGAGGCCGAGTCCTACCTGCAAGCCCTGCGCAAGACCGGCATCGAGGCCCGCCTGGAAGCCGAACCGGCGGCCGTCGAGCTGAGCCTGGCGGATATCGATGACCTGCCGGCCAGCACGGCGCCACCGGACGCCACGACTTACCAATCGCCCTACGCCCCGCCGCAGGCCCGGGTCGGGGATGCCCTTCCCGCCTTTGGCCAGCTCCAGGCCTTCACCACCCGTGGGCGTATCGGTCGACTGCGCTACCTGGCCTGGAGCATCGTCCTGATGTTCGTCACCCTCCCGATAGCCGGTGCGATCTTCGCCTTTGCCATAGGCACTGCGACCGCCTCGTTGAATACGGCGATCACCATTGGCGTGGTACTCGGTGGCGCGGCCTTGATCGCCTTCGTGGTCGTTTCCATCCAGATAGCCGTACAGCGCCTGCACGATATTGGCTGGTCCGGCTGGCTCTGGCTGCTGACCCTCGTACCGTTCGTGGGCAGCGTATTCCCCTTCGTGCTGATGTTCTGCCCCGGCAATAGCGGTGCCAACCAGTACGGCGCACCGCCACCACCCAACAGCACTGCGGTCAAGGTCCTGGCCGTGCTCTCGGTTGTCTGCGGGATCCTCTTTGGCGTCGTTGCCGTGACCGGTGGCCTGGCCAATCTGGAGAAAAGGTACAGCAGCGAGTCCGCCAGCTATTCCGAAAGCAGCGACACCGCCAGCCCCGACGAGGCCGACAGCGCCAGCGATGCAGCAGCCGAAGCCGCTCCGCCCGCTGTAGACTATGGGAAAGATGAGAAAGAATAACCGCTTCTGAGCCTGCGACCCTCTGTCCCAAGGCTCGGAGCCGTTGTGATGGAGAACTGCATGACCCGTTACGCCCTGATCACCGGCGCCTCCAGCGGCATTGGCCTGGCACTGGCCGAAGCCCTGGCACGCCGGGGCCGCAGCCTGATTCTGGTGGCCCGCCAGCGTGATCAGCTGGAAACCATTGCTCTCGAGCTGACCCAGCGCTTCGGCGTCGAGGTGCTGTTTCGCGCCTGTGACCTGAGCGAGCCGCTACGTCTTTCCGGGTTTCTCCTGGAGCTGGAAGAAGGTGAACGGCAGATCGACCTGTTGGTCAACTGCGCCGGCCTCGGCACTTGCGGCCCGTTCCTGGCCCAGGATTGGGGGACGGAGCAGGACCTGATCGAGGTCAACATCCTCGCCCTGACCCGACTTTGTCATACCCTGGGTAACCTCATGGCGATACAAGGTGGCGGACAGATTCTCAATGTGGCGTCGATGGCGGCCTTTCACCCGGCGCCCTGGATGAGCAGCTATTACGCGAGCAAGGCCTACGTGCTGCACTTTTCCGAAGGCCTGCGCGAAGAGTTGAAGAAAACCGGCATCAAGGTCTCGGTGCTCTGCCCGGGCCTGACCCGGACCGCGTTCTTTCGCACGGCGCAGTTGGCAGTGGAAAAGCTTTCACACAGCCGACTGATGATGAGCCCCGAGGAAGTGGCGCTGTACACCGTACGCGCCCTGGACAAGAACCGCGCGGTGATCATTCCCGGCTGGCGCAACCGCTGGCTGGCCCGCGCCCCGCGCCTGACGCCACGCTGGATGATGCGCAAGCTCGCGGGCGTGGTCACCAAGGCCTATTGCCCGCGCTGAAACTTGAACTCACGGCCGTGTGCGTACAGACTCAGGCCCGACCCACCCAATGGAGAAACAGCTGTGGATACTCTGTTCACCAAGATCATCAACAGAGAAATACCCGCGAAGATCATTTACGAGGATGACCAGGTCCTGGCCTTCCACGATATCGCCCCGCAGGCACCGGTGCATTTCCTGGTCGTTCCGAAAAAACCGGTACGCACGCTCAATGACCTGACCGAAGACGACAAGGCCCTGGCCGGGCATATCCTCTTCACCGCCCAGCGCCTGGCCCTGGAGCTGGGATGCGAAGAAGGCTTTCGCGTAGTGATGAACTGCAATGAACAAGGTGGGCAGACCGTCTATCACATTCATATGCACGTGCTGGGTCAGCGCCAGATGCACTGGCCTCCGGGCTGATACCCCACGCCCCCTTGTAGGAGCTGGCTTGCCAGCGATGACGGCCGAAAGGACGATGCGAGACTCGACGGCCTCATCGCCAGCAAGCCGGCTCCTACAAGGTTTCGCGGTGCTGGCAAGAATTATGATCCCCTTCCCTGCCCCATGACCCAACGCAAACCTTCTTCTCTCGATTGCGGTAAACTGCAGGCCGAGATTTTTCCCGGAGGTCAGCATGACTACCCAACGTCACTACTCGCCGATTGATCGTCTTCTGCTGCAAGCCGATACCGCCATGCGCACCTTGCTGCCGTTCAGCGGCCAGCCCTACCGTCCTTCGCCGGCTATCGTGCAGCCCGATACGTCGATGAGCGAAGACGACAGCCGTCACGTCGCCGGCCTGATGCGCATCAACCATACCGGGGAAGTCTGTGCCCAGGCGCTCTATCAAGGCCAGGCCTTGACCGCCAAGCTGCCTCACGTACGCGCGGCCATGGAAAAGGCCGCCGAAGAAGAGATCGATCACCTGGCCTGGTGTGAACAACGCATCCGCCAGTTGGGCAGCCACCCCAGCGTGCTCAACCCGCTGTTCTATGGCCTGTCCTTTGGCATCGGCGCCGCGGCCGGCCTGATCAGCGACAGGATGAGCCTGGGTTTTGTCGCCGCCACCGAAGACCAAGTGTGCAAACACCTGAACGAGCACCTGGAACAGTTGCCCGCCGAAGACGAAAAGTCCCGGGCTATCCTCGAGCAGATGCGCATCGACGAAGAACAGCACGCCGAGTCCGCCCTGGACGCCGGTGGCTTCCGCTTCCCGGCGCCAGTGAAGTTCGGCATGAGCCTGCTGGCCAAGGTCATGACCAAGAGCACCTACCGCATCTGACACCGGCGCGACACCTGCAAAGAGCAGGCAAAAAGAAGGGCGCCAGTGGGGCGCCCTTCTTTTTTGTCCGGAAAACTTACGTCGGCATTCTGCGTCAGGCGTTCGGCGTCGTATTCCTGGTTGATGTACTCGACGTAGGCCTGCTGGTCCTGCGGGGTTTCCGCATAGCAGATGTCATAGATGTTGAAGCTCAAGGTCTTGGTCAGGTTATTGAATCCGTGGAGCTTGAGTTTGCTTTTCACCGTTAAAAACTCTCCATGCAGACCTGAACGACCGATCGACAGAGTCTGCATGGGCTTTATGATGGTTGAATGTCGACTCAGCCGAGTTCGATGATCTCGTAGTCGTGGCTGATGGCAACACCAGCAGCACCGAGCATGATCGAGGCCGAGCAGTATTTCTCCGCCGACAGTTCGATCGCCCGCTTGACCTGGGCTTCCTTCAGGCCACGGCCCTTGACCACGAAATGCAGGTGAATCTTGGTGAACACCTTGGGATCTTCAGTGGCGCGCTCGGCCTCGAGAAAGGCTTCGCAGCTTTCAACCGGCTGACGGGACTTCTTGAGAATACTGACCACATCGAAGTTGCTGCACCCACCCAGGCCCAACAACAGCATTTCCATGGGGCGAACACCCAGGTTGCGGCCACCGCTTTCCGGCGGACCGTCCATGACCACCACATGCCCGCTACCGGACTCTCCGAGGAACATGGCTTCGCCAGCCCATTGGATGCGTGCCTTCATCACCTAGACTCCACTGCTGAAAAAAGGGAGCCAGCTTAGCACAGCCCTCTGCCCCGACAGGAAACCGCCAGCGGGCGACGACCGGTCAGTCACCCACTTAAATTCACAATTTTCCACACAATGCCTCTGTTATGCTGGCGCCAAATCACTGGCGATCTGCCAGCCTTACAGCTACGCCTAAAAAAACAAACCACACCGCGCAGTCTTTCCGGGATACCACCATGGTTGCTCTGGCTTCCGCTTCCGCCCCCAAGATCAAGAACCTCGACAAACTGCTGATGCATTGTCAGCGCCGCCGCTACCAGGCCAAGAGCAATATCATTTGTGCCGGCGATCGCTCGCAAACGCTGTTCTTCATCATCAAGGGTGCGGTCACGATCCTGATCGAAGATGACGACGGGCGGGAAATGATCATCGCCTACCTGAATGCGGGCGATTTTTTCGGCGAGCTGGGGCTGTTCGAGCAGGCCGGCCACGAACAGGAGCGCAGCGCCTGGGTGCGGGCCAAGGTCGAGTGCGAAGTGGCAGAGATCAGTTACTGCAAATTCCGCGAACTGGCCCAGCAGGACCCGGATATTCTCTACGCCCTCAGCGGTCAGATTGCCCAGCGCTTGCGCAACACCACGCGCAAGGTGGGTGACCTGGCGTTCTTCGACGTCACCGGGCGCGTCGCCCGCTGCCTGCTCGAGCTGTGCAAGCAACCCGATGCCATGACCCATCCCGACGGCATGCAGATCAAGATCACCCGTCAGGAAATCGGGCGGATCGTCGGCTGCTCGCGGGAAATGGTCGGACGGGTGCTCAAGGATCTGGAAGAGCAGAACCTGGTGCACGTCAAAGGCAAGACCATGGTGGTGTTCGGTACCCGTTAAGGGTTGAAGATGTCCTGTAACATCTGTTGATACAGCTCGCTGAGCCGCTCAAGGAATAGTGGCGCGGCATAGAGCTCATGCAGGGCGACATGGCTTTGTGCCCTGACCCGCGCCTCCAACTGGCAGGCCTGGTTAAAACGATTGACCGCTTCCACCATCGCCTCGCGCTCGTTATCGATCAACATCGCACCATGCACCAAGCCCACCGGCCGAGTGCCGCCCTGGCTCTGGCGCCAGCGCTGGGCAGTACCGACCATCTTGCGGCCATTGAGGTTGACGTTGAAACGACCGTCGCAAAACGCGCCGTCGATTTCGCCCAGGGATGAGGCGCCGCCCAACTCATCGAGGGCATCGCAGATCGGCTGGCACAGGCGCCGATAACCGGTCTCGATGCGATTCTGGTCGCCTTCATGACGGGGCGGGGCATACACCAGGGCGATATTGACGGTGGAACCGGACTGCGGCACCGGCTCGCCGCCGGTTTCCCGCAGCAATACCGGCCAGCCGCTGGCCGCCAAGGCGTCGCAGGCCGCGTCGAAACCCGGTAACCGATTCAAGCGCCGCGGCATGACCAAGGCGCGGTCGCTAGGCCGCCAGAACAACAACCCCCAATCCTGCCCACCGGCACAGACCGAGGCCAACAAATCCTGCTCGGCGCGCAGACCGGCTTCGACAGTGAGGGCAATGGGCAGGGGCATCGTGGTCATCCTGATAGCGCGTCCCGGTCAGTCGAGGGTGACACCACTGATCGCCGGTGTACCACGCTCCGGGAAGAACAGTCGCTGCAACTCATCGCCCGGGCTTTCTGCACGCATGAACGCCTCGCCCACCAGGAACGAATACACCTCGCTGATTTCCATCAGCTCGACATCCGCCCGGTTGAGAATGCCGCTCTCGGTAATGACCAGGCGATCACGGGGGATGATCGGCAACAGGTCGAGGGTGGTTTCCAGGCTGACATCAAAGGTGTGCAGGTTGCGGTTGTTGATGCCGATCAGCGGCGTATCGAGCACCTTCAGCGCCCGCTCCAGTTCGGCGGCGTCATGGGACTCCACCAGCACATCGAGGCCGACCCCCTTGGCCACATTGGCCAATTCAGCCATCTGCCCATCGTCCAGCGCCGCGACGATCAGCAGGATGCAATCGGCGCCGAGGGCACGAGCTTCAACGATCTGATACGGGTCGACCATGAAATCCTTGCGGATCACCGGCAGCTTGCACGCCGCGCGCGCCTGCTGCAGGTAAAGGTCGGCCCCTTGGAAATAGTCTATGTCGGTCAACACCGACAGGCAGGTCGCCCCACCCTTTTCGTAGCTGCGGGCGATGTCGGCCGGGATGAAGTTCTCCCGGATCACGCCCTTGCTTGGCGAAGCCTTCTTGATTTCGGCAATCACCGCCGGCTGCTTCTGCTTCGCGCGCTCGATCAGCGCCTTGGCGAAACCGCGCGGCGCGTCGGCGGCCCGAGCCAGCGTCTCAAGCTCCGCCAGGCTCACGCGAGCACTACGCTCGGCCACTTCCTCGGCCTTGCGAGCGAGGATCTTCTCCAGAACGGTTGGCACACTCATCCTTCATTCTCCTGCTTGAATACGGCGGTGAACGCGCCCAGTTCCTCGAGTTTTTCCCGGGCGAGGCCGGTGTGCAGTGCATCGTGAGCCAGCGCAACACCTTCTTTGAGGCTGCTGGCATGGTCGGCGGCATACAGCGCGGCACCGGCATTGAGCACGATCATTTCCGCGGCTTTCTGGCCGTTCTCGGTCTTGCGACGACCCAGGGCATCGCGGATCAGCTCCAGGGATGCCGCCGGGCTCTCGACCACTAGGCCAAACAGACTCTGGCTTTTTATACCCAAGTCTTCAGGCTGAACCCAGTATTCAGTTATTGCACCATCTTTCAGTTCCGCCACATAGGTCGGCGCGGCGAGGCTGAACTCGTCCAGGCCGTCCTGGGAATGCACCACCAGCACATGCTTGCTGCCCAGGCGGTGCAGCACTTCGGCCAGTGGCCGGCACAAGGCCTGGGTGAACACGCCGACCACCTGGTGTTTTACACCGGCCGGATTCGTAAGCGGGCCGAGCATGTTGAACAAGGTACGCAGGCCCAGATCGCGGCGCGGTGCGGCGGCATATTTCATCGCGCGGTGGTGGGTCTGGGCGAACATGAAGCCGATCCCGACATTATCGATGCAGCGCGCCACCTGGACCGGGGTCAGGTTCAGGTAGATGCCGGCGGCCTCGAGCAGGTCGGCACTGCCACTTTTACCCGACACCGCGCGATTGCCATGCTTGGCCACGGTGCAACCGGCAGCAGCCACGACAAACGCGGACGCCGTGGACACGTTGAAAATATTCGCCCCGTCACCGCCGGTGCCGACCACATCGACCACACCGTCGAGGGTCTTGAGTTCGACCGTGTCGGCCAACTCGCGCATTACCGAGACCGCGCCGACGATTTCGTCGATGCTTTCGCTCTTCATGCGCATGGCCATCATGAAGGCGCCGATCTGCGCCTCGGTGCATTGCCCGGTCATGATTTCACGCATGACATCGCGCATTTCTTCGGTGCTCAGGTCCAGATGGCCGACGATACGGCCCAGGGCAGTCTTGATATCCATGAGAACTCCTTAGCGCGTGCCGCCGGTCTGTTTGAGAAAGTTGGCGAACAGCTGGTGGCCCTGCTCGGAGAGAATCGACTCAGGATGGAACTGCACCCCTTCGATGTTCAGTGTCTTGTGGCGCAGGCCCATGATTTCATCGACCGAGCCGTCTTCCAACTGGGTCCAGGCGGTCAGCTCCAGGCAATCCGGCAGGGTTTCGCGCTTGACGATCAGGGAATGATAGCGGGTCACGGTCAATGGCAGGTTCAGGCCCTCGAACACGCCCTTGCCTTCATGGAACAGCGGGCTGGTCTTGCCGTGCATCACCTGGCGGGCACGGACCACATCGCCGCCGAAGGCCTGGCCGATGGATTGATGGCCGAGGCAGACGCCGAGGATCGGCAGCTTGCCGGCGAAATACCGGATCGCCTCGAGGGAGATGCCCGCTTCGCTCGGTGTGCAAGGTCCCGGCGAGACCACGATGCGCTCGGGGTTGAGGGCTTCGATTTCAGCCACGGTCAATTCGTCGTTACGTACGACCTTGACGTCCGCGCCCAACTCACCGAGGTATTGCACGACGTTGTAGGTAAACGAGTCGTAGTTATCGATCATCAGCAACATGACAAAAAGCTCCTCAGGCGTCGGACGCGGGGGTTTGTTCAGCGAGGGCGACGGCACGGAACATCGCGCGGCGCTTGTTCAGCGTTTCTTCCCACTCCAGCGCCGGCACCGAATCGGCGACGATGCCGCCACCCGCCTGCACATGCAGCTCGCCGTTCTTGATCACCGCGGTCCGGATGGCGATAGCGGTGTCCATGTTGCCGTTCCAGGCGTAGTAGCCGACCGCACCGCCATACACACCGCGCTTGACCGGTTCCAGTTCGTCGATGATTTCCATGGCGCGAATCTTCGGCGCACCGGACAAGGTGCCCGCCGGCAGGATCGCCCGCAAGGCGTCCATGGAGGTCAGGCCGCTCTTCAGTTGGCCGGTGACGTTGGAAACAATGTGCATCACATTGGAGTAACGCTCGATCACCATCTTCTCGGTCAGCTTCACCGAACCGATCTCGGAGACCCGTCCGGTGTCGTTACGCCCCAGGTCGATGAGCATCAGGTGCTCGGCAAGCTCCTTGTCGTCGGACAGCAGGTCCTCTTCCAAGGCCAGATCGGCTTCTTCGGTAGCGCCACGCGGACGGGTACCGGCGATGGGACGAACGGTGATCAGGTTGTCTTCGACCCGCACCAGCACTTCCGGCGAACTGCCGACCACATGGAAGTCTCCGAAGTTGAAGAAGTACATGTAGGGCGTCGGGTTGAAACAGCGCAACGCCCGGTACAGGTCGATGGGCGCGGCCTTGAAGTCGATGGACATGCGCTGCGACGGCACCACCTGCATGCAGTCGCCGGCCAGGATGTATTCCTTGATGGTATCGACCGCCCGCTCATAGTCACCCTGGGTGAAACTCGAACGGAACACCGGGTCGGCGGCCGGCGGCCGGTCGAGCGCAAGCCCGCGACGCGGAGTGATCGGCTGGCGCAGTTGCTCGAGCAGTTCCTGCAGGCGCGCCTGGCCTTGTTCGTAGGCATTTTCCTGGGACGGATCGGCCAGGACAATGGCGTGCATCTTGCCCGCCAGGTTGTCGAAGACCACCACGGCATCGGAGACCATCAACAGGATATCCGGCACGCCCACGGGATCCGGGTTCGGGCACTTGCCCAGGCGCTTCTCCACATAGCGCACGCAGTCATAACCGAAGTAGCCCACCAGCCCGCCATTGAAGCGTGGCAGACCGGCGATGGTCGGGACGTTGTAGCGCGCCTTGAAGGTCTCGACGAAGGCCAGCGGATCCTCGACTTCGCAGCGCTCGATCTCGACGCCGTCGTGGGTCACGCTGATCTGGTGATCATGCACCCGCAGGACGGTGCGGCATGGTAGGCCGATGATCGAATAGCGGCCCCATTTCTCACCGCCCTGCACCGACTCCAGCAGGTAGGAGTTGGGCTGGTCGGCCAGTTTCAGGTAGATCGACAACGGGGTATCGAAGTCGGCCAGGGTTTCGCAGGCAAGCGGGATGCGGTTGTAGCCGGCAGCGGCCAAACGCAGGAATTCTTCGCGGGTCATGATATGCCTCGTGGCTTG
>JACXTT010012556.1_pt1 | contig 11233 bp, 14 predicted proteins | sample 9270951 | NCBI WGS metagenome assembly JACXTT01 (sample SAMN15532306, study PRJNA645909) | rock metagenome | isolation source: weathered quartz diorite | place: Puerto Rico | collected 2017-06-21 | reverse complement strand
TGAGCGGCACCGGGATCTCATAGACCACAGACCCCTCGGCCGAGGCGCCGAGGTAACCGGTCCAGTTGAAGTGGTAGCCGCCGGACGGCTCCTCGATGGAAGGTGCCGGTGCCGCGTAGCAGAGCAGCGCGCTGGTCGAGCTGACGAGGAACTGATAGTCCGTCATCGGCACGGTGGACGGGCTCGTGGTCTCCGCCTGGGGCTCGTAGATCGCCCGGGCGACGAGCACCTGCTCGACCCCGAAGACCTCGGCGATGATCTGCTCGGTCAGCACACCCGTCTGGGTGTACTTGATGCGGTCGAGGATCTCGGGATGGTTCTTCAGGTCGATGAAGACCTGCTTGCCGAGGACGAGCGTGTTCGGGGTGTACCCCGTCGACTGCTCGATCACCGTCATGTAGTTGTCCACATCCTCGATCGGCTGCGAGTTGGTGTGGTCGTTCCAGCGGGTGACCTGGCTCGCACCCGGCGAGCTGCCGGTGACGCCGGTCACGTCGGTGGACCAGACGCCGCTCTTGAAGAACGCCTGCGCCCACTTCTGCTCCTTGCGGAGGAGAAGCTGCAGGGTGACCCAGCGGGTGGAGTTGCGCCGGGGGTCCTCCGGGGGCATCGCCGAGGCGACGGTCTGAGCGTCGAGGTCCTTGTGGACCGCCTCGACAGGCACGTTGTAGGTGCCCTGCCGCAGGGTGTAGCCGCTGCCTGCCGACTCCTCGGCGGGACCGCGCGGCTTGGCGGCGATGCGGTACCAGCTGTCCCGGTCATAGATGTCGTACTTGCCGTGCGGGTACTGGACCGGGACGCTGGGGAAGACCTTGCTGGAGATGAAGCGGTCCGCGCTCTGCATGTAGGCGACGGCGACGTCGCTCAGCAGCGGATCGATGAAGACGCTGTTCGGGGTCGGCTGGGTGGCCATCTCTCAGTCTCCTACTGACCGAGCGCCACGGCGATCAGCACGCCGGACCCCGATGCTGCCTCGAGCGCATAGCCGAGGATGACCCCGCTGCCTCCCTGTGCGACTGCCTGTCCGCTGCCGTCCGATTTCACCGGGGTACCGCCGCTGACGAACGGGATGGCACCACCGGCCTTGACCTTGCTGACCGACCCGGCTCGCCAGAGCGACACCGGATTGCCGGAGGTCGGGGCGTTCTGGATGACACCGAGGCAGTTGCCGCCAGCGCTCGTGTTCACGATGACGTTGCCGCTGCCGTCGGTGACGGCGAAGAGGAACTGGCTGCTGGAGAGGTCTGCTCCAGGATTCAGCATCCCCAGGCCTGGACCCTGGAGTCCGAAGCTCATCCTCTAGCCCTCCAGGACCATCGGCAGGCGACGCTGCCGCTCGGAGCGATAGGCGGCGACGAGTTCCGGGTGGTCCTCGCTCGCCTGCACCCTCGCCTGCTCGGCGGTCATCCGTGGGTTGGCCTTGCGGGCCTCCTCGGCGAACCGCCGGAGCTGGCCGTAGGCGCTCTCAGGATCGGCGTTGGCGCCGGAGCCGAGCTCGTGGAGCGACACCCCGGCGGCTCCGCGGATCTCCGCGGTCCGAGGCGCCATGGGCACCGCCTCGAGGGCGTCGATCCCGGACTGCTCCGCGGCGAGCTTGAGCAGCCGCGCCCGGTCGTACTGACCCTCGACCTTCGCTCCAGTCAGCTTCTCGATCGTCGTCGGCGGGAACCGCTTGGCGAGCTCGGAGAGGCGAACGGTCACGGTGCGGATCGCGTCCTCCTCGTCCCGGGCGCGGAGCGCGAGTTCCAGCCTGGTCGTCGTCTCCTGCAGCGCCTTGCGCTCGGCCTGCTCCGCGGCGAGCAGCTTGCGCATCTCGCTGAGGTCGGCCTGCTGCTGAGGATCGGGCCCGGTGTTCACCGGCGGGGGTGCGGCCGGCGGGGCGGCCGGGTTGGTCGGCGTCTCGCCAGCCATACGGTGTCCCTCGTGGTTGGTGGTCTGGGTCGCGTACATCGACAGGTAGGGCGGTGGAGGGGCCTGCGTGTCGTCGGAGCAGGCGATGTAGCCGTTGCAGTCTCGGGTGGCCATGAGGCAGACGCCGTCGCCGTCCGTGTCGCCAGGCCAGCGGGTGTAGCCCGGGCAGTGGCCGTAAGGCGGCTGGTAGATGCAGCACGGCACCGGACCGTCGTCGTCGCCGTCGGCGTCCATGTCGGCGAGCAGCGCCCGCACGCAGTCGGCAGGCTTGCCGTCGTGGACCGTGCCGGCCTCGGAGAAGCCGACCACCGCGGCCGAGGCCTTCTCGCCGGCGACGAATCGCGCGGAGAGGCGCTTGATCTTCGGGTGGTTGGTCAGTGCGAGCCCGGAGCCGCCGGCAGGATCGGCCGGGTCGAGGCCGATGCCACCGGGGACGACTGGATGCACCTCGCCCGTCTCCGGGTTGCGCCAGTTCAGGAGGAGAACGGGCGAGGTGTAGGCGTACTGTCCACTCTCGACCAGCTTGTCGCTGCCCTCGTTCCAGTCGGGGTAGGCGACGAGCCGCTCCGGATCGCTCGGGTGCCAGTCGAGCGACTTGATCCAGCCGACGGCGCGGTTGGGATCGTGGTGCTCGTCGATGATCGGCAGGTGCTGGCCGTAGGCGTTCTCGTCGAAGAGGCGCTTGACCACCGCCAAGTCGTCGCGGGTGACCGTGATCGGCTTCCCATCGTTCAGGCTCGCAAAGGTCCACTCGCCGGTGCAGAGGTAGTCGATCGGCTGGCCCTCGGCGAGCGTCGCCTGCTCCCCGAAGCGCAGGGCGAGGACCGCGGCCTCGGCCATCGCCGCCTTGGCCACGGCGCTGTCGTCCGCGACCTCGATACCCATCTTCGATGCGGCTGCCTTGATCTTGCGGGCGGCCTTGGCCTTGTCCTCGGGGTTCTCGAACTGGGTCTGGTTGAACCGGCCGAGAGCGGCCCGAACGTGGCCCTCGTCGTTGATAGGGAGGTGGCCCACGCCCTTGCTGTCGACGTAGGCGAAGGAGGAATCGGACATGCGATTCCGCTGCTTGCTGGATAGGGTCGCCATCAAGGCGGCACGATCCGACGCGCCGTGGGGTTGCCCACCACGGGGGCGAATCAGACCGGGGTGCGGCCTCCGGGATTGAAGTACCTGACCCAGCCCGTCGGTGTTGCGATGCGCCTCGCAGAGGGGTCGAAGCCGGAGCCCCGGTTGAATCCCATCCTTCTCACGGTGCCGGCTGCTCCGACGCGCGCGGGGCGTTCCAGGGCGTGGCGTCACCGCCTCCCGCGAAGGTGCGTTCCATGCCCAGCGGGTTGCGTGGCTTGTCGTGGAGTTCGTTGGCCTCGGTCTGGCGCTGGATCTGGAAGTCCACCGGCAGTCCGGTCCGCTGGCGCAGGTAGTCGCCAATGGCCACGCTGAGAAGTTCCCAGCGCTTCCGGTTGGTCCCAAAGATGGCGTCGAACTCCTCGTCGTCGAGGATCAGGCGCACGTCGACGTCGCGCCCCGTCCCGACCCCGCCGATCCCCATGGAGCCGACCAGATACGGTGGACCGAAGGCAGCGTCGATCAGGTTGCAGGCGGCGTCCAAGTTGTAGATGTCGTGGGTCGTCAGCGGGTCGGAGCGTCTCATCCTATGCCCCCGATGGGGCCGATTCCCCCTCATCGTCGAGCCAGCCGATCCCGGTCTTGCCGTCGTGGCCATGGACCGCCATCGTGTCGTCGAGAGACCGCCAGACGCACGTCTGCCGCACGTCGGTCACGCACCAGCGCGTCACGACGACGCCGTCTGGGAACAGGACGCCCCATGCGACGTCGCCCGTCCCGCTCAGACCCGTCACGTCCTCGTGGCGGCGAAGGACGAACCGGCGGAAGTCGCTCATGGCGTCATCGTCCCGTCGGTGATGCACCCGTGCCAGACCTTCTGGGCGTTGCCCGACGTGCGGCAGACGTGCGTCTGGCGGTAGAGCAGCAGCCACCACGTCATCGTACCACCTCGCCGGGGTAGAGCCGCCGCAGCTGCGCGAGGAACCCCTCGTTGGGGGAGGCGATGGGGCGCTGGGCTCGGATCAGAGTCAACGCAGCATCCGCGGAGATGCCGAGGACCGTGCAGTGGAGGGCGATGTCGAAGTAGGAGGCGCGGCTGATCCCCGCAGCGCAGTGGACGTAGATGTTCCCGCCCGCGTCCAGCCACGCCGCCGCCGCCTTCGCCAGCCCCTGCAGGACCGTATCCTTGAGGCAGGCGTCCGGCGAGTCCTCGATCCAGACGGCGAGGACGGCCTCGACAGCCGCGTGGTCGATGAACTGCTCGTTGGACTCGCCACGATCCATGCAGACCACCAGGAGCGGCCCGACGAAGGGCGGCTGGTCGATGGCGGCGTCGACCACCCCTCCCTGCCAGACGGTCCCACGGTCGAGGGTGTCGATGCGGTTGTAGTTCACGGCTTCATCCCCACGCAGAAGACGCCCGACTGCTCCGGGTCGTCCATCAACTCGTCGACGTGCAGACCGGCGCCATTGATGAGAAGCCGGATCGCATCCTTGGTGAAGCGCCAGTAGTCCGATGGGTACTCGTGGAGCGGAAAGCCGATGCCTCTCGCCGTCAGCAGCAGCGTCCCGCCCGGCTTGAGCACCCGGGCCATCTCCGGCACCGACTTCCAAGGGACCGGGTCGTGCTCCAGCATCTCAGTGCAGACGACGACGTCGAACTGGTTGTGTCCCCACGGCAGCCGCTCGGCGGCACCGACGAGGTCAACTCCCGGGCCATCACGCATGTCGAGGCCGGTATAAGGCCCGCTGAAGAGGCTCCGAGGCGAGCCGTTGACGTCCATCGACCCGACGTCGAGAACCGACTTGGCCGCCATCCCGCGGCGCGAGACCTGATCCGCCACGAAGGCCATGACCGATGCGTGCATCAGCCGGTCGGGTACTGAGCTATGTGGTAGACGGCGCCGCCGATCAACACGCCGAGGGCGACGAGCATGGCGCTGCGATGCTTCAGGAGGCACCGTGCGAACCACGGGGTGGCGAAGGCGATGACGGCGAAGTGCCATCCCGCCTCGAGGATGGCCTGGGCGTTCACGCCGCCACCAGACCGCGACGATGTTGCAGCGCTGCCGTCCATGCCTCCATCCATCTCACTGCCTGCTTCTCGTAGGTCCACTCGGCCGCCATCGCCCTACCGTGCTCGGCCACCTCGGCACGCAACTCCGGACGGGTCAGCAGGGAGCGCACGACCGCCTTCCAGGCCCGCGGGTGCTCGGCGAACCGACCGATCCCGAGCCGCATGTACTCGGGCAGCGGCGAGGAGATCATCGCTACGCCGACGGCCGCTCCCTCCAGCACCTTGAGCCACGACTTCGCCCTGCCGAACGGGGTGTCGGCGAGCGGCGCCAGTCCAACGTCCAGGCCGGCGAGCGCCTCGGGGTACTTCTCGAAGGGGACGAACGGCACCCACTCGCCGTCGATGCCCAGCTTCTGCATCATCGTCGGGTCGCCGATCGCCCGGAAGTCGGCATCGCCCTGCTGGACGGCCACGGCGATAGCGGAACGCACCACCTCGAGATCGCCCTGATGGGTGGTGGTGAGCCCAGCCCAGCCGACCACCGGCCGCTCGTTCGTCGGCCGCTCGACGCGCAGATAGCGCTCGGGCACGCAGTTCTCCAGCACCCGCACCCGGCCGTGGCTGCCGTACCGCACCGCAAGCGCCGGCGTGGAGACGGTCACCATGTCGGCGAGCTCGCAGGCTTGGTCCAGCCACCGCCAGTGCGTCTCTGGGGCGTTGAAGACCCGGTGCGCCGGGTTGCCGCGAGGGATGTCGCAGAGAAGGTCGTCGACGTCGATCACGACCGCCGTTCCCTTGGCCTGCCAGTACGGGATGAGCGCGACGGTGTCCGGCAGGGTCATCCGCTGGAAGACGGCCACGTCCGCCTCGAGGGGGAGCGCACCGTGGATCTCGAGGTCTGGCCAGTGCCGGATCGCCTGCAGGGCCTCCCGTTCGCCCTCGCTGACGTCCATCCCCGCGGCCGCGAGCACTCCAGCAGGGAGCACCATCCGGTAGTGAGCGCAGGCGTCATAGCGGGCTGCGGGGAAGTAGCGGACGCGCACGGCTCAGAGCAGGATCGCTGCCGAGAGCAGGATGACGACGAGGCCGATGACCTTCTCGGTGACGGCGAGGTCACCCAGGGCGATGAGGATGCCGATGATGAGGCTCACGATCGCCAGGAGCCAGCCGATACCCGGAGGGGTGTATGGCAGCTTCATCCGATTCCTCCTCCACACGGACCACGTTCAGGATCATGCGGCCTGCTCGTCGCCGCCCCCTGCCGAGCCGTCGTCGATCGGACCCAGGTCCTGCCCCCACAGCTCCTGATCGGCAGGCACGTCGCCGTGGCTGATCTCCACGTCGTGGGGGCAGTTGTGAGTCACAATCCCATCAGCGGTGAACATTCCCGCAGTCGTCTCAAGGTTGAAGACGTGCCCAGTGAACGTCCCATGACTGACCTCGATTACGGCGTCCGACGTCATCGCTACGGACCGCCTCGAATCGGATTCCCCATCGACCAAGCGGTCGCCCTCTACGAGGCAGGTTTCCCCGTCAGCGCCATCGCACCGCGATTCGGGGTCTCGGATCAGACCTGCCGAGACCGCTTGATTGAGGCTGGCATTGCCTTCCGCCATCGTCGCGACTACGCCGTGACTGTCGATGCGGCCAACGCCGCTATGCGCGGTCGCTCGCGGAACGTCGCCGAGATGGAGATGGCTGCCCGCACCCGCGAGCGCCTGGGACCGATCCCTGGCAAGAGCCCCCATGAAGAGGCGCTCGCACTCTTGCTCGACGCTCGTGGCATCTCCTACACCCGGCAGAAGGCCGTGGGCCCGTACAACGTCGACTTCGCCATTCATGAACTTCCCGTCGCCGTGGAAGTCCGCGGAGGTGCTTACGGTACGAAGGCGATGGCCAACCGTCGTAAGCGCCTCGAATACATCCTCGGCGAGAACTGGCATGTGATCGAGGTCGATGCGCGCTCGAGGGGCAGCGACCGTCGCACGATGCACCATGGTCAGCGCTCGGTGGATCCGGTGAAGCCCCTCGTGAGGCATCGCGTCGTGATCCATGCCTGTGATGCGGAGAACGTGATCGCCCTCGCGCACCGCCTCAGCAGCGAGCCACCCCCTCCCGGTCAGTACTGGGTGGTTCGGTGTGAGCGTGACGAGACTGGCGCTCCGCGTCCGCAACGTGATGGTTGGCCCCGAGTAGCGAGCCTTCGACGCTGCCAGTAGCTGGCCGATCGGCGCCACCAGGGTGTCAGGCACCACGCAGCCGGGGTGCAGCGGCAGGTCGAGGCTGAGCAGCGTGTCGATGTCCACCTCGCCGAGGTCGACCGCCGCCTGACACGCCTCGCACTGGGCGGATGAGGGAACCACCCGCCCCGTCTCTCCGGTGCCGTTCTGGTCCTGGAACATCCGGGTGGCGTCGTACATCCCCTGACTGGCGGAGTCGAAGCTCCACTGCTGCGCCTTCCAGTCGGCCCGGCCATCCCGCCAGTCCTGCACGGCGGAGCGGAGGTCGGCCTCGGTGCCGTCGTCGCCGAGCGACTGCCACAGCTTCCACACCGCCGCGGCGACGTCGGAGTTCCAGTTGGAGGCGATCAGGCGTGCCACGTCAGCGGCGTCGGACCGGATCGAGCCAAGCAGGTCCTCATCGGTGATGTCGAGCAGGGTCGGCCGGTTGAGGGCTCCCAACTGGGCATTGATGCCGGCGAGCCCGCCGTCGGTGCGGACGTAGGCGAGGGCGTCGATGAGGTCCTCGCGGCTGACCTCGTCGAACTGGTAATCCTGGGCGACCTCGCTCACCCATCCCGGAGTGGCGTCGGTGAAGATCGGCGTCCTGCCGATCGCGGCGACCCCGACGCCGATGCCGACCGCAGTGCCGGTGTGGTTCTTCTGCGGATCCTCGGCGCCCGTGAAGCGCTCGAGCGCCTGATGGAGGACGCGCTGCTCGGGCCACGAGAGGGTGAAGTACGGATCGACCATCCTCGCCCCCTCGAGGGCGATGTACGGCCGCGTCCCGGTGGCGACGGCGTTGAGATAGCGGTGGAGGGCCCTCAGGAAGATGGGGTCGTGGATCCGTGCGAGGAAGCCCGACTCGTTGGGCGGCTGCTCGTCGCCGACGAGGTGGTGGTACTCCGCCTCGCCCTCGACATGCGGCTCCGTCTGGGCGTTCTGGTTAGGCTCCGCCTTCGAGCGGGGCAGTGCCGCCGAGGCTGGCGCTCCGGGGCTATATGCGCTGCCGACCGTCGCGGGCGTCTCGTTCTCGTAGGCCCCCAGCGTCGAGGCGCTCGCCGACGACGCTACGTTCGCGGTGGCGCCACCGGAGGCCATGACGACGTCGTTCCAGCGCTTGACCGTCGACTTGCCGACGCCGTGGACCGCAGCGACCCGGCGCAGGCTCGCGCCCTTGGCCAGCATCGCGACGGCGCTGTCGCGCACCTCGGGCTTGTGGCTGCGGGGCATCAGGACAGGACCTTCTCGACGTCCGCCAGGTGCTGGTCGAGGTAGCTGGGATCGAGTTCGGCGCCGGCCGCGACATGCCGGAGCAGCACGGTCGATCGGCGCAGCAGGTCGCGCAGGATGCGGATCTCCGTCAGCCACGGCGGCTCGGTCGTTCCGCGGATCGCCGCCTGCACCTCGTCGGCGAAGGCCGGAGCCTGCTGCTCGGTCACGACTTCGTCTCGGTCGGCGGGCAGACACTGGCATGCACCTGCTTGGTCAGTTCCTCGACCGCCCTGGTCAAGGCGGTGTTCTTTTCGAGAAGCGACCGGATGTACTCGGTGTTCTGCTCGGTGTGGAGTGCGACCTGGCTGGAGATGGCGTCGGCGCGCTTGGCGGCGATGAGCAGCGCCGCTGCCTGCAGCCCGGCCATCGTCGAGAGGATCAGGTTCAGAAGGACGAAGGGATAGGGATCGAAACCGGAGTTGCGGTTGAAGCCCATCCAGATCGCCATGACGACCAGGAAGCCGAAGACGAAGGCCCACGAGCCCATGCCGCTGCGCATGGCGTCCGCGGCCTTCTCGCCGAAGGTCAACTCGTCGCCAGTGCGGACCCGCGGATGCCAGCCCCAGTGCCGGTCGTGGTGGCTGCGACTCATGATCTGCTCCCGTTCGACGGGCCGAGCCCGCTCAGCACCGTCTGGACCTTCCCCTTGCCACGGCGCGCCGCGATCGCCGTCGGCGACAGCACCGCGCGCCGCCCCTCCTTTCCATTACCGTTGACGGGACGGTTCTGTGGGGATCCGGCGAGGGCGTTGATCTCGGCGACGCGCTCGGCGTCGGAGGCCATGCGGACGAGCTCATACGCCCGCCGGCCCTTGGCCAAGCGGACCGATGGCGGGTCGGGCACCGGGATGCGGCGGCGCTCCTGCTCGTCGAAGTACTCGAGCAGCTGCTCGCCGAGTTTCACTCTGATCACGTCGTCGGGATGGACGCGTCCGCCCTTCGATTGAGGCCGCCGCCACGGCATCCGGGACCGGGCGGACCGCTCGGCGACGATCGCCCACTCGCGCTCGCTGAACATCGCGCCGCCACCGGTGCCGCCCATCCCCATTCCGCCGCCGCCGGACTGGGCGGTGATGGTCTGGGCGTGGGCCACCGCCTCGTCGGCCTGATGAGGCTTGCCCCACCACGTCGGCGGCAGCACCTGCTGGATGAGCGGCGCCAGCGACTCCGGAGAGAGCGCCTGATCGCGCTCCGGAAGGTCGATGAACTTCCGCAGGGTGTCCTCGTCCTGGTCGGTCGGCAGCACCCATCCGCCCTTGGCGAGAGCCAGCAGGGTGCGGCCCATCATCTCCATGTCCTTGCGGCCGATGTCGCCGTGCTGGAGGCGGGCGCAGGCTGTGGGGTCGAAGTCGGGGAAGTTGATCCCCAGAAGCAGCGGGATGCCGGGCGAGAGGTTGATCACCTGCTCGAACTGGTTGGCGTCGCCGTTCAACTGGGTGAGCTGGATCTCGGAGTGGTCCTGGCTGAGCGCGTACGCCCCGGTGTTGCCTCGCTGGCCGAGGAGCAGATACTGGGTGAGGAACGGGAAGCAGATCGCCGCGTCGTACGCCTCCCAGGCTGCGCGGAAGGCTGCGCCCTCGAGGGAGAAGTGGAGCACCTCGACGGGGACAGCCTCGGTGGTGACGATGCCGGCGTTCTCATGGACGCGGTCGTTCTCCACGATCGTCTTCGCCATCTTCGCCTCGGTGTCCGAGTAGTCGGCGGGGAGGGTGGCGACCAGCCGCCCCATCCCGGCGCGCTCGAGGGCGATCGCCTCGAGCCGGCCGATGGCCCGCTTGTAGCGCCACGCCTCGTAGCTCTCGCGGAAGGCGGAGGTGCCGAGGAAGTTCTCCCCCTCGAGGTTGTTGGTGAAGAGGAGGATCTTGTCCTTCGGCAGGTAGAGCAGCGTGCCCGAGGCGGGGTCGCGCTGGACGATCTCGACGAGCTCGCGCCGGGTGCCGCCGTCCTGGGTGAGCACCGGCTCGACGTTGAAGCGATACAGCGAGATGGGGTTGCGCCAGGCGAACTTCTCCCAGCCCCACATCCCGGCCCAGCGCCCGGTCTTGATCACCTCGTAGATCAACTCGGCGGCGCCGACGCCGTAGACCTTCATCGCCTTCAACTGCTGGCGGACCAGATCGTCGAAGGACATGGAGCCGAAGTTCCACAGGCTGTGGTGGATGAAGTCGGCCTGCTCGACGTGCTTCGGGTCCTCGCTGGCCGGCTGGACGAACCAGTCCGCGGAGCGCAAAGGGTTGATGGTCGCGTGGACGCACATCGCCAGGGTGGCGTCGTACGACATCTCCCGGAAGACGGCCATGCCTCGCGAGCCAGCGAGGTTGGGATCGGTCTCCTCGTAAAGGAGCCCGGCCAGCAGCTTCGTGCCGGCGATGCCGAGTTCGTCGAGGTTCACCGCCTTCCGCAGTTCGGCGGGCATGCGGTCCCACACCTGCTGCGGCGCAGCCATCTCCGCCCGCTGCATCGGCTGGCCGGTCGGCCCGAGGATCGCCATACGGGACGGCACTGTCCCGTGTCCCGCGGTTTGCCCACCTGGGGACACTCCTGATGCTTGTGTTATCTACGCTAAGCAAGTATAGTTGGCGTATCAGCCCTGAGGCTGACCCCGGCCGGGGGCGGGCGGCCAGGAGGCCAGCGATGGTCACCATCACCCCGGCCGAGGCCAGCGGGCCCGGCTCCCTTCCCCACTTCCGCCTCGCGTGCGGCGAGTGCGGGATGACCTGGGGGAACACCCTCCACACCTCGGCCTC
>JACXTT010012555.1_pt1 | contig 11234 bp, 7 predicted proteins | sample 9270951 | NCBI WGS metagenome assembly JACXTT01 (sample SAMN15532306, study PRJNA645909) | rock metagenome | isolation source: weathered quartz diorite | place: Puerto Rico | collected 2017-06-21 | reverse complement strand
AGCGCAATTCGCTGGTATTGCACTGGACCGGCATTTTTCTCTACAACCGCCTGCTGTGGATTGGCGTCGGCCTGCTTGCGCTGGTTATGGCGTTTGTATTTTTCCCGATGTCGGCTGAAGTGCTAGGTTCGCGCCGCTCCTCGAAGCGAGCACTACAGGCGCGCGAGGAAGAGGAGCTGGCAAGCAGTGGGAAAATCCGCACTTCGACCGACTTGCCCGCCGTGACGCAGTCGTTTGGGACGAGCGCAGTCTGGAACCAGGTGTGGTCGCTGACCAAGCTGCGCTTTTTCAACATCGTTAAGGAAGTTCCTTTCTGGGCTATCGGGCTGATCATGCTGGTGTTCGTGATGGTGGAGGGCCACTTCGCCGGGGAATCTAATGGCGTGATCGTGTGGCCAGTGACTTACTTGATGTTGCAAGCGGTCTCTGGGCAAGCGGGATTGTTCCTGATCATCATCGGCGCGCTATATGCGGGCGAGCTGACTTGGCGCGAGCGCGATGTGCGGTTCGATCAGATCCACGATTCGCTGCCGCTGCGCGATTGGACGGACCTTGTCAGCAAGTTTCTCGGGTTGAGCCTGGTGCTGGCGTTGCTGACCACCATCGTGTTGGTGTGCGGTCTGTTGTCGCAGGTCCTGGGCGGATTCTTCCGGTTTGAGTTGCTGCATTATTTCGTAGAGCTCTATCTAATTTACCTGCCGCAGCTTTTAATGGTGATTCTACTGGCGCTCTTCCTGCAGACCATTTTCAGCAACAAATTTATCGCCCACGGCGTGGTAGTCGGATTTTTCATTCTCATTCCGACGCTCTACAGTTACGGTTTCGAAAACCGCCTCTACATGTACGGCGAAGTCACGCCTTACACCTACTCGGACATGAATGGCTACGGCCACTTCAAGCAGGCCCTGTTCTGGATCACAACCTACTGGCTCATGGTGGGCGGACTTTTGTCGGTATTTTCAATTGCGTTGTCGCGGCGCGGCACGGATTTGTCTGTGAAGGCGCGGCTCAAGCTGGCGAAGCGGCGCATGCCGAAGCTAGTGCCGTCGGCGCTGGTGTTCCTGCTGTTGGCGGCGGTCTCGGGCGGATGGTTCTACTACAACGCGCATGTGCTTAACGAGTTCCGCACCGCCGCAGAAACCCGCAAGCGCCAGGCGGAATACGAAACCCTCTACAAGAAGTACGAAAAGCTGCCGCAGCCCAAAGTGGTGGCGGTGGACGTGAAAGTGAACCTTTATCCGGAGAAGCGCTCGTTCGATGGTACGGGCTACTACACCGTCGCGAACCGGAGCGGCGCGCCCATCGATGAGGTACACGTCACGGACGCGCGCGAAGCTCTGGAAGAACTGACGTTCGACCGACCTTCGCAAATCAAGATGCAGGACAAGCGCCACGCTTATTCGATTTACAAATTGCAGCAGCCGCTGGCACCCGGCGAGAGAATGCAGGTGAATTTTCGGGTGTCGCACATTTCACACGGTTTCAAGGATGGCAATGAGCGCGCCGAGTTCGCCTATAACGGCACTTTCTTTGACCGCGACTATTTCCCTTTCCTTGGGTACAACGCCGGAAACGAGTTGGACGATCCGGTGCGAAGGCGTGAAGAAAAACTTGGCCTGCTGCAAGAAATGGCGCCACGCGGAGATCCCTACTACTCGAACATCAATCTGTTTGTCGCGGACTCGGAATGGGTGACGTTTCACGCCACTGTGAGCACTGCTCCGGACCAGATTGCCATCGCGCCGGGTAATTTGGAGCGCGAATGGACGCAGGACGGGCGCAATTATTTTGAGTACAGCCTGGGCAGTTCGCGCATCAACGACTTTTTCTCCTTCCTCTCGGCGCGTTTCGCGGTCAAGCACGACCGGTGGAAGAACGTGAGGCTGGACATTTATTACCAGCCGGGCCACGAATACAATCTTGACAAGATGATGGAATCCTGCAAATCGGGGCTCGATTATTATGAGAAGAATTTCAGCCCGTTTCAATTTACGGAGTTCCGGGTACTGGAATATCCGCGCTATCGGACATTCGCACAGTCGTTTCCTACCACGGTTCCTTACTCGGAGCAGATCGGATTCATCGAGCGACTGAAAAAGCCCGATGACATTGACCTGCTGTACTTCGTCACCGCACACGAACTGGCGCACCAGTGGTGGGGACACCAGCTGATTGGCAGCGCCACCCAAGGCTCGAACATGTTGTCGGAATCACTGGCGGAATATTCAGCTCTGAAGGTGATGGAAAAGAAGTACGGGACCGATATGACGCGCAAGGATTTACGCTATGAGCTCGACCGCTACCTGCGCGGGCGCGCTGGCGAATTGCGCCACGAACCGCCACTGAGCCTAGTCCAGCGCGAACCTTACGTCTGGTACTCGAAAGGCTCGCTGGCCATGTTCGCGCTGGCGGATTACATCGGCGAAGACAAAGTCAATCTGGCGCTGCACAATTTCTTGGAGACAAATCGCTACGCCACGGGCACGTTTCCCGATACCCGCGGCTTTGTGGCGGCATTGCGCGAGGTCACGCCGGCGGAGCTGCAGAGCGTGGTGACCGACCTCTTTGAATCTATTGTGCTGTTCGACAACAAAGCGGAGTCGGCGACCTACACTGAGACGGCTGACCACAAATACAAGGTTACGGTGCAGGTTTCGGCGCAGAAAAAGCAGGCGGACGGGTCCGGCAACGAAACGCCGATGACCATTAATGACATGATTGATATCGGCGTATTTGGTGGCACCAAAGAACATCTCAAGGAACTGCAACTGGACAAGCACCGCATCGCCCAAGAAAAACAAACGTTTGAGTTCATAGTCAACGAGAAACCCACATTCGCGGGCATCGATCCTTATAACAAACTGATTGACCGCAATCCGAGTGACAACCTGATCGAAATAGAAAAGAAATAAGAGTCTGGACGAAACTCATGGGTTGAGCTGTCACGATTCGGCGTGGCAGCTCTGGGCTTACCGGCATGTTGGGTTCACTTTGCCGGCTCCGCCTGCCGGCTCAACCGGTCGATGCAACACGAACTAAATTGTTGATCCAGAGTGCCTCCTAACAGAGAGTCGATCTGAGTCTTTCGGCTCGATCCAACCTTAGCCAGAGGGTCTTTTTGCGCGATTGAGGGCCCAGTGGATCAATCCTCGGGCGTTGAAGCCCTACACGGACTTCGGTTGAGTGTTCGATCGACCCATTTGAGACCACCGTTTATCGCGACTTTGGCCTATAGTTTGGCCAATCTTCGAGAGAACGTTGACGCACTAAACCTACAAGACGGGTTGCTTATGGGGCTCGACTTAGTCGTAGAGGGATGCGCACGCCTTGCCTCCACTCCTCCCATCGCCACGCTACCGAACCTTCACCCCAAAATACGTCACAGGCTTCTCCACCTCCTTGAACCAGTGAGTCACATTCGCTGGAACCACAATCACGTCCCCCTTCCCAATCTTCCGCGTCACTCCTCCCTCCATCGTCGCAATCCGCACCTCATCCGGCGCCGTCTCCCTTCCGCCCGTCACCGTTCCGCCCGTAACGAACGTCGCCTCCCCCTCCAAAATGTAGAAAACATCGGTATCCTTCTTGTGAATCTCGACCTCACCGCCTTTGTCGCGGTGAAAAACCGCCACACGATAATTTTTCTCCGGTACTCCGTCGTACACTATCAAATTTGCCTTGAACGCTGGCGTGATCTCCTCGCTCGAGAAATACATCACGCCCGACGCATCCGTGGCCCCTTTTGCCTTGGCCATCGGTGCGGCCTGCACTGCAACCCCGGAACTCCTTATCTCTTTCCCCTGGACAAGCATGATCGCGCCTATGGTCAGAAGCAGGCCCAAACAAACGAGCGTCCTATTGGCTGTGCTCATGGAATCTCTCCTCCGAATCCGAAACGCTTTCGAACACCAAGGCTTATAGCACACGACGCGATGGCCGGTCCCTTCGACTTTGCGCCATGAATGTTGGGTATTGTGTCGTAGAAGCAATCGATATACGGTATCGGGCGACCGGAAAGCTAACTCTGAAGAGGCGGTACAAATGCCTGAGGATTTGGAGAAAGAACGTTGGACGCGCCGCGGGTTCTTGGGAGCAAGTTCCACAGCTCTGGCAGCCGGGATACTGGCGAACAAGGTGGCAGGACAAAACCAAGATTCCCAGCGGAAGAACGACAAAAGCCGAAGCGAACCGGTGCCCAAGAATTCGGCTCTAGACGCGCAAAATCCAGATTCAGTCAATCCACCAACATCGGACGCAGGCGGAGTGCAAACCTTCAAATATCCGTTCTCCGTCGCGCACAAGAGGCTGCACGAAGGTGGATGGTCGCGCGAGGTGACTGTGCGCGAACTTGCCGTGGCCAAGGCGCTTGCGGGCGTAAACATGCGGCTCACTGCTGGCGGCGTGCGCGAACTGCATTGGCATACGGCAGCGGAATGGGCTTTCATGCTTTATGGCATGGCGCGCATTACCTGCATTGGTTCTGACGGCAAAAGTTTTGTGACAGACGTGAAGGAAGGTGACCTGTGGTATTTTCCGCCCGGGATTCCGCACTCGATCCAAGGGCTCCCGCCTGACGGTACAGAATTCCTTCTAGTTTTTGATGACGGGAACTTTTCGGAGTATGAGACGGTGCTGCTGTCCGACTGGATGGCGCACACGCCCCGCGACGTCGTGGCGAAAAATTTTGTGGTTCCCCAGGCAGCCGTGGAGGTAATGCCAAAGAAGGAACTGTTTATCTTTCAGGCCGAGATTCCCGGCCCGCTTGCGGAAGACCAACGCAAAGCCGCAGGAGCGCTCGGCGCTTCCCCCATTGATTTCGCGTTTCGCACCATGCAGTCACCACCTATGAAGCGTACCAAGGGCGGTGAAGTACGCATAATCGACTCAAGCAGTTTCAAGATCGCGCAGAACATTGCTGCGGCGCTAGTCACGCTGAAACCCGGTGGCTTGCGAGAACTCCACTGGCATCCTAACGCCGACGAATGGCAATTCTTCCTTCGCGGCGAGGGACGCATGACCGTGTTTGCTACGGGTGGCCGCGCACGCACCATGGACTTCCAAACTGGCGACGTAGGCTATGTGCAAAAGGCACTTCCGCACTACGTCGAGAACACTGGCAACACCGACCTGAAATTCCTGGAGATGTTCAAAAGCAGCTACTACCTAGACTTGGCGCTTTCCGAGTGGCTGTCGCATACACCTCCCGATCTGGTTGCAGCCCATCTCAATCTGGACAAAGCCTCGCTCGACGCGCTGCCGAGGGGCAAGCCGGTGATCTTGCCTGAGTAATGCCGGTGACATAAACCTTGGATGGCTAACGACCCAGTGGCCTCAACAAATGGTTCCGCAGCGCACGATTCGGGAGCAGCGGAGTGGCTGATTCTTTCGTTGCCCGGAATGATTTGGGGCGCTTCGTATCTACTTATCGCGGATTCGCTGGGGGCGATTGGCCCGGGCGGCGTGACATTCGTACGCCTAGGCATCGGTGTTCTAACACTGGCGCTCTTTCCATCAGCGCGAAAATCCGTACTGCGCTCGGATTGGGGAAAGATTGTCGCGCTTGGGGCCCTCTGGATGGCGTTTCCCATGAGCATGTTTCCGTTTGCGGAGCGGTACGTTTCCTCGGCGTTGACCGGCGTGTTGAACGGGGCGAATCCGCTCTTTACAACGAGCGTTGCTGCGCTGATTGCATGGAAATTGCCCTCGCGGCGGGTGATCGTCGGAATAGCGATTGGTATGGCCGGAACAGTGGTGATGGGACTACCGACCTTGCGCGAAGGGCGTAGCACCGTGGCTGGGTTGGGGATGATCTTGGCCGCGCTCGTGTCCTGCGGGGTGGCACTGAATCTCGCGAGTCCATTGCAGCAAAGGAATGGCGCGTTGCCGCTCATTTTGCGGGCGCAATTTGTCGCGCTTGTGCTAACTGCTCCGATTGGAGCGCCCCGCGCCCTTATGCCCGTTTTCCGTTCTACAACATGATGAATAACCAGGACTTTTTCGGGTCTTCCGTGTTCCGCTTGCCTCATTCTTTTGTCGTTCGCACCGAGTTGCATGCGCTGCGTTTAGCCGATGTGCACGATCTCTGGTACGGAGGAGGCGGCGCGTTTCAGCCGCACACTTTCGGTTACACTGGACGTGCCAGCGGAGGCAACCGCAGCCTGGCCAACGTTTGGGACGTCAGCATGGACGTTCCACTACCCTACGGCGTCAGCCCAACGACGTACTACGCGCACGCCTGGGGCAAAAGCGTCATCCAAAGTATCAACCCGGCGGGTACCAATGCTCAGTTCGGATATTTGGAGACCAACTTTCATTTTTGACTCAAACCTAGCATGACGCCTTTCCCGACGCTCGGGGCTTCGTTTGGTCCCAATCTCGCGAAACTCAACGCGTTGGGTGGCCTGAACAGCTGGGGTTCGCCGTTAGCAGCGACATGATTGCCGCTTAGTTCAGGGTGGAGCTCTGGTCCGCAAGTTGGCGATAAGGGCTGCAAGATTTTTGAGGGATTCCGTTCCAACGGCAAGGAGGGCTCGATGATGAGATCCAAGTTGGTAGCGCTGGCTTTGTTGACGGTTTCGGTGGGGAACTACAACGTCCAAAATACCAGGCAGTCCCAGAACTTCGGGCGGAAAGAAGTGTCACTGAATCGTGCGAACGATGGGCAGCAGATCTCTGCCAGAGTGGGCCAGCCGATCGTTGTGACCCTCCAAACAATCGGCGGGGGGAACTATGACACCCCGCAAGTATCTTCACGCGCCGTCCGGTTCGAGAGTGCTGTTTACCCACGGGAGCAGAACCCGGGCGGCCCGAAGCAGGTGTACCGTTTCACGGCTGTGACGGAAGGAGAAGCGCAAATCCGAATCCCGCACACTGGTTCCAATCCCACCGTTATGTTTACGATTCAGGTTAAAAAACGCTGACCGGTTGAAGAACCTTCGGAGGCGGGTTCACTTTGGCGGTTTGCGTTTGCCAGGGATCTCCGACACGGTTTGGAGAATGAGTTCAGAATTGCCTAAGTCAGACTTCTTCGAAAAGCTAGTAGAACCATGCGTCGACCGTATATTGGCTCACTACATAGCAATTCTCGCTCATATTTCCCATTTGTGCTCGGGCTCCGCCGCCAGTTTGGCCGCGGTTTTCTGGGAGAGGCTTTCCTATTTTTGCCCGAAAGCCCGCCCAGCAACGAGCACCACGATGACCAGCAGAAGTGCTCAATCTGAGGAAGCCTTTGAACTTTCCATGAGTCCTGGTCTCTCTTGTGTTTCGATGCCCGACCATTCCTCCCTGGGCGGAGAATCATGCCCAAGCTTTGGTGACTTCATTCATAGCGCAGCGCAACCATAGGATCAATGCGAGCCGCGCGATGCGCTGGGACATACGCCGCGCCAGCAGCGATGATCATCATCACGACAATCGCCATCAAGAGCGTCTGGGGGTCAGTCGAGGTGACGCCAAAAAGCAGGCTTGACAAAAATTTTGTCAGGTTTAAAGCGGCAACGAGTCCGACTGCAATTCCAGTAAATGCTAATAATGCAGTTTGGCCGACGACACTCTTCATTATGTCGCGCTGCCGAGCTCCGAGAGCGATACGGACACCTATTTCGTGAGTTCGAAGGATTACGATGTAGAAGATCAGGCTGTATATCCCCAGAAAAGCAAGCAGAAGCGAAAGACCTGCAAACACGCTTAACATCAACATGCTTGACCGACGCAGCGCAATGGAGTCGGCCGTCAAGGTGCTCATAGAACGAACGGAATCGACTGGTTGATCCTTGTCCGCGGACCAAACGGCCTGACGAATCGCGTTTGCCGCGCGTCCTGAGTCGAGAGACGTGCGAACAACCACTCCATAAAACGGCCAGTAGGTCTGATACGCGGGCCGATAGATCTCCACCGGGGGATCCGAGGCAAGCCCGCTATGCCGAACGTCTCCGACCACCCCAACGACTTCGGTTAATAGTGGTGCTGCCGTGTCTGGAACAAGAATTCGCTGGCCGATCGGGTCCGCATTTGGCCACAAGCGGCGAGCAAGTTTCTCATTGATAATTGCCACCAGCGGAGAACTGGCTCGGTCGTGCTCATCAAAGAATCTCCCCTTGCGCAGGGGTATCTGCAGAGTTCGGAAGTAATCCGGCGTCACCACGCGGAATTGCACAACATTTTCCTGTCCGGAATCGTCCGGTGCGCCTGGCACTCTAAATGGCCGCCGCGCATCCATGCCTGACAGGGGCAGCGTGTTGATGGCACCCCCTGATTCCACCCCGGGAATTACGCGGACACCAGCTAAAACTTGCTCCAGGAAAACTCCAACCTTGCTCACATTTGGATACCGATCAGGAGACAAAGATAAAACGCATGTCAGAACGTGATCCGTTTCAAAGCCCATGGATCGGCTTTGCAAACTCAAGAATGTGCGAATCAACAAGCCCGAGCCAACCAGCAGCAATAGAGATAAACCTATTTGGCCGACGATGAGCGAGCGCCGAAAAATCAACGCACTCCTCCGATCGGTTGCCCTACCACTGGCTCTCAGCGCGTCCAGCGACATTCTTTCCCTGTGGAAGGCGGGTATCGCGCCAAACATCAGACTGGTCATCGCCGTGATTCCGAGGGTGAATAAAAGAGCCCACCAGTTCAGCCATTCGCTTGCACGCGCCGGCAGTGGCAAATTGGCAAGTCGTGCCTTAAACAGTAGGGCTAGCCCTTGCACGCCCCACCATGCCAACAGCAGACCCGTTGCGGCGCCGATAGCCGCCAGTGCCAAGCCTTGTATCAGAAACTGCCTGAATAGCTGGCTTCGGTTCGCGCCTAATGCCAGTCGAACAGCCACTTCGCGCTGTTGCGTTCCCGCGCGTGCCAGCAGCATATTTCCAACATTGGCGCACGCAATGATCAACAGCAGGAGAACAGACGCCTCGAGAATCAACAGTGCCGGCCTTACGTTTCCGGTATATGTATCGCGAATCGGGTCAAGCTCAACGATCCAATCCTTGCTCGTTTGTGGATACAGACGCGCATTCACTTCGGCTAAGGATTCGAGCTCGAGCTGAGCCTGCGTTCTGCTCACGCCCGCTCTAAGCCGCGCAATGACTTGAATGACGTGGAACCCCCGGTTATCAAGGAGTTCGACCGGGAGGGGAAGCGGAGTCCAAAGGTCCTCGGTGGCAGAAGGGTGTGCAAACTCGGGTGGCATCACACCAATGACCTCATAGGGTCGCCCGTCGAGTTTAATCGCATGTCCTAGAATGTTTTTGTCTGAGCCGAAGCGGCTTTGCCACAAATGGTAGCTGAGCACGGCCACGTGATCTCGGCCAGTAGTTCCTTCTTCATGTGTGAAAGTACGCCCCAGCAAGGGACGCACACCCAGAAGAGAAAAGAAATTCTCTGAGAATTGATAACCGATGACCGTTTGCGGGTCGCCGAAGTCCGTCAAGGTGTAGGTCGCATCCCAAGAGAAGGCCAAATCATCAAAGACGTGGTTCTGCGTTTTCCAATCGTTGTAGTCAGCCACTGTCACCTTGTCGAGCTGCTGGAGGGCCTTATTCTTTTGCCATACGGTGACCAGGCGGTCCGCATCACGGTACGGGAGCGGACGCAGAAGAACGGTTTGCAAAACGCTGAAGATTGTGGTGTTCGCTCCCATCCCCAAAGCGAGGGTGAGGACGATTACAAAGGTGAAACCTGGGTTTCTCCGAATCTGCCGAATGCTGAAGCGTATGTCCCGTATTAGTGAGTCGACAGCGCTCACACCGCGAGCATCGCGGCACTCCTCCTTTACTTTCTCCCTGCGGCCCACGTCTAGCAACGCCCGGGGCCTCGCTTCCTCCGGTGCTACCCCTTTTCCGGGGTATTCCTTCGTTGCCCGTCCGAGGTGGTCGCGCAGCTCGTCGTCCAAGTCCCGGTCTGCCTGTGACCAGCGAAACAACGACCGCAGCCGCAACGGAATCGTGTACAGCCAATGCTCCGGTCGCATCTCCAACCTCCCTTCCGCCGCACGACGCTCACGACTCCTCAAGCTTGATTACTCGCGATATAGCACTCGAAAGCCGGTCCCAGTTATCAGCTTCTTTTTCGAGCTGTCGTCGCCCGAGCCGTGTCGGCGAATAATATTTCGCCCGCCGCCCGTTCTCGGACGTTTTCCACTCGGCTGTAATCCAGCCCTCTTGCTCCAGCTTGTGGAGTGCCGGGTACAGCGATCCGTCGCTGACCTGCAACACGTCGCCAGATACCTGCATTAGCCGCTGGCCGACGGCGAATCCGTTCAGCGGCTCAAGCGCCAGAATTTTCAGCAACAACATATCCAGCGTGCCCTGCACAAGATCAGACGGTTTGGTCATGTCTATGCCTCGGTAACCGAGACTATCACGTCTCCCCTCGGTAAGCAAGGGGAGATGCGCTGTGCAGCCAATCGCTGCGGCTCAGTCACGCCACTCTGGTCCAGACCGGAATTGATTTGCGACGTTCTCCGGTGCCTCTTCGAGCCACACATGGTATAAACCTGAAGCGTTTTGCGAACGCTTGGGAAGCTCAGATGAAACTCTTCGCGCAGTTAGTCGTATTGCTCGTGCTTGCTTGTCCCTTGTTCGCCCAATCTAAAACGCCAGGTCTGATGTCGGGCTTGGGCGGGCATCACCACACCATCTCCACAAAGAACCCAGAGGCACAGCATTTCTTTGATCAGGGGCTGACGCTGGTTTTCGGTTTCAACCACGAGGAGGCCGCCCGTGCGTTCCGGCGAGCATCGGAGCTCGACCCGCAGTCGGCTATGGCGTTTTGGGGCATCGCATTGGCACTCGGTCCATGCATCAACAATCCCGATATTGACCCCCCTCACGAAAAGGCAGCTTACGAGGCCGTAAAGAGCGCGTTGACACTCGCGCCGAGTACAACGGAACGGGAGCGCGCTTACGTTCAGGCTCTCGCTAAACGCTATTCGTCTGATCCTCAGGTCGACTTGAGGAAGCTTGATGCGCAGTACGCCAATGCGATGCGAGAACTGCATATGCATTACCCGGACGACCTCGATGCAGCCACTCTCTATGCGGAGAGCCTCATGGATCTCCATCCTTGGAAGCAATGGAGCCTAGACGGTCGTCCGACCGAAGGCACTGAGGAGATTATTGCGATATTGGAATCGGTGTTGCGTCGCGATCCGAATCACCTTGGCGCGAATCACTATTACATACATGCAACGGAATCGTCGCCCCATCCCCAGTGGGCATTAGCCAGTGCAA
>JACXTT010012554.1_pt1 | contig 11234 bp, 3 predicted proteins | sample 9270951 | NCBI WGS metagenome assembly JACXTT01 (sample SAMN15532306, study PRJNA645909) | rock metagenome | isolation source: weathered quartz diorite | place: Puerto Rico | collected 2017-06-21 | reverse complement strand
TAAAGGTATATGATATCTATTGTTTATCTACGGGATATCTATAGGATATCTACAGGTTATTATTACCGGGCTTTTTCTTGTGCCTAACCCCAGGATCCCTGCCGGTAGGGGGTTGTAATCCATACTGTTTAGTTAAGGGATTGGGTGAGACGATCAATCGCCCAGGTCCGATCCCTTAGCTGAACGACATGGGAGTTGTAACGGTTGGGCTGCCCGGGCGGCGATCTTCCCGGCCGTTTAACCGGTTTTTTGCCTCCGGGGCAGGTTGGGCGGGTGGAATGAGCGGTTCCTGCCGCGGATGGGCCGGTCGTTCAGCCAGGATTGGCCGTTTGTTGAAATTTATAGCATAATTGCCCCCGATCTATAATAATTCGATTAAATTGTCATTCCTACACTTAACGTCCGGCGCAAACGGGCAGGGCTGTGGGCGGATTGCAACTGGCGTATGAAAATAAAAAAAAGCATATTGGTTATATGGCTTTGGCAACTGGCAGTTGCGGCATCGGCGCAACCCCGTGATATAAAGTTTACCTGGCTTACTTCGCGCGACGGGCTTTTATCCAACTCGGTACATGCTATTTTAAAAGATCGGTATGGATTGATGTGGTTTGCTACCGACGACGGGCTCAACAAATTTGACGGCACAAATTTTACGGTTTACCGTCGTAAGCCCGGTGATTCTTTCAGCCTGCGGTCCAACGAAATCCTTGCATTGCATGAAGACAGGGCCGGCAACCTGTGGGTGGGCACCAGCGGGGGCGCATTAAGTTATTACGACCGGGAAAAAGACCGGTTTATCAATTATCCTGCTGAGATTAGTGCGGAGAGCCTGTCGCGCAACGGGGTTATCAGGAGCATTTGCAGCGACTACCTGGGGATGATCTGGATTGCCCAGTTTGAATCGCCTTATATACTGGACCCGGTCACGCACCATATATCCAGGATAAACATTGCCGATAGCAGCCTCCTGGCTCAAATGACCCTTTTCTGCGTTTTTGAAGACAGCCGGCGCCGGATGTGGGTGGGCACCAACAAAGGCCTTTTCTTATATATAAGGGCAACACATACATTCAGGCGGTTCAGGCACGAGCGTGCCGATGCGTTTAGCCTGGCAGCCGATAATGTAAAAGCCATAACGGAAGATAAGGCGGGCAATTTATGGATTGGCACGGACAGGGGATTGTGTATGATGCGGCCCGACGCAGGTGGTTTTGTAAACTACCGGCAGATGAACGGCGCCGATACCATGCTGGCTGGCCCCGAAATCAATGCCGTTGCTGTAGACAAAGAGGGGATGTTGTGGATAGGCGCAGCGCAGGGGTTATATGTGATGGACCCCCGCACAGGCCATTCGGTGTCGTATATACCGGAATACGGCAATATGCAGGGGCTCACAAGCAGATCAATTCAATGTATTTACATTGATAAGGAAGGTATTTACTGGTTTGGCACCTACCGCGGCGGTATTAATAAATACGATAAAAACCTCAACCTGTTTAATGTAAAACTCAGCGATGCCTTTCATGAAAGCGGTTCCGGCAGTTCAATTGTCACCTCGTTTGCCGAACGCCGGGATGGAAATGTGTTTGTGGGAACCGACGGCGGCGGCCTTTACATTTTCAATCGTGCGCTGGAACAGTTGCAGCGCATCAATATGCCGTCCAAAGCTGCGGTATCGCCTGCCCTTTCAGTACTGGCCCTGGAAATGACCAGTAAGGGCAGGTTGTATATAGGCACTTATGCCAACGGGTTGATAATACTGGACCCGGCAACCGGGAAAACGCAGCACCTGGCAATGGGGCCCGGCCCGGGCGACCTGAACGCGAACGATATCTTTTGCCTGATGGAAGACAGCAAAGGAGCTATATGGGCTGGTACAAACGGGGCGGGCGTTAATGTAGTAAAAGATAACAAGGTCATTGCAAAGTTTAGTCCCAACCCGGTCGCCGCCAACGAAATAAAGTTGCCGATGAACGGGTATATCAGGGCCATCGCGGAAGACAGGGAAGGCAATATATGGATAGGCTCACACGGCGGCGGAATAGCGGTGTACCATCCCCGCACCGGCCGGTTCAGGATATTCAATAAGGACAACAGTACATTGCCCAGCGACAAAGTGGGGGCTTTGATGAGCGATAGCCGCGGACAGCTTTGGATAGGCACCTACGGTGGCGGCCTAAGCCTGTTTGACCCGGAAACCAACGGGTTTATCAATTTTACGGAGAAGGATGGGCTTCAGAACACCACCATCTACCAGTTGGTGGAAGATGCACAGGGGCGCATCTGGATGAGCACCAATACGGGCATAAGCAGCCTGGATGTTCGTTCAAGGGTATTCCGCAATTATAACCAGAGCAATGGTATACAAAACAACAATTTTGTGCACGCCTCCGGCATCCGTTTGTCAAACGGGGAGCTGTTTTTTGGCGGCCTGCAGGGGTTCAATTATTTCAATCCTGCAGGGCTCACTACCAACAGGAATGTGCCCCCGGTTATTTTAACCGATCTGAAAGTTTCCAATAAATCGGTATCTCCCGGTGAAGATGCGCCAATCAAAACGCAAATTTCCATCAGCAGGGAAATCAGGCTGGCCTATAAGCAGAACTTTGCCCTGAGTTTTGTTGCGCTCAACTATACCATATCCAAACAAAACCATTATGCGTATAAACTGGAAGGTTTCGACAAAGACTGGAATTATACCGGTTCCATCAATACGGCATATTATACCAACCTCGATCCGGGCACGTATATTTTCCGCGTAAAGGCAAGCAATAATGACGGTGTATGGAGCTCGGCGGATACGTCGGTCAAAATTTATGTAAAACCACCCTTCTGGCGCACCATCTACGCATACCTCTTTTACGTGTTGGCCATTTTCGGTTTGCTGCTATACAGCAGGTACAAAGGCATAAAGCGACTGAGAAAAAAGTTTGCACTGGAGCAGGAGCGGCAGGAAACCAGGCGTGTACAGGAATTAGACCGGCTGAAGCTGAAGTTTCTCACCAACCTGAGCCACGAATTCAGAACACCCATTTCGCTTATCATGGGCCCGGTAGAACAGTTGCTGGCTGAGCAAAGGCAGGAAAAGACCGCCGGTAAGCTGCAAATGATTAAACGTAACGGGAAACGATTGCTGAACCTCGCGAACCAGCTGCTGGATTTCAGGAAAATGGAAGAGCAGGAGCTGAAGCTGCAGTTGTCGGAAGACGAGCTGGTGGCTTTTGTAAAAGAAGCTGCGCTTTCTTTTACCGACCTGTCGGAAAGAAAGCATATACAATTTAACGTTGTTAGTGAAATAGCCGTCCTGTATGCGCTGTTTGACCGGGATAAAATAGAACGCATCCTGTTTAACCTGCTGTCCAATGCGTTTAAATTTACGCTGGAGGGTGGCGCCGTTACCGTTACATTGAAAGAACTGGAAGAAAACGCCGGTGAAGGACGAAAATGGGTGGTGATACAGGTAAAAGATACCGGCATTGGTATGCCCGTGGAAGCGAAGGAGAAAATATTTGAACGTTTTTTTCAGAACGATTCCATCGCTGCCGTATTAAACCAGGGCTCGGGTATTGGCCTGTCTATTACCCGGGAATTTGTGAGTATGCATGGCGGAACAATAGGGGTTGAAAGCGAGCCCGGCAATGGTAGCCTTTTTACCGTTAAACTTCCGCTGATGCTGGTTCAACCCGCTTTGGCGGGTGGCGACCCGGCCCCGCTTTCAAACGGGCCTGCGGTTGAGGATATAGCAATGGCGCCGGGCACAGGCGGCAATATACCCGCAATGCCGGCCGCAGGCGCCGGGGAATTTGCCACTATTCTGCTGGTGGAAGACAATGACGATTTCAGGTTTTACCTGAAAGACAATCTCAGGAATCACTACAAGGTAATAGAAGCCGCCGATGGCAGGGAAGGGTGGCAGAAAGCGCTCTCGGGCCACCCGCAACTGATTGTGAGCGATATAAGCATGCCTGTTATGGATGGCATTGCCCTTACGCGCAAGCTGAAAGCCGACAGGCGCACCAGTCATATTCCCGTTATATTGTTAACAGCGCTGACCGGCGAAGGAGAACGCATGGAAGGATTGGGAACCGGCGCCAACGACTACATTACCAAGCCGTTCAATTTTGAAGTGCTGGTTGCCAAAATAAAGAACCTGCTGGAGCTAAGAAATACATTCAAAGCTACGTATACCCGCCAGATTAAAGTGCTTACGCCGGAAGTGGCATTTGAATCGGAAGACGAGAAGCTGTTAAGCCATATTGTAAGCGAGCTGGAGGAAAACCTGTCTAACCCGCACCTGTCGGTCGAATTTTTGAGCAGGCAGGTAGGTATGAGCAGGAGCACCCTGTACAATAAGCTGCTGGAATTAACCGGCCAGACCCCCGTTGAATATATCCGTTCATTTAAACTGGAAAAGGCTGCCGTGTTCCTGGAAAAACGCGATCTTACTATTGCGGAAGTAGCCTACCTGGCAGGGTTTTCTACGCCAAACTACTTTGCCAAAGCATTTAAAGTCAAATTCGGCATGCTTCCTTCCGAGTATGCCGCCAGGATAAGAAAAGCGGGCCAGGATAATGGGCATAAGGAAGGGTAAAAGCTGCCAACAACCAGGGAATAAGTATTTTAAAACATTTGTTCCATAGGTTTCCACAAATGACGCATGGATTGTTTTTGCCGGTAGATACCTTTATGCCCGGTAAACTGATTGCTATGCCCGTTCTGCCCGGAACCGGCATTATTGACTAATTAAACTAATAAGCTATATGATTGCGCCTGCTCTTTCGTCTTCCTGAGTGCTTACTGCACTTGCTTATCGCCAAGAATCCCGGTAATGTATTTTAACCGCTCACTGCTTTAAGCAGCAGGGCTGCACGGATCGTATTGCTCATGATAATATAAAACTAACTGCCCCAACCGAATGCGAAGTTTATTTAAAATAGTCAACCCGGTCGTATACCCCCCTGTATTACTGTTTCTCCTGCTTTTTTTCGTGGGCACGGGCTGTAAAAAATCGTTTAAGGACTATTATGCCAATACAGGGCCGTCTGCAGTGTCTGTTTATGACAAGTTGAAGGGCGACAGCAATTTTTCCATCTTTACTACAGGGCTGGAAAATGTTGGCCTGGTGCAATACATTGCCAGCGGCGGCCTGTATACTGTTTTTGCGCCCACCAACAATGCCTTCAGGCTGTATTTTGCGGCAAAGGGATACAATGCCATCAGCGATGTACCTAAAGACACGTTGTTTAAACTACTGAACTTTCACATCGTCAATAATCTCTGGTATTATTATTCGTTGCAGCAACGCTATACTACCTACAACCAGGTGCTATACCTTACCCGGGGTAAGAAGTTTGTGAAAATTGACGTAACCGCAAAGGATACATTAAAGATAAACGGCGTTCCGGTCATTAAAGGCCTTCGGGATATAAGTTCCGACAACGGCGTAATACAGGGCATAGGCACTGTATTGCAGCCGCTGAACAACCTGGAGCAGGTGCTCCAGCTCACACCGTCATTTGCCGGCAGCACCTTTTACCGGCTGATGCAGGTGCTGGCGGATAGTACTTACGACAGGTTTAACAGTTATGATAAAAACGGGGACGGAAGGGTAGACTCTGCTTTTTATAAAACCTACAACCTGCTCAGCAATGTATATACCTCTATTGAATTCAGGCAAAATACCACCATTACCGACCAGGGGGGCGACCCGGTATTTACTACCCTGTTGATGCCGGTGGATGACTCACTGAACGCTTTTATAGCACCTGCCATTGCTAAAATTGACCCGGGCATAACGGATAAAATTGCTGCGCTTTCGCCTACTTATGTACAGGCAGTGATAGGATCCTATTTCCTGTATGATACGCTGGCCGTGTACAGCTCTTCCAAATTGATCAATAAACCCGCAGGCGTTACGTACTACTCCACCAGCGGTGAGCCGGTACCTGCTTTAACCGCCGCCCAGTTTGTTATGGCAGATGTGCCGGCAAGCAATGGGGCTATACAGGTTATCAATCGCAATTTCCCGCAGTCGGACCGCCTGAAGAGCGCGCTGGGCCAGGCATCGATGGATACCAGCCTGAACCTGTTTATGGCCGCTATGCAAAACGCCGGGCTGATGACGGCCAATGAAGCAACCACCACGGTAGCCACTTTTTTTGCGCCTACCAATGCCGCCTTCAGGGCTGCCGGGTTTGACGTTAAGAAAATGACCCTGAACGGTGTGGTGCTTACGCTTACCCAATTCCAGGATATTTTAAAGAACCATATTATCAACCAAAACCTGGCCACGGCTGCCGCGCTAACCGGCAGCATTGCCACCAATTTTGGAAACGGGAATACATTAACCTTTTCCGGGAGCGGTACCAAAGCAACCACCAATACAGGTGTTGTTGCAGCTGTAACGCTTCCCTATACGGCGAAAGGACCATCGAACGGCTATGTGTATAAAGTAGATCAGATCCTTATTCCCAACCAGTATTAAATAATGCGTTGGTCTTTATTGTTTTTACCCTTAGTTCAATTCATGTCGTAACCAAAAATGCTTATGAAGAAAACGTTTATTATACTGCAGGCCTGTTTTGCAGTAATGCTGGTATTACTTAGTGCCAGGTTTGAAGCGTCGGCCCAGGCGGGTGTGGTCATTAAAGGTAAAGTGACTGAGGGAACTTCCGTTAAGCCGCTGGAGGGCGTTACCGTGGTGGAAGTGAGTGAAAGCGACCGGCAGCTGAATGGTACAAGCACAGATGCACATGGTAACTATATCATTAAAGTAACCGATGCCAAAAATAAACTGCGTTTTTCATTTATCGGGTATGAAACGAAGACAGTGCCAATAGGCGGCCGTACTTCAATTGATATGGGGCTGGGCCGCGATACCGGCAGCCAGATTACCGATGTGGTTGTACTGGGTTACAAAGGCGGCCAGGTATCTACGGGTTTTACGAATGTGAATAAACGTGATTTAACCGGGGCAGTAAGTTCCATTAAATCCACCGTTTTTTCCGAACAGCCGGTTACCTCTATCGACCAGATGATCCAGGGCCGGGCGGCAGGCGTACAGGTGGTTACCAGCTCGGGCGATCCCGGCGCGGGTGTTGATATCCGCATACGCGGCGCAAGCTCGCTTTCGGCAGGCAACGACCCGTTGTATATCATAGACGGCATACCCATTATTTCAACGCCGTTTGACAATACCAATGCAGCGGCAACCAGCGTGGCGCGCATAAACCCGATAGCCGACATTAACCCGAACGATATTGAACGGATTGATATCCTGAAAGATGCCAATGCTTCGGCCATCTACGGTGCAAGGGCCGCCAACGGGGTGATTATTATTACCACAAAACGCGGCCGCAAGGGCGTCACCAACATTGTTTTAAACGCACAGTTTGGCGTGCAGGCCGCGCCACCGGCAATCCCGGTTTTAAATGGTTCGGAGTATAAAATCATGCGACTGGAAGCCTTGCAGAACAGCGGCAATATCAACCCGCTGAATGCCTCTGTTCAACCCTTGCTGAATGACCCCGCTTACCAGTTTTACTGGTATTATCAATCCAATACCGACTGGCTGTCTTATTTACGGCGTAACGGTTTAACACAGTCGTATAACCTTTCTGTAAGCGGGGGCGGGGAGGCGCTGCGTTATAATTTCAGTACTTCTTATACCGGCAACTCGGGGGCATTTATCAATACCGGTTTCAACCGGTTAACCACACGCTTCAATCTTGATTATAAAGTGTCCAACAGGTTGCGCTTCTCCTCTAATATTTCGTTTGCCAGGAGTAAAGTAAATAACTATGCTAATTATGGCCAGGGCTCTGTTTATTACCTTTCCTTGATTAAATCGACGGCTATGCCGGTGTATGATGTTGATCTTCAAACCGGCAAGCCGCTTCCTGATTACCTGTCCGTAGGCGGCATCCAGGGTTCTCTCGATAACCCGGTGGCTTTTGCCAAAACGGTTACCAACGATGCCTTCAGCACCAACCTGAAGCCAAATATCCGGGTGGAATACGACATACTGAAGGGATTGAAGTTTACCAATAACACGTCATTGGATTTTGTAGGTGAAAACGGGTTTCTCTACCTGCCTTCGGAAGCCACCGGGCTGATTTGGAATGACCCCAACTTTAACCGGATTGATACCAGGGATTTTGAGCGAACACAGACCATTGTAGATAACCTGCTGATGTATAATACCACCATTAAAACCAGGTACAGGGCCACGTTCTTACTGGGCAATACGTTTAATACATTAAAGTCGAGCCAGCTGGTGGAAAGCGGTTATGCCAATCCTTCCAGCCAAATACAAACCCTGAGCGGGCCTGCACGTATCAGGAGTCTTGCTTCGGTAAACACCACGGAAAATATTCTTTCGCTTTTTGCCAAAGCAAACGTTATCTACAATGATCTGATCGGGTTTGATTTTACCGTGCGGCGCGATGGCTCTTCCAAATTCGGCGGCGCCAATAAGTATGGCAACTTTCCTTCGGTAGGCGCTTACTGGAGGGTTTCCAATGAACCATTTATAGCAAAACACTTCCCGGTGATCAATGATTTTAAAATAAGAGCTTCCTGGGGGCAACTGGGCAACAGCGGTATTCCCAATTATGCCTATATCAGCCAGTTTTCAGCAGGCTCCAACTACCTGGGCTACCAGGGTATTTACCAGGCCAATCCCGCATTAAATTCACTGCGGTGGGAAACCAGTGAATCTACCAACCTGGGTTTTGATATGGAACTGTTTAACAGCCGCCTGACGGCTTCGGTTGATTTATATAACAAGGAAACCAAAAACCTATTGTACAATCTTGCCCTTCCTGCTTCCAGCGGCATTAACGGGAGCATTTATACCAACCTGGGCAATATACAGAACAGGGGGATAGAGCTGGACCTGGGCCTGGATGTATTAAGGCCTCAAAAACCTACCAGCCTCCGGTGGAATATTGCGTTGAACCTGGCGCGCAACGAAAACAAGGTGCTCAAACTGCCGGGCGGCACCATTACATTCTCCGATACGTATGCCGGGTTTACCTCGCAGGTAAAGCAGGGCGATCCATTGGGCACTTACTATGGGTTAAAATATAAAGGCGTTTATGCCACCGATGCCGATGCAGTAGTTAAGGATGCAAAAGGAAACACCATTTACCAGGCTGACGGCATTACGCCTAAAGTAATGGTTATTGGATCGGAAACCGGCAACCCGTTAAAAGGCGGTGACGCCATCTATGAAGATTATAATCACGACGGTATTATCGACGACCAGGACAAGGTTTTAATCGGGAACGCCAATCCTATTTTCTTTGGCGGATTTAATAACTCAATTGACTATAAAAATTTTGGCATCCGCCTGTTTATTCAATTCCAGTACGGGAATGATGTCATTAATGGGTTAAGATATAACCTGGAGCGTATGATGACCACCGATAACCAGGCGGCTACGGTATTACGGCGCTGGCGCAAGCAGGGCGATGTTACCGATATGCCGCGTGCGCTGGATGGAGACAACAGAAATTCGCAGCCTTCTACCCGCTGGGTGGAGAAAGGCTCGTATGCCCGGTTGAAGTTTATTACGTTTAGTTATCACCTTCCTGTCAAACTGGTGCAAAAAGCCGGTTTGAAAGGCGTCGATTTTTTCCTGACCGCCAATAATATTTATACCTGGACAAGCTATACGGGAGCCGACCCGGAGATTGCTATAGGAAGCAGTCCCGCCTTTATTGGCGTTGACCAGGGTTTAACCCCCCAGACAAAAGGATATACGTTTGGGCTTAATGTAAAATTCTAATAATCATATTCATAAATGCAATAATAATGGGTAGAGTATTGAATAGCCGGTGGATTTCGATGTTATGCCTGCTGGCGCTACTTATAACAGCCGGCGGCTGCAAAAAATATTTAGACCAGGCGCCCGAAAATTCATTGACCAGGGATGAATTTTTTAAAACCAAGGCCGATGCGGATGCCGCCATTATTGGTTGCTATGATGCTTTGCAGGGTTGTGTAACACAATTTTTGAACTGGGGAGAATTCAGGGCAGACCTGGGCGTAACAACGGCAAACAATGATGTTACCTACCCCTATTACCAGTACCTGGATAAAACGCGGCCTGTTTCCAACTGGGCGGTAGCGTATAACCTGGTAGGCCGAACGAATATTGTTATAGAGGCGGTGCCCAATATTCCCGCCCTGGACAGCAAATTTTCAAAAGACCAAAGCAACGAGATAGTGGCGGAAGCGCTTTTCCTGCGTTCGCTGGCCTACTTCTACCTGGTAAGGACGTTCCGGGATGTGCCGCTGGTATTGCAGGCATCGAGCAGTGATGCGGTCAATTATTTCCCGGCAAAATCGCCGGCCGATTCCGTCCTGGACAGGGTTGAAGCCGATTTGGCCACTGCCGAAGCTTCCATAACGGCGCAGTACACCAAAAATACGGATACCCGCGGCCGTGTAACCAAAGGCGCAGTAAATGCCCTGCAGGCAGATGTGTACCTGTGGCGGGCAAAATACCAGCAGGCTGCCGATGCCGCGCAAAAGGTGCTGGACAACAAATCGCTTTATTACCTGGTTCCCGGCGCCAATTGGTTTAGCATCTTCAGCCAGAAAAACAGTTCGGAGAGCATATTTGAAGTTCAGTTCGATTACAATATCAATGAAACGAACGGCCTGATTGGCACTGTTGGCAACTTTGCCATCAATAGCGTACTAACGGGTTATTTCAATACCGACCAGGATAACATCCGTGGGTTAAACAATACGTACCTGTCGGGGGGCAGCTATTGGAAATATAGCGGGCTAACTACCACTACCAATATCAGCCGCTCTACCAATGATCCCAATTTCATTATTTACCGCCTCCCGGATGTTATGCTGATGAAAGCGGAGGCGCTTGTGCATCTTGGGTCCGTTAGCCAGAAGAAAGAAGCGATCGATTTAATTGACAGCGTGAGGCAAAGGGCTTCCATTTTGCTTTACGATTATTTGGATGGCACAGCCCCTTCTTCGCTGTTAATGGATTTGCTGGTGAAAGAGAGGGCTATGGAACTGGCCATGGAAGGCAAACGATGGTTTGATTTGGTGCGTGTGGCCACGAATGACCAAAACCCCGACTTTCTTATCAGCAGGGTATTGCAATCGCGTTCGGTAGGCGATCGGGCGCTGATGAAAAGCAGGATTATTGATCCGGGGAGCTGGTATATGCCCATCTATCAAACCGAACTGGACAGGAACCC
>JACXTT010012553.1_pt1 | contig 11234 bp, 12 predicted proteins | sample 9270951 | NCBI WGS metagenome assembly JACXTT01 (sample SAMN15532306, study PRJNA645909) | rock metagenome | isolation source: weathered quartz diorite | place: Puerto Rico | collected 2017-06-21 | reverse complement strand
GATGACCGTGGCAAGCACCTGGCGTTGGTCCAAATCGGGGTTCTGAGAAATTTCGCTGTTGAGATGCTCTTCGCAGTCTGCGAGCGCGTCCGCTATCAATCCCGCAGGTGCGCCCTTCAATGCACGCTGCAGTTGATCCAGATACTCGCGGACCGTCTCAGGCGGACGGTCTGTATTCATGCGCCGTCCCTCCTTTGAGCGCGTCGTCGACGAATTCGCGCATATCGCGCCATGCGAACTGCCATTCGCCCAGCGCTTTGCGACCATCGTCGGTGATTGAGTAGTAGCGTCGCGGCGGACCGAAGGCCGAAGCCTCGACACGGCTCTCTAGGAGCCCCAACGCGTGAAGCGAGCGGAGCACGGGGTAGATCGCCCCTTGCTTGAAGATGAGCCCGCCTTCTCCTTCGGCCTTTACGGCCTTTGCGATCTCGTACCCATACATTTCGCGTCCCGCGCGGGCGAGGACGGCTAGCAGAACGAGCGATGAAAGCCCGGCCATCAGTTCCTTGCGGAATTTGCGCGTGAAAGGGGATTCAGTAGTCACGACGCGCTTTCACTCCGCCTCCCTTGCTATTACGAAGTTCTATCTAGCACGAACTTCGTACTATACAATAGTTCATTCTATGCGGGAGCTCAGAATATTCGTGGGTACATCCAAGGTATTGAAACTACAGGGCAAGTGGCGTCGAGGCCGACTTGGCGGCTCGGGAAGAGGGAGTGGCCGATAGAATTTAGCCCTTGTCGGCGGAGTGCTAGGCGACCTTGCCGGTTTTCGGTCCGAGATCGTGGCGAGCTATCAACCGCCGTTCCAATCGCCGGATCATGCGTCCAACCGAAGTGCCACCGTGCTCGTTGGCGAGGATGATGTTCTTCACGAGGGGGTAGATGTGGGCCTGCCATCGCGAGCCCGAAAAAACACCGTAATGGCCTACGCCAGGCTGCACATAGTGCTTCCTGCGGAAAGGCATGATCGAAGTGCAGAGATCATGCGCCGCGAGCGTCTGGCCAACTGAGCAAATGTCGTCGCGTTCGCCTTCGACGGTGAGCAGCGCCGTCTGTCGAATGGCTGAAGGATCGACTTTGCGACCCCGATATTCCAGCTGCCAGCGCGGCAACATATGCTTCTGGAAAACCCGTTCGACCGTCTCGAGATAGAACTCCGCGGGCAGGTCGAATACGGAGAAATATTCGTCGTAGAATTCTCGTTTTGCCTGAGCCTTCTGATCGTCGCCCTGCACGATGTCGTCGAAGAGATCCAGATGGGCCCGCATGTGCCGCGGAAAATTCATCGACATGAACGCAGCGAGCTGGATGAAGCCGGGATAGACGCGGCGATGCGCGCCAGCGTACCGCGCCGGGACGGTCGAAATCACATTGCGCTCAAACCAGTCGATCGGATGGTCGGTCGCAAGCTGATTGACTTTTGTCGGGTTGACGCGGGTGTCGATAGGCCCGGCCATCAACGTCATGCTGCGCGGCTGGCAGGGATCGCAATCCTCAGCCATCACCGCTACTGCGGCCACCAAAGCCGCGCAAGGCTGGCAGACGCCGATGACATGAGCGCCCGGCCCCAACCAACGCAGGAACTCGATCATGTAGGAAACGTAGTCGTCGAAGCCGAAGCGGCCTTCTTCGCGCGGGACGTCTCGCGCATTTGTCCAGTCCGTGATGTAGACGTCGTGGTCAGGAAGAAGTGTCCGAACGGTGTGGCGAAGAAGCGTCGGAAAGTGGCCCGCCATCGGCGCGACCAGAAGCACGCGCGGCTGGGCGAGGTTGGTCTCCTTATGAAAATGCAGAAGCGTTCCGAAGGACAGGCGATTCGCCGCCTTCTCCTGCACGGGTACGCTGCGTCCATCGATGATCACTTCGTCGATGCCATAGGATGGCCGCTCGTGGACCAGATGGGCTCGTGAGATGAGTTCCGCGCCCGCTGACATAGCGCGGAACATGAGATTGGCCGTCGGGCCAGCCTGGGTCTCGCGCATAGCGGCGCTCGCGAGGCCCGCCCAGGCTCGCAATGGAGCAAGAAAGTCGGCCTGCGCTTGATACGCGTCGTACATCATCAGCCTCAATCACCCCGCTGCAGCGCGGCAAGTTTTCCGCAAAACTGCCCCTGGACCGAGCGAAACCCGCGTGCATTTCATGGTGCACTGCGGAATACTGGCTCAGTTGGGAGCGTGGTGTCGAGAAGCTTTTATGGCGAAAGCAATTCTCACAATTTCGAGCAAGAACTACTCGTCGTGGTCGCTCCGGGGGTGGTTGCTGTGTCGGATGGCGAAGCTTGATTTCGAAGAGGAGATTCGCCCCAGCGACGATCCGTCGACGCGAGCTGAGCTGATGCTGCTCTCGCCGTCATTTTTGGTTCCGTGCCTGACGCATGGCGATGTGAAGGTTTGGGACACGCTCGCGATTGCGGAATATCTGAACGAAACAATTCCCGGCGCGCGCCTGCTGCCGGTCGTCTTGGCAGCGCGAACCCATTGCCGTTCGATCTCCGGTGAAATGCATTCTGGCTTCGCCAATCTGAGATCGGCGCTGCCGATGAACGTGAAGGCGCGCTACACGAACTTCAAGCTGTGGGCAGGCGCGCAACCGGACATTGATCGCGTGTTGGAGATCTGGCGAGATTGCTTGAAGCGATATGACGGGCCTTACCTCTTCGGCGAGGCGCCGACGCTCGCCGACGCAATGTACGCTCCCGTCTGCACGAGATTTCTCACCTACGGCGTCAAGATCGATCGAATGAGCCAGGATTATTGCGACACGATAATGAACCTTCCTGACATGATTGAATGGATCGAAGCCGCCAAGGCCGAACCTGACGCCGTAGAAGAACTCGATGCCGAGTTCTGAGGTCCGAAGAATTGATCGGATCTAGTCGGTCGTGACGCTTGCGAGAGAAGCTTCCGCCGTCTTCTGCACCTTCACATAATCGGTCTTGCCCGTACCGAGAACGGGAACGTGATCGCTGTGGACGATACGGCGCGGCACGGCAATCTCGGGCACGCCATGATTATGCGCCCAGCCGACGAGGTCGATTCGCTGCGCTTCGGGATTGGTAGTACCGGCAACGATTTGCTCGCCCTTCCCACCATCGGCGACCGCGATTGCCGCGTGGCTGAACTCAGGCAACAGGGCTGACGCGCAGCTTTCGACGACCGCAAGAGAGACGGTCTCGCCGCCGATCTTGGCAAAACGCTTGAGGCGACCCTTGATGGCTATGAAGCCTTCCGCGTCTACGGAGACGACATCGCCTGTGTCGTGCCATCCACCCTCGAGCGGGATGATTGCGCCTGGCTTATCGGCCCGGATGTAGCCCAACATCACGTTTGGGCCGCGTACAAGCAGCCGTCCGGCATTGGGTATGCCCTCGACCGGATCAAGGCGGTATTCCATGCCAGCCATCAACCGGCCTACTGTTCCGGGACGGTTGGCGCCCGGCTGATTGGCGGCAACGACGGGGGAGGCTTCCGTCACGCCGTAGCCTTCGAGAAGCTCGATAGAGTATTTCCGGCGAAAAAGGGCGCGCGTCTCGTCACGCAGCCGCTCGGCGCCGCACACCGCGAGACGGAGGCTGTTGAGATCACCCTGATCGCCCGCACGAGCGTATTGCGAGATGAAGGTATCAGTCGAAAGCAGGATCGTCGCTCCAGTTTCCTTGATACGGCGCACGATCTCGCGCGGCTGCAGTGGCGTCGGATGAAAGACGGCCTTCACGCCGATATACAGCGGGAGAAGAGCGCCGACGGTAAGTCCGAAGCAATGGAAGGTCGGCAGCGGATTGAACAGGACATCGGTCTCGTAGAGAGCGATGTGCGCGCGCACCTGCTCCATGTTGGCGAGCAGATTCTCGTGGCTGAGTGCGACGCCCTTGGGTTCGCCCTCCGTGCCGGAGGTAAAGAGAATGACCGCCGGCGCGCGATTCAATGCGCGGCTTGAAACCACACGCGGAGCGATCGTGCCGACAGCGGCAAAAGCCTTGTCCAGGATGGACAGGTTTTCACGGACGTCTTCCAGGTAGACCATTTCGGCCGACTTCTCGATGTCCTGGATGAGGGTCTCGAGCTTCGCCAGGTCGACGAAGCGATGGGCGGTAATGACACGCTTGACCTTTGCCGTCCTAAGCGCGCTCGCAACCCCCATCGCGCCGCCCGTGAAGTTGAGCATCGCAGGCACACGGCCATAGGCGGAGAGCGCGAAGAACGTGATCACCGCTGCAGCACCGGTTGGGAGCATTACGCCAACCGCCTCGCCAGACGAGGTGCCTTTCTTGAGCGCGTGTCCGAGCGCAAGCGCCGCCCTTACGACCTCGTCATAGGTCAAGACGCGCTCGTCGCCGTCGATGATGGCGGCGCGCTTTCCACCGAACTTCCCGCGCGCATCGACGAGTGCATGAAAGACGGGCTTCTGGGTGCGCCCGATATCGAATGGAATGATTTCTTCGCCCGATGCGGCGGCAACGCTTGCCACGACCAAGTTGCTTCCTCCGAGACCGGTCTCGGCCGGTCGTCCCCACCCTTAGAGAATGGGAAAACTACTCCATGTGGCCCATTGAACCAAAGGTGCGGTTCCCCGAGCCGAACAGGTGATTTTCGGCCGGGGAGGCTATATCTCTCCACCATGGCCACCGTGATCGATCAGAGCGACCGCGATCGGCGCAGTCTGCGTCATCCCGAAAAGGCGAACCGACCGGATTCGCCGCTGTTGCGAAAGCCTGCTTGGATTCGCGTCAAGGCGCCGGTCGGTCGCGAGTATGCCGAAACGCGGGCGATCGTTCGCGAGCACGGGCTTCACACGGTGTGCGAAGAGGCGGCGTGTCCCAACATCGGCGAGTGCTGGACCGAGCGCCACGCCACCATGATGATTATGGGCGACACCTGCACGCGCGCCTGCGGCTTCTGCAATGTGCGCACCGGCCTGCCGATGGCGCTCGACCTCGATGAACCAGCGCGCGTTGGGCAAGCGGTCGCGAGGCTCGGGCTCCGCCACGTTGTCATCACCTCCGTCGACCGCGATGATCTCGACGACGGCGGTGCCGAGCATTTCGCCGCCACGATCCGAGCCATCCGCAGCAACAATCCCGCCACCACGATCGAAGTGCTCACGCCGGACTTCCTGCGCAAGGACGGTGCGATCGAAACCGTGATGGACGCATGTCCCGATGTCTTCAATCACAATCTCGAAACCGTACCGCGGCTCTATCTCAACATCCGGCCCGGAGCCCGGTACTACGCCTCGCTGAGGCTGCTCGATCGCGCAAAGGAACTCGCACCGAACGGCTTCACCAAATCCGGTCTGATGGTGGGTCTCGGCGAGAGCCGCGAAGAGATCATGCAGGTAATGGATGATCTGCGGATGGCTAACGGCGACTTCCTCACGATCGGCCAATACCTGCAGCCGACGCGCAAGCACGCGCCGATTGATCGCTTCTGGACGCCGGAGGAGTTTGAGGGGCTGGAACAGGTCGCACGCTCAAAGGGATTCCTGATGGTTTCGGCCACGCCGCTGACGCGGTCCTCCTATCATGCCGACACGGATTTCGCCGCGCTTCGCCTTGCGAGGACGCGCGCCTCGCTGTGAGGGAGCACTCGGAGACGCGCATCGTTCCGTACACGGCCGATCTCATGTATCGGGTCGTGGCAGACGTGGAGCTGTATCCGCAATTCCTCCCTTGGGTTGTGGCGCTGCGCGTTAAGTCGCGTGAGCGCGTAAAAGAACGCGACGTCGTTCTCGCGGAAATGTCCGTGGGCTATGGAGCGCTCCGGGAACGCTACACCAGTCGCGTCGTGCTCGATCCCCTCGATCACGCCGTCGACGTGATGCAGACCGACGGACCGTTCCGCCTACTCGAAAATCGCTGGCGCTTCACGCCAGCCGGAGAAGGCTGCCGCGTCGATTTCACAATCAAATTCGAATTCCGCAGCAAAGTGCTGAACGCGGTGGCGGCGAAGGCATTCGAGCGGGTGGTTATGAAGATGACTGACGCGTTCGAGACGCGTGCGAAGGCCCTTTCAGATCAGGCGGTGCAGCAAAGTTAGGGCGGCTTCGACGGCCCTGATCCGGATCTCGGTTCGTCCGATGTCGCCCATGCGATGCGCCTCATGAAGGATGGAGCGTCCCTCGCGGGCGGCGGCGACGTGAACGAGTCCGACGGGCTTCAACGGCGTCCCGCCGCCAGGACCGGCAACGCCGGTTACCGCCACGGCGAGATGCGCATTTGAGTTTTCGACCGCGCCCTCCGCCATCGCACGCGCGACAGGTTCCGAGACCGCACCCATGTCGGCGATCAGATCGCCCGGCACATTGAGAAGATCCTGCTTGGCGCGGTTCGAGTAGACGATGAAGCCGCGATCGAGCACGTCTGACGAGCCCGGAATTTCCGTAAGGCAGGCGGCCACGAGCCCGCCGGTGCAACTTTCCGCCGTCGCGATCCGGAGCTTCGCCGCGCGAGCATCCGCGAGCACCACTCGAGCAAGCGAAAGAAGCGCATTGGAGAACATGTTTCAGAGTATGCCAGCGGCGGAGCAGACCGCAACGAGGAGGCCCGCCATCACGGCCGCCACGACGTCATCCGCTACGATTCCGAGACCACCTTCGAGGCGCTCGGCAATTGGGATGGGCCACGGCTTGAGCACGTCGAAGAGACGGAACAGCAAGAACGCGACAAGGAGGCCCGTCAGCGTTATGGGTGCGAAGGCAAAGGTGAGCCATTGTCCCACAAGCTCGTCGGCCACGCACTCGGAAGGATCGACCTCGTTCTTGCTGCGCGCGTAAGCGCCGCAGGCCCAAGTTCCGATCACTGCCGCGGCGAGTGTTGCGCCAAGCAGCAAAGCGCTTCCACCGTAATATGCGAGTAGCCATGCAAGAGGGAGTGCAGCAAAGCTCGCTGCCGTTCCCGGCGCAACGGGCACGCGGCCTAATCCGCCCAACGTCGCGATCAGAGCGGATATTGGATTCATGCGCGCTTAGTGCGGACGACGTAAATGTTGGCCGGCGACCCCTCGGGAATCGCGCCACAGGAACGATAGAGCGCATTTCCCGCCTGGTTGTCACACTCCGTCGGAACGAACCACTCGCCGTAGCCGCGTGACCTGCAGAGCATCGAGACGAAATCGAGCATCGCGAGGCCGGCTCCTTTGCGGCGATGTTTTTCCGCGGTGTCAACCTCGTATAGGAAGAGATCGGTTTGGTCGAGGCGCCTCAGTTCGTGACCGTAGACGCGTGCCATCAGCTCGCCCTTGTCGGTCTCTGCTATAACCATGACAAAAGTCGGATCGCTCAGGATTTCCGCTGCGCGCTCCCGTGACAACTTGAGGTCGTTGAACTCGCGCGCGGCCGCGATGAGATCGCCCTCGTTGCCCTTCCTGAGAAGCCTTACGCGCATCAGAGTCGGATCGTGGCGACGGCCTGGGCGGCGAGGCCTTCCTTACGCCCCGTGAAGCCCATGCCTTCCGTCGTTGTCGCCTTCACGCTGACGCGCGAGATGTCCAGACCAAGGATGTCCGCGATCCGGGCGCGCATAGCTTCGCGGTGCGGACCGATTTTTGGGCTCTCGCATATGACTGTTACATCGCCGTGAAGGATCTCGCCACCGGCCTCGCGTACTAGTGCCGCCGCGTGAGCCAGGAATTTCGACGATGGCGCTCCACGCCAGCGTTCATCGCTCGGAGGGAAGTGTTGGCCGATGTCGCCGGCGCCGAGGGCACCGAGGATTGCATCGGTCAGAGCGTGGAGTGCCGCGTCCGCGTCGGAATGGCCCTCGAGCGCGTGATTGTGCGCAATCCGGATACCGCCGAGCCAGACGTGGTCGCCCACGGTGAAGCGATGTGCGTCGTAGCCCATGCCCGTGCGGACGTCGCGCGCGGACTGAAGAAGTTTCTCCGCCATCGCGAAGTCCTCCCGCATCGTTACCTTCAGATTCAATTCCTCACCCGCCACCGCCTCGATGCGCAAGCCCGCGAGCTCGGCGAGCGCCATGTCGTCCGTGACCTGCCGGTCGCGATAGGCAAGGTGCACATCGAGGATCGCAGCGAAGCGGAATCCTTGCGGCGTTTGTGCGCGTTGCAGATGCTCGCGCGGGACCAGAGCCCAGTGACCGTCGCTCTCTTGTCGTCGCAACGTGTCGGTGACAGGTAAGAGCGGTACGGCCGCGTCAGCGCCGACGCACAACGCGCCGACGACTCGATCAATCAGGGCGCGCGACACGAGCGGTCGGGCGGCGTCGTGGATCAAAACAAAATCCGGTCCTACATCGTGCAGCGATTCAAGCCCGTTGCGAACTGAATCCTGTCGCGTCGCGCCGCCAATGGCAGGCCTACGTTTGTGAGGCTCCCCCGTCATCACCCGATGGAAGATGGACACCTGATCGGCGGAGATCACGAACTGAATGGTCGAGATATCCGGATGGGCGGCGAAGGCTCGCGCCGACCACGAAAGGCGTGGGTGCCCCGCGACGGTCTGAAACTGCTTCACCGTCCGTCCGCCGGCTCGCTCTCCACGTCCGGCGGCAACGATCAGGGCGGCGATGGAGGGCATAGGCCAGAGAATCGGATGAGGTTGCGAGGGCAGGGCTTCTATCACAGCCCCGTTCGCCGGCGTAATTTGCCTATTTAATCGCCATCAGTTTAGTATGCCCAAGTTCTAGGCAAGCAACCGTCTTGGCACCCCTCTCACCGCGTACCCAATTCGAAAATGCGCGCACCGCGCAGATCGCAGGGGCACTGCCAATGCCTCTGCTTGTCGTTGGGCCCCGGCAGGAGCTGATTTTCGTCAATCCGGCAGCCGAGCAATTCTTCGACACAGGTGCTGGTCTCCTCCTGAAGCACACGATCCCCGACATCATTCCATTCGGAAGCCCCCTGATACAGCTCATAACGCAAGTCCGCGAACGGGGCGCGTCGGTCAGCGAGCGCGACGTTGATCTGTCGACGCCGAGGCACGGCGAGCGCATTGCCGACGTGGTGGTCAGCCCGCTGCCCGAGCCCGATGGTGCGGTGGTGATCGCGCTCCAGGAACGCAGTCTCGCACAACGTATTGACCGCCAGCTTCTTCATCGTGGCGCGGTCCGATCCATGAACGGTATGGCCGCCGTGCTGGCCCACGAAATCAAGAATCCGCTGGCTGGCATCCGTGGCGCTGCCCAACTGCTTGAAGAGGCCGTGCCCGAGGGAGAACGTGGCCTTATTCAGCTCATCTGCTCTGAAGCGGACCGGATTCGCGCCCTGATCGATCGCATGGAATCGTTCAGCGACTCGCGCAGCTTCGCGCGCCATCCGGTGAACATCCACGAAGTGCTCGATCGGGTGCGCCGCGTGGCAGAAACCGGCTTTGCGCGGGGCGTGCATTTCATCGAGCAGTTCGATCCGTCGCTGCCATCGGTGCTCGGCGATCACGACCAGCTGATCCAAGTATTCATGAATCTCGTGCGCAATGCGGTCGACGCATTGCCGGAAGCCGGTGGCGAGATCACGTTGACGACCGGCTATCGCCCCGGCGTGCGTTTCGGCGCCGCCGTGTCAGGAGAGCGGATCAGCCTGCCTCTCGAAGTGACTGTGAAGGACAACGGCGCCGGCGTGCCCTCCGATCTTATGCCGCACATTTTCGATCCTTTTGTCACCACCAAGCGCGGCGGTTCCGGCCTTGGCCTGGCGCTCGTTGCAAAGATCATCGGCGACCATGGCGGCGTCATCGAATGCGAGTCCGCTCCGCGCCGGACCGTGTTCCGCATTCTGCTGCCAAAAGCTGCGAACGGTGAAGGAATCTGACATGCCCGCTGGCACCATTCTCATCGCCGACGACGACTCCGCAATCCGTACCGTGCTGAACCAGGCCCTTGGCCGCGCGGGCTACGAAGTGCGCACGACCGGAACGGCGTCGGGCCTGTGGCGCTGGGTGTCCGCGGGCGAGGGCAATCTTGTCATCACCGATGTCGTGCTTCCCGACGAGAGCGGATTCGATCTCATCCCACGTATCAAGCGCGCACGACCGGATTTGCCGATCGTCGTCATGAGCGCCCAGAACACAATCCTCACCGCAATCACGGCAGCGGAGCGCGGGGCCTTCGACTATCTGCCGAAGCCATTCGATTTGAAGGAACTCACTGCCGTCGTGCAGCGGGCGCTCGCGACGCCACAACTGGCACGGGAACGGCCGCAAGCGGCGGACGCGGGCGAAGACCGGCTACCGTTGATCGGGCGGTCGGCCGCCATGCAGGAGATCTACCGCGTCATCGCGCGGCTCACGCAGACCGATCTGACTGTCATGATCATGGGCGAGAGCGGTACCGGCAAGGAACTGGTCGCCCGCGCGCTCCACGATTACGGCAAGCGCAGGCATGGCACTTTCGTCGCCGTGAACATGGCGGCAATTCCGAAAGAACTCGTCGAGAGCGAACTCTTCGGCCACGAACGCGGCGCGTTCACCGGCGCCACCAATCGCGGCATCGGCCGATTCGAGCAGGCCGAGGGCGGCACGCTTTTTCTGGATGAGATTGGCGACATGCCGCTCGAAGCACAGACGCGATTGCTGCGCGTGCTGCAGCAGGGCGAATACACGACCGTCGGCGGGCGGGTACCGATCAAGACCGACGTGCGCATCATCGCGGCAACCAATCGCGATCTTCGTCAGCTGATACAACAGGGGCTGTTTCGCGAAGATCTCTACTATCGTCTCAACGTCGTCCCGCTGCGTCTGCCTCCCCTGCGCGAACGCGCGGAAGACATTCCCGATCTTGTCCGCCATTTCCTGCGCAAGGCTGAGGATGAGGGACTTCCCGTGAAGAATCTGGAGCAGGACGCGCTTGAATTGCTCAAGCGCTATCGCTGGCCGGGAAATGTGCGCGAACTCGAGAATCTCATTCGGCGACTGGCGGTGCTGCACTCCGGCGATTCTATTTCCGCGGCGACGATTTCATCCGAACTCAAGGAGCCACCTAAGCCCTCGGACGTCGACGGCGAGAGCGCCACGCTGAGCGGAATGGTCGAGCGGCATCTGACGCGCTATTTCCTCGCGCAGGGCGATCGCTTACCGCCGCCTGGTCTCTATGATCGCGTGCTCATCGAGATCGAACGGCCGCTGCTTTCGATCTGTCTAGCCGCTACGCGCGGAAATCAAATCCGGGCGGCCCACCTCCGGGGTCTCAACCGCAACACGCTTCGCAAGAAGATTCGCGACCTTGGACTGGAAGTGGTGAGGGGCCTGCGTGTGGAGTAGGCGCGGCTCGCGAATACGCACTG
>JACXTT010012552.1_pt1 | contig 11235 bp, 10 predicted proteins | sample 9270951 | NCBI WGS metagenome assembly JACXTT01 (sample SAMN15532306, study PRJNA645909) | rock metagenome | isolation source: weathered quartz diorite | place: Puerto Rico | collected 2017-06-21 | reverse complement strand
GTGGTGGCAGGCGCGGACTACGCAGTACAGCGCAAGTGCGACCTGTGGGACGGTATGGCCCGAGCACTTCTTGAGGCGTTAGGTCTGATAGCGGTCAGGACGCTTGGTGTCGCTTGGTCCCAACGTGCCGAGCGCCGCATCGGCGTCGTCGAGGACGCGGCTGAGCACTTGTTGACAGGTAACACCGCCGCTGGTCGTCGTTTCCGAGGGTGAGTAATAGGAGAAGTCGATTCGCGCGGGAAACGCGAGCCTGTGGTCCCTCATGAAGCGAAGCGTTCGGTAGAGCCAGAATGCGGAGCGATGGCCAGCCAGCGCCGGGTACACCGCATCGACGTATCCGGGCGTCATGATGTCGGCCTGCGTGTCCGCGACAATGAAGTAGACGGAAGGCGTAAAACCAGCAGCGTGCACCACGCTCATGAAACGCGGATAGTGCGTCGTCATGAACCAGTCTTCATTCGCTTTAGGTGGAGTCTCTCCCGGGGCGGCGATCATTACCTCGCCGTTGAGATAGATGGTACGGACCACGGGTGTACCATCGGGACGATTCACCCCGGTCACGGCGCTCAGCACCTTGTCGGTCGTGGTCTCAACACGACTCGTGTATACGGCTGCACTGACCGGAGTGAAGCCGAGCCCGGTGGCGGGCGTGCCCATGGTGAAATCCGCGGCGCCAAGCCACAGCAGACACAGGTCCAGGCGCAGCCGGTTGCCTCCGGATCCCACGATGGCGGCAACGTCCTGCGCATAGGAGTGCAGGTTGGCCTCCTCCGAGTCGCTCAGCGGAAAGGTCGCTCGCCAGGTCTCGCCGAAGTTGGTGGTCCCCGGCTCCGTCACCAGCCAGACGCGGGTGGAGATGAACGTGGCGCCCCGATCGGCCATGCTCTGCAGCTGCGTCTGAACCGCCTGGCGGACCGATGCTTGATCGTACGTGGTAATGAAAGTTGTATGCAGGAAGTCACTGCCGGTAGCGTGATAGTCCACGCCGACTTCGTAACCCGAGATGTGGCCCTCGGGTATCACGACTGGCACCGGCATCGTTGCGGACGCCGTCGCGTCCGCCTGGGAAGTCGCGCGGACCGTAAACGTACCTGGCAGGGCGGGCGCCGTGTAGACACCAGCTGCCGTGATCGTGCCGCCGCTGGCCTCGACGACAGACCAGGTGACCGCCGTATTCGAAGTGTGCGTCACGGTCGCGGAGAAGCCACGAGACGCACCGGTATCCAGTGGCGTGGAGGCGCCGCTTATGGTCACCTCCACCGGCATGGGGGCACCGCCTCCGGCTCCTCCCCCGCTGCAGGCGGCGACCACAACACCCGCGGCCGCCACCACGGCTTGCATGACCCAGCGCAAGGGCGTGGATCTCGAGTTAGCGCTGACAGGACTCCAGTCGGAGGTCATTTTCGTTTGCTCCGTGCTTTTGGCGATCGTTGCCCGCGGCACTCACGGGCCGGTACGCGCGACGGCCGGCCAGTGCCGCGCATCGCCCGCGTAGGCGGCGCTCGCGGTCAACGTCGTCCCGCTCAGCGTCGCAATGCTCAGTCGGAAGTTGCCGCTGGCGTCGGTTGTCGCCGACCCGAGGGGCAGGATTGCCGGCGTGAACGGGGTGGACTCGGCGAACAGCGAAGCCGCGCTGGGCCCGGGGATTTTCAGGAAGCTGCCGCTCGCATCCTGAAAGGCAACAATGAAGTTACCGCTGTCGAGCGCCCCCGTCGCGATGCGTGCTGTGATGGAAAGATTAAACGGTCCGCCGGCAACAACGGGAAAGAGCGCGCTATCAAGAGTTGCGAATTGGCTTGGCGAAGCGATGACTTGGGTCCTCTGTCCGGCGCCGCGGTCGCTCGACACGATCTGCGTCTGGCCCTCGAGCGTCCACGCTTGCGTGCCTGCGGAAAAATCCCCATTAACGACCCGCTCCACGCCGTCGGCCTGCTTGAAGCTGACCTGGTAAACTGAGAGGTCGCTCGTCCCCGGACCGGCGTAGAAGAAGCCAGGCCAGAGCGTCAGGCGGTCGGGCACGTTGACCCGCAGGGCGACCGTCCCAGACACTGCACCGGCAGGAAGCTGGCCGCTGAGTTGGTAGGTGGTCGCGGCGCCTTTCACGGGCGTCTCGGTAAGCGTAATGGTCGCTCCGGCGACGGGAGCTCCACTGGCGTCGATGAGCTTGCCGCTGAGGCTGCGGTTGGGGTCGGCGGGACCACTGTCGGTGAGTGTGAGCACGGACCGCACCTGGACTGACGTTGTTGTGAGCGCAGCGCTCATGGAGTCCCCGTAGCTTGTGCCATCGTCAACTGTCGGCACGAGATATGAGCCCTCGCCGAGTTCGTTCCAGGCCTCGAGGAGTACCACGGGCGGGGCCGGTGAGGGCTCAACACGGACCTGGGGGTTCGCTTCCGCCCAGGTAATCCCGTCGTTGAGAAACGACGCGAACTCCGCTGGGCTCCGGTTGAACCAATAGAGGGGACGGCCCGACTCGAAATTGGCCGACCACGGGCGCTTGTCGTCACCATCCACGACGACGGGAATGACCGGCAGCGGGCTCTTGCGCGCGGACTCGGCCCAGGTCCAGCGGCCGGTATCCGCGAGTACGGAAAACGGCTGTGCCCCCGCGACAGTGAGCGGCACCGAGTATGCGTACGAGTACACGGTAACCGCGTCATAGGAATCCGCGACCGCCATCGACAGGTCCGGAAACAATCCGTCCTCCGCGGGCGCCCCGTCCGGGATGAACATGCCGCCGACGATGGTCACGCCCGGCAGCCCCTGGGCCTGCGCTGCAGCCCGGAGCTCACTCAATTTGGCCTGTACCGCGGCCGAGGAACTAAAGGTCTCGCGCATCGCGTACAGGTCGATGACCATGAAAAGCGGCTTGCCGTTGATGCGCACATAGTCGGCGTCCTTCATGTACCCCGCCCACTCCGTGACGCTCGCCGTCCAGTCCGCCGCGTTGCTGATCTTGAACGGCCCCTGGTTCACGTACAGGATCGCGTATTGCATGCCGTGGCGGTCGGGCAGTGAGCGCGTGATCTTGAAGGCCGAGTTGAGGTCATCCGTCGGTTCGATCACGCTCGCGTTAAAGAACCAATCGAAGACAAAGAAGCTGAGTCCAAACGCGTGCGCCCACGCGAGCTGCTGCTCGATGGCGCAGGCGTTGTCGTCCCGCCACCCGGACAGCGGTTCGCGCCCCTGGTATGGACTATTGAGCAGGCCATTGAAGTGAAACTCGGTCGGCGGACCGGCCCAGCCGTCGAAGTAGTAGGCCCCGAGCCGGGCGTGTGTCTGGGTCGAGGCAGCTGTTGGGGCCGCGATCACGCACGGGATGTTGAATTGCGCAGCTGCCGACGAACCGCCCCCGGGGGCTGGGTTCACGACCACGACATGGTCGATCCCCGCGACCAGGATGTCCGCGGTGGACACTTGTGCCGTCAGCTGCGTGCTGCTCACGAACGTGGTGGCCAAGGCCGTGCCGTTCCACTGCACAGCCGAGCCAGGCACGAAACCCGACCCCGTCACAGTGAGCGTGAACGCCGGCCCTTCCCGCGAGGCACTGTTCGGAGAGAGCGCAGCAATCGCGGGCACCGGGTTGGACGAGGGGCCCGACGATCCCCCGCCGCAGGCAGTGAGTGCCCCGATCGCAACGACTACGGCGTTGACTATCGCCCCGCGTGCTCGACGGTTCATACGACCTTCCTTACGATCTTGTATTGCAGCTATGTGAGTCACTGCGAGACTCGAAACGACCATGCCCGTCGCCCATTGCACGCAGGATACAAATCTGCGTGCCTTGTCTACAGATCGCTTACAGATCATATGCGGAGCGCCGTCCGTCACTTTGCGCTGCCCCTCTGGGGCTTCTCGCCAGATTCCAGGCGCTTGATCACAGCGTCAATTCCCTGTCCTTCGATCTGCGATTCGAAGTCCTTTTGAAGGCTGTAGACGTAGCTGACGCCCTCGATGACCACGTTCCACGCCTTCCAGCCCTGAGGCGTCTTGTGAAGTTCGTAATAAACGTCGATCTTTGCGCCGTCGCTGCGCCGGATCTTGGTTCGCACCGTCGTCGCCGTCGCATTGTGGTCAACCTTGTTGGGAATGATCTCTAGCCGGTCGCAAGTGAAATCCGCCAAGGCGGTGCCGTAGTTGGTGACCAGTGAGTGATAGAACGCATCGATGAAGTGCTGACGCTGTTCTGGCGTCGCGGTGCTCCAGTGCCGGCCGAGCACCATGCGTGCGGCGAACGTGGTGTCGAAGTGTGGCAACAGGTACTTGTCAGCCAGACCGGAGACAGCTGCCGGATCGCGTCGATAAGCATCGCGGTTCTTGTCGAGATCACCCAGCATGCCCAGCGCTGCAGCCCGCACGATTTCGGTCGGGCTGGCCCCCGGCAGAGCGATTGCAACGGGCGCGCACGACCCCTGCGTGGCCGCCGTAGCGGGTATCTGCGTACACGACAGGATGCAGGCCCCCAACAAGCCGGCCGATCGAGCTCTTGCCTGTGTCATCTTCACGGCTCCTATTTGCCGGGTCGATCGCACACACAGTGCGCCACCCATCGAGTGCGGAGCAAACCCTACTGGCTCAGCACAAGCGAATCTGGTCCAGTCCCGGCAGAAAAAGGCGAGCCGGCGATCGCCTTCAATGCTCCATCCCCGCCTACTGTATAGACGGAAATGTCATTCGAGCCGGCGTTGACCACGTACACAAAGCTGCCCGTAGGATCGGCAGCGCCGGCCCGCGGGCTGTTTCCTGCGGCAAAGGGTGAGCCGCTGACCGCTGCCAGCGCGCCGCTGAGCGCGTCCAATCGAAACACAGAAACGCTGTTCGAAGCTTCGTTGGTCACGTACACAAAGCGACCGAGCGGATCGACCGCTACGGAGCTCGGGCGGTTTCCGGCCTTGAAAGGTGACCCCACGACCCCTGTCAACGTACCGGCGGCGTTGTCGATCTGAAAGGCAGCGATGCTGTTGGAACCAGCATCCGCCACGAAGGCGAACTTGCCGGAAGGATCAACAGCCACCGACCCTGGGCCGGCCCCGGCGGCGACAGGCGAGCCCTTGACGGCCACGAGAGCGCCGCTGACGGCATCGATGGAGAGGATGGACAAGCTCCCGTCTCCCTGGTTCGCCACATAGGCAAACCGGTCTGACGGCTCGACGCTGACCGCGTCGGGCGCTGCACCGACGGTGAACGGCGACCCGCTGACCTGCGCCAGCGCGCCACTCCCGCGAGTGATTGTATAGCCCGAGACGCTGCCCGCGGTGCCGTTCGCCACATAAACAAAAGTACCAGAAGGATCGATGGTGACGGCGAGCGGGGTGGGCCCGGTCGCGAACGGTGAGCCACTGACCGCGGTCAACCCTCCCTTGCCAGCGTCGATGGCAAACGCCGAGAGCGTCGCATCACCCTGATTGGTGACGTAGACGAACTTCCCAGACGGATCGACGCTCAGTGCGGAAGGGCCGCTGCCGGCGGGAAAGGGGGAACCGCTGACTTCCGTCAGGCCACCGCTGCCGGCATTGATCATGTATGCCGAAACGTCGTCCGAACCGCTATTCGCCACGTAGACAATCCGGGCAGGCTTCGTCGTGCAAGTCACCTTGAGATTGGTGACATCAGTCGAACCGATCGTTCCCGTTCCATTCGTCACGATGCAGACCTCGGACGGGTAAACCGGCTGGGTTGCGACCGCGACATCGTAGGACGACCCGATCGAGACGAGGAACATTTGCGGATACGATCCGTTGGCGGCGGGAGCAATGGTGACAGTCTGCCCGTGCTCGCTTAGGGTGAGTCCCGATCCAACCAAGCCGCTCACCGTCCCACCGACGTAGTGGGCAAAGGGCCCACACAGAAAGCAGCCCCACTTTCTGCTGCAGCCGCTGAGTACCAGCACCATCGAAGCGAGGAGGATTGCCGCCGCGCGGAGATTCAAGTGTTGCATGGTGCTCTCCTCTCAGGTTGTCGATGGACTCGCGACGACAGAGTGGGCGCGCCGAGTCCCGCGCCCTCACACGAGCGCTCGCGGCTATGTGCAGACCCCATTCCGAAACGTTCAATTTGTGCACTGCGGCTGACACCGCTGATGCACCAATTGCACAAGTGCTCGCAGTTATTGCTCAGCAGGCGGAAATCGCGCTCGCCGAGCCGCGCGCGGGCGCGCTGCACAATCTGCTGCGCCGAGTAGCGCGGTTCCGGGTGCGCGACGATGCCCACCGGCTCACCGAGAGCAAACTCGATGACATTCACTTCCTCGACGGGTCCGGCACGCCAGGAGCGGCAGAAACCGGCGTAGTGCACGACCCTGCCGTGGCCCACGTAGATGCCGTGATGCGTATATCCGCTGCGTGGAGTGCTGAGGTGCGCGCCAACCGCAGGCTCTTCTCCGAGTCCCGACGGCCAGCCAGCGGTACGCACTGCTTGTGCTTCCCGAGCGGGAAACACTGCGCTGCATGACGTGTCATCTCTCATGGGACAGGATGATTCACGCTGCGGCTGGCCGTCGCTACCAGGCCGGGCTTACACTTCCCTAAGCGAAGGTTAGGGGGAAACGACCATGCCGCGGGGTGCCTATGACGTCATGGACCTCAAGGCCCTGAAGTGCTTCTTCGCCGTCGCCAGGCGCGGCAGCCTCACCAGGGCGGGAATCGATCTCAATATCTCCGAGGCGGCGGTGTCACAACGCGTCAGGTCGTTGGAGACTTGGCTAGGCACCAAGCTCTACGAAGCCCGCGGCGGGCGCGTGCAACTCACGGCCGCCGGCGAGCGGACGGCGCAACTTGCGGTCTCCCTGTTCAGCGAAATCGACGCGCTCGAGCAGGCAGTGGACGGTGCGCAGGAGACCGCCGAGATCGTGCTCGCTTCACACGACTCGGTATTGCGCCACCTGTTGCCGGAAAGAGTCGAGGCCTTTCATCGTGCGCATCCACTGGCGCGCCTGAGGTTGATTGCCAGACCCATCACCGAGACGCTCCGCTTGGTTCGTTCAAATGAGTGTGATCTGGGCGTAGTTACGCAGGCACAAATCCCTGCGGAGCTAGCCTTTCAGCCGATCGCCACCTACCCAGCCTTTCTGGTGTTGCCCAAGGGTCATGCGCTGGCGCGACGCGCCCGGGACGGTTTCCAGGCGCTGTTGAGCGATGCCATGACCGGACGTTACCCATTGATCATTCTGGAGGTCCAGCGCGAGGATCAGCGATTGCGGCAAGCCTTCGAGAGTCACAACGTTCCGTTCACCGTCGCTCTCGAAGTCACCACGATCGACACGCTCAAGCATTACGTCGCGCGCGGTTTGGGGGTCGCTGTAATCAGCGGTTTCTCGGTGTCATCGGAGGACCGCGCCCGCCTCGAAGTCGTTGCCATCCCCGACGAATTTGGGGGCAGCACTACTTATGGCGTCGTGCTTCGGCGCGACAAGCATCGCACGACCTTGCTCGAGGACCTGATTGCAATTCTCGGCGCTTCAGGCAAGGCGTGACGTCCGCGCCTCACGACTCACCGGAGCGCGGCTCCTGCAGTCGCCGGGAAAGCCCGCCGACCAGCACGCCAGCCGCCACCGCAGCGAGGAGGTGCTTCAGGGTGTGCCCGCTCATCCAGCCCAGGGTCTCAAGGACCTCGTGATCCCAGGTCTCCGCCAACTTCGCCGCCACGTAAAGGAGCAGGGCAGCGCCGAACCAGACGCGGTCACGAAACGGCGCCCGGTAAATCGCCTGCCACAGCGGAACCAGCACCAAGGTCAACACTTGCAGAAACACATAGGGGCGCAGGTCGCCCGGGGGATGCGCGATATCGGTGTATCGCCACCAAATCCCGCTCAGGATCGCCAACACGCTAAGATTGGCGGCATAGCGCGATGGATTAGTGTCGGTCCGCGTTTCCGCTCTGACCGCGGCAAGTAAGCCGGCACACGCTAATGCAATTGGGACTCGGTCCCACACGAGACGCGCGTTGTCCGGCGCGAGATGGTAATAGCCAGATCCGACTGCCGTCAGCAAGAGTCCGATCAGGAATAGCTCATAGCCGCGCCAGCCGCGGCGGAGCGCCGCGTGATCGCGCTTCGGACGAAGGCGGATCCAGCCCCACATCGCGACCATCGCAAAGCCAATATTGGACAAGACGTCGCCGGCGTGGGGGATGCCGAATAGTACGGACTGGTCGGCGAACTCGTTGTAATGCGCCGGCTGGGAGATGGGTCCATGCAGGAGCAGCAGTATGCCCCCCGCGACGGTCAAGATCGTCGGCAGGTGCTGCCACCCGAAGTGGCTCGAATGCGCGATTGTTCGCAATCAAAATGTCCGCGAGCAGCGGTTTGTCAGAACTAGGCAGTTGATAACAGTACTAGCCGCTTCCCCGACTCGCCATATGAATTCCTTGGGGAGGATCGCCGCCACCTCCCGTCGCAGCCCGCCACGTGGTGACAGGCGCGGACCCGTGTGGATGCCTGTGAATGCCTTACTGATCCGCGCACTGCTGAATCTCTACCAGTTCTACGGGGACGAGTTCGAAGTCGAGTGCCCGACCGGTTCGGGGAAGTACCTGACGTTGTACCAGGTCGCACAAGAGCTCACCCGCAGACTGACCAGCATCTTTTTGCGCAACGAAGGCGGTGTGCGTCCCGTGTATGGCGGGAGCCGGAAGTTCCAGCAAGATCTCCACTGGAGAGACTACATCTTGTTCTACGAGTACTTCCACGGGGACAACGGCGCGGGACTCGGAGCCAGCCACCAGACCGGATGGACGGGATTGATCGCCCGTCTGATTGATCTGTTTGCCCGGGGAAGCGCAGCCGACTGGCTCGAGCAATCGCGTGCGGACATGGTGGCCGGAATGACGCGGGCGCAAGTTGCCGGGTGATGGTCGAGCAGGTCGAGGAGGGGAAATCGCCGAGTTACAGTTCTCCTAGCCCTGCTGGCACCGCGTCAGGGACCAGCGTCAACTGCATGCAGCGAAGTCATCGCGATCGGGGATGCCAGACCTTGAGGGGCGTGTGGCGCGCGATGTTTTCGAAGTCTTGATCGGTGCTGAGGAGCGTCAGGTCGTGCCGGACACAAAGTTGAGCAATCAACACATCGATTGTTCCAACCTGGACTCCCACGCGACGGCACGCGTTGCGCAGCGCCGCAGCCTGGATGTGATCATCTCGGTCAGGAACCAGGAGCGGCACAGCGGAAAACCGCTCGAGAATCTGGGCACGTGCCTTGGGCCCAGCGAAACCCTGCAGCAACTCCTGAAGAACGAGTCCGGTCGTGAGGATGGTCTCGCCGGCGCCAAGGGCGTCGGTAAGCGCGGTAACCTGGAGGACCGCCTCTGGCGCATCCCGCCGCAATGCCAATGACCAGACACTCGTATCGACGAACAGACTCACCGGCGCGAGCGCTCGGCCTTGTAGTCGAATGAGTGATCCCAGTTAAGTTTGCCGAACAATTTGACCAGATCCTTCTGACGTCGGCGTGCGACAAACTCTTCAAGCGCCTTGGTGACGGCAGCTCGCTTGGTGCGCTCCCCACTCAACTTGCGCGCCATTTCGATCAGGTCAGGATCGAGAGAAAGATTGGTCGCCATGATGTGTGAACCTCCACACATTATTCTACACATCGGGGAGTGCGGTGCAAAGCGAAGGCCGTCAGCCAGCTTGGACGATAGTGGCTCGCCTCAATACGGAATTGCCTTTGGCCCCGCGGAAGACCTGTGTGTGTGACTTGAGCCTCGATGTCGAACGTCAACGAACGCGCGCGAACTCGAGCGGAGGATCTGCGCTGCGTTACCCGCTACGCGCACAAGAAACAGCCGCATTTGAGCACGCACCCGGCAGGGGACAATTTGGTGGGCAACTCTGACTGCCATTCTTGCAAGCTATTGAATCGGCAGTGGAAATCACCCGGATTCGAGTCCTCTCCCGGGCACCAGATTTTCCTCATTTTTCAATATCCTATTACTCTTTATTTGGGTAATTTCGGGTTTCGTTTCGACTCGAATTTGCGCAGGAACTATAGATGATTCCTGCGTCGCTGACTCTAATTGATTAAACGTGACAGTGGCGTTCGTGCGTTCGCCTGCATCTATGGCGTCGCCACCGCGCTGTTGCGCACTCCTGCAGCTGGGCACCCGAATTAGCAGCACAGCATTCGGCGAAGATTCAAGTGGTGGACCGCTGCGAGACGTTAGGCGGCGGCTCACGGTCCAGTTTGAGACACTCGGCCCTTCCATGTAGCTTCCTCCAAAGCGGCCATTGCCGTGCCATGGTTAGAGCCATGGTTGCCATCCACCGTTGGAGTGTGGGTCCGCAAGTAGGCGTGACGGCTTGACGTTTGGCAGCGCAGGCGCTCAGTCTCCTCGTCCATGGACGTCACGTGTCCTAGGGCGGATGCGCAAGGTGTTAGCGCGCGCGTCGTCGGCTTACTAACTGCCGCGGCGTTCATCAATTATGTGGATCGTGGCAATCTCGCGACCGCGGGACCTCCGATCCGCGACCAATTTGCGCTGTCGAATGCACAGCTAGGCCTGCTGCTGTCGGCGTTCTTCTGGAGCTATTCGCCCGGACAGTTGCCGGCGGGGTGGCTTGCAGAGCGGCTGGATGCACGCCGCGTACTCGCCACCGGTCTTGCGATCTGGGGCGTGGCCACCGCGCTCACTGGCCTGGCGAGCGGGTTCCTGATGCTGTTGGTTCTTCGCGTGATGCTCGGCATCGGCGAGAGTGTCATGTACCCCGCGAGTTTCAAGATCCTGGCGCGGGAAGCTTTCGAGGAAGAGCGGGGGCGTGCCAATGGCTTTCTGGCTGCAAGTCTGTTCGCCGGACCGGCGTTTGGAACGCTCGCAGGTGGCCTGCTCATGGCGGCGTTTGGCTGGCGGCTTACGTTCATCGTGTTCGGTTGCGCATCGCTCTTGTGGCTTTGGCCATGGCTGCGAACGCCCGGCGCAGGGCCCTCCCACGGGCCGCGCGGAACGCGGGAAGGTCCGTCGACACGGATGATTCTCCGCCGCCGCGAGCTTTGGGGTATGTGCTTAGGGCATTTTTGTCAGGCGTACTCGTTCTATCTGGTGCTGAGCTGGCTGTCTGTGTACCTCGTCAAGGCACGCGGGCTTTCGATGACGGCGATGGCGCAGGTCGGAGCGGTCGTCTACCTGATATCTGCATTCGCATCCGTCCTGAGCGGTTGGGGTTCAGACCGATGGCTTGCGGCCGGCGCGAGCATTAACCGGGTGCGCATGACCGGCTTGCTGGCCGGACTAGCAGGTATCGTC
>JACXTT010012551.1_pt1 | contig 11238 bp, 8 predicted proteins | sample 9270951 | NCBI WGS metagenome assembly JACXTT01 (sample SAMN15532306, study PRJNA645909) | rock metagenome | isolation source: weathered quartz diorite | place: Puerto Rico | collected 2017-06-21 | reverse complement strand
CGCTTCAGTACCATCACCTCACTCTCCCTGGCCGCCATGGATGCCCCACACTGTTCCCCAGCAGGAGCGGGCGCGCGAGCCAGGTTCGTTGGCCCTCACGCCTCCCTGCCGGCCATCGTTGCCGCCTCGGCATCGAACTGGCCCGAAAAAGGCAAACTCGGCGTGAGCCGGGGACGCAAAGCCACGGGACTGGTCGGAAATCCCAGCCAGTTAGCCGGGTTGCCGGAGGTCTGGTCCGATGTCGTTTTGGAATGGTCACCACTGGGGGGCGGATACGCCGCCCACCGCGGACGTCAAGCTCGAGGGTCGCGCCAAGCACGTCGCCAAGGCCCTGCTCGAGGCAGGCCTCGTCACCGCTCTCGCCTTTGGCTTGATCGCGGGCTCCACCTTTGCTGCGAAAGGCGGCGGCGCGAGCACCATAGGCGGGGGGCGCCACGGCGGCGGCTCCACGGGTGGGACTCTATCCGTGATCATGCTGTCGGATCGAGGCACCGCGGGATTGAGCTGGGGCGACTACGTCACCTATGACGTGTCCAAGGCCGGGGTAGCGAACCCATTCATCACGACCACATGCGTCCAAGGCGGCGCCACGGTGCTGACACAGTTCGCGGGGTATTACGACACATACATGTGGCCGGCGGCCAAGAACATCACTTTGTCGTCTGAAGCCTGGACCGGCGGAGCGGCGACGTGCACTGCCGTCGTGTCGAACTCAACGGTAAAGCTCGTGTACGGCGTGGCCGGCTAGGCAGCTCAGCAGCAAGTACCGCTCGTAGAGCCCATCTGCCCCCGGGATCGCCTCCGGGGGCTTCTCTTTTCGGAGGGATCCCGTCCAGGGCAAGACCGCCTACGTTCGGAATCAAGCGGCCCAGTTCGGGTCCGCGTGTTGGTTCAGTTGTTGATAGTCACGACCGAGTTCTCGCAGGTGGACGCACCGGTAGCGGACGGGCTATCGGGCGTGAAGACCGCGCTCCAGTAATAGGTCCCCGCCGCGGCACCGGCGGTGCCATCGGACAGGGTCCCGAGGAAGTAAGTCGTGTTTTGGGTGTTGTAGACCGCGCCCGAGGTGGTCGCGGTAAACGCCACGTTGCTCGCATCCGTGTAGACGATCGAGCCGGCGCACGAGCCCGAACGGAGCGTGACGGTGATGTGGCCTGCGAGGCTCGTGCCGACGGAGGTCACCACAATGCGGTCGTTCGGCAGCCAGCGCTGCGCTGAGGTGCCGGAGGACGTCGTCGTAACCGAGAAGCACTCGGTATGCGCTGAGTCGCTGGAGTTCGTGTAGTGGTTGGTATTCGACACGTACTCGGCGCGGAAGCACCAGACGCCGAGCTGGTTCGCGACCACGCCATCGGAATCTGCGGTTGATTGCGGCGGATCCGACGCCGCAACTGGGGTTGCCGACTTGCTGCCCGCGGCCGTGCCGCCGGTCTGGCAGCGCTCGGAGCCGGACGCGCCCGTCGTCTGGGTCGGGTCGCACACGAAGAAGTTCACTGTGCCCGTGACATCGCCGAAGCCGGTGGCGCCGGTGACGAGCGCGTGGTCCGTGACCGTCGTGCCGAAGCTGACCGTTGTTACGTTCGCGCCGCTGACCTGCGGTGTTGTCGCCGTGGTCGTGGGCGAATTGATGACGTTGAAGCACTCCGTGTGCGCGGAGTCGCTGGAGCCGGTGTAGTTGGGTGTGTCCGACACGTATTCCGCGCGGAAGCACCACACGCCAGTGAGGTTCGCGGTGACAGGGTCAGAGTCCGCTGTCGACTTCGGCGGATTGGCCGCAGCCACCGGGGTTGCCGACTTGCTGCCCGCAGCCGTGCCGCCGGTCTGGCAGCGCTCGGAGCCGGACGCGCCCGTCGTCTGGGTCGGGTCGCACACGAAGAAGTTCACTGTGCCAGTGACGTTGCCGAAACCGGTGGCGCCGGTAATGACGGCGTGATCGGTCACATTCGTGCCGATAATCACGTCGCCCGCGACATCGCTTCCACCGACCTGCGGTTTGGTCACCGTGGTGGTCGAAGACTGCACGACCGTGAAACACTCCGTCGCGCCGTCGAATTCCTTCTTTGCTCCGACGTAGTTGCTGTCTCCCGGCCACTCGGCGCGGAAGCAATAGCGACCAGGGGCGAGCGGGTTGGCGGCTGTGTTGACGGCGGCTGACGTCGCGGTCGCGACGGCCCCGCTGCCGCTCAGGGCAACCGGGGATCCGACTGCCGTGCCGTGATGGCTGGAGTCGGTGTCGTCGCACACGTCGGTAGTACCGGAAGCGAAGCTACAAAGGAAGAAGGTGATGTTGCCCGACGGAGTGATATTCGGCCTGTTGCCGGTAACTGTTGCCGTATCCGTTACGGGCGTACTCGGGTTGACGCTTGACGAGCTGACCTGGGTCGTCAGGTGAGCTGTACAGTCGCCGAAGCTGCCGAGGACGAAGTCCTTCAGGGTTGCAGTCGTGGACTGCGAAGACCGCGTCTCCGATGCGACGGACGCAAAGCATTCGCTCTGGAGGTTGAAGTGGCTGAGGTTGACGCCACCCTCATAGAACTCGTTCGAGAGGTAGCTGTTGTTGCCGCTCTTATCCAGGAAAGTCCACGGAGCGACGGTGCCATCGGCGTTGTTGACGACGCCGCAGAAGCCAGAGATGGCGGGGTCTATGCCACCGCCGCCGTCACAATTGGCAAGGGTCGAAGTCCCCTGGAAGCGGAGGTTCGCGTCGCCGCAGCTCACTCCACCGACCGGCCCCGACTTCGGGATGTCGGTCTTGAGGCAGCCAGGGTCCCACGTGTAGACGGTGATTGTGGACGTGGCACCGCCATTGCTGAAGTCGCTGATCAGCAGCAGATCACCCAGCTTATGGAACTCGGGAGTGTTGGAACTTGAAAAGCCATTGCCACCGCCGACCGCGTTCGCGCCGAGGCCAATCTTGTTCTGGAAGAACCAGAACCCCTGCTGGGCGTCGCCGCTATTGTCGAATCGGTCGTTCCCGAAGAACAGCATGTCGCATGACGTCGTGCCGGACGTGTCCCCGTTCGGGCCCGGGCAAGCAGTGCTCGACGGAATCGAGTAGCGCGCGGCAAAGCCGTGCTGAAGGTTGTCCTTATCGGGCAACCCACCGACATTGTCCTTCCATGCCCACTGGTTGATATCGATGGGGTCCTTCGAGCCACCACCGGTGAAGATGGTGCAGTTATTGCCGGTGCACGCACTCAAGCCGCCGACCGCACCATGGGTGTCGGTCGTCCAGGCCACGGCCGTCGCCGTAGTGGTATTTGACGTGGTATTGCAGTCGGAACCCGTTACCTCATGACAGACGCGGTCCCAGTCGTCCGAACCAGGCACCGTGTTGTCAGTGACGGCGTTGCCCTCGAGCTCGAAGAGGCCGGCCGGCGTGGTCGCCAACGCGACAGCCCCTGCCAGAAGCGTTCCGCCCAGTAGGGCGAGGGCGGCGACAGCGGTGAGCCACTTGCGGCCCGGCTGCTTCTTGATGAGCTTTCGACTCAGCACGATACGGTCCTCCCAACAGAACAGGAGCACGTTGCCCCGGATTCTCGAACCATTTCCACTCCTTCTTGCTTCCCTTTGACCGGATCCCGCCTCGGCGACACCCTCACCGCGGATGCCAAAGCAGACCGCAGCGGATAGCGACAGCTGGATCCCACGATTGCCGTCGAGCTCGCCCGCGCTCACCGGGCGCCTCCAAGGCGAGACCCGACACTCCCTGGAACCGGGCGAACGCCGCCCGGCGTGCTAGCTCACCTGGTCCGGTAGACACCTCCCTCGGGATGCCAACACCCGCGGGCGGTGCGCGCGCAGTCGACCGTCAGGCGAATCCGGGCGCGTGGAGACGCAACCCGGCGCCATGACGGGGCGCCGCTGCCGTTCGGTGTCCGGACAGGCACCGCTGACTCCCTTTCCCCCCGGCTGACCCCTCGCGGAGGTGCGTTGAGGGAGTGCCCATCCCCGCTCGAGAACTGCCGCTCGAGCGACCTCCGGAGACGAGCTCTGCCCCTAACGCGATTTCGCGGAACGCGAGTCTGGCACCAGCGGTTATGTGCGGTCAAGAACAGATATGAGCGCTTCGCAAACTTCCCGAGAACGTTTCATTACGCCGATCGTGCGGAGTCGTTGCCGGCGCGCACCAGCCGACGCCCGAGGGCGCGCGCACTCGCGCGCGAGAGCCCCTACGTCGCCGTCTTCGGATAGGTCCCGAGGACACGCAGCATCGTCGCCACGGAGGCGAGACCCGCGAGGGCCGCGGCACACGCCGGGTCGTCGCAGTGGGCGTCGAGGTCGGCCCAGAAGACGTACTCCCAGGCCGCCGCGCGGCGTGGTCGCGACTCGAGCTTCGACAGGTTGATCGAGCGGGCGGCGAAGACCTGCAGCGCGGCAAGGAGCGTGCCTGGCTCGTTGCGGACGCCGAAGGCGATCGTGGTTCGGAAGGCCCTCGCGCCCTCAGGCGGCGGCACGGCACCCGGGCGCTCGATGACGATGAACCGGGTCCGATTGTCGGCCACGTCCTGGATCGAGGTGGCGAGGACATTCAGCCCGAACACCCGCGCCGCTCGCGGTGAAAGGACTGCCGCGGCCGCCGCGTCGCCCTGGTCGACGATGAACCTGCCCGCGCCGGCGGTGTTGTAGGTCGTCAGCAGCGCCCACGGCCGGGTTCGCAGGAACTGCTCGGCCTGGCCCAACGCCTGGATGTGCGAGTAGACCCGTTCGACGTCGTCGATCGCCCGACCGGGCAGCGCGGCCAGACAGAGCTCGACCGGAACCACGATCTCGCCCGAGATCTGGAGGTCGTGCTCGAGCAGGAGGTCGTACACCTCGCGGACCGACCCGTTGACCACGTTCTCGATCGGCACCACGCCGGCATCGGCCGACCCAGCCGTGACCGCCTCGAACACCTGCCGGAATCCGCCGACGGGCAGCCGCGACTCCCCCTCTCCGAAAGCGGCGACGACGGCATCCTCCGCGAATGCGCCCGGTTCACCCGCGAACGCCACGCCCTGCGCGAGGTGATGTCCTTCGGTCATCGATTGCCCAGGGCTGTCTTCGCGTCAAACGCAAGACTCCGCGGGAGCCGACGCGCTCGTGCGGCCGACAGGACTAGGGGGCCCGGCTCTCTGGCGGGCCGCCCGGCGGTTCGTCCTTGCCTTGAGCCGCGTCGCGGAACCCTCGAATGGCCTTGCCGAGTGCGGCGCCAGTCTCGGGCAGCTTTCCTGGTCCGAGAATGATCAAGGCGATCGCAAGGACGAGGATCAGGTGCGCAGGCGATAGCCCCTCAAACATTGGCCAAGCGTACATCCAGCGTCCCCCACCCGTCCGGCGCGCGCTCCGTGACGAACTCGAACCCGAATGTCGATCCGATAGCTGAATCCATCACGTGCCAGCTACCCGACCCAGGGGAGGGAGTCGTCGGCGTCCTTGTCGATCGATCCGCGGCGGCCGTGCGTCTCGGGCGCCGCCTTGCGGCCCTTGCCGGCGGAGGCCGGCGCGTCGGCCCAATGCGCCTCGGCAAGCATCTCGTTGAGGGCCTCGATGTACGCGTCGATGGACGCCGCGATGATGTTGGTGTCGCGCGACTTGCCGTTGTACAGGCCCAGCGATCGGGGACCCTCCCCTGGCGGCGGCTGCACGGCGATGATCACGAGGCCCTCTGCCTCCGGTCCCTCGGCGAGTGCGTGCACGTCGTAGCCGACCAGGCGCGGGTGGCCCTGGAGCACGTCGGCCAGCGCCGCGTCGACCGCCTTGAACAGCGCATCGACCGCACCGTTGCCCTCGGCAGAGGCGCGCCAGTGGTGGTCGCCCGCCTCGATGACCACGGCGCCACGGCTCTGGATGTTCGAGCCCGAGGTCACGGTCCAGCGGGTCAGGTGGAGCGCCGGGCTCGTCTCGGTCGCGTCGGTTCCTGCGCTCATCTCGCTCCCTCCCCGGAGATCACCGTCGTGAAGTGTCGCTCGTCGCGCCGCCGCAGCTCGGCGCCGCGCTTCCAGATCGCGTACTCGAGCGAGTCGCCGAGGGCCGTCGCCGAGGCGGCGATGATGTTCGTGTCGGAGCCCATGGTCGACCATTCGGCCGAGCCGTCGGTCGATTCGATCGTCACCCGGGTCTTCGCGCCGGTCGCGGCATCCGAGTCGAGGATGCGCACCTTGTAGTCGTACAAGTGGACCCCGTCGAGCACCGGGTAGAACGCCCGCAGCGCCTTTCGCAGCGCGGCATCGAGCGCATTCACCGGGCCGTTGCCATCCGCCGCGGTGTGGAGCAGCTCCCCGTCGACCTCGACCTTGACCGTCGCCTCGGCCCGCAGCTCCGCGCCCGAGCGCTGCTCGACGAGGCAGGTGTAGTCGACGATCCTGAACGGTGGCCGGTAGTCGGCCCGGTGGCGGCGGATGAGCAGCTCGAACGACGCCTCCGCGCCCTCGAACGAGAGGCCCTCGCTCTCGAGCCGCTTGATCAGCGCGGACAGCACGGCGGGGTCGACCACGCCGTCGAGCCGGTGCCCGAGCTGCTCGGCCCGGATCGCGGTGTTCGCCCGACCACCGAGCTCGGACACGACGAGCCGCCCCGCGTTGCCGACCGACGCCGGATCGATGTGCTGGTAGCTCCGCTCGACCTTGGCCACGGCCGCGCCGTGGACGCCGCCCTTGTGCGCGAACGCAGAGCGGCCGACGTAGGGCTGGTAGTCATTGGGTGCGACGTTGGCGATCTCGGCCACGGCACGCGAGAGCTCGGTCAGGGCGCGCAGGTCGCCGCCACCCGCGGGCTGGAGCTCGTGGTCGGTCTTGAGGGCGAGGCCCGGGAGGATGCTGACCATGTTCGCGTTGCCGCAGCGCTCGCCATAGCCGTTGATGGTCGCCTGGACGTGGCGGGCGCCGGCCTGCACCGCGGCCAGCGAGTTGGCGACGGCCAGCTCGGCGTCGTTGTGGGTGTGGATGCCCCACGTCAGGCCGCCGGTTTCGCCGGCCCCGGCGCCGTTGCCGGCATCGCCCTCGATCGCGGCTCGGACGTCGACGAGGGTCCGCACCAGGTCGGTCGTCAGCGTCCCGCCGTTGGTGTCGCAGAGGACGAGCGTCCGCGCGCCGGCTTGGCGCGCCGCGCGCAGCGTCGACAGCGCGTACGGGGGATCCGCCTGGTAGCCGTCGAAAAAGTGCTCGGCGTCGTAGACCAGCTCGCGCCCGCGCTCCACGATGAACCGGACGCTGTCGCCGATCATGTCGAGGTTCTCGGCGGGCGTGGCGCCCAGGACCTCGGTCACGTGGAGCAGCCAGCTCTTGCCGAAGATCGTGACGACCGGCGTCTCCGCGCGCGCGAGCTCCTGCAGGTTCGGGTCAGTGTCGGCGGTGTTCGAGCGATGGCGGGTCGAGCCGAAGGCCGCCAGCTTCGCGGTCGACCAGCGGATGTCCTTCGCAGCCTTGAAGAACTCGACATCCTTCGGGTTCGATCCCGGCCAGCCGCCCTCGACGTACGGCATGCCGTACTCGTCCAGCAGGCGGGCGACGCGCAGCTTGTCGGCGAGCGACAGAGTGATGTTTTCGCCCTGGGTGCCGTCGCGGAGGGTCGTGTCGTAGAGGACCACCGGCGCGCTCATGAGGCGACCCCCGCGGCGACGGCGTCGACCCCCGCGCCGAGGTGCTCGACGACGGCATCTGTCATCGCCCGGGTTCCGACGACGCGGAGGCCGCTGCGATCGCCATCGGGCGGCAGGAGGTCGGCTGTCCGGAAACCGTGATCGATCGCGCTGCGCACGGCCGCTTCGACGTCTTCAGCGGCGGGCAAGAGCCCGAGCGACCAGCGCAGGAGCATCGCCGCGGACAGGATCGTGCCCAGCGGGTTGGCCGCGTCGCGGCCGGCGATGTCCGGCGCCGAGCCGTGAATGGGCTCGTACAGGCCGAACCGACCGTGGGCTGTCCGCCGATCACCGAGCGAGGCGGAGGGCAGCATGCCAAGGCTCCCGGCCAGGACCGCCGCCTCGTCCGAGAGGATGTCGCCGAACAGGTTCTCGGTGACGAGGACGTCGAAGGTCGCCGGACGGTGGACGAGGAGCATGGCGCACGAGTCGACGAGCTGGTGGTTCACCTCGACGTCGGGGAACTCCGGGCGCGTCTCGTCGACGACCTTGCGCCACAGCCGGGACGTGGCCAGCACGTTCGCCTTGTCGACGCTGGTGAGGCGGCGCCGGCGGCCACGGGCGAGCTCGAACGCCAGTCGGACGACGCGCCGGATCTCGGCCTCCGTGTACCACAGCGTGTCGATACCGATCCGGCCCTCCGGCGTGTCGCGCTGCTCCGATGGGCGGCCGAAGTACAGCCCCGAGGTCAGCTCCCGCACGATCAGCAGGTCCGTGCCCTCGAGGACCTCCGGTCGCACCGGCGACGACGGGACGAGCGCGGGCAGCGGCGTCACCGGGCGCAGGTTGGCGAACAGCTCGAGGCCGCCACGAAGGGCGAACAGCGCCTGCTCGGGGCGGACCTTGGCGTCGGGGTCGTCCCAGCGCGGCCCGCCGACCGCGCCGAGCAGCACCGCGTCGCAGCCGGCGACGGCGTCGAGATCCTCCGCCCGCAGCGCGGTGCCGTAGCCGTCGATCGCCGCCCCGCCGGCGACAACGTCCAGCCAGTCGATCGACAGCCCGTCACGTGCCGCGACGGCATCGAGCACACGACGGCCGGCCGCCACCACCTCGGGGCCCACCCCGTCGCCCCCGATCGCCGCGATCCGGTAGCCGGCCATCGACGTTACGGCAGCTCCGTCGTCCGGGGTGCGAGATACCCCGGCGACGCCGAGCCGATGCCGGCGCCGTGGAGCTTGTTGACGGCCACCAGGTACGCCTCGATCGAGGCTTCGATGATGTTCGTGCTCAACCCGTGGCCGGAGACCACCAGCGCGCCCGGTCCCACGTCGCTCGAGCGCCGGCAGCGGACCAGCACGCGGCCCTGCGCATCCTCGCCGGCGGACACCGCCTTGATCTCGTAGGCCTCGAGCACGGGGTGCCAGCCGAAGACCGACTGGAGCGCGTCGTCGACGGCGGCGAACAGCGCGTCCACCGGGCCGTTGCCGATCGCCGCCTTTGCCTGATCGGCGTCACCGATCGTCAGCGCGACCATGCCCGTGGCCTTGCCGCCGTGCGACGAGGTCACGTTCCAGCCCTGGAGGCGGACCGCCTGGGGGACCTCGGCCATGCGCTGCTCGACGAGCGCCACGAGGTCGTCGTCGGTGACCTCCTTCTTCGCGTCGGCGAGGGCGATCGCCTGGCGGTAGATCGCGTCGAGGGCCTCGCTCTCGAGCTCGTAGCCCAGCTCGGCGAGCTTGCTCGACAGGCCGCGCCGGCCGGACAGCTTGCCGATCGTGATCGACGAGCCGGACAGCCCGACCGACTGGGGGGTCATGATCTCGTAGGTCAGCGGGTTCTTGATGACCCCATCCTGGTGGATGCCCGACTCATGGGCGAACGCGTTGCCACCAACGACGGCCTTGTTCGGCTGGACCGCGAAGCCGGTGAGGTAGCTGACCAGCCGCGACGCAGCGGTGATGTGCTCGGTCTGGACGCCACTCGTCAGCGCCGCGGCCGTGGCGCCGTCGTTGGCCCGGGTGAACTGTGTGGGCCGGGTGCGGAGGGCCATGACGACCTCCTCGAGGGAGGCGTTGCCGGCGCGCTCGCCGAGGCCGTTGATCGTCACCTCGACCTGCCGCGCGCCCGCCTGCACCGCGGCGAGGGTGTTGGCCGTGGCCAGCCCGAGGTCGTTATGGCAGTGCACCGAGATCGTCGCCTGGCTGCCCAGTCGCTCGACGACCTGGCCAACGAGCGCCCCGAACTCGGAGGGAATGGCGTAGCCGACCGTGTCCGGGATGTTCAGCGTGGAGGCACCGGCTTCGACGACCGCCTCGTACACCTTCAGGAGGTAGTCCGGATCCGTGCGCGAGGCGTCCTCGGCGCTGAACTCTATCTCGACGTCGCCCCCGAGCTCCTTGCGGCCGTAGGTGACCCAGCGCACCGCTTCGGCAAGGGCCTGGTCGCGATCCATGCGGAGCTTGTGCTTGAGGTGGATGTCGCTCGTCGCGATGAAGACGTGGAGGTGCGGCCGCTCGGCCTCGCGGATCGCTTCGATCGCCCGCTGCGGGTCGCCGTCGCGACAGCGCGCCAGCGCGGCGATCGCGATCCCGCCGCGAGTCTCCCGTGCGATTCGCTGGACCGCGGCGAAGTCGCCATTGGATGCGGCCGGGAAGCCGGCCTCGATGACATCCACCTTGAGCCGGGCGAGCTGTCGCGCGACCTCGAGCTTCTCGGCGGCGGTGAGTCCCGCGCCCGGGGCCTGCTCGCCATCCCGCAGCGTCGTGTCGAAGACACGCACACGGTCGGGCGGGGCGAGCGGGCCCGCAGGGCGCGGAACGGAGCGGACGGAGGGCGCCATCAACCCGCCGTCCTCGACGTGGACGGAGCCTGGGTCGCCGCTGCCTGGGCCTCGCCGGCCTGCACGACGACGGGATTGAGGAAGGGCATCTGGGCGCGCAGCTCGGCGCCGACCTTCTCGATCTGGTGGTTTCGGTCGCGGGCTCGCAGCTCCTGAAACTCGGCGCCGCCGGCCTCCTGGACCGCGATCCAGCGATTGGCGAAGACGCCGCTCTGGATGTCGGCGAGCACGTCCTTCATGGTCGCCTTGACGCCCTCGGCGACGCGCGGACCGGACACGTAGTCGCCGTACTCGGCTGTATCGCTGACGCTGAAGCGCATGAAGTTGAGGCCGCCGCGGTACATCAGGTCGACGATGAGCTTTAGCTCGTGCATCGTCTCGAAGTAGGCGAGCTCCGGCTGGTAGCCGGCCTCGACGAGCGTCTCGAAGGCGGCCTTGATGAGCGCCGAGACGCCGCCGCACAGGAGGGCCTGCTCGCCGAACAGGTCCGTCTCAGTTTCCTCCTTGAACGTCGTCTCGAGGACGCCCGCGCGGGTGGCGCCGAGGGCGCGGGCGTAGGCGAGGGTGCGCGCGCGGGCGGTCCCGCTGGGGTCCTGCTCGACCGCGAACAGGGCCGGCACACCGCCGCCGGCGACGTACACGCTGCGGAGGAGGTGGCCCGGCCCCTTCGGCGCGACCATGCCGACGTCGATGGCCGCGGGCGGCCTGATCCGCTCGAACCGGATGTTGAAGCCGTGGGCGAACATCAGCATCTGGCCCGGCCGCAGGTTCGGGGCGATCTCCGCGTCGTAGACCGCCTTCTGAGCCGTGTCGGGGACGAGCAGCATCACGACGTCGGCCG
>JACXTT010012550.1_pt1 | contig 11238 bp, 10 predicted proteins | sample 9270951 | NCBI WGS metagenome assembly JACXTT01 (sample SAMN15532306, study PRJNA645909) | rock metagenome | isolation source: weathered quartz diorite | place: Puerto Rico | collected 2017-06-21 | reverse complement strand
TGGGGATCGGCATGGCGGCTCTGAAAATTGCCTTTGTCTTTGGGATCATGGACGCGCCGGTCCCCGTCACGCCGCCGTCGAACGGCAGCCCCGCTTGACCGCACCTCCATAAGGCGTCTCCGCATCGGCGCTATCCGCTATGTGCTACAATGCTCGTTGAAAGGTTATGCCTCCTTCGATACATCCGGTTCATCTCATCACGGTCCTGCGGCAGAAATCCCTGACGCCCGCCATCGTGTTCCTGACCTCGCGCCGGTCCTGTGATGAGGCGCTCCAGGCGTTCGAGCATACGACCGATCCCTTGCCCGACGGCCGGCAGGACGCCATCACGGAGGTCCTGCGCGAGCTCACGGCCGCCTATCCGAGCATCCAGGACCATCCGTTGCGCCCGACGGTCACGACGTACGGCGTGGCCGCCCATCATGCCGGCCACCTGCCGTCCTGGAAGATCGCCATCGAGGAGCTCATGCGGCGCGGCTGTCTTGACGCCGTGTTCGCCACCACCACGCTCGCGGCGGGCGTGGACTTTCCCGCCCGCACCGTCGTTCTCACGCAATCCGGTGTACGCCGCGATCAGGATTTTTCTGATCTCACCGTGGCGGAGGTCTCCCAAATTTCCGGGCGGGCCGGCCGCCGCAGCAAGGACAGCGTGGGGTTCGCCATCGTCACCCCCTCTCCATATATGGATCTGGGCGTCCTGACGCGCGGCCTGACGGGCCGTTCCGAGCCGGTGGACAGCCAGTTCATCATCAGCTACCCCATGGTGCTGAACCTGCTCAAGGCGCACCCCGTGGACCACATCCAGTCGATTCTTGCGAAGAGCTTTGCGCAGTATCAGATGAACGCCCAGGCCGCGACGCTGGAGCATCGCATCGACAAGCTCCACGCCAAACTGGAGTCGTATCAGCCGCGCGAGTGCTCCGACTGGCTGACGCAGTGGAGCGCCTACGACCATGCCACGCGCCAGGCGACCCAGAAGCTCCAGACCCGGCGCCACCATCCGCCGGAAGTCCGCGCCCGCCTCCCGTTCCTGACGCCCGGGCGCCTGGTGACCTTTCCCCGCTTCCGCGGCGTGGTCCTGCGGCGCTATCGCAGCAAGGGGCAGCACCACGAGATGGTGACGGTCCTCCGCAACGGCGGCACGGTGGCCGAATGCGTCGTTGCGGACATCAGCGGCGTGGCTGACCGCACGTTCGATTTTGCGCCGGCGCCCGCGTTTCCATGGGCGGCGCCCGAGGCGCTGTCCTGGCTGACCCAACAACTCGGCGATCTGCCCAAGCAGGTACCCGCAATCAATATGCCCGAACCGGCCCTGGACGAGGGGGCGGGAGAGTTGGTGAAGAGCCTCGGCGATCTCTTCCCCTGTCCCACCTGCCCATGCCGGCCGACCTGCGCCAAGGAGTTCAAGGCCGCGAATACGGTGAAGCAGGAATGGATGCACCACACGAGGACCGTCCAGTCGCTTCGCACCGGGCTCTGGCACAAGTTCCAGGAACGCGCCGACACGCTCCAGGATTTGGGCTACCTGGACCACGCGCACAAGCTGACGGACGACGGCGAATGGGCCCGGCTGATCCGGATCGATTTTTCGCTCCTCATCACCGAGTTGATCCGCGCACACGCCTTTCAGGCGGTCACTCCCGGGGCGTTGGCAGGAATCATGGCGTGCATCTCCTACGAAAACGATCGGCCCGGGTCGTTTCCCCGTATCAGTGCCGCGCTGGCCGGCCTCGTCGCCACGACGCGCCGCATGGCGGACTCGCTGGCGCCACACGACGATCCGCCGCTGCTGCGGGCCGATGTGGGCGGTCTTGCCGAACGGTGGGTCGGAGAAACGACCGTGACCTGGGTGCAGCTCTGCCGGTCCACGTCGATGGCCGAGGGCGACATCTATCGTCTGCTGTCCCGGACCCTCGAGTATCTCTCGCAGGTTCACCAACTGCAGGCCACGCATCCCGACTTGGCATCCATCGCGGCGGAGGCCCTGAGCCGCATCCGCCGCGGCGTGCTGGAGGAATTGCCGTGACCCGTGACGAACTCGAGCGCGCGCTGGCCGAACTCCCCTTCCGGTTGTTGCGCCGTCTGACTCGGTCGATCGCCGGTCCTCCGGCAATGCGGATGGGCAAGCGTCGCCTCATCCATATAATCATGGCGGAGGCGGAAACCAACCGGGAACGGATCGAGGCGGCGATCCGGACGCATCAGGCGGAGCAGCAGGCCGTCGCCGCCGTTTCTCCCGCGCCGGCCGCCGCGGCATCCGATCCCAAAGCCGGGAAACCGGCCGACCTCGGCTCGTTCCTGGAAGGGATCGGCGTACCGGAGCCGCGCCCCTTCGTGCCGGACGACTGGCAGGTGGAGGCGGTAGACGCGCTGGAGCGGGGCGACGTGATCGTGAGCGTCCCGACTGGCAGCGGCAAGACCTATGTGGCGGTCGAGGCGACGCGCCGCGCCATGTACGAAGATCGGACCGTCGTCTATACCTCGCCGTTGAAGGCCCTGTCGAACACGAAATTCACGGAGTTCACCAAGATCTTCGGGCCGGAGTTCGTCGGCATCATCACCGGTGACCGGCGGGACAATCCCACCGCTCCAATCCTGATCATGACCACGGAAATCCTTCGGAACCTGCTGTACGACGCGGCAGGCGGTGAAATCGACGTCCGCCTGGACACGCTCGGTCTCGTCATTCTCGACGAGAGTCAATTCCTGGCCGATCCGGAGCGCGGCGTCGTCTGGGAAGAAACGATCATCTTCTGCCCGTCCCAGGCGCGGCTCCTCCTCCTATCGGCGTCCATCGGCAATCCCCAGGAGCTGGCCGCGTGGCTGACCAGCATCCGCCCGAATCCCTGCCACCTCGTCCGCCACCAACGTCGCTCGGTGCCGCTGCGCGCCGGGTACCTGCACCCGAACGGCAAGCTGACCCCGCTGTTTCGTACGGTCGCCATGCCGCCGTCGCCCTCGCAGGCCGTCCTCCATCCGGAGGCCAAGCGGCTGTTCACCATGTACGAAGAAGACACCCTTTATACCGGCAGGCGTTCCGGATGACACGCCAGCAATTCTTCTCTGTCTGTTTTTTCGCGATCCTGCTGGTTCTGCTGTACCAGATCGCCGTCATCTTCAGCCCGTTTCTGCGTCCGGTGCTGTGGGCCGTGATTCTTGCACACGTCGCCTTTCCCCTGCACGACCGTCTGACCGCCTTGCTCAAGGGACGCGAGGTCGCCGCCGCAATGCTGTTGACGTTGGGAATCATGGCGCTCGTCGTCGCGCCCATGGTCTTTTTTACGTTTTTGCTCGTTCAGGAAGCCGGCAATGCGTATGATGACGTCAATACGTGGGTCCAAACCGGCGGGGTGAAGCGATTGCCTGACACGCTCTCCAAGGTCCCGCTTCTCGGAGGCGTGCGCGCCCAGCAACAGCTCACGAAGCTCATCGGGACCAAGGGAAACCTTGACGCGTTCTTTTTGCAAAGCGCAAAGGCCCTGAGCGGATTTATCGTCGACCAGCTCACCGGCCTGGCCAAAAACGCTTTTATGCTGGCGGTCAACTCCCTCGTGATCATTGTCACGACGTTCTTTTTCTTCAAAGACGGAAAACGGCTCGTGAAGAGTCTCTATCAAATTACCCCTCTGGAGGAGGCGCACAAGGAAAAGATCTTCTCGCGTCTAGACCAGACGATCAAAGCGGTGGTCAAGGGAATTGTCATTACGGCGATCGTGCAAGGCCTGCTTGCAGGGCTCGCCTATGCGGTCCTGGACGTGCCGTTTCCGGTCTTCCTGACGGCTCTCACCATTGTCCTCGCGCCGCTTCCGTTCGGCGGCACGGCCTTGGTCTGGGGGCCTGCGGCCCTCTACCTGTTCTGGGCTGGGCCGACGTGGAAAGGGATCGCCATGCTGGCGTGGGGGGCGGGCGTGGTGACGACCGTGGACAACGTGCTGCGGCCGCTGCTGATCGGTCAAGGGGCCAAGCTTCCGGTGCTCTTCCTCTTCTTCAGCATCCTCGGCGGCCTCGCGGCCTACGGGCTGATCGGGCTTTTCCTCGGCCCGATCCTGCTGGCCATCCTCCTCACCACCATCCAGATCTATCGTGAAGACTATCTGAGCGAGCAGCGGCCCCCCGGTTAGGATTTCGGGCAGGCGGCCTGGGGGGGCGCGGCGTCCGACGGCGGGTCGCCGTAAATGTGCTCGGCGAGGCTCTTGGCCAGCGCGGAAGAGACTTCCTGTTGGAGCGACTTGAGGGCGCGGCCGGAGGCTTCCGGAATGGTCAGATGCCCCTCGCGGCCGGAACGGGCTACGCTGCCGAGCATCCGCTGATCTCCCTGATTCACGATGACGAAATCGGCGCACCACCGGATATACCGGAACCGCGGATCCGGAAGATCTGCCGGCCAGAGCCGCGCCTCCCCCTTCACCAGCAAATCCGCACTCGCCACATTTCCCGACGCGTCGCGCGCCGTCACCGGCAGGCCTTCGCGCGCCAAGCCTTCCATCACGGCTTGCCGGACAGCCTCGGCCTGGTCTCCTTTCACCTCAACGGCGACGACGACGCTCTCATGCAGGAGTTTCTCCCATTCGCCGGTCAGCCCCGCGACGGAATAGTCGGCGGCGATCCCCCGACCGCCGGCGACCACGCGTAAATCGCTGTTGTACGTGTCCCGCGCAATCAACGTCCGGATCGCGCGCCGCAGTCCACGGACCTTGAGGTATTTATCCGTTGCCGCCCGCGCCTCTTTCACGTCCCGGCCGATCGCCTCGTCCAACTCCGCGATCTTACTCCTCAACGAGGACTGCGCCGCCGCGCGGTTCATCACCGCCAACGCCGAATTGAGTCCGGTCTTGGCGTCGCGCCACGTCTCGGCGATCTTCACGTTCTCCAGCAGCTTGTCGGTGGAGACTTTCGTCACCGAGTCCAGCGTCAGCCGGCGCTCAGTCTGGACGTTTCCCCTGGTTTCAAGCGTCAGGTAGGACTCCCAGTCTTTCGCCTGGCTCGTGACCTCTGCCTTGAAAATCCGGGACACCGCGGCGTACGCGCGCTCCTCCGCCGCGGGCTTGGAGTCCGCCTGCCCGACGCCGATCAGGAATTGCTCGTCGGGATAGGCCGTCGCTTTCGTCCCCTCGACCCAGTCCGGAACCTTGGGCGCGCTGGCGCAGGCGACGACCAGAAGGGCGATGGCGGCAGGAAACAATCTTCGCATCATTGCAGCACCCGCGTGCTGACGAACCGTTTGCCTTGTTCGGGGACGACAACGTCCCGCATCGTCTGTGACGCGACCACCCCTCCGGATAGCCCGATATGCCGAAGCTCCACGTCGTACGTCCCAGGCGGAACCTTCAGCCTGCCGACGTAGATGCGGTCCGGAAGCGTTGCCCAGCTGCGTTTGTCCGCCTCCTCCGACGCAATGGCAAAGATGTGCACCAGCGCGCCCGCCACGGCCCCGGCAAGCGCTCCCGTCTCCTTGTCCCCGACGGCACCGCGCACCCCCGCCCGGACGGCTTCCGCCAGCGCATATTTCCATGCCGCGCGGGCCACCGCTTTCACCGCCGTTCTGAAGAGCCGCTCTTCCAGGTCCTTCGCGGCGATCGCCGTGACGTTTTCCATCAGCGCGGAGCGGCTCGTAAAGCGGGCGCCCCCGCCGGTGATGACCGCTTCGGTGTAGGCGACGCCCGATGGGCGCGGTACGAACCGGGGGACCGCCACCCTGACGACGCGCCCGGTCAGCCCATACAGAATGCTTTCCGCCGCGCGGTGGTCGCCGGAATAATTCCGGTCGTATCGTTTCGTCGCCAGCACCATGCCGAGCGCTTCGGGACTGAACGGGATGTCCACAAAGACGTCGCGCTTGAGGGGCGCATGGCCCGCATAGGTGATGAAGACGACTTCGCCCAGGCTCCGGGCGGCCCTCTCCGACAGCCATGTGATCCCCTCGAACGCGTGCTTGTATTCTTCGTGCTCCGGCGTCAGGCCCACGGCTTCGGACACGCGCAAAAGGTCCTGGCGGAGCATGTCGGGTACGGGAGTGCCGTAGGCCTGCCGGTATTGATCGAAGGCGTCGAAGGCCAGCCGGTACGCGACGAAGGCGTTGCTGAAGTCCCCCGTGGTCTCGTACAGCACTCCGCTCAGGTATCGGGCCAGGGCGTCCTTGCTGTAGGTCATGCGCTTCTGGTTTCTATCGGCCAGGACCGTGAGCTTGTGGTCCACCTTGCGCGCCTCGACCAGCGCATCGTCCCAGAGCCCCAGATGAACATAATTGATGGCCATGAGAACGTTGAGCAGGACTTTCTCGAACTCCTCGCCCTCGTACGGCAGGGCCTTGTCCGACGTGAAAAAGGATTCGAGTTCCGACCGGATTCGCAGCGTGTAGAAGTCTTCGGACAGCGCTTCGGCCCGCGACAGCGAATCATTGCTGTCCGTGTATTGGCCGGCCAGGTGCTGGACCATGCCTTTATCCATGAGGTAGAGCACCGTGCTTTGCGTCCCGTAGACGTTCCGCGCCGCCTCAACGGCGGCAACGGCCTCGGCGGGATTGCCGTCCCGAAGGGCTCCATCGATGCGCGCATAGGGCAGCACCGAAGTCCCGCAGGCGGATGTCGAAGCGAGAACGATAAGGAGAAACAGGATTGGATGTCTGGACAAGCCGAACAGCCGCGTCAAAAGATGACGCGTTTCCGTTCCACGACTTTCTTGATCTTCTTCTGACCGTACCAGGACTTGACGTTGTTGGAGATGTCCACCATCTCGAGGTCCACCTGGTAGAAGATCGCTTTGGTGCCCTCGGCTTCGTCCTCGATCGTGCTGATGGAGCCCCGCAGGAGGTAGTCCGCGCCGATTTCCTTGCCGGGCGGCTTCTGGGTGGACTCGAGGGCGTTGGCCGCCTGCTCGCGACGCTCCTCGCGGATCTCCTCCCGCTGGCCCTTGGCCGCCACGAACGTGACCCGGCCCGAGTTGGTCAGCTCCCGTTCTAGATCGCTGATGAAGGTCTGCACGTTGATGTGCTCGTGGCTACGGTTCGTCACCGTGCCCACGACCACAACGGGCGGTTTTTTATTTACGCTGGTGTAGTTCTGCAGCCAGGGACGGTCCAGGGCCTCCTTGATCATCGCCTCGGCGACCTGCTGTGAGTCGGTATCGTTCCACCGCCCGCTCAGATCGGTGACGGTCGCCGCGTCCACGCGCGACACCGAGGTGGAGGCGCAGCCGCCGGAGAACGCGAGGGCTGCGGCCAACGCAGCTCCGATGAACGCCCGGCGGTTACCGATTGCCACGTGTCTCTTCTTCCTGTTGCAACCGTTCGAACGCCTGCTCGGCGTTCTTCCGCACATAGTCCCGCGTCTGCGCATTGAGCTCTTTCATCTGGCCGACTTGTTCCTTGAAGGTTTCGAGGTCCATTTTGGCGAGCGAATAGATGGTCTTGCCGGTCTTTTCCTCTTTTTCCCAGCGGTCTACGACCACAACGCCGGAAAGGTTGGTGCTCACGAAGGTCTTGAGGGCGCGCTCGATATTCTGCTCCTCGCTGGATTTCGTAAAATCGCCGGCCGTCGTGGACACGGCATAGTCCCGCATCAGATACGCCGTGTAGGTGTCCATGTACTTGGCGAGATCGGCCCGTGCCCGGTTGTCGGCCGCCTCCCGCGCCAGGGGCTCGTTCTTGACGCCGACGACGCCTCCTACGCCGTAGAAAGCCTTGCTGTTCTTCTCGTTCATGTACCCGCCGCCCTTTTCCACCCACTTGGGCGTACTCGCGCAGGCGGCCAGCAGCATCGCCGCGCCGGCGGTTATGACGACCATCAAGGCCCATTTCATCGCGCCTTGGAACCTCATGGCAGGCCCTCCTTCATCACTCAAAAAGGCTAACATGCAGTCCACCCCCTGTCAAGAAAACCAGGCGGTCTGGACCTCTACTTGTATCAGTTAGACACGGCAGGAAGTAAAAGGTAAAATGGGTGCGTAAGCTACGGAAAGTTTTGGAAAGGAACGTCATGGAGCAGGCCAAGGAAATCAGGATCGAAGACGGCATTGTCTACATCACCAGCCTCTACCTGCAGGATCCCCAGGCGGCCGCGATCCTGGCGGAATACCCGGAGAGTCGGTGGCCGGAAATGACCAGGCGCGCGCTTAAGATCGGCCTTAACTACATGAAGGGCGGCGCAGACTGATATGGAAGAAAAAGTCGACAGCTTCCAAAAGGTCACCGCGGTCTTTCATCCATCGGCTGAAACGCTCGACAAGGCCTGGATCAAGGACTACGACAAGGCCTATGCGGCGTCCATCAAGGACGTCCCTGGGTTCTGGGAGAAGGCGGCGCAGGAACTGGAATGGTTTTCGCCGTGGACGCAGGTCCTTCAGTGGGACTATCCCTGGGCCAAGTGGTTCCTCGGCGCCAAGTGCAACATCACACACAACTGCCTGGACCGGCACTGCAAGACCTGGCGCAGGAACAAGGCGGCCCTGATCTGGGTCGGCGAGAACGACCGCGAGCGCATCTTCACCTACGGCGAGTTGTACCGACAAGTCTGCCGCTGCGCCAATGCCCTGAAGGCTCTGGGCATCCGCAAAGGCGACCGGGTGGCCATCTACCTCCCCAAGATTCCCGAGCAGACCGTAGCCATGCTGGCTTGCGCCCGCATCGGCGCCATCCATACCGTCGTCTATTCCGGATTCAGCGCGCCCGCGCTGGCCAGCCGGATTGATGACAGCCGGCCCCGGGTGATCATCACGGCCGACGTCGGCTATGATCGCGGGAAAGTCGTGCCCCTCAAGCCGGTCGTGGATGAGGCCGTCGCAAACTCCTCCTCCATTGAGACGGTCGTCGTCGTGCGGCGTCAGAAACCCGGTGTCGCGCTGGCCGGCCCCAAAGAGATCGATTGGAACGACTGGCTGAAGGGTCAAAAGGCGGTCTGCCCTTCCGAGGTGATGGACGCCGAGGACCCGCTCTATTTCCTCTATACGTCCGGCACGACAGGTAAACCCAAGGGCGTCCAACACGTGCACGGCGGCTACATGGTCGGCACGTACCTGACGACGAAACTCGTCTTCGACCTCAAGGACGACGACGTCTACTTCTGCGTGGCCGATCCAGGCTGGGTCACAGGGCACAGTTATATCGTCTATGGGCCGCTGCTGAACGGCGCGACGGTCTTAATGGCGGAAGGCAAGCCCGATTATCCCAATCCAGGCCGCTGGTGGGATCTGATCGAGCGCTATGGTGTCAATGTCTTCTACACCACTCCGACGGCGATCCGCCTCCTGATGAAATACGGGGAAGAGTGGCCCAAGAAGTATGACCTGGGCAGCCTGCGCATCCTGGGATCGGTCGGCGAGCCGATCAATCCGGAAGCCTGGCTGTGGTTCCATCGCGTCACCGGCGGCAAGCTCCCGATCATGGACACCTGGTGGCAGACCGAAACCGGCGCGATTCTCGTCACGCCTCTCCCCTGCACCAAGCTCAAGCCAGGGTCGGCGGCCAGGCCCTTTCTCGGCATCGAAGCCGACGTGGTGGACCGGGAAGGCAAACCGCTCCCCCCTAATGCCGGAGGCTTCGCAGTGATCAAGAAGCCCTGGCCCTCCATGATGCGGACGATCTACAAGGACCCGGATCGGTACAAGGTCTACTGGAACACCATCCCCGGATGCTACACGGCGGGGGACGTGTGCCGGAAGGACGAGGACGGCTACTTCTTTTTCATGGGCCGGGCCGACGACGTGATCAAGGTCGCCGGCAACCGGATCGGGACGGCCGAAGTCGAAAGTGCCCTGGTCAGCCACCAGGCGGTGGCCGAAGCGGCCGTCATCGGCAAGCCCCACAAAACGGCCGGAGAATCCATAAAGGCTTTCATAATTTTAAAGAAAAACTTTAAAGAATCGCATGAACTCATCCAACAATTAAAGGATCATGTCAAGCACGAGCTTGGTAAGATCGCCGTCCCACAGGAGATTGAGATCGTTTCCAGCCTCCCCAAGACCCGCTCGGGCAAGATCATGCGCCGGGTGCTTAAGGCCAAGGAACTCGGCCAGAACCCCGGCGACATCTCGACACTGGAAGATTAAACGTTACTGCTTTACGCGTTTGAGCGTAATGAGGGCGATTTCCGGCCGACAGAGGAACCGGATGGGCAGGATGCTCGTCCCCACCCCCCGTGTCACGTACATCTGCGCGTTAATCCCGTAAAACCAGCCGGAATCGTAGCCCTCGCTGCCGGCCGGCAGCCAGAGTGCGCCGAAGCCCGGCAGGCGAACCTGTCCCCCATGGGTATGCCCGGCCAGCACCAGATCGAACCTGGTGAGGTCGGCCTTCATGAACATTTGCGGAGCATGCGTCAGCAGGATCGCAAACGGCGTCCGCTGCGTGCCGCGTAACGCGTCGCCTAGATTGTCAGAGCCGGTGAAGGGATCGTCCACCCCGACCATCGTCAGAGTATCCAGCTTTGTCCCGATCCGGCCCCATTCGTTGACGAGCAGAGCGACACCAGCGTCGGAAAAGAATTTCCGGACCGCCTTGTCGCTTGCAGCGGGAGGATACCAATGATCGTGATTGCCGAGCACCGCCCAGATACCAAAGGCGGGCTTCTGCTGGCGAAGGTCCTCGAGAAAACGGCGGATCGCGGACGGATCGCTCCCCTCCAGCGTGAAGTCGCCCGTGACGGCGATCACGCCGGGCTTGGCCTCGGCCAGCTTTTCCAGCGCGCGCCGCTCGCGGGCACCATACCCACGCATGTGCAGGTCCGACAGATGCGCCACGACCAGACCGTCGAATTCCTCTGGTAGGTTCTTGAACCAGGCCTCGTGCCTGGTAACCTCGATCCAGTTCGGCTCGATGACCCAGACGTAAAGCAGGAGCAGTTGGAAGACGGCCAGGGAGATGACGAATCTATAGCTGATCCGCGAGGAGAACGCTGTCACGGATGGTCAAAGAGACCCAACTGCATCTCCTCGGCTTTGGTGAAGGGAATCGGATAGTTTTCCGTGAAACAGGCGTTGCAGTACCGCTCCCCGTCGCCGGGCGCAGCGGCCAGAAGCCCTTCCAGGCTCAGGTAGGCGAGCGAATCGGCGGTGATGTACTTGCGGATCTCCTCGATCGTATGCGTCGCGCCGATCAGTTCCTTTTTGGTCGGGGTATCGATCCCGTAGAAGCAGGGCGACAGGACCGGCGGCGAGGAAATCCGCATGTGCACTTCCTTCGCCCCCGCGTGGCGGAGCCTTTTCACGATCTTACGGCCCCTCCTGCCCCGTAAGGTGGGAACGTTC
>JACXTT010012549.1_pt1 | contig 11239 bp, 8 predicted proteins | sample 9270951 | NCBI WGS metagenome assembly JACXTT01 (sample SAMN15532306, study PRJNA645909) | rock metagenome | isolation source: weathered quartz diorite | place: Puerto Rico | collected 2017-06-21 | reverse complement strand
GTTTGCACCTTTATATGATTAGTTGGGGTAACGTAGGATAATGCGTGGGGAGCGTGGCTGTTAGTAGTTGTGGTCACTAGGTTCAAGTGTTAGACAGTAGAATAATGGGCGATGATCGTCGCTGTTACGACTAATAACCTTTCGAAGTTCCAGGTTGCGGGTAGAATAATGGGCGATGATCGTCGCTGTTACGACTCATAACCCTTCGAAGCTCCAGGTGGAGGGTAGAATAATGGGCGATGATCGTCGCTGTTACGACCTCTTTGTTTCCGGAGTAGTATTCATATTGTGTAGAATAATGGGCGATGATCGTCGCTGTTACGACAATTTCAGGAGCCCCCAGATAACCGTACCGATAGAATAATGGGCGATGATCGTCGCTGTTACGACTCAAGGCGCGATTGCTTACGGGACGTCCATATGTAGAATAATGGGCGATGATCGTCGCTGTTACGACCCTCCGCAGAACGGGCAAGGTGAGGTCATGTTGAATAATGGGCGATGACCGTCGCTGTTACGACGTACTATGTTGCTCGCCTTAGAGTCCGGGGGTAGAATAATGGGCGATGATCGTCGCTGTTACGACACTTAGTTCAGGGAATAGGGCACTGACTGACGTAGAATAATGGGCGATGATCGTCGCTGTTACGACCTCGCGCCAGGTTCCAGCTTGCAGCTGGTAGCAGAATAATGGGCGATGATCGTCGCTGTTACGACAGACAAGCCTTCATGAGTTCGCGGTGCGAGTGTAGAATAATGGGCGATTGTCGTCGCTGTTACGACCCTCCGCAGAACGGGCAAGGTGAGGTCATGTTGAATAATGGGCGATGATCGTCGCCGCAATGACAATCCGGGCGTCCAATGAACCAGCGTCTGCATGATCGGTTCCCCTACCCCTTGGTTTCTCACGTCATTGAGTAGGAGGTATGCAGTGACTTGTCTGGTGGCGTACGACATACGCGATGATGAACGGCGGCGCCTCCTCGTCCGATTCCTGGCGCGGAACGGGAAGCGAGTCGCCAAGTCACTCTTTGCTGTCTGCTTGAGCCGGCACCGCCTTAACCGTTTTCGACTACAAGTACAGGGAATTGTCGGCAATCAGAGCTCTGTGGCGATTCTCCGACTCTGTGAGGGGTGTGAGAGGAGCGCTCGGACACTGTCAAAGAAGTCTGATAATGTGATCATTGTGTAAATCGCGGCATGGGATCCGTCACTCCCCTTCGCCACAGGTGATCGCACGGTATATGTGAGCGCGGTTCGGCAAACTGCCACCGCACACCAGAGGCCTTCACAGGGTCTGCAAGGAGAGGAAAGGACCCGCTTCGGGTCAGCTGCTGCGTGCAGACGTAGCATGCAAGCCGAGCGACGGATCCCCCCTGCTGCGATAATGGCCTCCGGTCCCGGTCTTCCGGGGCTGGAGGTGGATTTCTCACATATCTTAATTCCCACCCTCATGATGGAGAGTGATGATTACCATCTCTGACCATGCTGTGTACGTTTCGCCAGTTGGATTGCAGATCATGGCGGTCTTGAATCCATTTCTTGCACTGTCACAGGCTGGACTGCAGAGCAGTCCACGGATGATCCAATTGATTGCAACTCCGCGGACCAGCGTGGTTGCTGAAAGACTGAAGAGTCTTTTGGTTCAACGCGGCCACCAAGTGGATGTGACCGTGGGCTCCATCCCCCATGTTGTTCTGAAGGAGAACCTCCGTGTATATGGGGATTGCGTATTCAATATCGGAGCTGGATTCTCATTTGAGATCGCCACAGCCCTGATAAACCTCTCGGACGAGGCAGTGGCACAGTGCGCGTTCGTCTACGCCGAATCGAATGGGGTACATGTAATACGGCCGGATAATCCTACTTACCGATACTCGCTCGTTCCACTACCGCAAATCGAAGATGTCTTCTCCTTACAGGAAATCCCCCATAAATGGCTCGACAGTCGCGAATCGGCAAAACTCGGGCACTTATTGGCTAAGTCGGGTGAGCACGGGAAGATCCGTCTTAAGCCAGTCCGGGTAGGGAACGTTAATTTCGACAATGTTATGAATAGCGGGAACACACTACGCTTCTTTAAAGTAATCACGGGAGCAGACAGAGATTCCGGTAGACGCCAGGCAAGAGCGCTTATGGCTCTTCTCCGTGGTAGAGACGAGTTCGGCGGTCTCTTACATCGTTCCGTCATTGTGGCAACAAACGACAAGAGGGTAGCAAACCGTCTGCGCACCGAATCGATCCATGCGAGGGTGGTGCGGTGGACGCGCGCGACGGAGGGCGCGGCAGCCGAGAAGATGTTTCGGCTCATCATGGGGGCATACCACATTGCCGCCCCACTCCGACCGCGCATGTCAAGAATTGAGGCACCGACCGGCTCAAGAGTTCTCCTCGTCGTGGTGGACAAGGATTTGTTACCATCATTGATAGCGCTTTGGAGTCACAAACCGGATATCGCTGTTCTGCTCTTTTCGCCGGGCGACCCAGCCATCGAGAGATATGTGACATCAATGAAGACCAACCCTCGGTTGATGCCTGCGGGGAGATTGGTTTTTTGTCCGATCTCAATGCTGGGGAATCAAATTTCGAACCTCAAAATTTTCGGCTCTCCGTTGGTGGAGGTAAATGTCACTCCAGGATCGAAGGGCCAGGCATTTCACCTGGCACATTGGGCAATTCAGAATGCGGCAGAACTTATCTCGATGGTGAATCGTTCACAGACCCTCGAAAACCTCGCGCTGGCGGAGAAGCGGCCGCGTCCATTAGTCGCGCCACCGCCAGAGGTATTTCTCAGACTCGCGGGCCATTCGATAGAGGTGGGAAAGCGGAAACAAGATGTGCAATCCAAAGAATTGGTGGATAGGCTATCAACAATTGGCCAGTTCCTGGCGAGGATCCATACCGAGAGAACTGTTCTTAATCGTTTCCCATACCGCAACATCCATTTTAGAGGCGCACATCTCAATCGGGATGGAGAATCTGCTCTGATAAGTGTAGACAACGGGTCTACGCGGCGCTTCTTGGTGCGCGGAGGATTGTGGTTTGAGGAATTTGTCGCATTTCAGTTTGCTCTTGCGGGTGCAGATGACGTCCTCGCCCGCATTCGCATCAAATCGGAGGATGATCATGGGGAAGATCGCTTTCAGACGGATATCGATGCCGTCGCTCGATTCAATTCCCAGTACTATGTCATTTCGGTCAAGGCCGACCGCGTTGCCCTAGAAAGTGATCAGGGGATTGGAGAGATTGAAAAGGTGAAGGCCGATGCCGGGATATTCGGACGGTTCACAGTACCATTGTTCGTGCTCCTGTATCATGTCGGGAAACCAACACTGCACAAGGGGATCTACGTCTTTGGCTGTGAGACGTTGCTCAATACGAGAGAGCTCAGACAGCTCATCGAATTGGCTCGCAGCTCGCTGCAGACAACCTAAACGAAATCCCTTTTTCGCCGTGGAGTAATCATGAAGAAGGCACTCTTGACGTTCGTAGGCGCCCAGGATCCGATCAACAAGAGGGGAATAGATGGTCCCGTACTCACACTTCTAGAGCACTTGCGCTTTGACGCGATTCACCTTCTGTATACAGTTGATGATCGCAGGGCGGGGGTCTTCTTCGGGAAGAATGCGTTGGATCTCCAGAACTCGATCCAAAAGAAATATCTTGACACCTCTGTCTTCTCGCATCTGTTCGATTGCAGGAACCCCGTCGATCACAATGACGTGTATCTCCATTTGATGGAATTCTGCCATACTCTCCCGAGGGAAGGACTTAGGTACACGGCTGCCATTGCGTCGGGTACTCCAACCATGCAAGCATGCTGGATATTGCTCGCAGAGTCAGGTGATTTTCCGGTGACCTTGGTCCGAGCAAACGACCCAACCTATATAGGGCCCCGGATATCAGTGGTTAAACTTGGTGCATTCCTGCCAAGAGTACACCGACTTGAAAAAGAGAGGAAAGCACAGAAGAAGAAATACGAGGATCTTCTGCCTACTCTTACAATAGATACTTCTGCACCGTCTGTGGCGATCGGTGAAACTGAGGTGACACTCTCACCGATTCTGTTTGGATGCTACCTGTTCTTTGCTGTACGTGCGCATCGGGGACTGGGGGCAGAGAAGATCCAACCGACGGGCACTACCCATGCTGTCCTGAAGGAAATGCTGGATTATTGCGTGACGAGTTACCCGGACGCGAGAGATAGCCTGACAGAGAAGATGAAGAGGGCCGTTCGAGCCAATGAGGGGATGAAGATTGAGACATTGAGATCGTACATCTCTAGGATCAACAATGCGATCCAGAGGGCAACCTCTCGGGGCTTGGCGGAAGAATATAGCATTCGGGCAGATCGAAGAAGGATATCAAAAAAATACGGGGCTATCGGATATCACATCAGCGCGCCTCCTCGTAAGATCGTAATTCGTCCGGAGATCAAACGGTCATAGCACGGTGAAATTGTTTCCCTCCGAATTTTCCACACAACTCCGTCCGCAGAAATACATTTCCCGGGAATGCACGGTGCGAGCCATGAGGGCTTGGCTCCTCGCTCGCGACGCGATTCAAATATTCTCTGCCCTCCAGCCGGTTCTCTAGGAGGGCTTCCTCGCCTCAGTACCCGGTCGCGGTACCAGGACGCGCCTGAAACTACCGAATTACCAGCTTCACGCCCCCGCGGTCTTCCCCGGGCTCCTGCTACAGCGTGGCTGCATTCCTGCAGCAATCGTGGGCGCCGTACTTTCCTTACATTGTTGCCATGCTATCTACGCTCGAAGATTCCGTCAGCCGATTTCTGTTTTCAAGAGATATCCCATTTGTCCTTGACGATCGAGGACGGTTCTGGTTGCGCATCCACCCCATAGATGCCAAAAGCGCATTTCAGGCACGCTTAGAATGCAACCCAAAGGTCGGGCGGATTCTCCTCTCTGCTTTCTTTCCCTTGACCATTCCGCCAGATAAACGTCGTGAAATCGGCGATTTGTTGACCCGCATGAATAACGAATTCATCCTCTCTGGAATGGTATTGGATCCCAGCACGGGGTCTTTGCGTTACCGCTCATATCTGTATATGGGACAGATAGTTCTCGCCCCTGAAGTCCTTGATCATTTTTTGGAACATCTGATTGATGCTGCTCTGGTCATGCTTTTGAAGGTCTCGGGACCCATTTGTTCAATTCTCTTCACAAACTGTGCGGGCCCCGCGAGTTTCAAACAGTTTGTCAATTCTTGAAGGGAGTCGTGTGAGATGGAGGGAAATAGAGTGGCGTACACCGTGGGGACATGCGGCTACACGACAGTTGATGAGAGTGATGTATTGCAATCCTGCAGCAACGGTACCATCTCAGGAATGTAGTACCTTATGGAGGATGATTATGGAAGCAAGAGGTTTTGACTTGTCGACTCGGAATAGGGCTCTCAGCGAATCTTTGGAAATCTCGATACCCATAAGAAATCATTCGACCCCATGAAGCTTCTGCTTCTGATCGTTGTCGCATTTGAAATGATGCTTGGTCTGCTAAGACGATCTAGAGCATTCAGTCTAGTATCATCGCTTCTGCTCGTTCCTCTGCTCTGGATCTTCATTAGGAGCGCCATCATCGGCATTTGGGGAGGTTTATCCGGCAGTGAGCAGATGTGCGTGATAATTTTCGGATTGCCACTTGTTCTCTTTGGCTTACTGGTTTCCACTACCTTTGGCCGCGAGGTCGTTGCAAGTTTCTTCGGGGACGCGCTCTTCACATTTGCTCGAGCCGTTGTCCTGCTCCCGTTCCGTCTCATCCGGGCGATCGTTAGATGGTGGTAAGAGAGCGTCGTCCAAGTCAAACTAGCGGCGCTCTGAGCTCACCACCATGGCAAACTCAGTTAACCTTGAATTCGCTCAGCCATGTTAGATTTGTGTTGATGATTAAAGACGCGACTAGAATGACATCCTGCGATCGCCCATCAGCCACCAGCGTGAGATCGCCTAAGTATGAGACGGATCGTCAAGCCGAGAGCCGAAGGAAGTTCCGGCCCCTCCGGGGCGAGTCGGTTCCCGGTCTCCGCGCCGAGCTATATCTACTGGGATTTCACACTTCTTCCTGGAGGCCAAGGTGAGAGGAAACCCCATTGACTTAATCCGACGCAGCGGTGGGATTTTATTCTCCTGTCAGGAAACTTTGGCTGCGCACGCTGAACAGCGCCCGGTTAGCCTTTTCCGCCACTTTCTGGAGACCATGCGGGAGGTCCCCGCGTTGGTGGTCGCCGGGACCACCATCAACGCCACAAATATCATCATAATGTCGCCGGTGAATGTTGAGGCTTATCGAAGGAGGAAATCATGAGTAAATCGCTGATAATTGTTGCGGTCTCTTTGATAGCTGTCGCCGGCGGATTCATCTTCCTGAGAAGTCCGCAATTGCGCGAAAGAACTGAGGAATTTGTCGCAGAGACTATACTGGGGAAGGAAACTCCGCTTGATGCCACTCCCGGCGCACCGATCCCCAGCTGGATCTACCTGGTTGCCGACCCAACGGATATCGAGGACCACGAGTATGCAATCCCGCGGGTCGATACCGGGATCGTCTGTAAGATGTTGGACTGGCAAATCCGGAACGGTGGTGGGCGATTCTGGCTGACATACATCGATAACCGAAGTCAGGACAACGAAATCAAGTACTTCCCTGTTCCTTCGAGGAAGTGTATTCCGGCGGCACCTCAGCCAACAAGAGGGGAAACGAGCTTCGATTTCACACAACGGAAGCGGGCATACGAAGCGCAGAAGCTGTCGTGGTCGGCAGACAGCGCCCGGCAAGCGCAGGACTTTGAATCAGGCAAGCGACATTTCCTGGTTGAATGCCAGACCTTTCTCTCGAAGGTGGTCTACGTGTCCGGGTCCCCTACCCACCGGCACAGCGACGTCATCGGTTGTCTGAACGCAGCGTTTCGATCCTTGTCCATCCAATCAGGGGTTGGGCAAACCCGGAAATATATCGTTGCATTCAGCGATCTTGTCCATAACGTGAAGAACTCTCCTCCACTGAACTCTGTGCCGGACGATGTGAAGATTATCTCAGTCAATCCCGTCCCCGGCTCGTCTGGGAAGATAACTCAGGCGGTTACAGAGGTGGACCACCCCCTTCGGATTTTTGAACTTCTCTCGCGTCCCCTGAAGGTTGATCGAGGGGATCTTTCCTCCGGAGACGATGGCAAATGACTACGGCTAACTCATTGCACATTTATTGAGAGTCGGTGCCTGGATGACCAAGATCATCACAACGTTGCAAAATGCCGCCCGGGGACTCTTCTCGCTCGAATCCCGCGAAAAGAAGACACTAGCTCGTGCCCAGAACCGGATCACACATGCATTCGCAGGAACCGAGCCAATCCGGCGAAAATTCAAAATCGCCCAGGAAGCCCTCAACGAAAACCGCGAGAAGCTGGCAGGTTTTAGGGACGAAAATTCAAACCTTGACGTCAAAGCCACCGATGTGGCAAACCGGGTCGCCCACAAACGCCTCCTGACCCGTAAGTGGTTCGCAGTTCTCCTGAACGCATTCCTCGGCATTGGCGCGGTCACCGTCTTCTTCGAGACCACCCTCCATATTAGACTTCCCTGGCTAACCGCAGCGGTGATCGGCTGCGTGCTGGCGTATCTCCAACTCTCAGTTGCCATCCAGTTCCGATATGATGCGCTGAAATCGACCGAAATGGGAGAGCATCCATTCCTTTCCCGCGGATACTTCATACTGCCACTTCTGGTTATTCCGGCCCTGAACGGCTTCATCATCCTCAACAACCCGGACAACCCGGCTAACCCCCTATTGGGCTTTTTCCTTGTGTTTAGCCTCGTTGTGGATGTGGCTGTGACCGGCTATGCGGTGCAATATGTCCTCATGCAAGAGACAAAAGTAGCGCGCGGAATGATTATGCGCCTACAGCAGGAGAATGCGAAAGCTGTCCAGGCCGTCGAGGACATCAACCGTGAGATGCATGCAGTGCGGATGTTCATCATCGACCTGGCGACAGAGTTTCGCACCGTCTACGAGGCGATGGTACGACGCGGCGACTCTCCAATCATCGTTATACCTCTCCCCTATGTCTTCGTACTGAACCGGCGGATCTGGTACACCGACGTGCTACCCATCCGCAAGATTCAGATTACAGAACCGGCCGGGTCCGTTGCCGAGTACAGCCAGTTTTGGGATGCGACAACGGCCGTGGATCTCCTCGGGGAGCAGCTTCCCGTGGGCGGTCATGCGGGCGCTCTTGCCGGCGCCAAGTCCGCTCGCGCGACCGAAGACTCGCTCCTTACGAATGAGGCCGACATCGCTCCCTCAGACAGTGAATCCATCAGAACACAACCAGATATGCCCGCTCCGGAGATCGGGGCAAGCGTCTCCGAAAATGAGAAATATGTCTAGGCGAATGAAGGAACGGCCATGTCACAGGTAGTCACCCGCCAGAACATATCCGAGATCGAATCCGTTTCGATCACCGGTATCAACTCCGGGTGGTCGGTTGGCGCAGTCGTCGTCCCGGCCATCTCCTGCGTCGGTTGTGCGATAATCAGGGAGCTCGTCACAGGTGGCGTCGATCTTCAGACCGCCAAACTCCAGATTGCATCTTCCGCCACGAATCTTCTTTCCCTTAATGAGCTCCGGCGGAAGTTTGCTTCATTTTACACGGCGGAATTGGATGCGCTCGTCCTGAAACGGATTCCGCGAGAAATCAAGCAGAAGGCGGCAGTGGTGCGCACGGTTGCACAGCTCGGCTATCACGCTGAGAAGAAGGGAGTCATTGAGGAGAAATTACAGGCAGTCGTAAAGGCCCCACCGATGAAGGTCAGAGAGCAGGTTGAAAGTCTTATGAATGAAGTGGAGAAGCAGCATACCGCTATCTTCACAAAGCAAATCGCTAGCGTGGTCTGCCGGGCCTCGATAGATGCCGGCTTTAAGAACGTCGAAATCGAATACCATGATGCCCTCCCGCAAATCGTCGCCACCGATGATATGGGAAGAGCGGTGAGAAGCGAGATCAACTTCGATCCTGAGACAAAGGTGCTTGATCTTGTATCTGAAACGATTGGCGTCTCCGACGGCAGCTGTAACAGAATAATGGACAAGTTTTCAGCTGCTCTGGAGCGGCATGGGCTGAAATCTGGCGCCAGCAACCGCAGGTGGACCGGGGGGCAGTGTTGGCTGACCGGATCCAAGGAGGTGGACCGTAGGATAGGGAAAAAGCAACGTCAGAAGCAGTTGGATAGAACCCGGCGACTGAACAGGATTAGCAAGAACCAAATTCTGAGCGCTCCTTGATGAACGTGTTAGATACAATTGTCGAACCGTACAGGCAGGGAAGGTCCTGCATCGTACTCACAGGAAGAGACCTGAACGATCTGGATATCAATCCCGACGGCCAGATTCAGCCCCTGATTGAAATTCTCCGCACGCATGTCCTCAGTCAGTGCGGGATGATCTTGGTGGAATACACCAAATCACGCGGTGTGGTGTGGGATAGCGACCTCAACACAACCGAAAGAAACCAGGTCAGCAAGACATTGGGTGAAATCGGAATCACGAGCAATAATGGCTCCAAAGCTATTGGCGAGGAGTCCGAGTTTGTTCGTATCATGCGTTCCCTCATCCGCTTGAGCCAGACAGATCACCGACCGCTCCTGCGTGACGGGGTTCCAATGAGATTCATGTTGATCATCGGATTCGCGGAGCACATCATGCCCTGTCTCCAGACCGGCACCCATACCGAGGAGCAGATGCTCGCCATTGAAACTGCCCTGCAACTAGCCAAGAGCCTTGCCGTCCGAAAGTCCGGCAACTACGTGGTTTTTTCTGAGGCAAGGACCGGATTGCTCGAGGGATTGATCTATCAGAATATTCCGATAATCAATCTTCCGCAACCGTCAGTCGAGGCAAAGACTCGTTTTCTCGAGGCTCTGAGAAAGAGATATCCCAAGGCGAGTTCCAATGAAGCTCTTACAGATCAGATCATCTGCAATCTCTCTGCCAATACTCCCAACAGGTCCCTCGAAGGCATTTTCCTGGCATCAGAACGAACGGGTGAAAGGATCCTGGCTAGGGATGTCTTCGCGAAACGACAGTCAGATCTCCTGAGTCTCAGCGAAGGAACCCTTCACCCGGTGGATGAATCTCGCATCGCGGGGCAGTCCTTGGTCGGTCGGACCGTTCAGAAGCCTATGCAGATACTCGCCCGGTTGGCTGACGGGCTGAAGCGAGGAGATAAAAACTGCCTGCGAAACATTCTTCTCTGCGGTTCCCCCTCGAGCGGTAAGACAGTTTTAGCGCACCTTGCCGCCTGTAAAGCCGGGGTTCCGAGCTTCACACTGGTCAGTCCAAAATCAGGCATCGTCGGGGAGAGTGAGCGGAAGACGCGAGTCATGCTGAATCTTCTTAAGCAACAGGGCGGATTTGGGCTGATTGATGAAGCAGAATTAATCCTCCCTCTGGACAGGGGCAAGACTGCACTGGACGGAGGAGTAACCGAAAATCTCATGGGGCAGCTTCAGAGCTTCCTTTCAGATCCTTCCCTGGCTGGCAAATGCGCGCTGATTGGGACCAGCAATAAGCCGAACTCAATATCCGAGGCGATGCGTCAGCGTTGGATCATTGTGCCCGTCTTCTTTCCATTGAAGGAAGATTATCCGGAGATCGTCTACAGCATCGCACGGGGGCTCAATCCCGCCATCCCCATCCAGCCGGATGACGAAGCGTTCAAGGCGCTTGCCAAATCCTTCCACGACCGGGGTGCAAACCCGAGAGAGATACTCGATCAGTTCACAATCGCGCTCTCAAAGATCAATGGCGATTTTAGCGTACAACACATTGGGTTTGTGGCCGATACGATTATCCCCAGCGTGAGTAAGCTGGAAACCATGCTCAGCGACTACTGCGCGTTATCATATACGCGAAATCAGAGCTTCCTCCCGTGGTATGATGAGGAGAGTAGAAAGCCTGACCCGAACTTCCCATATCCCCCTTACATCCGGGAAATACTTGCTGACGATTTCATGATTGACCAAGCAAAACTCCAGGCCAGAATCAGGGAATTAGAACCCCACGCTAATATCTGACCGGTTATGAGTATGACCTCGGCGATATCAGCTCTCTCTGACTACATCCGCGCGAGTCAGTTCGACATCAATGTTCAGTCGCAGCATCAGGCGGGCGTCGGCGCGATATATGAACTGGAACAAAAACTCAAATCACACTATAGCAAGAAGTAT
>JACXTT010012548.1_pt1 | contig 11239 bp, 6 predicted proteins | sample 9270951 | NCBI WGS metagenome assembly JACXTT01 (sample SAMN15532306, study PRJNA645909) | rock metagenome | isolation source: weathered quartz diorite | place: Puerto Rico | collected 2017-06-21 | reverse complement strand
AGCGCGAGCTGCTCGACTCCGGACGGCGGGTGGTGATGCACGTCGGCGACGCGGGTCACCCCGAGGGGATCGCAGCCTGTATTGACGCGCTCGAGCGCGCCGCCGGTCCGCGTACGGTCGGCCTGCTCGTCCATTCCATCTCCGGCGCTTCGATCGGGCACTTCCTCTCGAGGCGCGGCGACGCCTTCCACCCCAAGCAGTTCGAGAAGACCTTCAATTACCTCGCCCACTCGTTCGCCTACTGGGCCCAGGCCCTGCACGAGCGTGTCCTGCTCGCACCGCAGGCCCGCCTCCTCGGGCTCACCAACGCGCTGCACGGCGAGAACCTCCTGCACAATACCGGCCTGATCGCCGCGGCGAAGGCGGCGCTACAAACGTACGTGCGCTACCTGGCGATCGAGCTCGGACGCTTCGGACACCGGGTGAACCTGCTGCAGTTCGCTACCGTACTGACGCCGGCGCTCCGCACCGTGCTCGGACCGAAGGCGATCGAGCGGCTCGAGGAGGTCCATCGCGAGATGATCCCCGCCGGCCGCATGTGCACGGTGGAGGAGGTGGCGCGCTTCGTTTCCCTGCTGACCCGCGAGGAGACGGCGTGGTTCAACGGCGCGACGATCGACTTCCTCGGCGGAATGACCCTCCGCCTCTTCGACATGGTGCTCCGCCCCGACTGACGAATCATTTCGATCGCGGCCTCCGGCCCCTCGCTCAGCTCGAGAGATTGCCCGTGAATTGATCGGCGCTACTCTACGGAGCCGGTCAGCGGCATCGGCTGGCCGTTGACGGTCAGAACCCCGGCGCGGAGCTCGGCCGTAGCCGTCACGTGATCACCAGCCACCTTCAGCAGATTTCGATCGATGAACGACTGGCGCATGGCCGCGGCGACTGCGTGGGCATGCGTATCGAGCGCGGCCTCGCTCGCCGCGGCCGGATTGGCAGCGGCGTTCGCCGCCAGGTCCTTGCGCACCTTCGGCCGCACGGATTGCGCGGCAAGCTCGTCGAACAATGCCGCCGGCAGATCGACGATCGCGCTCGCCGCCAGGTCCGACTGCCACGCGAACGTATCGAGGCTGCCTTCGCCGACGTAGTGGATTTCTCCGCTCAGCTTCGCCGATCCTTCCGTGGTGGCGAACGACAGCTCCTCGATCGCGAAACCCGGTTGCCGCTTCGCAAGTCTCGTGATCAACGGCGCGAGGACGCCGCGCAGCTGGGACCAGCGGGCCTGGACGTCGGCGGCAGGTTGCGTCTCCGGCTCCTGGACGCGCTCGCGTATCTCCTGGAGGGCGGCCGCGTCGAGATTCGACATCACCATGCGGAGCGAGGGCCGGTCGATCATGCGTCCGCCCACGCCTTCCACTCCGGCACGGCCGGCGCTGAACGTGGTGGTAGATGTCATCAGGTCGTTGCTCTCGTCGGACCGGGACTCCATCACCAATTTGTCGATGCGAAACGCTTGCGGTCCGGCGTTGAGGCGGATGCCGTCCACGGTGAGCGTCCCTGCGCCGATCCACATCCCGCTCGTCTCGCCGCGCCGCTGATCACCGGTCTCTTCCATACGATCGAGGACGAGCTGTCCCACGGCCGCCTGCACGGAAAGCCTCAGTGCGGTGAGATGCGAGGTCAGTGCAGTGGCACCAGGTGTGAGATGGAAGCGGCCGTCGAGGCCAGCCCACTCGATCTGAGTTGGTGCAGCTCCGGCTGCGGTCGCGTCGGTCGTCGCCGTCGCGGCTGCGGGCGAAACGACCTGTCCGTCGGCCGAGCCGTCCAGACCGAAATCGACAGTCACGGTCAAGGGCGGCCGGTCCTTGAACAGGTGCGCCAATGTCGCCCCGAGCGGATCGGGAAGCTCCGGCGTCGTCACGACGCGCGCGAAGCGCAGGCCGTCGAGGCCCGGACCATGAAAGATCCGATGATGAAGGATCACTCGCCGAGGCGTCGATGGCGGCCCAGAGGGTGCCGCCACTGCCGCGGGGTCGGGAACGTCGATGACCGTCTCGGCGGTCGCACCGAAGAGGCCGCGCTGGTAGCTCACCAACGTCAAGGGGCGGGGACTGGTCTTCGACAGCTCGTCGACGACGCTCCGGAATCGCGCCTCGCAGCGCAGTCCGCAGTAGTACGGAACACCGAGCAGGATGACCGACGCGATCGCGGCCGCGAGCACTATGCGAGCGATACCCCTCATGGCGCCGTCATGCGGGAATCTCTGCGGCGAATGCGCTCAGGACCACCGCCGGCGTCGGCCGCTCCGCGCCGCTGCCGAGACGGGCCAAGACCTCGAACGTCTTCTTGGCGGTGAGGAGCGCGTGCGCCAGGGTGTCGACGCCGCCATACGCACCCGTCAGCAGCAGGACGTGGGCGATCTCGGTCGACGAGATCCCGAGCATCAGCGCCGAGTAGATGTGGATGGCGAGGTTGCGGGTGGCGCCGCGGATGGCAAGGATGCCGATCAGGCAGCGCTCGCGATCGGGCGCCGCAAGCGGTGACGGCGCGTCGGCGGGGGCGGCGTAGAAGGCGTGCGCGATCGCGTCGACGTACTCGCGGGCCCGCGGATACATGGCCGGGAGCGGCACGCTCAGCGCCGCGGTCATCGCGGCGTCGTCGTAGGCACTCTTGAGCGCCTGCAGTTGCTCGGGGCGCACGATGTCGGCGATGCCGCCGGCGGCGGTGCTCGGACTCATCGAAGAACTCTCCTTCCTCGGGGCTGCGGCGCGTGATGGCGACGCCGATGTCGCCGGCGGCGCGGGTACGTGGAAACGCAAGCAGTAGTAGAATCTGCTCACCTGGGTCGACTCGTCGCACACGGCGTGCGCGGGAATCTCCTCGACCGGAACGTGCGGGTGCGGGTCGTAGATCGTGATGGCGCGGAACAGCAGGTGATGGATGACGTTCGCCCGCGCGCGATCGAGCTGCTCGTCGACGACCACGATTGGCGTTCCGGGTCGTGCCACCCGCGCCATCTCGGCCAGGCCGAGGCGCGGGTCTCGATAGCCGGCGATGCCGCCGACGTGAAAGACCCGATCGAACGACGCATCGGGAAACGGGAGCGCGTGCGCGTCGGCGAGCATCAGGCGGACGCGCCGTCCGAAGCGTGTGCCGCGGATGCGGCGCCGGCATTGCGCCATCATCCCCGGGCTCAGATCGACGCCCCAGATCTCGAGGTCGGCGAGATCCGAGGGCAGATCGCGCTCGATCAGGGGCAGGTTGGCGCCGCCGCCGATGCCGATCTCGAGAATGCGCACCGGCCGGCCGTCCTCGTGCGGCGCGAGTCGGCAGAGCTGGAGTCGCTCCATGTAACCGTCGCGTGCGCGCGTCGCCGACTCGGACTGAAGAATCGGCAACACGAACCGGACCGAGAGGTCATGCCAGGGAGCGATCCAGTCGTAGACGAAGCGCAAGAGAAAGTCGCTGCCGCGAACGGCGGCGGGATCGTAGACGTGCGGCAGCCCGTCAGCGACGGGCCAGGCGGCGCCGCAGTCATGGCACTGTAGCACCCCGCTCGCGAGCGTGCCGCCGCGATCATTGGTGCGTCCGCGAAACTCGAGCGGCCCGCGACACGCCGGACAGACGACGAGCGCGACATCGGCGACGTTCATGCGCGGCTTTCGAAACGGGGGGGATTCGCCGACGAGCCCAGCTCGGCGCGCGCGCGGTCCGCGTCCACCGTGCAGCCGAGCCGGTCGAAGATCTCGATGGCTTGATCGAGATGATGGCGGCGCCCGTAGGCCTCGGCGTGCAAGTGGCGGCCGATCTCGAGGTGCGCGCGACCGCATTCGTAGGGCGTCCGCAATCGCTCCGCCAGCTCGAGCGTCCGCCGCCATTGCCGCTGGGCGCGATCGCGGTGACCGAGGCTCCAGTGATGCAAGCCGGTCCACAGGTGCGCGTGCGGACGGCCGAGCAAAAAGCGCCGCGCAAAACGCCGCAGCCCGCCGACCGCCTCGCGCGCCCGCGCCGTGACCGTCGCCTCGGACTCGCCGCTCGGGCGCCAGCGGCGCTCGGCGAGGGTCGTCAGCACCTCGGCGGTGGCGGCCATTCCGTGCTGGGTCCAGTACGCCACCGGCTTCGACCCGAGCACGTGCCACAGCGCGCGGTCGGCCATTTCATACGCGCCTTGCGGGTCGTCGCTGCGCAGGCGGGCCAGCGCCAGCATGCCGAAGCCCCAGATCGCCTCGGTCTTCATGGCGTTCTCGTCGATGAACCCGAGGGCGGTCGCATAGAGGGGCAGCGCCTCCGCGTCGCGGCCGAGCCGTACCAGGATGTCGGCCTCGCCGAGCAGGCCCCAGCACTCGATCTGGCGGTTGCCGCTCCGATGCGCGAGGTGGTGGGCAGCGCGGAAATTGTCGAGGCCGCGGGCGAACTGGCCGCTGTAGAGCGCCAGGCCGCCGAACTGCCCGTGACATTCCTCGCGCAGCCGCAGTGCGCCTACGCGCCCGGCGATCTCCGCGGCGCGCCCGAGACCGGCATCGGCGTCGGCCCAGCGACAGGTGCCGAGCTGCAGCACGGCGATGCGCGACAGGATCCAGGCGACGTCGCGCTCGGTCCCGACGCGTTCGGCGATGGCGAGGGCGTGCCGCGACCATCCATCCGCGAGACGGTGCAGGGGGACGACGCCGGCGAGCAATGCCAGGATGACGTAGCCTTCCGCCAGCTCGGGCGAAGGTCCGGCCGGCTCGCATTGATTCAGCGTGCGCAAGGTCGACCAGAGCAGCGGCAGCACCTGCAGCGCATAGAAAAGCGTATCGGTCAGGCGGAGCTGCACGCGTCCGATCTCGCTCGCCACGCGCCGGCGCGACGGGTCGCCGCTCGCCGCCGGTCTCCACACCTTCTGCGCACCGCGGAGCGCAATCTGCCGCAGCAGGGCCGGGGTCCAGGCGTGCTTGCCGCGCGGTACGTACTGCCCGAAGTATGCGAGCGCGCGCTCGGAGTGGGCGCGGCACGTGGCGAGGTTGCCGAGGCGATAGGTCGCCTCCGAGAGCGCGCTCTCGACCATCCCGAGATGGAAGTCGCGGCTCTCCGGATCGACACGGGCGTTGAGATCGAGCCGCGACCGGCGTGTCCGGAGCGCCCGGCCGTCGGCCGATGGCACCTCCCGCGGCGCGACCGGCGTGACGACTCTCAATAGATCCAGGGTCCGCTCGAGATGCGCGACCGCCTCCTGACAGGCGCCGGCTTGCAGGGCGAGCACACCGGCCTGATAGGCGCTGCTGGCCTCGCGGGTCGGCTCACCTGCCTGCCGCCAATGGTGGGCGAGAGCGGTCACGTACTCCGGACGTTCCGGGTAGGTGCGCTCGATCGCTTCGGCGACGGTGTGGTGCAGCGATCGACCGGCGTGCGGCGCCAGGTCATCGAGGAGCTGCTCGCGCAGCTTGTCGTGGGCGAACCGCCAGCGCTGATCGTGCAGAACCAGCACGGCGGCGCGCGCACACAGGGCGGCCCACTCGTCGACGGCGAGTGACGGCAGCGCGGCGTGCATCAGCCGTGGATCGATCTCACGGCCGATGACGGCCGCGACCTTCAACGCGCGAAGCGCATCTGCGGGTATGCGACCGAGCCGCCGGCGGATCACGCGCTGCATGCCGCCGGACATGACGCGTGTCGGCAACGCCGCCTCGGCGATCTGATCGAGGCGTCCGGAGGTCTCCGCGAGCGAGCGCACGACCTCGACCACGAAGAAGGGCAGGCCTTCGCTCTCGCGGACGAGAAGCTCGAGGACGTCGTCGCGCCGGGCGGCGGCGCCGATCAGTGACTCGCCGAGCGCCGCGACGTCGGCGCTCCGCAAGCGCGGGAGGGCGAGCACCTGTGCATCCTTGATGCTTGCCGCGAGCTCCGGGGCCTCCTCGTCGCGTAGACTCGCGAGCAGGAGAATCGGCAAGGTCGCGATCGGCTGCGTCAGCCAGGCCAAGAGGGCGAGACTCTCGCTGCCGACCCAATGGAGGTCTTCGAGGATGACGAGGACCGGCCCGGGCTGGGCACGGAATACCTCCTCGACGGCCAGGAGCAGGCGCGATTGCGCCGTCTGCGAGTCGACGGGCGGCGCGTCGTCGATCTCGCGGCCGAGGAGGGTGCCGAGGTCGGGAACGATCGCCTTCAGCGGCGAGGCCTCGGCATCGCCGAGGTCGATGCGCAGCACGAGATGGCTCAAGACGTCGCGCCAGATGTGATACGGCCCGCCCCCCTGGCTCACCGCCTGGCCCCGAACCACCAAGACGGCGTCGACGAGGGCGCGGGTGCGAATCTCGTCGAGCAGGCGGGATTTGCCGACGCCGCTCTCACCACTGACGAGACAGGTGCGGCCGCGGCCACGCATCGACTCGTCGAGCGCCTCGAGCAGCGTCTGCCGCTCGTCGTCGCGGCCGACGAGCGGTGCGGTCTGCAGAATGCTCTCGCGCGTGGCGACGGTCTCTGCGTGCAAGGGCTGACCGAGCGCCGTGGCGAGCGCCGCAATCGTTTCGCCCGCGCTCTGGAAGCGTTCCTCCGGCCGCTTGGCGAGCAGACGTTCGAGGATCGGCCGCAGTCGCGCGTCGAGCGCGTCGGAGGCCAGCGGCAAGGGAGTGTTCATCACGCGGAGCGGCAGGTACTCGTCCTCGCCGAACGGATAGTGACCGGCAACGAGCTCGTACGCGATCATGCCCACGGCATAGAGGTCCGCACGCTCGTCGGGCAGGGCGCCCTGCAGCACCTCGGGTGCCATGTAGGCGGGCGTGCCGGCCCAGCCGAGACCGCCGTCGCCGATCGTGCGCGAGAAGGAGAGTCCGAAATCGAGGACCTTCACCTGGCCGTTCACGACCAGGATGTTCTCCGGCTTGAGATCGCGATGGACGATGCCGCAGCGATGGACGTAGACGAGCGCGCGCAGCGTCTGCACGAGGAGGTCGACTTGCAGGGCGAGCGGCCGATCCGTGCCCGCCTCGATGATCGTGTGCGCATTCTCTTGCAGGTCCATCGTGAAGTACGGCTCGCGATCGTCGGCGAAGCCGTAATCGAGGACGCTGATGACGTGCGGATGGCGGAGAGAGGCGAGCAGACGAAACTCCTCGGCGAGCGTGGCGCGACCCTCGACGTCGGCGGTATGCGGCTCGTCGTGCAACCGCAGCCGCTTCAGGGTGACGACCCGGCCGGTGAGTCGGTCGAGGACACGGTAGACGGCGGCCATGCCTCCGCGCCCGAGCTCGTTGATGAGTTGATAGCGCGCCCCGATCGTGCCGAGAGGACCGGTCGTCGGCGGCGGACGGAGCGTTTCGTCGCCGCGGCGCGGATCGCTCGGAACGGGGCGCAAGCGCGCCTTCGGCGAATCCGCCGGATGGGTGCCGAGCTTGTCACCCGTCGTGCTCACGCCGGGGCAGTAGCACGATGCCGCCGCGGCGGGTCAAGCGCCCGGGGGGGACTCGTCGATTTCGTGTCTCGAATTGGAGCAAAACGCGCCGCAAACACGCTCGCCCGATCGCGTGCGCCCGCTCGGAGGACGGGTGTCTCAGAGCATATAGAGAGACTGCGATAGATCTGTGGCGAATAAGGTCGCGCCCCGCCGCGTCGCGGCGGCCGGCCCGTCGGACGCTCGGTGATGGCCTAATTCAGCGAGCACCGGACGCTCCCTTCGCTTGACAGGCGGCGTGCCGGTGCGCGACCGGTGGCATCACGCTCCCATGAGTGCCTGCATCGACCTCGCCGATCCCGCCAATCAGTGCGATCCCTATCCGGCGTATGCGTGGTTGCGCGAGCACGAGCCGGCGCATTGGAGCGCACGCCTCAAGATGTGGGTGATCACGCGCTGGGAGGACGTCCAGCGCATTCTCCAGGACCCCGTGCGCTACTCGTCGGATCGCTTCCGCCGCATTCCACCGGCGCTCGCGCGCCGCCGGCCGGACATCGAGGACGTCGCCCGTGTTTTGCGCGATTGGGCCGTCTATCGCGACCCCCCCGACCACACCCGGCTGCGCGGCCTGCTCAACAAGGCGTTCACGCCGCGACGGGTCGAGTCGATGGCGCCGCGCATTCAATGCGTCGTCGACGAGCTGCTCGACGCGGCCGCCGAGCGCGGGGGAATGGATGTCATTGCCGACTTCGCGTTTCCGCTGCCGGCGACCGTCATCGCCGCGCTGCTCGGCATTCCGAGCGACGACGTGCCGCGCATGAAGACCTGGTCGGATCAGATTGCCGCCTATGTCGGCGGCGCACAGGCGGGCGGCGACACGATCGACGAGGCCGGCCGCGGCCTCGCCGCCATCGTCGAGTACTTCCGTGAGCTGATCCGTGCGCGTCGTGGCGAGGGTGAGGACCTCATCAGCTTGATGCTCGCCGCGGAGGATCGCGGCGACATGTTCACGCGTGAGGAGGTGGTCTCCAATTGCGTGCTGTTGCTCTTTGCCGGCCACGAGACCACGACCAACCTGCTCGGCAACGGGCTCTTCCACTTGTTGCGGCACCCGCAGCAGCTGGCGCTGCTGCGCGCCGACCCGCGCCTGATGCCGGCGGCGATCGAGGAGCTGCTGCGCTACGATCCGCCGGTCGCGGGCAAGATCAAGATCGCCGCCCAAGACCTCGAGATCCACGGGCGCCCCGTTCGCGAGGGCGACCTGGTGGCCATCATGCTCGCCGCCGCCAATCGCGACCCGCGCCGCTTCGACGATCCCGACGCATTGCTCATCACGCGCGCCCCGGGCCAGCACCTCGCCTTCGGCTACGGCATTCACTTCTGTCTCGGTGCCGCCCTGGCGCGACTCGAGGCGCAGATCGCCCTGGCGGCCCTGTTGCGGCGTTTTCGTGAGCTCACGCTCCTCGAGCAGAAACCGCGCTGGCGGCCGCAGATCTTCTTCCGCGGCCTCGCGACCCTCCCGGTCGCGTGCGCCTGAGAGTCGACCGGAGGGTATGCGCACTGATGGGAGCGGCCTCGAGCGTCGACGTCGGAAGGATGAGCCACCGCGAGTGCGGTCAGGCGAGTCGTCTACTCGCGCGCGCCTTTGCGGCAGATCCGATCCTCACGCATTTCTTCTCCGATCGCCTCAGGCGCCGGATTGCCTTGCCGGCATTCTTCGCCGCCGTCCTCGAGGAAATGATTCCGGGCGGCCAGGTCTACGCCGCCCACGATGACGGCGATCTCATCGGCGTTGCCGCGTGGAAGCCTCCCGATGCGCGAGAGCCCGATGGCGCCGCACGACGCGCGGCTGCGCGGCAACAGCGGGTGGTGCGGATGATGTTTCCAAGTGCGTCGCGGCGCTTGTTCGAAGGTTTCGCCGCTCTCGAGCGGCTTCATCCGAGCGAAGGCCATTGGTATCTGGCATTCGTCGGGGTCGAACCCACGATTCAGAGCCGCGGAATAGGGCGAGCCTTGCTCGCGCCGGTGTTGAAGATCGCCGATCAAACGAAGACGCTCTGCTACCTGGAGACACCGTTTCCACGTACCTACGAGTTCTATGAGCGCCTCGGGTTTGGGCGGCACGCCGAGCCCGCGCCGTTCATCGGCGCGCCGCAAGGAGTGGTGACGTTCCTGCGCCCGCCGGCGTCTACGGCGGATTCCCGCTCATGAGCGCGACCGGTCTTCAGGTTTTCGATGGTGCCGTAGCGATCGTGACCGGCGGTGCGTCGGGCATCGGCCGTGCGCTCTCGGAAGAGCTGGCGCGACGAGGGGCGTCCGTCGTGCTCGCGGACGTGGCCGCGGAGGTGGCCGACGTGGCGGCCGCCATCGCTTGCGTGTCCGGGCGCTCCGCCTCCGGCAGCGCCGTCGACGTGACCGCCTTCGAGAGCATGAAGCGCTTGGTGGAGAGCGTCGCGGAGCGGCACGGACGTCTCGACTACCTCTTCAACAATGCGGGCATCGCCGCCGGCGGCGAGATCCGCGATCACACCGTCCAGGCCTGGAACCGGATCATCGACGTCAATCTCCGCGGGGTCGTCCACGGCGTGCAGGCCGCTTACCCGCTCATGCTCCGTCAAGGCTTCGGCCACATCGTCAACACCGCCTCGATGCAGGGCCTGATTCCGTCGCCGTTGACCGCCAGCTATTCGACGACGAAGCATGCAGTCGTCGGCCTCTCGAAGGCGCTCCGCGTCGAAGCCGCCGCGGCGGGTGTTCGTGTCAGCGTGCTCTGTCCGGGAGTGATCCGCACGCCGCTGCTGTCGGGTGGCACGCACGGAATCTTCGTGGCGGCGATTCCGGAGCAGGAGCAGCGGGATCGCGCGCGCCGCTACTTCGAGCGCCTGCGGCCGTTCGATGCCGGACGATTTGCCGCGAGGGCGCTCGATCAAGTGGCGCGGAACCGGGCGATCATCGTGCTGCCGGCGTGGTGGAAGGTGTTCTGGTGGCTGGATCGGGTTTCGCCCCGGCTCAGTCTGGCAGTCTCCGCCCGCGTCTTTCAATCAGCGCGCAGAGATCTGTTTGGACCGTCTCGGCGCTGACGATCCCTCGTCAATCCACCAGGTGATCGAGATACTCCGCCAGGCCGTAACCGACACGGTCACCCCAGTGCCACTCGGTCATGCCCTCGGCGATGCGGGTGACTTTGCCGTCGCGCCGGTTGCGCAGCGGGATCATCGACACCACCTTGCCCGTGATCTCGACCACCTCACCGCTTGCCGTCGTCGCCCGCACGCGCAGGCGATCATGGAGGCGTTGCGGTCCGGTGAACTCGGTCTCGATCTCGGTGCGGACGATACGCTCGTTGTCGCGCCCGCGGCGGTAGACGTAGCCGGCATGGACCTCGCTCCCGTCGCGCTGCACGGTCAGGAGCGGCACGGCGCCGAGATCCTCGCCGAAGCTCATCGTGAGCCAGCGATAGAGCTTCGGAGCCTGCCAATACCGCGGACCCCAGGAGTGATCGCGCAGGCCCGGCGCGTCGAGCTCGAAGCGCTCGCCGGCGACCATGAGCGTGCCGACCGCCTTGCCGTGCTGCTCGAGGTGGCCCTTGGCGAACTCTTGCCCCGGCTTCTCCGATGGCACGCTGACCCACGCATCACCGACCCGCCGGCGCGGCTCGCCGCCGTAGCCGGGAGAGAGGCCGAGCCAGCGCACGTCGAGCGTGACCGGGACGTGCGGGTTGCTCGTGAAGGCTTGGCGCGGCTCCGCCATGTCGAGGGGGTTCGCGAGCAGGCAGCAGTTGCCCGCGTACGTGATGCGGTGCTCGACGAAAGGCTGCCGCACCTCGAAGCGGAGGCCGCCGGCGTCGTGACGCTCGTTCGACTCGATGCGCGGGCGCTTGAACATGAAGGCGACGCGGCCGTCGGGAAGGTAGAGGCACGTCGTCATCTC
>JACXTT010012547.1_pt1 | contig 11240 bp, 9 predicted proteins | sample 9270951 | NCBI WGS metagenome assembly JACXTT01 (sample SAMN15532306, study PRJNA645909) | rock metagenome | isolation source: weathered quartz diorite | place: Puerto Rico | collected 2017-06-21 | reverse complement strand
GCCGCATCGAAATCCCGCCCGATCGCCGGGGCCACGCCAAGCACGCGAAAGTAGCTCGCGCTTACGCTCTGCCCGTCCAGCCGCTCAGGCTCAGCGGGTCCGGTAAGCGTGGGTTGCCACGGCTTCACGACGGCGAACCCCTCGAAGACGCGGCTCCGCGCTGCGACCTCGCGATAGGTTCCGAACGTCTGTGCCGCCCGCGCGCCATCGGGACCCGGATACCCAACGGTCGCAATCCTCCCCGCATTCGGATACGGAAGCGGTTCGAACAGAATCGGATTCACGGCGCTGAAGATCGCGGTTGTCGCGCCAATGCCGAGCGCCAGGGTCAACACGCTGACGGCCGTAAAGCCGGGATTCTGCCGCAACACGCGAGCCGCATAGTGGAAGTCCTGCAGCAGTTCCTCGAGCCAGCGCGTTCCGCGCGCGTCCCGGCAATCTTCCTTCACCTGCTCCGGACCGCCAATCGCGAGCCTCGCCTGCCGCCGCGCTTCCTTCGGCGGGACCCCGCGCGCAATCAGATCGGACGCGTGCTGCTCGATGTGAAACCGCAACTCTTTTTCCAGTTGCTCCTCCATCCGCCCGCGCCGCAAAAGCCGTTGCCACCACCAGGAATTCATTCCGCGCCTCCTTCCTCAGGAGCCGCCAACCGCAGAATCAGCCCGACCGCTGCCGCCAACCGCTCCCAACTGGCGGTTTCCGCCTCGAGCTGGGTGCGCCCCTTCCCGGTGAGTTGATAGAACTTCGCCTCCCGCCCGGTCTCGGTTTCCTTCCAATCCGCTTGCAGCAGACCGCGGTTCTCGAGGCGGTGCAGCGCAGGATACAGCGACCCTTGCGGAACCTGCACCACGTCGCGCGACACCTGCTGTAGCCGCTGCGCGATTGCATACCCATGCACAGGTCCAAGCGCAGTCACCTTGAGGATCAACAAATCGAGAGTGCCTTGCGGAAGATCGGATTTCATGCATGCCTCTGGCTTCTACATATATCACATGTAGAAGCGAAAGGCATCCCTATTTTTGTTTACGCCTTCGCAAACCAAACCGCCAGCGCGAGCGCAAAAGCCAAATCATCCTGCGCCCCAGCGCCCTCAGGCTTTCCCTCGGCCTGCAGTGTACGCAACTCCCTGCGCAGTGTCGCCGCTTCCTTGCAGCCCTCGGCCACGACGAACTTCCGTCCCTCCACTGCCGCCTGCAGCCGCGACATTACTTCCATTCGCGACACCGTCACGCCGTACTCGCCATTCTTATATCCCGGCGAATTCCCGCCCGTGATCTGGACGCCGACCAGTTTCCCGCTCGTCACCAGCCCGCGCACCATGCGCATCTGTTCCACCACCGCGGAACCAACGCCCGTCGCATCCACCAGCAGCGTGCGGTGGCACGGCCAGTAAATCTTCTGGACCTCCTCTTCCACCCAATCCACCACATCCGCATAGCGCGTCCCCAGATCCAGCCGTTCGAGCTTCACCACGGTATACCGGTACTCGCCGTAATACTGCCGTGCTGCGCTCGCAACGAACTCCTCAATCGTCCCCTGGCGCCAGCGTTTTTCCAGAATCGCCAGCGCCGTATGATTCCGCTTCTGACCCAAATCCACGCCAATGTAGTAGTGCGGCCTCTGATCCTGCGGAGGCCTTGGACAAACCTGCCAGCCCATTACCGCAGCGCCTCGCGATCGCGCACAAACAGAGAATCGACGTCCTCGGCATGCAGCAACGTCCGCCCGTTGTGCACGAATTTGCATTCGAACTCCTGACTCATAAAAGCCTCCCCGCGCATCCGCCGCATCTCCTCGAGATACGCGCGGCTGATCCGCGGATTCTCGCTAGCCGGATACGAACTCTTGAACCAGGCAGTCGAGCAGCCGTTCACCCACACATCGTGGTACCAGCCCTGAGCCCCGTTCGGCGTACCCGAAACCCAAACCGTCCCCTGCGTCGCCGCCAGAGTCGGCAGCACGCCATCCCAAACCGCGTCTTCGATGTACCCGGCCTCGTCCAGAATCAGCAACGCGGCCGAATGCCCGCGGACCGCCCGGTTCGTCGTAACCCCGGCAATCCGGGATCCATTCGGAAACCGCCGTGCCATTCTCTTCCCGGGCTGCCCAGTCACCTCGCCATGGGTCCACTCGAGCGCATCAATTTTGGCGAAAAACTCAGCCAAATGGCTCTCGACGCCCCCAAGGACCAAAGTCAGGCTCCCTCGCTGCGTGAAGGCCATGTGCAGAGCCTTCACCGCGCAGACCGTGGATTTTCCGCACTGCCGCGCCCAATTCGAAGCCACCCGCCGCCCATGACATCCGAGAGCCTCCCGCTGCTTCGCATCCGGATTCCATCCCAGCATCTCCACCGCGAATCCCACCGGATCGAACAGGTACGCCTCTTCACTTTTCACACCCCACCATCGCCTGCTTCACAGCCGCCAAAGCAGCCGGATACTCCTGCAAAGTCCGGTAAACCAAGGCAAGCCAATCCCCGCCGCCCCGCATCTCTCGTGCAGCGACGGTGTCGCCAGTGTTCCAAAAGAACCGCATTTCTCTACCTCCGCCCACGGGCTACACCCGCAAAACCGAATTTCGGCTCTAGCCAAGCGCCGAAATTCCCCGCAACCCAATAAATCCAAAAAACAAAAATAAATTCGGCCGACGTGTGAACGGTCCCGAAACCTGAGCAAACAAACAGGAGATCCACCCCAGCCATGTGCGCCAGTCTTGCCGTAGAATATGAGAAATAGAAATGACTCGCCCTACACTCTCGGACCTGGCGCAATTCATGAACCTTCCTGCAGAGTCCGAGTGTGTAGAGTTCAAAGAAGCGAAGAACTCCTTTGATCTCGATGATCTTGGCAAATACTTTTCTGCGCTCAGCAATGAGGCCAAACTGAAACGGGAACTAGCTGGCTGGCTCATTTTTGGCGTCACAAACAAGAGACCGCGCCAGATCGTCGGCACACAGTTCAAACGTGACCGGGCTGCGCTGGATGGCCTGAAGCAGTTCGTTGCAAGCCACTGCAACAACGGCATGACCTTCGAGGAGATTCATGAACTAATCACAGGTACTGACGAACGAGTGCTTCTTTTCGAGATCCCTCCAGCAATTCCGGGAATACCGACAACCTGGAAAGGCCATCAGTACGGACGGCACGGCGAGTCGCTCAGCGCGTTGAGCAATCATGAATACGAGAAGATCCGCGCCGCGCGATTCCAGACAGAAGACTGGTCCAAGCAGATCGTTCCCGCAGCATCAATAAATGACTTGAATCAGCCCGCCCTTGCCTTCGCTCGTCATCAATACATCGAAAAGCACCAATCGCTTGCATCGGAAATCGTGGAATGGAGTGACGAGAGGTTTCTCAACAAGGCAAGAGTGTGTATCAGTGGAAAGATCACGCGCGCTGCACTGCTGTTGCTCGGCAAACCGGAATCGGCGCATTTTCTTTCGCCAGCCCAGGCCCAGATTAGTTGGATCCTCAAGGACGACCGGAACCAGGAAAAAGACTACGCACACTTCGATCCGCCATTCATACTGGCGACCGACCGCATCCTGGCGAAGATAAGGAATCTGACCATCCGGCAGCTACCCAGCGGGACACTGTTTCCACATGAGCTGACCCAGTACGATCCGCAGGTGCTCCGCGAAGCTATCCACAATTGCATCGCCCATCAGGATTATGGACAAGGTGGCAAGATCACGGTCGTCGAAACGCCAGACTCCCTCCTACTGACAAACCTGGGCTCCTTCATTCCAGGTACAGTCGAGAACATGATTCGCAGCGACTCTCCGCCGGAAATCTACAGGAATGCATTCCTCGCCCATTCAATGGAAGCCCTGAATATGATCGACACCATTGGCAGTGGGATCAAACGCATGTTCACGCGCCAAAAACACCGCAGCTTTCCGATGCCGGACTACGACCTCGGCCCCAACCGCGTAGCAGTCTCGCTCTATGGTCGGGTGATCGACGAGAATTACACCCGTTTGCTGATGAGTCAGACCGATTTGGATTTGATCGAAGTCATCGCGCTCGATCTGGTGCAGAAGAAACGGCCCATCGATCAACAAACTACGACGCTCCTCAAAGCTCGCGGACTAATTGAAGGTCGTCGCCCCAACCTCTTCGTCTCAGCCCAGATTGCTGCCATCACGGGTAGAAAGGCTGCCTACATCAAGAATCGGGCATTCAACAAGCAGCACTACAAGGATCTGATCATCAAGTTTCTGGAAAAATTCGAGAGCGCCAGTCGGTCGGACTTCAACGAACTTCTTTGCAGCAAGCTCTCCGACGCGCTCTCAGAGTCCCAAAAGAAAACCTACATAACGAACCTCCTCCAGGAGATGAAATCCGAACGGCTGATTTCGCCAGACGGGGCCACTCGCTGGGCTCGATGGCGTATACATATTCCCGCCTCAAACGCGAGCGGCTCAAGCTGATTTTATGTTGACGAACCCCCTATCGTTTTGATAACAACCAACTTGTCTTCTACATAGCTCCTGCCAGACTTGTCCTTCCCCTGTCTACATAGACTTCCCTCGAAAACCCGCCTCGATCCTTTTCAAGAGACACTGGTTTGACCAGTGGAAGCGTCTAACCTGTTCAATCCAAGGTGCTTGCTCTATACATAAATTCAGCTCAGTCTTGATCGATTCAATGTTTAGAAATCGTTGGGAGGGGCTGGCTGGAATCCAGTCTTTCACCGCGAAACACCGTGGCGGCCTCGATATATAACCGAATAGCCGCTCGCGGTGTTTGCCAGTCGGGCCAGCAGCAGAGTCCTCTCTCGACCCGGGGATTGCTGCCGTACCCTCGGTGCCTAGTGGTGAGCCGTGGCCTTGGAATTCACAGCCTTGTTGTGCCAGTGATCCGTACGGGTGCATAGCAACTTCGACGCCGCCCGCGAGCAATGGAGTTTCTTGGCGTCGCCGCATTTGCACAGACTCAGGATTCGACTCTCGATCACGCCTGCCTGTTCAATCGGGGCGTACTCCCGATAGCAGTGCACCAGGACGGAGTAGGTAACCAGCAAGTTCGTAGCGATACAGTCTCCGTCGTCATCGACCCCGCCTCTGAAATGTGAGTACTCATGCAACAGAGCTACACCGCCAAACTCCACTGGACTCAAAGGCTTCGACAAACTCAACCACCGCCTCATCCCATCCAGAAACCACGCCTGCGATGGATGTCCCGTGCTCTCGAAGATCTGGAAAAAGCCATCGAACAGGTAGACGAAAGGATGCGCGGTTACCGCCAGGGCAGGGTGCCCGCCTGGAGTATTCTCCACATGTCCAGTGACCCGAATCGTCTGCATGTCTTCCAGGTGTCCGGGCCGAGTCTCGATGCGATCGAAAAACGCCCGGCACGCCGGCAGTTCCAGACTCTTTTTTGCAGAAGGATAGCTTGCAAGCGAACGGACTGAGATTGCGGTTTGAGTTCCCGAGGACGAGGTTGCCTGTTGACCGCGCGCCAGTGCTGAGCAGAACAGAACGCAGCACATGATCATCGAAATCTGTCTCATCAACTTCATAAAGCGAGGGTTTCCGCTTAGTCCCGGACTACGCATCCCGGGTTTCTTTCAGTTGAGACACCGCAAGATGTGCATAAGTTTCACGCAACACAACATATGTGCGACATATTTTGCCGCAATTGCGCACAACTCGGGCAGTGCCCACCATTGCAACCGCTCAGAAAGCCGTCTATACTTCTCTTGTGTCGGCCTCTAAGCGTGGTAAGACCGCTCAAACGGCCCTTCGTAAAGGCAGCAATCATCAAGACGTGGTTGTGGAGTGGATCCGTCGTCAGGTCGCCGAAGGAGCACTGGCTCCAGGCTCGATCACGTCACTGGAACGTATTGAGACTGCAACTCATTACAAACCTCACGCCATCCGCCGCGCCGTCGCTCTTCTGAAACAAGAAGGTCTGCTGAAAGCGCAGCCTGGGCTCGGAATTCAGATACTCGCGGCCGATACTGCTGCCAGCTTGAGCGCGGGGCAATCGAAGATCGCTCTCGTAATTCCTGGCAAGCAGGACCATTTGTTCTTCTCACGATTCAAGAAGCCAATCGAGATCTGGGCCGCGAAGCGTGAATGGTCGATTGACACGATTTCTTCTACTTCGTTGAATCCAGACCGGCTGCAATCCCTGTCTGGTATGTACGGCCATATTGTGGTCTGGACTCCTGCGCTTTCAGCGGATGTTGTCCGTTCTCTGGCCAAGCTTCCTTTATCCACGATCATGGTTGGTCCGGGTGACGATCATGTGACATGGGACCGCGTCGCGCTCGGAAGCAAAGCAGCGCGGCACCTGCTGGAAATGATCGAATATTTCGACCATGCGAGCCCCCATGAGATCTTTCTACTGGCTGAAGAAGATAGCATCGGCCTCCTGGCGTTTCGGTCTGGAATAGAAAGCGAGTTGAAGCAACATCGGATTCCCATCAACATCCTGTGTCCGAAGGTAATTCCCGACTTCGCCCGGGCAAAAGAATACGCGCCAGTGGTAGTTCCGAGAAACGCCGGTAGATTGGTCGGATCCCGGCTCATGATCGAGTTGCTTGGGCCGCTTCATGCGCTGCCAAAACGCCAATTGGCAGGGGACGGCCCGCTGTTCGGAAAACGGCTCGGCATCATTACAATTTCGTGGGAGTTTACTCGAGGAGTCCTCGAGAGTCTGCAGCAATACGGGCTTGGAATCCCACAATCCGCATTCCTGTGCGCAATCGACGAGTCCGGCGCCCCTCCCGGCTCCTTCACCACCTCGGTCCAGCCCGATCCGTTTGAATTGGGTAAGTTGGTATGCGATCGGCTGGACTCACCAGAGAATTCGCAGATTCGGGACTGCCATCATGTGACACTTCGACGACGGCGCTCGACGGATTGTTGGCTCCATAAGCTCTGGCGTGGCTTCTGCGGCAACGCTGTCACCAAGAATTCGGACCTGCGATTGCAGTCTGCAAATCCCGCCTTCGAACACTTTGCTCAATCCGCCATTGGTTCGTTGATCGGGCTGCGCCCAACGGAATATTGGCCTGAAGAGATCGGCCGCCAGATTCAGTCTTTCGACGTAGCGGTGCTCGAGGGCAACCAATGCCTACTCACCACTGAGTCCTTTCGTCCCATCCCCGCTTCGTCGCGGCGAACCTTTACCTTTAGATTTCCCTTTCACGTCCGGCAGGCGTCCTTTGTCGGCTCACTCGGTTTCCAGATCGGAAGAGAAGACAAGGTTCAAATTCCTCCCAACTGGAGCAACGGCGAAGAAAGTACCGACCCGGATGATGTGGGGCTCGAAGCGTTTTTCGAAAACCTACCATGCAGCGTTCTCATACAGGACCCCTCGACCCTCATCACTCTCTACGCCAATAGAGCTTTTCGCTCTCTATGGCCCAACGCGCCATTTCAGGATTTCATTGGTCGTTCGGAAGCAGAGTACATGCAGGGTGATCCCACATTTGTCGATACATACAACCCAGATGACGTCCGAAAGAGGCTGCACGAAAAAGTCCTCGCTGAAGGTCCGGTTTCCCTCAAATCCCTCGGGGCCCCCAATCCACCGATGGGCGCCAACGGACGCCAAAGGGGGGTGCTCTACTTTTATCTCTTCGACAGCTTCTTCAAGCCTGTCGCAATTGCCTCCATTGGCTGGGACTATGGACTAGTGGAGCGCATCGTGAAGGAAGAAACCGCATTCGCCTCAGTGTCCATCAACGATCGCGGATTTGAACGCGAATCGTCATACTGACGCCTCAGGCAGCTTTCTTCCGCTTCTGATGACCAAACCGCTCCATACGTTTGTTCAGCAGGTCGTTTGCAAAACTCCGGACCAGCATCGCTTCAAGCTCCTCGATCATTTCGTTGTCGACAGCATAGGCGCTGAAGTAGTATGCAAGTTCGGATAGCGGCACTGCAGCCTCCTTAATCTGACGGGTGATCTCGTTCGCCGTTTTATAGGGTTGATTCCTGATCGGGTGCTGAACACGCTTGATCGTCTGAATGTATCCCCGCTTCCGATTGAAAGCCAGGTTCATCTCTTTCCAGAGCTTTTGTTTCCGTGCCTTGCCAACGTAGATCGCGTGGCCTCTACTATCAAAAAAGACATAGACCCCGGAATGTTGATTTAACTCGCGTTTCAGCTCGTCCAGATACTCGGTCTCGTCCCCGCCATTGGATTTGGTGGCAAAAAGTTCGAGCTTGACGCCGCCTCTCGACAGCACCTTTTTGATTTGGAAGAACTCGACCAATGGCCGGATCGCACTCGCCCGCGTATGCTTGGCGCTGGTCGTAGTCGCCTTATGGACCAGTTCTACGAACTGTCTGGTGCTGATCTTTGTGCCGGTCTTCCAGCGGTAAATTCCTTGTACGGTCATCCCGATCTTGTTACCGAGCGCAGTGTCAGTCTTGAGGCGGAATTTCTTCTTCAATGCATCAATTACACTCTTGCCATTCATGGGAATAAAGTGAGTCTCCTCCTGAACTTTCGGCGAATACGATTGATTTCTTTACGACTACGTCCACCCCCACCTCCAGATTGGACCGTCCCTGCAGGAGCATCCAGCGGCGTTCACGACGCCGGACGAACAGGTAGACTGTTAAATATCCGAATGCCATCTATGCGAATCTTTTTCATACAGGCCCGGCAAAAACAAACCTGCGATAGCACGTGCAGGCAGCACGCGGCGCCTCCGATCTTCGCTGGGAACCGACGATAGAGACGCATGCCAGCCAACACCACCGAACTCGAAAAGCGCATCTGGAGCGCGGCTGACGAACTCAGGGCAAACTCGAAGTTGAAATCATCGGAGTATAGCGTCCCGGTGCTTGGCCTCATCTTCCTGCGCTACGCCGATCACAAGTTCGCCCAAGCCCAGGCGAAGTTCACGAGCCAAGGTTCCGGGCGGCGAACCATCGGAAGGCGGACTACCAGGCGCAAGGAGTCCTCTTCCTGCCGGACAAGGCTCGTTTCTCGAATCTCCTGCAACTGCCTGAAGGTGCCGACATCGGCAAGGCGATAAACGATGCGATGAGGGCAATTGAAGCCGACAACGATGATCTGAAGGAAGTTCTGCCGAAAACGTACAACCGGCTCGACAAAGAGCTGCTTGTCTCGCTCCTGAAGAACTTCGCTGCGGTGCCGATGGATGTGGAAGGCGATGCCTTCGGCAAGATCTACGAATACTTTCTTGGCAAGTTCGCGATGTCCGAGGGTCAGAAAGGCGGCGAGTTCTTCACGCCAACCAGCATCGTCAAACTAATCGTTGAAATTATCGGACCGTTCCAGGGTCGAGTCTTCGATCCCGCGTGCGGCTCTGGCGGCATGTTTGTGCAAAGCGCCGAGTTCGTGGAACGCCACAAAAGAAGAACCACGGATATTTCGATCTACGGGCAGGAAAAGGTGGACGAAACAATCCGCCTCTGCAAGATGAACCTTGCCGTCCACGGTCTGTCTGGCGACATCAAACAGGGCAACACCTACTACGAGAACATCCACAAGAGCGTCGGCACGTTCGACTTCGTCATGGCGAATCCTCCGTTCAACGTGAACGGCGTGGATAAGGAGCGGCTGAAAGACGACGAGCGCTATCCCTTTGGACTGCCGAAAACAGACAACGCCAACTATCTGTGGATTCAGAAGTTCTATTCGGCACTCAACGACAAAGGCCGAGCCGGATTCGTCATGGCGAACAGCGCAGGTGACGCCAGGGGATCGGAGATGGAAATCAGGCGTAAGCTGCTTCAGGCGAACGCCGTGGATGTGATGATCTCGGTCGGGCCGAACTTCTTCTATACGGTCACGCTGCCATGTACGCTGTGGTTCCTTGACCGGGGAAAGAAGAATACGAAGCGTGGGGATCATTTGCTCTTTATCGACGCACGCCACATTTTCCGTCAGATCGACCGAGCGCACCGGGACTGGAAGCCAGATCAAATCGAGTTCATCTCGAACATCGTTCGGATGTACCGGGACGAGGCGGTCGAGATTGACGCTGGAAGCACGGAGTTGGTGAACGAGAAGTTTCCTACAGGGAAGTACATCGACGTTCTTGGGCTTTGCAAAGTCGCCACGATTGCCGACATCGAAGCGCAGGGGTGGAGCCTGAATCCAGGTCGCTACGTTGGCGTGGCTGAACGGATCGCTGATGATTTTGAGTTTGCCGAGCGGCTGGAGGAACTGAACGAAGAACTCGAAATCCTGAACGGCGAAGCCAGAGAGTTGGAAGAACGAATTGCGGAGAATGTCGCCACGTTGTTGGGGGCTGAATGACGGCGAGTGAATGGCCCGTCGTCCCCATCAAGGAAGTCTGCGAAGCTGTCGTGGACTGCGTAAACAAGACTGCTCCGACCTCGGAGCGGGTTACGCCCTACATAATGATCCGCACCACCAATGTGAAAAGTGGCTTCGTCAATTTGGAGGACGTGCGAACCGTTGAACTCGACATTTTTGAAAAGTGGAATCGGAGGACTGCTCCAAGGCGAGGAGATGTGATTCTTACGAGGGAAGCTCCTTTGGGCGAAGTTGGAATGCTGAGAGGGAACGCCAAAGTGTTCCTTGGGCAGCGTCTCATGTTGTACCGGGCTGACCCTTGCAAACTTGACCCACACTTTTTGCTCTATTCCCTTCAATCTGACTTCTTGCAAGGTCAGATTCGTTCACTCGGTTCGGGAGCTACCGTCGAGCACATGCGTGTGCCTGATGCCGAGCGATTGCTGGTACCCCTTCCACCAATTGAGCTCCAAGCTAGGATCGGCAACATCCTTTCTGCCTACGATGACCTGATCGAGAACAACACCCGGCGAATCAAGATTCTCGAAGAGATGATGCAGATGATCTACCGGGAGTGGTTCGTCATCTTCCGCTTCCCCGGTCACGAGAGGGTGCGGATGGTCGAGTCGGAGTTGGGGCCGATACCTGAAGGATGGCTGCCGACGAAATTGGGCGATCTCTGCACTGAAGTCAGGCGTGGTGTGCATCCGAGCGAGATCGATCCAGAAACCCCTTACATTGGCTTGGAGCACATGCCGAGGAAATCCATTGCCTTGAACGAATGGGGCAGAGCGGGTGATGTCGGAAGCACAAAACTCCACTTCAGGCGAGGCGAGATTTTATTCGGCAAGATTCGCCCTTACTTTCACAAGGTCGGGGTGGCACCTGTTGATGGAGTGGCTTCCTCTGACGCAATCGTGATTGTGCCGAAGAGTGAGACGTACTTAATGGCTGTTATCTTCTTCGTATCCAGAGATGCCTTCGTGT
>JACXTT010012546.1_pt1 | contig 11240 bp, 11 predicted proteins | sample 9270951 | NCBI WGS metagenome assembly JACXTT01 (sample SAMN15532306, study PRJNA645909) | rock metagenome | isolation source: weathered quartz diorite | place: Puerto Rico | collected 2017-06-21 | reverse complement strand
GGAGGTGATCTCGGCCGCGCGCCGGGCGGCGGGCGAGCAGCGGAGGGCCCTCCGGTCGCGCGTCGCCCGAGACCACAGCCATTCGGTGGTGGAGCTCGACCTCGGGCTGAGCAGAAAGACGGTCGTCGTGCTGCGACACGGGGACCTCGTGGCCGAGAGCGTCGTCAGGCATTCATTGCTGGGATCGAAGCGGCGGAGCTAATAGCTCGGGATCGCGTTGACGATTCCGGTCGCGTCGCAGGCGCTGGCGCGAAGGGTCCGGGAGATGCTGGACGGACCGAGGTCGACAGAGCATGCCGACCGCGTGACCTGCTCGACGCCTTGCGGGACGTGTTGGGCTGACCGCCCAGGTCGCGCGAAGTCGTGCGATACTTCATGAAGGGCGTGTCGATTTCGCTCGCAACCAGGCACTGTGATTCGTCCGAAGGAGCCCCTCATGCGCCGCGCGGTCTCCCTGCTCGCCAGCTTTGCGCTCGCCGTTCCCGCCTCCGTCGTCGCTCAGACCGACACGCTGCTCTCGGCAGTGAAGCTGCCGGCGCGCGCCGGGTTCGCATCGCTGGTGCCCCCGCCCCCCGGCCACCCCGTGCTGCTCAAGCCGGATCGCGTGTTCGATGCCACGAGCGAAGCGACGCACGCGGGGTGGGTGGTGCTCGTCCAAGGCGACTCGATCGCCGCGGTCGGGACCGCCGCCGACGTGCGGGCGCCGCGCGATGCGCAAACCATCGCCCTGCCCGGTCTCACGCTGCTTCCGGGACTGATCGACGCCCACTCGCACGTCTTCCTTCATCCCTACAACGAGACCCTGTGGAACGATCAGGTGCTGAAGGAGCCCTTGGGCTATCGCGTGGTCGAAGCGGTGCTGCACGCCCGGAACACGCTGATGCAGGGGTTCACCACGCTGCGCGACCTGGGCACCGAGGGCGCGGGGTTCGAGGACGTATCGCTCAAGCGCACGATCGATGACGGTCTCATCCCCGGCCCACGCCTCGAGGTGGCGACGCGCGCCATCGTGGCCACGTCGAGCTACGGCCCGGGTCCGCGTGGCTTCCGCCCCGACCTGGATCTCCCGCAGGGCGGGCAGGCGGTGAGCGGCGTGCCGCAGGTGCTCGAGGCGGTGCGCGAGCAGGCGGGCCGCGGCGCGGACTGGATCAAGGTGTACGCAGACTACGGTCGCGGACCGCACGGCGAGGCCGAGCCGACGTTCAGCCAGGAAGAGCTCGACGCGCTGGTCGCGGAAGCGCACTCTTCCGGCCGACCCGTGGCAGCCCACGCTACCACCCCGGAGGGGATGCGTCGCGCCGTGCTCGCGGGCGTAAACACCATCGAGCACGGCTTCGGCGGCACCGACTCGGTGTTTCACCTGATGGCGCAGCACGGCGTCGCGTACCTGCCCACGCTCACCGCCGTCGAGGCGTACGCGGAGTACTTCGACCACTACAAGCCGGGCGCCACGCCCACCGCCGGCATGCGCCAGGCGGCTCAGGCGTTTCAGCTCGCGCTCAAGGACGGCGTGATGGTCGGCTGCGGCAGCGACGTGGGCGTCTTCACGCATGGCACCAACGCGCGCGAGCTCGCGTGGATGGTGAAGGACGGCATGCGGCCCGCGCAGGCGCTCCTCGCCGCCACCGCGGTGAACGCGAAGATCCTCGGGCTCGACAAACGGATCGGGCGGGTTGTGCCGGGCCTCGCGGCCGACCTGGTGGCGGTGAGCGGCGATCCCACGAGCGACATCGCGGCGGTGAGTCGCGTGCGGTTCGTGATGAAGGCCGGGGTGATCTACCGGACGCCGTAGGCGCGGCTCGAATGAAAGTCGCCACGTGGAATGTCAACGGCATCCGGGCCCGCGCGTCCCAGGTGCGGGAGTGGTTGGAGCACGATCGGCCGGACGTGGTGTGCCTGCAGGAGTTGAAGGCCGAGCCGGCGCAGATTCCGGAGGAGTGCCGGCTTGCCGACTATCACACGTACTGGCATGGCCGCAAGGGCTATTCGGGTGTGTCGTTGCACGTCCGCAAAGAGGTGGTCGCGACCGATCCCGTCTACAGTCATCCCCCGTTCGACGTCGAGTCACGCATCGTCCAGCTGGAGCTGGGGAATCTGGTCATCGCCTCCGTCTACGTGCCGAACGGCGGGAAGGACTACCAAGCGAAGCTGAGCTTCCTCACCCAGCTCACGGACTGGGTGCGCCGGCTGCATGCCGCCGGGCGCGAGCTGTTGTTGTGCGGCGACCTCAACATCGCGCGCACGGAGATGGACGTGCATCCGAAGGAGCGGAAGCCCAACGCGATCGGCCAGCGGCCCGAGGAGCGCGCCATGTTCGAGGCGCTGCTCGGCACCGGGCTCGCGGACCTGGGCCGAGCGTTCGATCCCGCCAATGCGGGGCTGTTCACCTGGTGGGCGCCATGGCGCAACCTGCGCGCGCGCAACATCGGCTGGCGCTTGGACTACGTGCTGGCGTCACACGGCGTAGCGGGCCGCGCCACTGGTTGCGTGGTGGAGGCGGATGTCGGCACGAGCGACCACGCGCCAGTGGTGATGACGACGGCTGACGCGGATCCCCGTAGGGAATCCGACTCCTAGGGTCGAATCGCACGCCACGCGCAGGGGAACACACGTTGGCGTTCCACCTCGATCTGATACGTGATAGCGTCCACCGCACAATAGTGGGTGCGTTCCTCGTCAATCAGCACGCGATACTGGCCGAAGAACGGTGCCCAGAGCCGGTCGATGAAGTTGTGGGGAACGAGGGAAACGTCGGCCCACTGCATTCCACCAGTTACGCGAAGCGCGTTCGAGGGAGCCGGGCCGGGGACGTAGCACCCGGCGACCGCTGCGGCGACGAGAACAGCGATTGCGGGTTTCATGCCCTCTCAGATGGCAGAGAGATGGATTGGGTTGCTCGCCATCTGTGGGGTTCATGTCAGGGATTAACCTATTCCGCGTGAGCCGCGCCCCCTCGACCGCGCGCGTCGGCCCGATTCTCCCGCCTCCCTATCGGATCGTCCAGCCAGTGCGTACCATGAGTCATGCCGCCAACCTTCACGACCGCCGCGCTGGCCTTCTTCCGCGGCCTGGCCCGGAACAACGCAAAGCCCTGGTTCGAGGCACATCGCGCGGACTACGACGAGCACGTCGTCGCGCCGATGCGTGGCCTCATCGAGGAGCTCGACGTGCGCCTGGCGGGGTTCGCGCCCGAGATCACGGGCGACCCCAAGCGCTCGCTGTTCCGAATCTATCGGGACGTGCGGTTCTCCAAAGACAAGTCGCCCTACAAGACGCACGCTGCGTGCTGGTTCTGGCATCGGGATGCCGACCCGCGCGTCGGCGACAAGGCGGACGCGGGAGGCGCGGGGTACTACTTCCATCTCCAGCCCGGCAAGTCGTTCGTCGGCGGCGGGATGTGGATGCCGCCGCGTCCGATCCTCGACAAGCTGCGCGAGGCCATCGCGGAGGATCTCAAGGGCTTCGAGCGGGTGGTCACGGATCGCGGCTTCGCGCGTCGGTTCGGTAAGTTCGATGACGAGTCAAAACTGAAACGGATGCCGCGCGGCTACGACGAGTCCCACCCTGCGGCGCGTTGGCTCAAGTTTCAGTCGTTCGTCACCGGGCGCCCCATGAACGACCGCGAGACTACGAGCCCGAGGCTCCCGGCGCTTCTCGCGGCCGACTTCGAGCGGATGCTGCCGCTCGTGCGGTGGCTCAATGGCTCTCTGGGGCACCGGGCATCGACGCGCCGATGAGCGGGTGCCTTGACAGGGGTGAGGACTACCGCTCCTTGGATATGAATCGGTTCAAGGAGCGCCTCCCCGGCTCCGGATCGCCCGTGATCAGGTAGGCCAGCACCGCCCCCTGGAAGAGCTGCAGCACCTCCTCTACGAGCACGCGATCAGGAAGGAACTTCATCAGGAGCTGCACCCACAGCCGCTGCTGCTCGGCGTAGAACGCCTGCGCCCGCGCGGAGCCGTTCCAAGCGCGGCGGGACAGGTCCATGATGAGACGCAGCACACCCCGGGCTTCGGGGGCGGTGGTCCGATCCCACAGCGTGGTCATGACGGTTCGCACGGAGACGCCCTTGGGGAATGCCTCGGGGGAGAACTGGGCCCGCAACCGGTCCTCGAGCAGCGTCATCGCTCGCGCCTCCAGCTCGTCGCGCCCACCGAAGTAGTGAACCAGCATACGCTTACTGATGCCAACGCTCTTGGCCAGTTGATCGAGGCTCAGCTCGATCGTGCCGGCCTCAATGAAGGTCGCCAACGCGCGCTCGACCAGGTCTCCCTGACGCACTGCTGTACCATGTGGTACATTCTTGCGTACCATATGGTACAGCCTAACGCCGGAGGAGATTCAATGAAAGGGCGAGCCGTAGTGCTCCTGCTGGTGCTCGGTCTCGGCATCTGGGTGGTGGGGACGATCTACTATGCGGGTCAGGGTCCGCGGATCCTCGAGACCACGACCGCACGCTATTGGCGGGCCTTCGCTCTGTCGCCGGTCACGTCGGCGATTCTCTGCCTCGCGATCCTGCGCTGGCTGCGTATCCCGGCATCCCAATGGGCGTCGGCCATGCTGCTACTGGCGATTCCGGGAATGATCGGGGAGGCCCTGGTGCTCTCGAACCTCGCGGTCTTCATGCCCAAGCTGCACGCCGAGTCGGGAGGGAGATACGGGGCGTTCCTGTTCATGAGCTACGCGGTCGTGCTGGCGATCGCGGAGGTAGTCACGCTTCGAGCGCAACCGGGACCTTGAAAGGGCTCGCAGCGACAGGTAAGGTCCAAGGCATGGCACGTAGAGTCGTGGTCGAGCTGGGTCCCTCCCGCACGAAAAGTAGAATGACGAGCGAGTAAATTCTTGGCATGCCCTCATCACGTAACCGCATGATGCGCGCGCGACTCGCGCGCGCTCTTCGTCTCGCGCCCACACTCCTGACCGTCTCTCCGACCGCACACCTCGCTGCGCAGACCATCGATACGATCGTCGTCGTCCGGCACAACGTGTACGATCGCAAGCGCGACGCGCCGCGGGTCGTCGCGGGCGTGGGCAATGCTCTGCATATCACGACGCACGCGTGGGTGGTCCGCCGGGCGCTGCTCATCAAGCCCGGAGATGTCTACGACTCCGCCAAAGTGGCCGAGAGCGAGCGGGCGCTGCGAGCGCTCACGATCTTTCGCGCGGTGGCCATCGACACCGAGCGCGTGAACGGGCGTCTCGCGCTGCGGGTGGAGACGGACGACGCCTGGAGCACCATTCCCGACTTCGACTACTCGTCCGTAGCGGGCGACGTCTTATGGGCTGTGGCGTTCACGGAAGGAAACGTACTCGGCACCGGCACGGCGCTGACGGGGCGCTACGAGAAGACTCCCGACCGTCACAGCGTAAGCGTGGGATACAGCAGCACCGGCGTGCTCGGTCGCCGAACGGCGCTCGCCGGTCAATACAAGGCAATCTCGGACGGCGACTCGGGCTCCTGGTCGCTCGGCGTGCCGTTCTACGAGACCGTCGCACCACGCTCCGTCGTGACGAACGGCGCCGCGGCGAAAGAGCGCGTGCTGCAGTTTCGCGACGGCGTGCTGGCGGACAGCGTACAGCACCGTGTGCTCATGTTGGGCCTCTCCGGCGGTGTGGCGCTCCATGCGACACGCGCGAGCTACGCCCGCCTCTGGTTCGGGGCGAGCTGGCGCCGGGAGGATTTCGATTCGGCCACGGCCGTGCCGTTCCCCCGCTCGCACTTCGGGACCGTTGGCGCAGGTATTGAGTTGAAGCACGTGCGCTTTCAGGTGCTCGAGAACTTCAATGCCTTCGCGCACCAGGAGGACGTGGACCTCTCGCACATCCTGCGGCTCGGTGTCTGGGCGGCGCCGCGCGCCTGGGGCTACAAGCCCGACAGTGCCGGCGTTGGTCTCGAGGCGAGCGGCCAGCTCTCCGCCATCTGGCCTAACGGGTTCGCCGTGGTGCGCGGTCAGGCGGACGGCGTGCTCACCCGGGCGGCAATGGGGGTGGGGGTGGACTCAGGGCGGGTGTTCGGCAGCATGACCGTCGCGAGCCAGAACCTGACCCGCCAGACGCTCGTCTTTCACCTGGAGGGCGGCGCGCTGCGGGGGCCTAAGCCCGGAGACGAATTCGATCTGTGGCGCGATTCGAAGGGCCCGCGGCTGTTCGGCGCGCACGCCTTCACGGGCACGCGCGAGGCGTGGGTCGCGCTCGAGGACCGTGTGGTACTCAAGGACGAGGTGTGGGGGCTGTTCGGCGTCGGCCTGGCACCGTACTTCGACTACGGCGGTGCCTGGTACCAGGACGAGCAGGCGCGGCTCGGCGGGGACGCCGGCGTCGCGCTCCGGCTCGGCCCCACGCGATTGACCATCACCGACGTGGGTCAGTTCGCGCTCGGCTATCGCTTCGGCAAAGGCTTCACCGGCCGGCATTGGGCGTTCACGGCGACGGGGAATATCCTGTACTGAACCGGTGCGCGGTACGCGGTGCGCGGTCGCTTCCGTTGATTAGCACTCCCTCCGACGTGGCCAACTTGGCATCGGAGAGTACCGCGCACTGCGCACCGCGCACGAAGTGTTACAACCCCATCCAGTACGTCGCCTTCACCGCCAGGACGTTGTTCGCGTGAGCGTTGAGCAGCCCCGACAAGTCTCGACTCAGACGGAAGTCCCCCACGCCCGCCTGGTCCTCCAGGGCCGGCTGCCACACGACGAAGAGCGTCGACCCCGGTCGCCACTCCCAGCGCAGCACCGCGTTGGCGCGGAGCGAGCGGAAATTGAAGTCCTGACTCCCGATGACGAACGGCGCCCCGCCGTCCCCGGGGTTGATGGAGTCACCCGCCGCGGTCGGGACCACGCTGCCGCGATCGCGGCCATACACCACAAAGTCGAACGTCCGGGGCTGAGCGAGCTCTTTGAAGTCGCGGAACCGGCCCGCCGCGATGAGGGGTTGCAGGAACAGCTGGAACGAGAGCCGCGGCGTGAAGGTCCAGTCGAGCCGGGCCAGGATCGCGAGCTGGGTCTGGTCGAGCGTCGCGAACACATACCGATGTTGGTACGTCGCACTGGCGAAGGTGTCGGCGATCGTCGTGACGTACTGCGCCAGTGAATGGTTCTGGAAGAAGCTCGGTCCGATGTTGATGTGCGCCGCGGGGGTGGGGCGCATGTCCAATGTCAGGCTGTACTGGGCGTTCCATTGCCCCGCCCGGTCCCATTGGTAAAACGCGCTCCCCGACAGCCGCGTGGTGCGCCTCGAATCGGACGTGAACGAGATCGCAGCGTCCTCATAGCGTGGAAACTCAGCGAGCGGCCCACCGCGCGTGAGCCGGTCGTCCAATGCCGTCACCGAATAGTCGTGGCGTAGCTGGACGTTCCAGAAGTTCGCGAAGTTGTAGTTGTTGAGGAGCCCGAAGCCCGCGAAGACGAGATCCCCGTCGAAGTTCCAGGTGTGGTTCTCGAACGGGATGAGATACCAGTTGCGCACCACCGCATGAGGGCGGTTGTCCTGGTAGCCGAACAGGGTCGAGAGCGCGCGGCGGTCGGCCCCGGTCTGAAAGCCCAGGTCGTTCGACTCGAACCCCGGCCCCGTCTCCTGATACGCGATAGAGCCGAGCCAGTGCTCGGCGGAGTTCCGGGAGAGGGCCACCTGCCAGGCGAGGCCGTCGAGCGAGGTGCGCGACGGATTGTACACGAGCGTGCGCGCGTCGGGGCGCTGGTAATAGCGCGCGCTCGCGCGCTGGGTGAGCGCGATACTCGAATCCGTGCCCGCGACGTGGCTCACGACCACCGCCCCGTCGAACGACCAGGATCTATTCGACCAGCCGTGGGTGAAATCGATGCCCGTCACGTATGCCTGAGCGTGCTCCATGCTGCCGAGCGCGCTATCCGAGAGCCGCCGATTGACGGCGGTCACGATGGCGCCGACCGTGGAGTTTCCCGCGTCCAGGTCTTTCCGCACTCGACCCACGAAATAGTTGGTGAGCGGCTCGACGGTAGTCAGGTGGTCGCGGCCGAGTGTGTCCTGCCACTGGGTCTCTTCGGTCGCGGTGACGGCGTCGAGCACGCCGACGGACCACCCGCCGCGCGTGTGACCGGTGAGCTTGGCCGCGGTGCGGATCGCGGTCTGCGTCGGCGGGTCCGCGTATGCGACGCTGTCGCCGTCGACGGTGCGCTCGGGCATGCGGCCGATCCGGCGTGAGAAAAAGAACTGCGGAAAGTTGAAGAGGTTGTGAGCGCGCACATTGCCGAACTGGAACAGGCCGCCGCCTTCGACGAAGAAAGGCCGCTTCTCCGGGAAGAACGTCTCGAATGCGCTCAGGTTCACCACGGCCGAGTCGACCTCGACCTGGCCGAAGTCGGGATTGACGGTCGCGTCGAGGGTGAGATCACTCGTAACCCCGTACTTGAGATCCGCGCCGCCGCTGCCGAAATAGTCGTGGCCGCTCCGGAACGGGTCGCCCGCGGGCTGGTGGGTGTACTCGGCGCGCGTGACGCCGTAGGGCAGGACCTCGAGGCGCCGGGCGGCGGGCACTCGACCCAGACCGGTGAGGTGGCCGTACCGATTCACGCCCGCGTGCTCGCGCTTCGGCGTGAACGCGAAGAAGTCGTCCTCACCTTTGCGCAGGATGTAGCGCTCGAACTGGATGCCCCAGCGGGCATCAGCCTGGGAGTTGTATCGCAGCTGGGAGAGGGGAATCCGGAGCTCCACGGTCCAACCGGCCGAGTCGACGCGCGCTGCATACTCCCATACCGGGTCCCATGAGACATCGTCCGAGCCGCTCTGGTTATCGACCAGCGCATCCTGGATCGCGCCGCCCGGCGTGATGCGGAACCGCGCGGCGGTGAGATGATCGTGGTAGGAATCGATGAAAACCTGGAAGTAGTCGGAGGTGACGGCGTCGTCGCGCCGGGCGAGCACCGATCTGATCGAGCGGGGCGCGGAGTCGAACAGGCGGGCGCCGACGTAGAGCGCGTCGGATCCGATGAGCACGCGTACCTCGGTGCGCTCCGTTGCCGGTTGCCCGGGCTTAGGATCGAGCTGTGTGAACGTGGTGACCGGGGTCGCGCCCGCCCAGGCAGGCTCGTCGAGCCGACCGTCGATCTTCATATCGCCCGACGCCCGCCCGGCTCGAACTTCCGGCGCGGCATCATGGACGTAGGGCAGGGCTGAGGAGGCTGTATCACGCGACTGGGCGACCGCGAACAGGAGGAAACCCGCTACGAACGGCATCGGGAGACCCTCGGCGCGAAGGTGGAGACGGTCTAGTAGGCTGACGCCGGACGAGCGCGAATGGTTGCATCCGCGCCACGGTTCACAAAAGGCTGACAAACCGGGCGTCGCCCCTCGCAGCAGCGGTCTCGGGCGTCGCGTATCCAACGAAAGACGCGGAGGGCCGCACCCATGTTTCGGATCACGAGTCTCGGGCTCGTTGCCCTGGCCATCACGTTCCCATTGTCATCCGCGGCGCAGGCCGGACCTGAAGGCTGCACCTACGTACGCTGCTTCCTCAGTTTGCAACGTGACCCCCCTCGCTTAGTGCAAGGCGCGGCCGCGACTCCGATAGCCGACTTTGGCATGTTCGCCCCGCACATCGATCTCTTGTCGAGGGGCTCGGACAGCGCGCGGTTCCACTATCAAGCGTTTCGCGGCGACTACAATCGTCTAGGGGCGTTCAAGCTGATCGGCATTATGGCCATGGTCTCGTCGGTCGCGGTGCTCGCGGGCAACCCCCGGGTGAATTACCCGACTGCACTGGGAATCTTTGCCGTCGCGGTCCCGTCGGCGTTCGCCGGAATCGTCTACGGCGCCCAAGCGCAGCGGCAGCTCGAGCAGTCGATTGCGGATTACAACCGGTCGCTGCCCGACGCGCGGTAGGCGGTCAGGACCTAGTCTATCAGCGGCAGAACCACGATCGTAGGCATAGCTTGAACCGAAGGCTACGCCGACTTTTTGCAGATGTGATGCTCCGTGACCATTTTGCCGTCCTGGGGATAGGTCGGCCCATCCACCGCGTACTCGGTGTCCGACTTCTTGGTCCACACCACACTGCCTGACCGCCCCGGCAGCACATAGTTCCACGACCAGACGTTCTCCGAGCGCTTCCCGACCATCCCGAAGTACATCGCGTTGGAGTGAGCGCCGAAGCGGACCAACTGTGGGACTGCCAGCCGTGGCTGTTCGACTCCAACAAGCTGTCCACGAAGGTCCAGTACGCATTCCGGTATTGACGGTCCGTTGACATGCCGGAGTGAAGTTTCGCTTGCCATGCCCGTCGAGCCAGCCTACGTTCCGCCCATGCCTACCAAGTCCACGGCGTCCGATCCGAACCAAGCGCTCCGTGACCATGTCGTCGCATTGCTCGGCGCGAGCCACGCGCACGTGCCGTTCAAGGACGCGATCGCTGACTGGCCGGTTGCGCTGCGTGGCGTGAAGCCTCAGGGCCAGCCGTTCACTGCCTGGCGCTTGCTCGAGCACATCCGGATCTCGCAATGGGATATCCTGGAGTTCACGAAGAGCGCGCAGCACACGTCGCCGAAGTGGCCGGCGGGCTACTGGCCTACCGGCGACGCGCCGCCCGATGGGGCAGCCTGGGATAAGAGCGTCGCCCAGGTAGAGCGCGACTTGAAGGAGATGGAGCGACTGGTGCGCGACGCGAAGGTCGATCTCTTTGCACGTATCCCGCACGGCACCGGCCAGACCCCGCTGCGCGAAGCGCTAGTCCTCGCCGACCACAACGCGTATCACATCGGGCAGCTCGTGCTACTTCGACGTCTACTCGGCGCCTGGAAAGGAGACTGACCTCTAGCCGCCCGACCGCGCGACCTTGATCATCGCCGCGAGGCTGCGCTCCACGTCTTCCTCTGTCGTCGCCCAGGACGACACGCTGATTCGCATCGCCGTACGGCCCTGCCACACCGTCCCGCCGCACCAACAGGTCCGGTCGGCTTGGATGCCTTGGATCACCTTGCGGGTCCTCGCGTCGTCCTCTCCCCCGAAGCGCACCAGCACCTGGTTGAGCTTCACCTCGTTCAACACTTCGTAGCCGGCTTCCCTGAGCCCTGCGGCGAATCGCATCGCGTGGCGGCAGCAGCGCTCCACCAGCTCGGCGAGCCCCGAGCGGCCGAGCGACGCGAGGGCCGCCCAGATCTCGACGCCGCGCGCCCGCCGCGACAGCTCCGGCGTGTAATCGTCCGGCTCGCGCGCCGTGCCGCGCACGAGGTACGCGGCCGGCCCGGTGGCCATGGCGCTTCGCAGCGCGG
>JACXTT010012545.1_pt1 | contig 11240 bp, 12 predicted proteins | sample 9270951 | NCBI WGS metagenome assembly JACXTT01 (sample SAMN15532306, study PRJNA645909) | rock metagenome | isolation source: weathered quartz diorite | place: Puerto Rico | collected 2017-06-21 | reverse complement strand
CCGTGGATCTGCGTCACATAGTTGGCGACCAGCTTGGGCGTGCGCCGGATCAGCTCGGCGAAGTACGGGGTGCTGCGTCCCAGCTCGACATCGCTGGGCTCGAACAGCAGCACGCGCGGACGGCCGTCGCTGTCGGTCCAGCGAATCACCAGCATGCGGTTGGTGATGGACAAAAACGGCGCCAGGGCGCGCGTGGCGCGGAACAGGCCAAAGCGCGTCGGGTACGGCAGCGTGACCAGGTCGCAGGTGACGACGGATGCCGGCATCCCGCTGGCCGGGAACTCCGCACGGAAGCGCAGGCCTGCTGCACGCGCGGCCTGCAAGCGCGCGCCGGGGCCGCCGTCGGTGGGCATGTCCAGCGATGCAATAGGCACGCCGACGGATGGCAGGTCGCGCAGGTCGGCGGCGCTCCACGGAAGGGTCACGGGGGCATCAGGCGTTGTCATCCAGGTCTCCAGAAATGGTTTTATTTTTAAATCCACGGTGTGGATTAATAATTTAACCACGGTGTGGATTTATTTGTCAACATGGGAAAATACGCAGCACCATGACGAAGACTCCCACGCCCCAGCCGCGCAAACGCGCAGTCGCCACGCCGGTTCGCCGCGGCCGCCCTCCTGCGGGGGCTTCTGCGTTGTCACGCGAAGTGATCGTGCAGACGGCCGTGGAGGTCATCGACGCCGAAGGCGTCGGGGCGGTCAGCTTTCGTGCGGTGGCGCGCCGGCTCGGCGTCGACGCTAAGAGCCTGTACAACCATATTGATAGCAAGGAAGCCTTGCTGGACGCGGTCGCGGAGCATGTTTTGTCCCGCATGGCGGTGCCTGCGCCGACCGGGGACCTGCGCATCGACCTGATCGCGATTGCGCACGCCTTCCGGGCGGCCGCGCTGTCGTCCCACCGCGAGGCGGCCACGCTGGTGCTGAGCCGGCCGGTGGAGTCGCTGGCGCACCTGGCGCCGCTGGAAGCCACATTGGCGGCCTTCACGCGTGCCGGCGCCAAGCCCGACTGGGCGGTGCATGCAGTACGGGCCACGCTGGCCTACATGACTGGCACCCTGCTGCGCGAGGCCTCCACCGGCATCACACTGGGCAGCGACAAGCCGGAGATTGCCGGCCCCCGGCAGGCCGCACTGGCCGAACTGGGCTTGCCGCATGTGGCGTTGGTGGCCCCTGCATTGAGTCGCCTGGACCATGCCCTGGAGTTCGACTTTGGCATCCGCATCTTGACGGATGCGTTTGCGCGCGCGCTCGGCCAGGCATCACCAGACGCCTGAGGCTGCCAGGCTCAGGCAATACCTGCGGACCGGCTACCGGCGGGGCTGGGCACCGTGGTCGTGGAATCGCGGACCACGAGCTTGGGGCGCAGCACCATCGTGGTGTCTGTGTGTTCCGGTTTGTCCATGGCCTGCATCAGCAGGCGTGCGGCGGCGTGGCCCATCTCGTAGTGCTGGATGCGTACCGTGGTCAGCGCGGGTTCCACGCGGTCCATCAGGGGCATGTCGTTGTGGCCGGTGACTGACATGTCGTGCGGTACGCGCAGGCCCACCGCGCGCAGCGCATCGATTGCGCCCAGCGCCACCAGGTCATTGCAGGCCACGATGGCGGTGAACGGTGGCAAGCGTGGCGCCTGCTGCAGGCGTGTCAGCAGGCGCTGACAGGCGGCATAGCCGGCCTCGATCGAATAGGCGTCGCAGGTTTCCAGCCATTCCACCGCCAGTTGGGCCTGGGCCATGGCCGCGTGAAAGCCGAGTTGCCGGCGCTCGCCGGTCGACAGTGACTGCGGTCCCGCCAGATGGGCGATATGGCGATGCCCCAGGGCCACCAGATGTTCGACGGACTGGGCCATGCCGGACAGGTCATCACTGACCACGGCTGAACAGATGCCCTGCGCATCAATGCGGTTCACCAGCACCACCGGCGTGCCGGTCTTTTGTAGCAGGGGCAACAGGCGGTCCTGGCGGCTGGCCGTGGCCAGGACCACACCGTCCACGCCCTGCGCCAGCATGCGCTGCATCAGGTCGTGCGTGGCCTGGTCCGAACCGCCAGCATTGGCTACCAGCGTGAAAAAACCGCCTTCGCGCAGGCCGTCTTCGATGCCGCGCAGGATGGGTGGGAAGACCGGGTTGGTGATGTCCGGCAGCAGCACGCCCACGCAATGGGACTTGCCGGTGCGCAAGGCGGCGGCGGCGCGGTTCGGGCGGTAGCCCAGGGCATCGGCCGCCTGCTGTACGCGGCTGACGACGTCGGCACTGATCAGATGCCTGCGCGCCGGGTCCAGTGCACGGGAAACGCTGGACGGGTGCAGTTGCAGGTGGCGCGCCAGGGCCACCAGGGTGGGGGGCTTGTTTTGCATGGATTTGCACGATTATATGCAAACAATTGCATCGTGATTTTTTCAAAAATTCATTGGAAGATTCTGGAAAACCCTCGATTGACAGCAGGTTTTCAAGAGCATATTGTGCGAACGTTTGCATAAACACGAAGCACAAGAAGCCATGGGCTATATCACCGTAGACAACCTCACACAGCAGGTGCTGGGCGTCATGCGCCAAACCCCCGATCCGCGCCTGCGCGAGCTCATGACCGCACTGGTCACACATCTGCATGCCTTTGTCCGCGACATAGAACCCAGCGATGCCGAGTTCGAGCAGGCCTGCGCCTTCCTGGTGGGGCTGGGCCAGGCCACCAGCGCCAGGAAGAACGAAGTCATCCTCGCGTCCGACATCCTGGGCGCGTCCACGCTGATCACCCTGCTCAACGACCAGAAGCGCGCCGCAGGTGCGGCGGTGGACAAGACCTGTTCCGCGCTGCTGGGGCCGTTCTGGCGGGCGGATGCGCCAATGCTGGCGTTGGGCGACAGCATCGCGCGCGGGCAGGAGGCCAATGCACCGGGAAAGACCCTGTATGTCAGCGGTGTCGTGCGCAACACGGCGGGCGTGCCGCTGGCCGATGCCGTCGTCGATGTGTGGCAGGCCTCACCGGTAGGTCTGTATGAAAACCAGGACGATGCCCAGCCCGACATGAACCTGCGCGGGCGCTTTCGCACGGATGCGCAGGGGCACTACCACTTCCGTTCGGTGCGCCCGGCGGGTTACCCGGTGCCGGTGGACGGGCCTTGCGGTGACTTGCTGCGCGCACAGTTGCGCCACCCGTTCCGTCCGGCGCATGTGCACTTCATGGTGTCCAAACCCGGCTACCAGGTGCTGGTGACCCAGGTGTTTGCCGACGACGACGAACGGCTGCACACCGACGTGACCTTTTCCGTGGTCGAGAGCCTGGTCGGCTGCTACCGGCAGCAGGGCTCGGGCGACGCGGCCCACTACACGCTGGGCTACGACATGGTGCTGCAGCCCGGCGAGATGGTGTTCCCCACACCACCGATTCCCTGACTATCCAGATATTGCAAAGGTAAGCCATGCGTTTTGAAGCGATAGACCGACTCGACGGCAAGGTGGCCGTCATCACCGGCGGCAAAGGCGCCATCGGGCTGGCCACGGCACGCCGCCTGGCGGCCCGGGGCGCACGCATCGTGTCGCTGGACCGGCATGGCGGCGCGGCGGTGCAGGCGTTGCTGGACGGTTTGCCCGCCGTGGACGCTGGCGCCCACTTGGCCATCACGGCCTCCATCACCGACAGCGTTGCGCTGCAGGCCGCCGCTGCCGCCGTGGCATCGCAGACGGGGCGCTGCGACATCCTAGTCAATAGCGCTGGCTTCACCAAAGCCGTTCCGCCGGCGGATCTGGACGGCCTGACCGACGACTTGTTCGACGAGATCGTGCAGGCCAACCTGCGTGGCGTGTTCGCCACCATCCGCGCCTTTGCGCCGCTGCTGCAGGCCAGCGGCGACGGCCTGGTCGTCAATGTGTCGTCCATCGCCGGTTTCACCGGCACTGGCAGTAACCTGGCCTATGTGGCCGCCAAGGCCGGTGTGGACGTGCTGACCAAGTCCCTGGCCAAGGCGCTGGCGCCACAGGTGCGCGTGCTGGCGGTGTCGCCGGGCGTGGTCGACTCCAGCTTCGTGCCGGGTCGCGGCGCCGACTTCAACGACAAGGCCGCAGCCACCATTCCCCTGAAGCGCATCGGTGTGGTGGACGACATCGCGTCGGCCATCGAGGCCTGCGCCACGTCGCTGCGTTTTGCTACAGGCTCGCGTTTCGTCATCGACGGCGGGCGCAGCCTCTGAGGATTCCCATGTTCGACCACAAGACCCTGATCACCTGCGCCGTCACTGGCAACCTGACCAAACCCGAGCAGACGCCCTACCTGCCGATCACGCCGGAGCAGATTGCCGACGAATGCCTGGCCGCTGCCGACGCCGGTGCTGCGGCGGTGCACATCCATGTGCGCGACCCACAGACCGGCCGGCCGTCCATGGACGTGGACCTGTACCGCGACGTCGTGGACCGCATCCGCCGACGCAATACCGCGCTGATCATCAACCTGACCACCGGGCCGGGCGGGCGCTTCGTGCCCAGCGAGGACGAACCCAAGGTCTTTGCCGCGGGCACCACGCTGGTGGCGCCGGAGAAGCGCGTGGAACACATTGCGCTGATCAAACCGGACATCTGCTCGCTGGACCTCAATACCATGAACAGCGGGCCGGACGTGGTCATGAACACGCCGCGCAATGTGCGCCGCATGGCAGCCGTAATACGGGCCAGCGGCGTCAAGCCGGAACTGGAGATATTCGATTCCGGCGACCTGCACCTGGCGCGCGACCTGATCGCCGACGGCACGCTGGACGGCCCCGGCATGTGGACCTTTGTGCTGGGCGTCAAATACGGCTTTGCCGCGACGCCGGAGACGCTGCTGTATGCGCGCAACCTGCTGCCGCAGGGCGCGATCTGGTCGGCCTTCGGCATTGGCCGCTCGGAATTTCCCATGGTGGCGCAGGCCTGGCTGTATGGCGGTCATGTGCGCGTGGGCATGGAAGACAACATCTTTCTGGAAAAGGGTGTGCTGGCCGAAAGCAATGCCGACCTGGTGCGCAAGGCCGTGGACATCGTGCGCCAACTAGGCGGCAGCATCGCGTCCTGCAGCGATGCGCGCGACATGCTGAATCTGAAGAAGGCCTGAGCCCATGCACGCAACTCTTTCCATGACAGACGCCCAGGCCCTGCATGTGGCCGCCAAGGCGGTGGGCATTGACGCACTGGACCTGCAACGCATCGCGCAGCCCGTGCCCGAGGCTGCGCCCGGTGAGGTGGTGGTGCAGGTCCATGCGGCCGCCATCAACCCCAGCGACGTCAAGGCGACGCTGGGCATCATGCCGCACGCCGTGTTTCCGCGCACGCCGGGACGTGACTTTGCCGGGCAGGTCATCGCCGGGCCGAGTGCGCTGGTGGGGCAGATGGTCTGGGGCTCGGGCGGCGATGTGGGCATCACCCGCAACGGCAGCCACGCGCGCTACCTGGTGCTGCCCGAACCGGCCGTGCGCGCGCTGCCCCAAGGCATACGCGTGGACGAAGCCGGCGCCGTGGGTGTGCCCTTCGTCACGGCCATTGAAGGCCTGCGCCGCGCCGGCGGCGTGCAGCGTGGCCAGACGGTGGTGGTGTTGGGTGCCAACGGCAAGGTCGGCCAGGCAGCGGTGCAGCTGGCGGCACGTGCCGGCGCCCGGGTCATCGCGGTGCAGCGCCAGGATGCGCTGGAAGGCTTTGCCTGTGCGGCGGTCGACGTCGTCAATGCCAAGGCCGTGGACCCGGCCGCCAGGATTCTGGAACTGACGAATGGGCGCGGCGCCGACATCGTGTTCAACACGGTCGACAAGGTCTACTGGGAGGCTGGCCACGCGGTCATGGCCAAGGGGGCCACGCAGGTCTTCATCATCGCCACCAAGGGCGAGACGGTGCCCTTCGACGTATTCCGCTTCTACCGCGGCATGCACAGCTTTGTCGGCATCGACACGCTGGCCCTGGACTGCGTGCGCTCCTGCGAGCTGCTGGACAGCGTGCGCGAGGGCTTTGAAGACGGCAGCCTGCGGCCGTTCCCGGTATTGCCTGACGACGTGCTGGACCTGTCACAGGCACTGTCCGGCTACCGCCGTGTGCTGGCCGGCGCGCCGGGCCGCATCGTGCTGCATCCCTGAGGAACAGCCATGAACATCACCCGCTTTGAGCAGGCGCCGGAATACCAGGCGCCCAACCATTTCGACATGCGCTGCCTGCGCCTGCAAGGCCATGAGGCCGGCCCGTCGCAGGCATTGTGGATGGGCGTGTCGCAGATTGCCCCGGGTGGCCACACCAGCCTGGACGGCTCGCCGGTCGAAAAGCACTATGTGGTGCTGGAAGGCGAGGTCACGCTGGTCAGCGAACTGGCCGGGCGGGTCACGGAGGCGGTACTGCAGCGCCATGACTCCGCCTGCTTCGCCCCGGGGGAAAAGCGCCAGCTCGTCAACCGCAGCAGCCAGCCGGCCAGCATCCTGCTGGCCATGCCCTATCCCCCCAAAGTCCCGGTCTAGCGGGCCTGCAAGCCTTTCAAAAAATCACATAAGGAGACACTTCATGCAACGTCGCCATCTGCTCACCACCACCGCCTCGCTGCTTCTGGCCGCGCTGGCCTCCACCGGCGTCCAGGCCCAGGGCACGGACTGGCCCAAGCAGCCCATCCGCCTGATCGTGCCGTTCACCGCCGGCAGCGGCACCGACATCGTGGCCCGCACCATCGGCGAGCGCTTGTCCGTGGCGCTGGGCCAGCCGGTGTTGGTGGACAACAAGCCGGGCGCCGGCGGCACCATTGGCGCCAACCTGGTCGCCAAGAGTGCGCCCGACGGCTACACGCTCTTGGTGCATTCGTCCGGCCATGTGGTCAACCCGGCGCTGTACGGCAACCTGCCGTATGACACCCTCAAGGACCTGAGCGGCGTCACCACCTTGGCCAGCCTGCCCAATGTGCTGGTGGTGTCGCCCACCAAGGGCTACAAGGATGCCAAGGACCTGGTGGCCCGCGTCAAGGCCAAGCCCGAAGCCTTCAACTACGCCTCGGCCGGCATGGGCTCGGCCACGCACATCAATGCCGAGAAATTCCGCATGGCCGCCGGCTTTACCGCCACCCATGTGCCGTACCGCGGTACGCCCGAAGCCTTGACCGAAACCGTAGGCGGGCGCATCGACTGGTTCTTTGCCCCCATCGTGTCGGCACTGCCGCTGATCAAGGACGGCAAGCTGCAGGCCCTGGCCGTGGGCACGCCCAAGCGTTCGGAGGACCTTCCCAATGTGCCCACCACCGTCGAAGCCGGCTTCCCGGGTTCGGAATACACCTTCTGGGTGGGCCTGCTGGCGCCGTCTGCGACGCCCCGCCCCATCGTGGACAAGCTCAACGCGGAGGTATTGAAGATCCTGGCGCAGAAGGAATTCAAGGCCCGCCTGGGCGCGCTCGGTGCCGAGCCCATGCCCATGGCGCCCGCTGCATTCGACGCCTTCATCAAGTCCGAGACCGAAGCCGCCGCCAAGCTGGTGCAGGCCGCGGGAATCAAGGCAAACTAGGGTCCATGCAAGACGCCATCCATTCCTATGAGCCGAAGCAGGGCCATGGCCTTCCCCATGACCCTTTCAACGCCATCGTCGGGCCGCGGCCCATAGGGTGGATCTCCACGGTCAATGACCAGGGGCAGACCAACCTGGCGCCGTACAGCTTCTTCAACGCCTTCAACTACGTGCCGCCCATCATTGGGTTCTCCAGCATCGGCTACAAGGACACGGTGCGCAACATCCAGCACAACGGCGAGTTCGTGTGGAACCTGGCGACGCGGGATCTGGCGGACGCGATGAACGCCAGCTGTGCCGCGCTGCCCTATGGCCACAGCGAGTTTGACGCCGCCGGGCTCACCCCGCAGGCCTCACGCATGGTGACGCCGCCGCGGGTGCTGGAAAGCCCGGTGGCCTTTGAGTGCAAGGCCACGCAGATCAGCCAGCTGCAGGGCCTGGATGGTGCGCAGATTCCGACCTGGCTGGTGCTGGGCGAGGTGGTGTGCATCCACATTGACAAGCGCATGCTTAGTGACGGTGTCTACGACACGGCCGCTGCCGGTCATATCTTGCGCGGCGGGGGGCCGGCGGATTACTTCAGTGTCGGCCCGGAGCAGCTGTTCCGCATGCACCGGCCGCGCTAGCGACACGTCAGTCGAAGGCCCAGGCCGCCAAGGCGCTAGGGCCCACCGCGCCTTTCCATAGCCGACGTGCCGGCAGGTCCGAGCCTGCACCGCTGGCCACCATCAGGGGCAGCAGATGCTCCTCGCGCGGATGCGAGGCCCGTCCACCCGGGGCGCTGCTCCATTGCGCCAGCCGAGCCGTGCGGCCCTGCCAGTCCTGCGCCAGGCTGTCATCCAGCCAGTCGTGGAAGGCGTGGGACGCTGGTGCCGCAGCGACGAAATGCTGCAGGTTGTGGTAGCTCATGCCAGAGCCCACGATCAGCACGCCGTCGTCGCGCAGGCTGCGCAGTGATGCGCCCAGTTCGCAATGCAGGGTAGGGTCCAGGCTGGCCTGCAGCGACATGGCCACGACGGGAACGTCCTCCTGCGGGAACATCACTTTGAGCGGGATGAACACCCCATGGTCCCAGCCGTAGTCCGCATCCACGGTAGCGGCATGGCCGGCCTGCAGCAGCAGTGCGGCTGCGCGTTGCGCCAGCGCGGGCTGGCCCGGTGCCTGGTACTGCAGCGCATAGGTCTCGGGCGGAAAACCGTAGTAGTCGTAGATCAGCTCCGGCTGCGCGTGGCCGGTGAAGCTGGGCACGGCGGTTTCCCAGTGCGCGGTGACGATCAGGATCGCGCTGGGTGTGGCGGGCAGCAGGCCGCGGATGCTGCGCAGGAAATCTTCGGTGGCCTGGTAGCGCTGCTTGCGCTCGCCCTGCATGAAGAAAGAGGGGCCGCCCCCGTGCGGCACATACAGGGTGGGCATGCGTGAAGTGGTCATGTGGGTTTCTACAACAAATGGCGCAGGCTCTGCGCAACTTCCTTGAGCACAGGCAGCACGCGGGCTACCGCGTCCTGCCCTTTTTCATACTTGAACGGCATGCTGACACTCAGCGCCGCCACGACCTGGCCTTTGTGGTCGCGCAGCGGCACGGCCACGCCGCGGTAGTCCAGTTCCAGGCGTTGTTCCGACATGGCCCAGCCCTGTTCGCGGATGCGCACCGTCTCCTCGCGCAGGCGCGCCGGGTCGGTGACGGTGTGGGCGGTGAAGGCATTGAGGTTGCTGGTGGCCAGCCAGTCCTCGACCGCCTCCGGCCCCTGCATGGCCACCAGCAGCATGCCGGACGACGAGCAGTGGCACGGGATGCGCGCGCCCAGCACGAAACTGGTGTTCATGCTGCGGTTCTGGCCATTGCGGGCCACGTAGACCAGCTCATAGCCGTCCAGCACGCTGACAAAGGAGATCTCCTGCGTGCTCATCGTCAGCCGCTGCAGCGAGGGCTGCACGATGCGCGGCAGCCGGGTGGATTCCAGGTAGGCCTGCCCGATGCGCATGACCTTGGGCGTCAGCCAGAAGTACTTGCTGTCGGTGGACACATAGCCCAGCTGCGTCAGCGTCAGCAGGTAGCGCCGGGCGGCGGTGCGGGTCAGGCCAGTGCGTTCGCCAGCCTGCTGGGCCGTCAGGCGCGCATGGGATTCATCAAAGGCCCGGATGATGGCCAGGCCACGTTCCAGGCCTGCGATCCAGTCGCGGGCGAGCAGTGCCGGCGGCGGGCCGCCGCGCTGGCTGAAGTCGGATGTGATGGCCAAAAAGCGGTCTCCGTAATAACCCCAGGAACGTTCGATGATCGCACAAATGCGTGCGATCATCGAACAGACTAATAGCGCGAAAGCCCCGTTTTACGGCCTTGCTCTCTACAGTACGGCTAGTCAGTGCGGGTTCCGGATTTTTACAAGACCTATTTTTGAGGAGACATCCATGCGTACACCATCACTCATCCCCTTGGCCGTTGCCGGGCTGCTGGCCTTCGGTGCCACGTTCGCCCAGGCCCAGGAGATCAAGATTGCCAACATCCTGGAGCTGTCCGGCGCGGGCACCACGTCGGGAACGATGTTCAAGAACGGCATTGAGATGGCCATCAAGGAGATCAACAACGCCGGCGGCATCCTGGGCAAGAAGATCAGCTACACCACGGAAGACACGCAGTCCAACCCCGGTGTCGCCAAGGGCCTGACGCAGAAGGCCGTGGACAACGAAGTGTTCGCCATCTTCGGCCCGGTCTTCTCCGGCTCCATCATGGTCTCCATGGCGGAGAGCAAGCGCGGCGAGACGCCCAACTTCACCGGCGGTGAGGCGGCATCCATCACGCAGCAAGGCAACCCCTATGTGTTCCGCACCTCGTTTGGCCAGAGCATTGCCTTCCCCAAGCTGGCCCGCTACATCACGTCCAAGTCCAAGAAACTGGCGGTCCTCTATGTGAACAACGACTTCGGCAAGGGCGGCCAGGCCACGATCAAGCAGCTGCTGGCCAATACCGGCACGCAGGTGGTGGCTGAAATCTCCACGGAATCCGGTCAGGTGGACTTCTCCGCCGCCGTGATCCAGGCCAAGCAGTCCGGCGCCGACGCCTTGTTTGCCTACACCAATGAAGAAGAGTCGGCACGCCTGCTGCGCGAACTGCGCAAGCAAGGCTGGAACAAGCCCATGATCGGCGAAACCACGCTGACCAGCGCCAAGGTCGTCGAGCTGGCCGGTGAAGCCGCCAACGGCGCCGTGGCCCACGTAGGCCTGACCGTCGATGCGCCCCAGTTGCAGGACTTCGGCAAGCGCTACCAGGCCATGTATGGCACTGTGTCTGACCACAATGGTGTCAAGGGCTACACCGGTGTCTACATCTTGAAGGCCGCCATTGAAAAGGCCGGCAAGCTGGACCGCAAGGCCGTCGCCGCCGCGCTGCACAACGGCTGCTTCTCTGCCAAGCAGAACCCCGGCGTGCTGCTGGACGTGTGCTTTGACGAAAAGGGCGACCTGGACCGTGAAAGCTTCATGACCGAAATCCGCAACGGCAAGACCGTTGTCGTCGAAACACTTCCCCCGCTCAACGCCAAGAAGTGACGCATTGCAACCTGTAGTTCCACGGAGAGTCTGAATTGTCTGATCAACGTTTTGTTTTGGCCGGGGTCATGGGTTGGCCGGTGGCACATACACGCTCACCTGCCATCCACAACCACTGGATTGCGCAGCATGGTCTCAAGGGGGCCTATGTGCAGCTTCCGGTCAAGGCGGAGCAGCTGGAGGCAGCCTTGCGCGGCCTGCCCGCGCTGGGGTTTGC
>JACXTT010012544.1_pt1 | contig 11241 bp, 7 predicted proteins | sample 9270951 | NCBI WGS metagenome assembly JACXTT01 (sample SAMN15532306, study PRJNA645909) | rock metagenome | isolation source: weathered quartz diorite | place: Puerto Rico | collected 2017-06-21 | reverse complement strand
CAACATCAATTAGTATTCCGCCCTGTTCATATTCTTGATTTTTTTGAATCGCGATCTGGTATGCTTTGTCTAAGAACGAGATGGCGCTATTAAATTCGTTTAATTGATAATAAGACATTCCGAGCCCTTCATAAACTGCCATTAAGTTTAGGGTGTCTTTTGTTTTCTCTGCCAGCTCAAGCGCTTTATAATTTACTTCAACCGATTTTTTATATTCGCCCGTTGCATCGTAAACCAGCGATATGTTAAAATACGCCTGTAAGATTGATCCTGTGTCTTTTAGCGAACGACTAATGGTAAGTCTGTTATTATATTGCTTTAACGCCTCGTCAAATTTTCCAACACTAAAACAAATGGCTCCTGCCAGGTTAAAAGATTTTGACATTAGCCGCTGGTCTTTTGTTTTTTCTGCTACCACAAGGCTCTTGTATTGATAAAATTGTGCGGCGCTGTAATTAGAAACAAAATAATAAGCTTTCGCTTTCAGAAAAAACGCTCTCGCCAACAATGCTTCATTGTTAATTTGCTGGGCGGCGTTCTGGCTTTTTTCCGCATAGTATAAAGCGCTATCGTTATTTTCAGAGGCAAAATTCGAGCCTTTTTCAATATAGGTTCTTATTAAAGCGCTGTCTGCAACCGTAAACTTTTGCACGACCGCTTTTTTCTGGGCGTTTATCGCAGACACAAAACAAAGCAGAAAAGTGCTTATTAAATATTTTAAAACCTTACTCCTATTATACATATATCATCCGTTTGTCCGGCCGATAATTTCCAGTTATTTAATTCATTGATAATTTTTTCTTCCGTAATTTTTTCCTCGCTGTTCAAAAGTTCGGCAAGTTTGTCTTTTCCAAATTCCTTGTTGTTTTCATTAACCTGGGCGGCAAAACCATTAGATAATAAAAATAGTGTGTCGCCTTTTTCTATTTGAATCGTTTTGCTTTTGTAGATTTCATTTTGTGTTGATGTCCCGATCGGTTCAGGATCTGGTTTTAGTTCGTAAAGGTTCCGTGTTGCGTTGCTATGAATAAGTTCAGCGTTAATGTTTTTGTTTTTCGATGAAACCCAAACAGGATGATTGGCTCCTGCAAACTGAATTGTTCTTTCTGTTTCATTAATTATGCAGTACGACAAATTAATTTCATTATTCTCGCTCCGGTTTCTTAAAAACGACCGAAGCTCTTTGTTTATTGAATCGAGCATTGATCCTGCTTCTGTTAAATGTTTTTCTTTTATGGCTTGCTTTAGAATGTTATAGCCGGCAATGCTCATAAAAGCGCCGGGCACTCCGTGCTTGGTGCTATCCGCAAGCGCAATATGAATTTTATCTTGGTCCCTTTCTATAAAATAAAAATCGCCGCTAACAATTTCTTTTGGCAAATAAACCAATAATGAACCGGGAAGCGTTTGGTCTGTTTCTTCCTTGCTCATTAATACAGCGTCTTGCAGTCTTTTTGCATAATTAATGCTGTCTAAAATGTCTTTGTTTTTATGTTCAATTATTTTTTTCTTTTCGGTAATCTCAATATTAGCCGTTTGTTTTTTGCGATAATTCCGATACGACAACAAAAGCATTATAAAGATCACCGCCGCGCCGGCGAGAACGATATTCCTAATTTGTTTTTGTTTGACGAGTTCTGCTTTTGCGGTTTTTTCTTCGAAGGCCCGCAGCTCTTCTTGCTTTTCTTTTTCGTGTTCCGCTTCAAAGGATGATATTTTTCTAAGCATGGTTCTGCTATTCAATGTATCGGATATTTGTACCGCTCCTTTAAAATAAAAATAAGCGCTATCTAAATTATTTAGCTTTTCGTATATTTCACTTAACACTTTGTTAGCCTCGCCTTCTGTTTTCTTTTCTCCGATCGTTTTCGCTTCTTTCAGTGAATTGATCGCAAAATGTTTTGCTTCTTTATAATTGCCGAGCTCAGTATTACACTTTGCTATATTGAGTTGGTTTTCCGCGATCCCTTTGGCATAGTTTATTACGATATGAATCGCGTTGACTTCATTAAATATTCCGATCGCTTCCTTGTATTTTTTCTGGATCATGAACGAAACACCTTTACCTGAAAGAGCCATCGATTGCACCAATCTATCCCCGTTTCCTTTGGCTAATTCTTCTCCCCTTTTAAAATAATAAAGCGCTTTTTCTTGCTGATTCATTTGCTGATAAACATTTCCGAGATCTATTGATATTCCGGACTCTTCGTAAGTTTTTCCAAACAAAACAGCGAGTCGTAACGCTTTATTTAAATTGGTGATCGCTTTTTTTAATTCATTTATTTTTGAATAAGAAACGCCAAGCCCTTCATAAACGATCATAATGCTTATGGAGTCTTTTATTTTTTCTGATAAACCAAGTGCTGTGTAATTATTTTCGAGCGACTTAAAATAACTTCCTTCTGCATTATTTATCAGCGAAATATTATAATAAGTTTCAATGATCGAGATCGTGTCTTTTAGTTCCGTTACAATTTGAAGTTTGTTGTTATAGTTTTTTATTGCCTCAGGATAATTCCCCAGGTTAAAAAAAATAGCGCCCATTAAATTATAAGCCTTTCCTAAAACAACTTTATCTTTATTTGTTTTTGCCTTTGTAATTGTTTGATTTAGACACCATTGCGCTTTATCAAATTCTGAAGTTGTATAGTAAATCATTGAGCGTAAATACTTTGCGTCAACCTCATCTTTCGGGTTGGGATGATTTTTCAATAGATCTTCAGCTTTATCTAAAAAATAAAATGAGCTGTCGTTATGAAAAGAAATATATTCGGAAGCTAACGATAAATAAATCCCAACCCTGGCTGTGTCCTGTAAGTTTTTTTGCTGAAGTTTTTTTAGCGATGAGGAAATGCTTTCTGTGTTTTGCGAGTAGGTGAGGCCTGACAAAAAAAGCAATGGTGTTAAATATTTGAAAAAGGTTTTCAATAGCGGAAAGCTTCAACCAAAATACTAAATAAACAGCTATGAAATTATTTAAAGTCCTAGTAGGGGGACTTGTTCTGTTGCCTGATCAATAAACCGGTTTAAGCAGTCTTTGCGGACTTCTACTGATCTTTTAAAAGCATAATAAATGATTTCGATAGCTCAGGTTTCCATATTAGATCAGACAACTCTTTTATTAAGGATCCTTTAAAATAAGAATACCGTCCTATACACTAGTTAAGAAAAAATACAAATCGAACATTTAAGATTGAAAACTGTAATTGCCTAAGTTTTTAACAAAAATCTCACTGTTTTATATATTATTTATAGTTCAATAATTGATTTTAGGGAAATAGAATTGATTAAATATATTATAATTGATATAAACTCGTATTTATTATTAGCAAATTTTGTTTTACATATAAATTTATGTGAAAGAATAATTCCTTAACTAAAGTCTATGGTCAATAAACAAAACAAAGGAGCCTTTTTTAGTTAATAAGCCTTTGAATGAACAGATAATTAAGAAAGGAGGCGAATTAGCTTTAGACTAAATTGGCCGTTTAAAAGGAATCTAAATGGCCCGGGGAAGGGTTTTAATTAAGACAATTAACCGAGTTAGGATTATTGTTCCACGTGAAACAATTATATGGCTAAGCTTTTTTAAAGATGTAGATAACGCTAGAGTATTGTGAAGAATCCTTTGCCGCGGAATTAGATTTAAACCCGCTTAAGAAAGCCTTGATATAATTCATGGATCCGGTTTTATATTTCTCGGAAAGCATGCTAACATAATAACTATCGAACTTCATGGGCTTTGTTTCTTCCAGACTAAAACCATAATTCCCTAAAAGCTTCTTGAGGGTATTTATTTCGAAATGATAGATATGACGAGGCACATCATAGCCGGCCCAAAACTCTTTGTAATGTTTGGCATCGGCAGAGGTATAATTTGGAACCGCAATGATCAATCGGCCTTTATCTGTTATGTTTTTGGAAAAGAAGTTAAGTGTTTCGTGAAGGTCTGTAACATGTTCCAATACATGCCAAAGCGTTATAATATCGTATTTGTTATTGCTGAGATTTTCTTTGGAACTCGCAACGGTTAATCCCTTTCCTTCTGCCAGCTTTCTTGCGTCGTTGTCGGGCTCAAAGCCAAAAGATCTCCAGCCCGCATCAGCGCAGACCTTCAAAAACATTCCGGTGCCACAGCCGTAATCCAGGATTGTTCCACGTGAAACATATTGGCTAATTAAACCAAGTTTCTGCTTTAAAGTCCTTGTCCGCACTATGTGATAGAGCCGGTTTATTAATCCTTTTTTGGAATCCGAATGCGAAACATAATCTTCCGATTTATAGTATTTCCCGATCTCGGAATCGGGAGGGCGGGGATTCGTGAATTTAAAATTGCAGTCGTTACAGGAAACTATGTTAAAGCTTTCATGGCTTACCGTATAATCCTTACAGGTTAAGAAAGGCGCGAAGTCGGTGCCTTTACAAACCGGACAATTATTAATTTGCTGCAACATAATTTATAGTTCCCCGTGGAACTTATCTCCCCATGTGGACCAAAAGTACAGAAATATCTGTTGGATTAATTCCCGAGATTCGGCTGGCCTGTCCGATAGAGGAGGGTTTAAATTTCTTTAGTTTTTCCTTGGCCTCTGTCCCCAGGCTCATAATTGAATCGTAATTATAATCCGGCTTTATTTTGAGGTCTTCAAGTCGTTTTAGTTTTTCAGCGTTCTCTTGCTCGCGTTCCAGATAACCTTCATACTTCATCAAGATCTCTGCTTGCTCAATGGTTTCTTCATCCATTTCTTGAACAAAATCTTTCACATCAAAACTGCTTTCTAAAATTCCATTTACTGAAATATCCGGCCGCGATAAAACATTATAATATCTCAGCTTTTGATTAATCGTGGCGGATCCCATTTTTTCTAAATAAGGATTTATGGTGTCCGGATCAGCGCTTGTGTTTTTAAAATACTTGATGATCTTGCCGTAATTTTCTTTTTTCTTCTCGACTTTATTTAACCTTTCGTTTGAAGCTAATCCTAATTTATTTGAAAGCGGAGTTAGTCTTACGTCGGCATTATCTTGTCTTAAAAGCAAACGATATTCCGCGCGTGAAGTGAACATTCGATATGGCTCATCCGTTCCTTTTGTAACAAGGTCATCAATTAAAACTCCAATATAAGCCTCGTAACGATTAAGAACTAATTTCTCTTTTTCGTTTATTTTCAAATGTGCGTTTATGCCTGCCATCAATCCTTGGCAGCCCGCTTCTTCATATCCCGTCGTTCCGTTTATTTGTCCGGCGAAATATAAATTCTCAATTAATTTTGTTTCAAGAGTTAAACTTAATTGGGTAGGAGGGAAGTAATCATATTCAATTGCATAACCCGGACGGAACATTTTTGCGTTTTCAAAGCCCGGAATTAATCTAAGCGCTTGATTTTGAGTAACTTCTGGCAAAGAAGTGGAAAATCCGTTCAAATATATCTCAACCGTGTTCCAACCTTCCGGCTCCACAAATAATTGGTGACGTTCCCGCTCCGAAAAACGTGTTATTTTATCTTCAATACTCGGACAATATCTTGGTCCTAATCCTTGAATTCTCCCCTGGAACATTGGTGATTTTTCAAATCCTGTACGGAGAATTTCGTGAACTTTTTCATTGGTATAGGTAATATGACAAGGCATTTGTTTTTTCAGCGGAGATGTTTCATCAGAGAAACTAAATTTATTATTACACTCGTCGCCCGCCTGAACTTCCATCTTCGAATAATCTAAAGATCTTCCGTCAATGCGCGGAGGCGTTCCTGTTTTCATTCTGCCGCTTTCGAAACCAATTTTTACTAATTGTTCCGTAATTCCGTGCGATGCTGATTCGCCTGTTCTTCCTCCGCCTAACTGTTTTTCGCCTATATGAATGATGCCATTTAAAAAAGTTCCGTTCGTTAACACAACCGCTTTTGCTTTAAACTCCATTCCCATTCCGGTCACAATTCCCTCAACGCGTTTTCCGTCTTTGCTAATAATTAAAGAACGAACCATATCCTGCCAAAAATCTACATTCGGTGTTTGTTCAAGCATTTCTCTCCATTTCGCGGCAAACATCATGCGGTCGTTTTGTGTTCTCGGGCTCCACATTGCAGGACCCTTGCTGCGATTAAGCATTCTGAATTGGATAGCAGAATAATCAGAAACAATTCCTGAATAACCGCCCATCGCATCAATTTCGCGGACTATTTGTCCTTTAGCAATTCCTCCCATAGCAGGATTGCAGCTCATTTGGGCAATGGTTTGCATGTTCATGGTTACTAATAGAACCTTGGAGCCCATATTAGCGGCAGCGGCGGCGGCCTCACAACCCGCGTGCCCTGCGCCAACAACGATTATATCGTATCGATTTGTCAAAACTTTTGCAAAGATAGCAGATAAAGAGATAAGGTAAGTGGGAAAATGAAGGGTGAGGCAAACCTGTTAATTCGACTTATTTAATAATCAACGAATTTTTCTCTAAATAATTTTATGGAAAGATCCTTGTAACCGCATCTCAATATAAAAGTTATAATAAAAACCTTTTCCATGAAAAAATTATACATTACCGCCGCTGCAAGTTTATTTAGTTTATTAGTAAGCGCGCAATACGCTGCCGACTTCAGAGTATTTAAACCGGACGCAAATCCTAACAGTCAATTAAGTATTCAAAAACTATTGCAATCCATGATCGGCGACGGGGTGGTTTTAAAAAATTATTCCATCACCAAAACATCGAGCGATGAGGCTTTTGGTTTTTTTGAAGATAAAAAAGCAAGGCTTGGCATGAAGAAAGGTTTAGTAATGACAACAGGAGGAATTGCGGGACTCTCATCAAAAAACACTTCGGGCAGCACATCAAATAATACACACGCTAATGCCGAAGGAAGAGGAGGGAAGCCGGATGAAAATACGGGCTATCCCGATCTTGAAAAATTTCTCGACGGCCATAAAAAAACTTACGACGCCTGTGTTATTGAATTTGATGTTGTACCAACGGCCGACTCTTTAAGTTTTAATTATGTTTTTGGTTCGGAAGAATATGATGAATATGTTGGCTCTGAATACAACGATATTTTTGCTTTCATCATCAGCGGAAAAGGAATTGAGAAAGAGCAAAACCTTGCTGTTGTTCCCAATACAAAAATTCCGGTAAGCGTAAATAATATTAATAATGGCAACAGCACGAGCTACGATCGTAAAACACCAAATAACCCCACTTTTTACGTAAGCAATATTGATGGTCACGTTGGTTTAGAGTACGACGGCTTAACTAAATTAATGGAAATTCGTCAGGCTGTTGTCCCTTATGAAACCTACCATATTAAATTAGCAATTGCTGATGTTCAGGATAACGCTTTTGATTCCGGTGTTTTATTAGAGGGAAGAAGTATTGTTAGTTACGAAAAACGATACAATGTTTTATTTGGAAAGAACGATAAGAAAATTGACGACGCCTATAAAAATTTATTAAACGCTTTAGCAACACAATACAAAAGTTACGGCGGAAAAATTTTATTGACCGGTCACACTGACAACGAAGGCGGCGAAGAATTTAATCAGGAATTAAGCTGCGGCAGAGCCAACAACGTATCTGCTTATTTACAAAGCAAAGGAGTTAGTGCGAATAATATTATTGTAGATTGCAAAGGAGAAACGATGCCCGCCTATGACAACACAAACGAAAAAGGTAAAATTTTAAACCGGCGCGTTGAATTAAAAATTACCGGTGATAATTCTACTTATGCAACAAAGAAAATCGCAGAATCGTTAGCGGAAATTGATCAGAAAAAATCTTCATTACTAAAAAATTATCCGAATCCTTTTATCGGCTCAACTACAATTGACGCTTTTGTTTTAGAGAGCGTAAAAGAAGCACACATCATTATTACAGACCTGACAGGAAAAACAATTAAAACAATTTATTTATTAGAGCGCGGAAAAACTTCTGTTGTTTTTGATGCCGGAAATTTATCTGAAGGAATTTATGTTGCGAGCTTGTTTACTGATGGTATTGCTACAGGAAGTATTAAACTAATAAATAACAAACAGTAATAAAAAAACCTTCTGTATAAGAGGGGCTTTTCGTTTGATAAAGATGCTGAAATAAATTCAGCATGACCGGTGCTTTATAATAAATTCAATTTTCCTAATAACTCATCGCGGTAAGAACCGCCGACAGGAATTGCTTTCTTCTCGTTTTCTAAAACAACGGTTTGGTTTTCGATGGCTTGTATTTTTTCAACACGAACGATGTAAGAGCGGTGCACACGAATAAAATCTATAGTGCCTAATTTTTTCTCAATGTCTTTCATTGTAGAGTGTACCGTATAGCGAGCATATTGCGTATTAATGATAACGTAATCTTTCAGCGCTTCAACGTAATAAATATCCTTTAAATAAACTTTTACTAAGCGGCTGTTTGCTTTCACAAATAAAATATCGCTTTGCGAACCGTCTTTATTCTCAACTAAAGAATATAAAAAGTCACGCTCTTTTTGCAGGGCAGAATCTTTTTGGTGTTTATAAACCGCCATTTCAATGGTGCTGTGCAGATCAATTTCTTTGAATGGTTTTAAAATATAACCGTAAGGCTCGGTAACTTTTGCGCGGCTCAATGTGCTTTCATCGGCATAAGCAGTTAAGAAGATAACCGGCACACTAACGAATTTCCGGATCTGTTCCGCAACTTCAATACCGGTAAGATCCCCTTTGATCATAATATCCATCAGGACAACATCCGGATTGGTTTCTTTAATTTGCTCGATAGCGTCTTTCCCGTTATTGGCAATTCCCAAAACATTATATCCTAATTTAATAAGATTATTCTGAATGTCTTTTGCAACGATGCTCTCGTCTTCAACTATAAAAATATTTAGTTTCTCCATTTTTCTTTTACATTGGGAAGTTTATATAAAAACTTGTTCCCTCGTTCTTATTTCCGCTTAATTCTAATTTGCCGTTTAACTGTTCAACGAGCGTGTTTACTAATTGCAACCCTAAAGAGTTTGTGTTCCTAAAATCGATCTCTTTCGGGAAGCCTTTGCCATTATCCGACACCTCCAAAAATAAGACATTATCTTTAGTGTTCAAATTTATTAAAATAATCCCTTGTTTCGACTCTGTAAAGGCATGTTTTATCGAGTTTGTCACCAATTCATTAATAATCAGGCCTGCCGGTATAGAAGTGTCAAGGTTTAGAATGATTTTATTGACATTCAGTGAAAGACTTACTTTTTGCGCCGATGCGGCATACGATTGTAAAATATTGCTTGCAAGCGTGGAAATATATTCCGAAAAATTAATGGATGTAAATGTTTTGTTTTGATAAAGTGACTCGTGAATATAAGCCATTGTCTTTATTCGATTCTGACTTTCTTTTAATAAGCTCAGCGCATACTCATCGGTTACATAAGATGATTGAAGATTCAGTATGCTTGATATTACCTGCATGTTATTTTTTACACGATGATGCACTTCTTTTAACAGAACTTCTTTTTCTTTTAAAGATTGGTTAACTTTTTCTTCGTGATGAATTCGTTCCGTAATATCGTGGGCAATTCCTGATACTTCTATAATTTTATTTTCATGATAAATAGGATTCAAATAAATATCTAAATAAATTTTATTCTTGTTGCTGTCAATAAACGCGGTTTCAAAATTTAATCTTTCTCCTTTAAAAACTTTTTCAAACTGCTCGTCCCACCATCAATTATACTCTTCTGTGCTTACAAATGGCGCTTCGTTAATCCGCATTCCCTCTTTTGGCTCTGCATTATAAGATCTTTTTATCAGGTCGGTATAGTTTTTATTAAACGAGGTTAGTCTGCATTCACTGTCTAATGTCCAAATGTAATGCGAGCTTCCGTCGAAGACCGCATTAAGTTTCGCGGCTTGATTAATTATTTTTTGTTCACTTGAAATTTTATCCGTTATATCAATTCCCATTCCTGAAACTTCAACAACTTCTTTTTCATTGTAAATGGGTTGTAAATATATTATTCGTTAAACCTTATTTCCTTTTGTGTTTGTCCGCTCGCTGATAAATTCAACGGCCTTGCCCTTAAAAGTTTCCTCATATTTCCCATTCCAAAATCTATGATACTCCTCCGTAGAATATTGGTTTTCCAAACGTGTCATTTCCTTACTTATTTCCGGACGTTTTCCATACAGGTCGAAAATAGCATCCGAGAAATTTTTATTGAACGAGGTGTAAGCCTTTTTTTTGTTTACGGTCCACATAATGTGCGTGCCGCTTTCAAAGATGGCTTTTATTTTTGAGGCTTGTTCGATATTCTCTTTTTCGTAGCGTTTGTTTTCGGTAATGTCGTGTGCCAAACACGCGATCTCAAAAATTTGTCCCTTTTCGTTTTTAATAGGACTTAAGAAAACCTCTCTGTAAACTTCCTCTCCTTTGGCGTTATTGTCTTTTCTTTCAAAAATAACCGGCTCTCCGCTTAATGCTTTCTTATAAAGCGGCTCCCATAAATTTTTCATTTCCACCCTGAATTTCTCCGGGATCATGTTATAAACTGTTCTGCCAAGCGCCGGATCCATGCCGAATTTCTCTTTTATTATTTTTATGTAATTGCTATTAAAATAAGTGAGTTCGAGTTTTTGATTTACGGTCCATACTAAATGCGAGCTGCTTTCGAAAATAGCGGATAGTTTCGCGCTTTGCTCGAGGGCTTTTTGTTCGGTTTGTTTTCTCGGTGTGATGTTGTGTGATATTGCGACAACCTCAATAACTTTTCCTTTTTTATTTATTGTGGGATTCAAATAGATCTCACGGTATATTTTTTCGCCGCTGTCAAGAATTTTTTCAGTTTCAAATAAAATATTATTTCCCTTAAAGGCTTCGGCGTATTTCCCCATCCAATAATCAAAATCTTTTTTACTTAATATTTGTTTATAAAGATTTCTAAAGTCTATGCCATCTTTTATGTCTGATCTATAATATTTCTGTAATTGATCCTGATAGTTTTTATTAAACGAAGTTAGTTGATAATCGGCGTTAACGGTCCAGATAATATGAGTAGAGGTGTTGAAAACGGTTTGAAGTTTTGTCTCGATTAAATTTCTGGTTTCTATTTCTTGAATTAAATTTTTATTATGCTCCTCTGCTAATTCGGCTCTTAATTTTTCTTTCCCGTAAATTTCTTTATCGGTTATGTTCCGTACAATGCCGAACATAAATTTAATTTTTCCCTTGTCGTCTTTGATGGGCAACACATGATCTTCCATCCAGATCGTTTTCCCGTCTTTTCCTTT
>JACXTT010012543.1_pt1 | contig 11241 bp, 11 predicted proteins | sample 9270951 | NCBI WGS metagenome assembly JACXTT01 (sample SAMN15532306, study PRJNA645909) | rock metagenome | isolation source: weathered quartz diorite | place: Puerto Rico | collected 2017-06-21 | reverse complement strand
GACGTCGGAGCGATGCCGCGCTCGCTTGCAGCTGGCGGGCGCCGTCGTGGCGCCGGCGCGCGGTGTGCCGGTCGCGCTCGGCCGCGGCCTCGAGCCGCTCGGCCCGCGCCAGCAAGATCTCGCGCTCCTCGCCGACCGCGTCGTCGGCCTCGGCGCGGAGGATCTGCGCGTGGGTCGTGTTCTTCGCCGCGCGCTGCTCGGCCATGCGCGCCTCCTGCACCAACGACGCCGCCCGCGCATCGAGCTGCCGCGCTTGCTCCCGCAGATCCGCGGCGCTCTCGCGCACCGGAGCCTGTTCGATCACGACGTTGTCGTTGCGCCCCCCACACGCGGAACCGACGGCAGGCACGAACGAAACGGTCGCAACGGCAAGAGCCGCAAGCACGAAGCGCATGGTGACCTCCAAGGGGCGTTCTCCCCCTAACGGCCCACCCTGCGAAAAGTTTCACCTCCGAGGGGAAATTGCAGCTCCGTAAGTAGCTGAAAACTCGACACGATCCCGACGGTTCAGCGCGAGTATTTGATCTCCCCCACCATCCCTGCCCCCGCTGCGCGGTGGGGGCCTGCTCGGCGACGGTTCTTTCTCCATTCCTTCCTCGACCTTTCTCCATTCCTTCCTCCACCGCGACCTCGACCCCGACCGCGTTTTCTGAAGTTGCCTGTCGCCTGTCGCCTGTTTTCTGCTCCACATTTTTTCGTGCCACCCCCACCCCACGCTCCCCCGCTGCGCGGTTGCGCGGTGGAGGGGCCTGCTCGGCGACGGTTCTTTCTCCATTCCTTCCTCGACCTTTCTCCATTCCTTCCTCCACCGCGACCTCGACCTCGACCCCGACCGCGTTTTCTGAAGTTGCCTGTCGCCTGTCGCCTGTTTTCTGCTCCACATTTTTTCGTGCCACCCCCACCCCACCCTCCCCCGGCTGCGCGGTGGAGGGGGCCTGCTCGGCGACGGTTCTTTCTCCATTCTTTCCTCGACCTTTCTCCATCCTTTCCTCGACCTCGACCCCGACCCCGACCTCGACTCCCAATGGGCCAAGACCCTCACGGAGTCGTGTCGTCCGGCTCTTTGGCGGGCGGGGGCGGTTGGCGGACGATCCACGTCGCTTCGGTGGATTGGTCGCCGAGTTTGGCCGTCACGCGGCACGGGCCGGCGGCGAGGGCGCTGAGGGTGAGGATCTGGCCGCGGAAGAAGGCGGCGTCAGCCATGGCGATGGTGCAGCTGGCGGGCGTTTGGCTCTCGACCTTGGCCAGGCCTTCGACGCCGAGCGCGAAGCGGCCGTCGGCGAGCGCGGTGTGCAGGTACACCGACAGGTGATCGCCGACCTGGATGTCGGGGGCGCGGGTGCACGCGCGGTCGCCGCACAGCTGCAGCTCCACGGCGATCACCTCGCGCGGCGACACGACCGGGAGCGCCATCGCCGGCGTCGCGCCGTAGGGGTGGAGCAGGATCTGGCCCGGTTCGGACGGCGTCAGCTCGAGGCGCGAGAGGTGCTGCTCGATCCGGACCGCGCCCGACATCGCGTCCACCGCGTGAGGGAAGTCGGAGCCCACGAGCTCGTGGTCGCCTTCGTCGAGCAGGTCGATCCACAGGAGCGTCGTGCCGCCGGCGAGCAGCGCGAACGACCAGTCGGGGATGCCGAGGAGCGCGCCCATCGGGTTGTAGACCTTCACGCGCGCCACCCGCGCGACGCGAAGAGCGATCGTGTCGGGCCCGCGGCTGGTCCTGACCTGGAGATCGGCTCGCCCGGGCGCGCCCGCCTCGAGCTGGACCGACGGGAGTGGGCCGGCGTCGCCGTCGTTTCCGGTGTCGACGCCGAGCACGCGCACCACCTCGGGATCGCTCGACTCCGCGGTCACGATCTTCACGCGGTCGAGCTCCGAGATGGCATAGCGCCAGCGCGAGCCGTCGCGCTCGTCCGCCCCGTCGTGCGCGGGCCTGGCGCCCGTGCGAGCCGCGCCGACCCGGACCGCCGCGCGCGCTCCCGACGCGAGCGGGGTCGACATGTCGGGCGTCGCCATCACGTCGGCCTGGTGCGCGAACACGAGCCGGCCCTGCTGCCCGAGCTGACCCTGTGGAACGCAGGCGCAGCCGAGGAGACACGCCGCCGCGCCCGCCGCGAGCATTCGACGCATCCTCGCTTCGACGTCCGGCGCGGCCGGAGGATCTCGACGCGGAAAAAACGTCGGCAGGCGGCGAGTTCAACTAGCATCGCTGCGGCGGAAGTGGAGATGGACCGACGCAATCTCGCTGCGCTGGCGCTCGCGCTCGTCGCGTGCCGGCCGGCGCTCACGACGGTGTCGACGCCGGAGATCACCGTGCGCACGGTGGCCACGACGATCGCGAACGTGCACGTGGTCGACGCCGACGGCAAACGGCTGATGATCGACTCGGGCGAGCCGGGCGCCGGGCCGGCGATCGACGAAGAGCTCCGCGCGCACGACGTCGATCCGCGCACCGTCGACTTCCTCGTCCTCAGCCACGGCCACGCCGATCACGCCGGCAACGCGCGCTATTTCCAGGCGCGCTACGGCACGAAGATCATCGCCGGCAAGGGCGACGAGGACCTCCTCGCTCGCGGGCAGAACGACGAGCTGTGCCCCACGAGCTGCCTCGCGAGCATGCTGTGGCCGAAGTTCCAGTACCTCCGCTACGAGCCGGTGAAGGCCGACTACTGGGTCGAGGGCGAGATGGACCTCGCGCCGTTCGGCATCGCCGGGCGCATCCGCGCGGTGCCGGGCCACACCCGCGGATCGCTCGTCACGGTCATCCACCACCAGGCGTTCGTCGGCGACCTCATCCGCGGCGGGCTCGACGAGCCGACCGAGCCGGCGCTGCACCTCTACATGTGCGATCGCGACGGCAACCGCCGCGACGTCGAGCGCCTGCTCGCCGAGCCGGGCATCGAGCGCTGGTTCACCGGCCATTTCGGCCCGCTCGCCGCGCGCACCATCCGCAACCACTACGAAGAGCTGCCGTGAAGCCGCTGTGGAGCTGCCCCGCGTGCGGCGCCAAGCTGGTGGTGAGGAACCTGTCGCACGCCTGCGGCGACTACTCGGCGGAGCGTTTTCTCGCCGGCAAGAGCGAAGTCGGGCGCGCGCTGTTCGAGCGCTTCCGCGCGCTCGTCGCCGCCTGCGGACCGTACGAGCTGGCGCCGGCGAAGACGCGCGTGGCGTTCATGGTGCGCGTGCGCTTCGCCAGCGTGAACCGCGTCGGCGACGACTACATCGACGCGCACCTGGTGCTGCCGCGCCGGCTCGCGAGCCCGCGCTTTCGCCGGGTGGAGGCGATCGGCCCGTGCTTCGTGCACCACCTCCGCCTCGGCGCGGGCGATTTCGACGCGGAGCTCCGCCGCTGGATCCGCGCGGCCTACCGCGAGTACGGCGAGCGCACGCTGCTCAGGCGGGCCGGCGCAAGAGGAGCGACGCGAGGTAGGTCGAGCCGAGCGCGTTCAGCGCGCACCACGCGCCGGTGACGAGCCAGCCGAACGGCGTCTGCAGCTGCGCGAGCGCCGCCACCGACGCGAGGTAGCCGGCCGTGCCGATCGCCGTGCCCACGAGCAGCGGCCGCGCGCGCGGAACGCCGTAGAGCAGCGCCGTCAGCCCGAGCGGCACGAACAGGTTCGCCAGCGGCAGGAACGAGTGCAGCGACGCGCCGGCCATCATGTCCCACTCGCCGAGCGGCCGCGACAGCAGGTCGACCCACAGCTGATTCCGCGGCGCGATCCACGGCAGGAAGAACAGCCCGAGGCCGGTCACGAGCGCGCCGAGCCACAAACCGGGCGACGCGAGCTTCACCTCGCTGCCCTTCTTCTTCGCCCAGCGGAACGCCAGCAGCATGGCGGCGACGAGGCCGATCGCGCGCGCGATGAGCTGCGATTTCTCCGCGCTCGCCACCGCCTCCTCGGCCTGGAGCAGGCCCGCGCCGAGCTCCTTGCCGTCGGGATCGCCCGGGAGCTTCTTCGCGGCGTCGACGAGGTACGACTCGATCGCCTCGGGCCGCGTCACGCCGAGCGACACGAGCAGGGCCGCCGCGGCCGCGACGTGCGGCGACGCCATCGAGGTGCCGCTCCACGACTTGTACAGCTCGCAGCCGTTGCGCCCGCGATCGCAGATGGTCTGCTGCGTGACCGCCACGCCCGGCGCGGCGATGTCGACGCCTTTGCCGCGCGACGAGAAGCGCGCGATCGCGTCCTCGGAGTCGGTCGCGCCGACGCCGATGACGCCGTTGCTGCCGCCGGGGTAGCCGACCGGGCCGGCGTTGTTGCCCGCCGCCGCGACCACCGTGGCGCCGCGCGCGCGCGCGTGGTTCACCGCCGCCTGCAGCACCCACGAGTTGCGCGGCCCGCCGAGGCTCAGGTTGATCACCTGCGCGCCGTGATCGGCCGCCCAGCGGATCCCGTCGGCGACCGCCGTGGTGGTGCCCCAGCCGTCGGCGCTCAGCACCTTCACCGGCATGAGCCGCGCGCGGAACGCGAGCCCCGCGACGCCGAGGCCGTTGTTGGTCGACTGCGCGATGGTGCCGGCGACGTGCGTGCCGTGGCCCTGATCGTCGTTCGCCTTGTCGTTGTTGGCGACGAAGTTGTAGCCGGCGACGCACTTGGTCTCGACGAGATCGGTGACGCGCTTGAAATCGTCGATGGTGGCGCAGGCGATGCCGGTGTCGACCACCGCGACGGTGGCGCCGCGCCCGGCGCTGAGGTTCCACGCGCCCTCGGAGCCGACGTGGCGCAGGTGCCACTGCTCCTGGTACATCGGGTCGTCCGGCACGAAAAAGGCGCTGACCTTGGCGAGCGGCTCGACGTGCTCGACCCGTGCGTCGCCCTCGAGGGACGCCACGGCCGCGGCGAGCGCCGCCGGCCCGCGCGACGGATCGAGCGAGACGATCTCGATGTGGGTCTCCTCTTCGAGCGCCGTGGGGCGAAATGCCACACCGAGCGACCCGAGCAAGACGCGGATCCCGCCTTCGTCCGCATCGTCGCGGAAGTCCACGACATATTCGCCGGGGATGTCCCAGTCGGATTCGCTCGTCCAGCTCGTTTCGGGCGCCGCAGGCTCGTCCGCGCGCGCCGCGCCCGCCGCCGAGATCACCACGAGCGCCGCCGCCAGACCGAGTTTGCCCCGCCGCATGTTCGTCAACCTAGGCATGACATGGCTTCGACGCTACAGCCCGCGCAAGAACTTTCTTGGTTTCGTCATTTTGGGCCGGTGCTAAACGCGGCCCATGCGAAAGTTTGCGACGCTCGCGCTCGTCGTCGTGGCCGGTTGCTCCAAGGCGCCGTACGAACCGCCGCCCGTTCCGCCGCAGGCGTGGACGCTGCCGCCGCTCGACGACCGGCTCGATCAGCTCGCGCTCGGGCCCAAGGCCGAAAAGCCGCCCGCGCCCGTCGACGACCGCCCGGCGCGCGCCGCCGCGCTCGCGAAGAAGATCGGCCAGTTCGTGCCGGTGCAGCTCACCGCCGCGGTCGACAAGCTGCCGAAGAGCGAGCGGGCCGCGCTCGACGCCCTCGTCGCCGCGTCGCGCCTGGTGCAGGACATCTACGACCGCCAAGCGTTCAGCGGCAACCCCGCGCTCGCCGCGTCGCTCGCCGCCGACAAGAGCGAGCTCGGCAAGCTCCAGCTCGCCTACTGGCGCATCATGCACTCGCCGTGGGACCGGCTCGATCACGCGCCGTTCGCGATCGATCGCCCGCGCCCGCCCGGCGGCGGCCTCTACCCCGACGACCTCGGCGGCGACGAGCTCGACAAGTACCTCGCGGCGCATCCCGGCGAGCGCGACGCGCTCCTCGGCTTGTTCAGCGCCGTGCATCGCGACGGCGACAAGCTCGTGGCCGTGCCCTACAGCAAGGAGTACAAGCGGTGGCTCGAGCCGGCCGCGGCGAAGCTGCGCGAGGCGGCGAAGCTCACCAAGAACAAGTCGCTCGCCACGTTCCTCGAGTCGCGCGCGGCGGCGTTCCTGTCCGACGACTACTTCCAATCCGACAAGGATTGGATGGACCTCGACGCCGAGGTCGAGGTGACCATCGGGCCGTACGAGCAGTACGAGGACGAGCTCCGCGGGCAGAAGACGGCGTTCGAGTCGTTCGTCACCGTCGCCGATCCGGACGCGTCGAAGAAGCTCGCCAAGTACAAGAAGCTCCTGCCCGACATGCAGAAGAACCTGCCGATCGACGAGGAGATGAAGGGCAAGCGCGGCAGCGAGAGCCCGGTGCGCGTGGTCGACGTGGTGTTCACCGCCGGCGACGCGCGCCGCGGCGTGATGACGACGGCGTTCAACCTGCCGAACGACGAGCGCGTGCGCAAGGAGAAGGGCGCGAAGAAGGTGCTGCTGCGCAATGTGCTGGCGGCGAAGTTCGCCAAGATCATGAAGCCGATCGGCGAGCGCATCCTCGTTCCGGCGCAGCAGAAGTACCTGAGCTCCGAGGCGTTCACGAACGAGGTGCTGTTCCACGAGCTGTCGCACAGCCTCGGGCCGTCGCAGGCCAAGCGCGGCGACAAGAAGATCGACATCACCGTGGCGCTCGAAGAGGTGCACGGCTCGATCGAGGAGCCGAAGGCCGACGTGATGGGCGCGTACAACGTGCTCTACATGGTGAAGAAGGGCGAGATGCCGAAGTCGATGCGCGAGGAGATCCTCGTGACGTACTTCGCCGGGCTGTTCCGCAGCGTCCGCTTCGGCGTCGACGCCCACGGGCGCGGCGCGGCCATGCAGATCAACCGCTACATCGAGGAGGGCGCCGCCAAATTCGATCCGGTCACGGGCATGTTCACCGTCGACCTCGACAAGCTCGAGAAGTCGATCGGCCAGCTGACGCACGACCTCTGCGCCATCGAATTCAACGGCGACAAGGCGGCGGCGAAGGCGCTGCTCGAGAAGTACGGCGTGCTCAGCGACGTCATCCGCGCGGTGCAGCAGGAGACCGCCGACGTGCCGGTCGATCTCGCGCCCAGCTATCCGGTCGCGGGCGAATGAAGCTCACGCGGGCGGTCGCCCGGCTCGCGGAGCTCCACGGCGACGTCGCGCCGCCGCCGGGGCGCGATCCGTTCGAGGCGATCGTCTGGGAGATCGCCGCGTACCTGGTCGACGACGAGCGGAGAAACGCCGTTCACGCGGCCCTGCGCGCGCGGATCGGCGTGACGCCGGAAGCCATCGCCAAGGCGAAGAAGCCGGCGATCGCCGCGGCCATCGCCGCCGGCGGCATGCGCCCCGAGGACCGCGTCGAGAAATTGAAGAAGGCCGCCGCCCTCGCGCTCGAGCTCGGCCCGCTCGGCGATGTCTCGCGCCGCCCGCTGAAGGAGGCGGTGAAGCTGCTCCGGCGCTTCCCGTCGATCGGCGAGCCCGGCGCCGAGAAGCTCGCGCTGTTCTTCGGCGATCACCCGCTGCTGGCGCTCGACTCGAACGGCCTGCGCGTGCTGCTCCGCCTCGGCTACGGCGAGGAGGCGACGAGCTACGCCACGAGCTACAAGTCCGCGCAGAAAGCCGCGATGAACGAGCTCCCCGCCGACCCCGGCGCGTTGAAGCAAGCGCACCTGCTCCTGCGCGAGCACGGCAAAACGATCTGCCGCCGCTCCACCCCGCGCTGCGAAGCCTGCCCGGTGAAAAAAACCTGCGCCTACTTCGCGTCCCTCGCGTGAAATTCGGACGTGCTGGATCACCAGACGCCAGGCAGCAGCCGCCAGCGCACGCGTTCGCGGTACGCGCGGTAGCTGTCGCTGGAATCGAGCACGCGCTCCTCGATGGTCACGCGCAGGGCGACGAGGCCGAGGGTCAGCGCCGCGAGGGCCCAGGCGAGCGGGTGGCGGGCGGCGATGCAGCAGCCGATCACCATGCCGAGCTCGGCGGCGTAGATGGGGTGGCGCACGATGCGGTAGGGCCCGGCGCCGACCGTGTCGCGCACCGCCGGCAGCACGCCGAAGCTCCGGCCGAGCGCGGCGATCGCCACCACCGCGGCGAGCGCGCTGGCGATGAACAGCGCCGAGGCCGCGCGCGGCCAGCCGTCGATCGGCGCCGCCAGGCGGAAGGCGATCCCCGCGAGCGGCACCGATGCGACACACAGCGCCGCGTCGCGCAGGGAGCAGAAGCGCGCCGCTTGGCGCCGGCCGAGGAACATCGCCCCCGCGGCGAGGTTCAACAGGCCTAGGGCCCAGGCGACCGGCTCGCGCGGGTGCTCCCAGGGCGCGCGCACCGCCCAGCCGAGCGCGGAGAGCCCGAGCACCGCGTCGGCCACCCGCACCCAGCCGGCGTCGCGATCAATAGAAGACCCAACCCCAGTGGAAGACATGCGACAGCACGTTGAGCCCGACGATGACCCCGATGAAGATCAGCCATGACGCGGCTTTGCTGTTCTTTTCCATCGTGCAAACCTCACGGTGATGATCGCTCGTGCCGGCACCGGACCGCAACGCCGCCGAGCGGGGGCCGGTGCGCAAACCGTGCTCGCCACCGCCGCAGCCGCCGTAAAGCATGCAATTTCGCGCGTTTTGGGCTAAGGACCGGGCCATGGCGAGCGAGGTGCCCGTCCCGGTCGTGCTGCCGCCCGGGGACGTCCCGGACGACGTCCCGGCGGATCTCGGCCTCTACTCGCTCCTCCGCGACGACGGCACCGTGAAGCCCGCGACCGATCCCGCCGTCGAACCCACCGTGGCGGTGCGCGCTTACCGTTACATCAAGATGATGCGCCTGCTCGACGCGCGGATGATCGTGCTGCAGCGGCAGGGCCGCGTCGGCTTCTATGGCGCGTGCACCGGGCAAGAGGCCACGCCCATCGGCACCGGCCTGGCCCTCGCCGACGGCGACTGGGTGTTCCCGGCGCTGCGCGAGAGCTCGATCATGCTGGTGCGCGGGCTGTCGCTCGCGACGTACCTGTGCCAGGTGTTCGGCAACGGCGGCGACCTTTTGAAGGGCCGGCAGATGCCGTCGCACATGAGCGCGCGGCAGGTGCGGCAGGTGTCGTGGTCGAGCTGCATCGGCACGCAGCTGCCGCAAGCCGTCGGCGCCGCCTGGGCGGCCAAGCTGCGCAAGGACGGCACCGCGGTGGTCGGCTTCACCGGCGACGGCGGCACGAGCGAGCCGGACTTCCACAACGCGATGAACTTCGCCGGCGTCTACAAGGTGCCGTGCGTGCTGGTGTGCCAGAACAACCAGTTCGCCATCAGCGTGCGGCCCGACCGGCAGACCGCGTCGCAGACGTACGCGGTGAAGGGCCGGGCCTACGGCGTCCCGTCGCTGCGCGTCGACGGAAACGACGTCCTGGCGGTGTACCACGCGGTGTCCCAGGCGCTCGCGCGCGCCCGCCGCGGCGACGGCGCGACGTTCATCGAGGCGCTCACCTACCGCATCGGCGCGCACTCGACGAGCGACGATCCGAGCCGGTATCGCCGCCAGGAGGAGGTCGACGCCTGGGCCGCGCGCGACCCGCTCGAGCGGCTGAAAAAGCACCTTTACCACGCGGGTTTGCTCGACGAGGTGCAGGACGAAGCGCTCGAGCACGAGCTCAACGCCGCGATTGCCAAGGCGATCGACGAGGCGGAGGCGCACGCCCCTCCGGCGCGTGCTACCTTGTTCGAAGACGTTTACGCCGAGCTTCCGTGGCACTTGCGAGAACAACAGGCCGAGCTCCTCGCAGGACCGATCGCGCCAGGGCATGGGGGGGCCCACTAGATGCGCTTCGGTGAGTGGGGCTTCGTCGCGTCCGCGTTCATCCTGCACCTCGCGCTGCCGGTCGGCGCGGCGATCGCGCCCGAGCCGTCGTGGCTCCACGCTCCGCGCGTGAGCGCCAAGGCGCCGACGGAGATCGACGTCGACGTGTCGCAGCTGCCGACCGAGCACCCGCCCGAGGCGCACTCCGACGACACCGCCGCCGGCGAGCAGCGCACGGCGATGAACGATCGCCGCCCCGAGGGCCCGCGCGGCCACGCCACCCCGCCGAAGAACGACGACGCCATCGAGCCGCCCGAGCAGGTGGTGAACGGCGCCAACGACAGCCCGGACAGCTTCCCCTCGCCCGAGCCGGGCGCCAAACCCGATCCGTTCCACACGCCGCCGTCGATGTACGAGGTGCCGGGAGCGAACGGGCCGGGCCAGTTCGGCATGCTGCCGCCGGGCGTGCTGCCGCCGGACCACTCCGGCCCGACCGCGGCGCCGACCAAGACCTCGAAGCGCACCTACGATCACGACGCCGCGCGCCGGGCGGTCGACAAGGGCATGCGCTCGAAGGACGCGCAGCTCGGGCTCGATTTCCCCGCGGCGTCGGCGATCGCCGCGGTGCTGCGCGAGTCGGTGCGCGCCTCCGACGCGCCGTACGAATGCTCGGGCAGCTTCTCGGTGACGGTGAGCGCCGCGGGCAAGGTGACGGCGGTGGGCCTCGGCGGCTTCTCCGGCGGCGATTCGGGCACGTGGCAGTCGATCCGCAAGTCCGCGCTCGCGCAGCTGTCGTCGCGCGTGTTCGAGATGAAGTCGAGCTTCGCCAAGGGCGCGATGGTCGGCGTGAGCATCAAGAGCGAGCAGAAGATGCCGGGCGGCGGCGTCGGCCGCCAGGGCGCGACCTTCAGCTTCGACGTGGCCGACGTCGGCGCGAAGCCGATCCGCGTCGTGTCGATGAGCTTCAGCGCCAAGCCGATCGAGTAGCGTTGGCCCGCGTCACGCCCGCGCGGCGCAGAGGTTGCACGCTCCCCGGCGGAGGTGTCCATGGACGCGAAGAGCCAACGGGAGAAGGTGTACGGCGAGGTCCGCGAGATGTTCGGCATCGTGCCGAAGTGGCTGGAGAAGCAGCCCGACGCGGCGGTCGTGTCGTTCTGGGCGATGATGCGCGACTTCCATCTCGCCGAGACCGCGCTGCCGAACAAGTACAAGGAGCTGATCGGCATCGCCGTGTCCGGCGCCACGCGCTGCCGCTACTGCACGCTGTACCACATGGAGGCCGCGCGCCTCTTCGGCGCCACCGAGACGGAGATCGCCGAGGCGGCGATGATGGGCGGCCTGACCATGATGGCGAGCACGTTCCTCAACGCGATGCAGATCGACTACGAGGAGTTCAAGCGCGAGACGCTGCAGATGCTCGCCTTCGCGAAGAAGGCGCAGGCGAAGGGCAAGCCCGAAGCCAGGCCGCGCGCCCACAACTGAGCGGGGCTTGACCGCGGCGGGCGGGCCACGCTTAATGCAGGCATGCGCCTGTTCCTCCTCGCGCTGCTCGCCGCCGCCGTCGCCGGCTGCAAGGACAAGCCCGCCGCGGCCGCCGCGCCCTCCGC
>JACXTT010012542.1_pt1 | contig 11242 bp, 6 predicted proteins | sample 9270951 | NCBI WGS metagenome assembly JACXTT01 (sample SAMN15532306, study PRJNA645909) | rock metagenome | isolation source: weathered quartz diorite | place: Puerto Rico | collected 2017-06-21 | reverse complement strand
CAGGGCCGGCTCGTCCCAGCGGGCCAGCGCGCCATACAGCCAGGCGCCGTCGGTCAGGCGGCTTGGCGCGATGGCGCTCAGATAGTGCAGGGCGTGGGCGCGGCCGCCGAACAGGCGGCGCGGCCCGCCGGCGCGGCGCTCGGCCACATACTGTTTATACTGTTCGTCGATATCGTCCTGGCGCGCCGCCAGCCAGGCGGCAAAGGGGGCGCCGGCGCTGGGCAGCAGGCCGCTGCCGCCCGATGGGTACCGGGCCAGGCGCTCGTCCAGCCATTGCGCGGCGGCGGCCGTGGCGGCGGGGGCAGGGGCGCTTTCGCTGAGCGACAGGTACAGGCTGCGGGTCTGCCCGGAGGGGGCGTGGCGCGGCGCAAAATCGGTGGGGGCAGGCGCGGTAGCGAATGCGGCGGCGCTGGCGGCTGGATGGGGCGTCATGGTCTCTTCTCTTCTTATGGGGCCCCCTGTCGCACAGAGGGCTGGCCCGCCCACTATGCAAAAAAAGATGCCGTGGTGAAAGAGGCTATCATCCTGCATAGATGTAGGAATCATCCTACAAGAAGAAACGGGTGGCGGTGTTGACTTCGTACGGTGTGCCCCGCAGAATTGCCATTCTCACATTGTTTAGATGCATTGTGCAGCTTGTCCTGGCGTAATCGAGGGCGAGTCTTATTGACCCCGCATGACACATCACGGAGCCGCGCCTGCCGCCACCATGAACCACGAACCGCCGCAGCAGCCCACGCAAGGCGCCATCCTGCTGGCCGACGCCGATCCGGCCGGATTGGCCCGCTTGCAGGCGCTGGTCCGGCCGTGCGCCGGCGCCGCCACCGTGCTGGCCTCCCTGGCGACCGACCATCTCCTCGAGACCGCGGCGCTGGCAGCCATTGCCGGTCGCGCCGCGGCGGTGCTGCTGGTGGAAGCGCACGGCGAGGGGCAGGCGGCGTTGGCCCTGGCCGACCGCGTGCGGGCCGCGCCGGGCGGCGCCACGCTGCCCATCCTGTTCCTGTGCGGCGAGCAGTTCGATCTCGCCGCCGCCTACCGTTTCAACGAAATCGACCACCTGCGCATGCCGGTGCCCTGCGCTGTGTTGGCCGCGCGGCTTAAACGCTGCGTCGACCAGCATCGCGACAGCGCCATGCTCGACGCCATGCGCACGGCGCGCCCATTCGCCGCCGCCGTGCGCGAACGGGAAGTGCGCCAGCAGGCCGATTTACGGGCGCTGGACGAACGCATGCGCCTGATCCTCGACAGCGCCCGCGACTACGCCCTGATCGGCACCGACCCCCACGGCATCATCACCGAATGGGAAGGCGGCGCGGTCGATATCGTCGGCTGCGATGGCGCCAGCGCGCGGGGCCGCAGCGTCGCCATGATTTTCACGGCAGCGGACCGGGAGGCGGGCGTGCCCCAGGCTGAAATGGCGCGCGCCCTGGCCAGCGGCCGCGCCATCGACAAGCGCTGGCACATGCGCGCCGACGGCGGCCGCTTTTTTGCCGACGGCGTCACCGTGCCCCTGCGCGACGAAGCGGGCACCCTGCGGGGTTTTGCGAAGATTTTTCGGGACGCCACCGTGGAGCGCCTGGCCGCCGAGCAGATCGACCGCATCGAGGCGGAACGGGAACGCCTGTTCGCCCAGGTGGAAGCGGCCAGTGAACGCCTGGTCGATATTTTTCAGCGCGCGCCAGCATTCATGTGCGTGCTGCGCGGGCCGCAGCACCGCTTTGAATTCGTCAACCAGCGCTTCGCCGCCCTGGTAGGATCGCGCGAACTGCTGGGGCGCGAGGTGCGCGCCGCCTTGCCGGAACTGGCCAACCAGGATTTTTTCGAACTGCTCGATCTGGTGTACGCCGATGGCGCGCCCCGCGAAAGCCACGCCGAGCGCCTGCTGCTGCGCCGCCAGAGCGGGCGCCTGCTGGAGCCCCGCTTCGTCGATGCCGTCTACACGGCCTTGCGCGAGGCCGACGGCAGCATTTCGGGCGTGCTGGTGCACGGCATCGACGTGACCGAACGCACCCAGGCCAGCCTGCTGGCACTGGGCCAGCGCAGCGCCCTCGAACTGGCCGTCAGCGATGCGCCGCTGGGCGATGTGCTCGACGTGCTGGCGCACACGGCGGAAGATTACGCGGGCGGCGCCGGCCTGGCGGCGATCCGCCTGGCCGACAGGATCGGTCCGGGCAGCGGCACGGGCCTGCACAATGTGGCGGCGCCGTCGCTGCCCGCCAGCTTTCTCGACGCCCTCGATGCGCTCGACCTGGATGCGGGCGAGCGGGCCAACGGCCCCGGCGCCCTGGCGGCGTTGACTGCCGCCGCGGTGACGGTGGACGACATCGAAGGCGACAGCCGCTGGCCTGCCTTCCGCGCGCTGGCCCGCGCCCACGGCCTGCGGGCCTGCCGCGCCATGCCGATCGTCGCGCCCTCCGGCGACGTGCTGGGCGTGTTCTGCTGGTACTACCGCGACCTGCGCACCCCCACCGAAGACGAACACGCGGCCCTGGCCATGCTGGCCAACACGGCGTCCCTGGTGATCGGCCAGCGCCACGAGGCCAGCGAGCGCCTGGCGGCCGAAGACCGTTCGCACAATATTTTGGAAAGCATCAGCGAAGGCTTTATCGCCATCGACGACGGCTGGCGCATCACTTTTGCCAACCAGGCCGCCGAGAATGTCACCCACGTCGCGCGCGAACAGCTGGTCGGGGCCTTGTTCTGGGACGCTTTTCCCCAGATGCGGGGCAGCGCCATCGAGGCCGGACTGCGCCGCTGCGCCAGTGCGCGCCAGGCCGTCAAGTTCGACGCCTGGTACGACCCGCTGGGCGGCTGGTTCGAGATCAACTGTTGTCCCACCCCGGATGGCGGCATCGCCTTGTACTTCCGCGACGAGACCGAGCGGCGCATGGCCCAGGAAGGGGTCCGCCGCCTTGCCGCAGTGGCCGAGCAGTCGCCCGACCTGATCGGCATCGCCACCCCCGACACGGTGGGCATGTTCTTGAATCCGGCCGGGCGCATCCTGTCCGGCATGCCGGCCGCGGCCAAGGTGACCGACTACCGGCTGGCGGATTTTTTCGCGCCCGCCAGCCGCCGCCTGGTGGAACAGGAAGTGCTGCCCGCGCTGACCGGGGCGGCCGGCCGCTGGGAGGGTGAACTGCGCCTGGCCCGCTTCGACACCGGCGCTGAAGTCCCGGTCTACTTCAAGGGATTTGCGGTGGTGGACGAGCGCGGCGCCATCATTGGTCTGGCCACCGTCACGCGCGACATCACGGAGCAGAAGCGGGCCGAGGACGCGCTGCGGCGGGTGGCGGCGGACCTGTCGGCGGCGGACCACCGCAAGTCGGAATTTCTGGCCACCCTGGCCCATGAACTGCGCAACCCGCTGGCACCGATCCGCACCGGTCTCGATTTGCTGCGCCTTCCCCGCTACGAGGCCGCCGCCAAGGCGCGGGTGATGGAGATGATGGACCGCCAGCTGGGTCACCTGATCCACCTGGTCGACGACCTGCTGGACGTGGCCCGCATCACGCGCGGCAAAATCGAATTGAAAAAGGCCCCGGTGGCGCTGGCCGAGCTGGTGGCGATGGCGGTGGAATCGAACCAGGCCCTGGTCGATGCGGGCCGCCACACCCTTGAAGTCCACGTGCCCGAAGAGACCATCCTGCTCGACGCCGACAGCACACGGGTGGTGCAGGTGCTCAGCAACCTGCTCAATAACGCCGCCAAGTACACCCCGGCGGGCGGGCGCATCGTGCTGTCGGCCTGGCGCGAGGACAGCGTCGGTGGCGGTGGTCCCCAGGCGGTGGTGGCGGTGCGCGACAGCGGCGTCGGCATTGCCGCCGAAGCCCTGGCCAGCGTGTTCGACATGTTCACCCAGGTGCGGGGCCACCGCGACCTGGCCCAGGGCGGCCTGGGCATCGGCCTGTCGCTGGTGCGTCGCCTGGCCGAACTGCACGGCGGCTCGGTCAGCGCCGCCAGCGACGGCAAGGGCCTGGGCAGCACTTTCACCATGCGCCTGCCGGCGGTGGACGGCGCGTCGCCCGAACCCGCTCATGCGCCAGCGCCCGCGCCGGCGGCGACCGCCAACGCGCTGCGGGTGCTGGTGGTGGACGATAACGCCGACGCCGCCGACAGTCTGGCGGCCCTGCTGGATATGCTGGGCCACCAGCCGCGGGTGGCGCTGGACGGCCATGCCGGTCTCGCTCTGGCGCGGCAGATGCGGCCCGACCTGGTGATCCTCGATATCGGCATGCCCGGCATGAACGGCCACGAGGTGGCCCAGGCCATCCGCGCCACGCCCAGCCTGGCCGGGGTGATGCTGATCGCCCTGACGGGATGGGGCGCGCCTGACGACGTCGAGCGGGCCGGCCAGGCGGGCTTCGACCGCCATCTGACCAAGCCGGTCAGCCTCGATGCGCTGGAAGCGGCGCTGAGCGCGGCCGGCGCGGCTGCCGGTGTCAGAGCGGGCGTGCTGCTGTCGTGAAGCCTTTGCCCCGTATTTTGCCCACCTCCTGCGGCACCCTGGTGGTCGATGCCAGCGGCCGCCTGCTGCTGTGCCACGTCACCGGCACCGCTAAGTGGGACATCCCGAAAGGAATGCAGGACGAGGGCGAAACGACCCTGGAGGCGGCGATGCGCGAACTGCGCGAAGAAGCGGGCATCGGGTTTGCGCCCGCATGCTTCACCGACCTGGGGCTGTTCGACTACCGCCCCGACAAGCGCCTGCACCTGTACCGGGTCGACAGCGGGGACCAGCTGACCGACCTCGGCCACCTGGTCTGCACCAGTTTTTTCCCCCACCACGCCACCGGCGCCGACACCCCCGAGGTGGATGGCTACCGCTGGGCCGAACGGCGCGAACTGAACCGCCTGTGCTGGCCCCGCATGGCGGCCCGCCTGCTGGCCCTCGACTGGTAAAGGGCTGTTACCGTAGTGTTGCGCTGTATGAACACAACGCGCGCGGCGCTTTGAGTGGCGGGGGCGATGCTGTACCTTTGCTGCATGCAAAATGCATTGCTGGGGATAAATCCTGAAGGATGGCCCGGCGCCACGCAGTACAGAGGGGAGACAGGCAATGGCGAGACATTTCAAGCCCATGGCAGCGGTGCCGGCGCTTGCGCTGATCGGCGCGGCGGCCCTGCTGGCGTGGCTGCTGGGACTGGCGGCGCCCGGCCTGGCCGGGCATGGCGTGCTGCTGGCGGCGCTGGGTGCGCTGGTGGCGCTGGCCGGGGCGGCCCTGCTGCGCAAGATGGATGAGGGCGAACAGGCGCAGGCGGGCCTGTTCGGCGTGGTGGGCGGGGCGGTCGATGCGGTGATGATCGGCGCGGCCGAAACGGCCTACTTTGTCGACTCCGTCAAAAAGAAGATCGACCACGACGTGGCGGCCGTGCGGGCGATGGTGAGCGACGCCGAGGAGGTCGCCCGCAGCACCGCCCGCATCGCCGACAACGCCGGTCAGGCGGCGGCGGTGGCGGCCCAGGTCAAGACCGACAGCGCGGCCGGCCGGCGCGAAGTGGACGACGGCCTGCAGCGTATCAGCAGCGCACGCGGCCAGGCCGAAGCGGCCGCAAGCACCATGGTCTCGCTGCAGGAGAAATCGAAAGGGATCGCCGGCTTTACGGCGGTGATCGCCGAGATCTCGGCGCGCACCAATCTGCTGGCCCTGAACGCAGCCATCGAGGCGGCGCGCGCCGGTGAACACGGTCGCGGGTTTGCCGTGGTGGCCGGCGAAGTGCGCCAGCTGGCCCAGCGCACCAAGGAAGCCACCGATGAAATCAGCGTGTCGGTGCGGGCGATCACGGCCGAAGCCTCACAGGCCAGCACCGCCATGGGCGAGCTCACTGCGGCGGTCGGCGCGGCCACCGGCAACGTCGAACGGGTGCACGCCATGCTGGGCAAGATCGAGCAATCCTCCAGCGTTTCGGAGCGGGAGATCGGCGCCATCGCCGACGCCGCCCGCCAACACGTGGCCACCACCCGATCCATCATGGAAGCCCTGACGCTGGTGCGCGACAGCCTGCGCTCGACCGATGAGGCCTTGCCCCAGGCGGCGCAGGCGGCCAATGCCCTGGCCGAACAGGCTGAGAGCATCGCCGGCGCGCTGTCCGAGTCGGGCGTGGCCACCGCCCACGACGCCATCCGCGTCGCCGCCCAGCAGGCTGCCGGCGCGGTCGGCGAGGTGTTCAGCCGCGCCATCCGCGAAGGCCGCATCAGCCGCGAAGCCCTGTTCGCGCGCGAGTACACGCCCATCCCCGGCACCGATCCCGTCAAGCACACCACCGCCTTCGACAGTTTCACCGACCAGGTGCTGCCGCCCATCCAGGAGGGCCTGCTGGCGGCGCTGCCCCAGCTGGCCTACGCGGGCGCGGTCGACAGCAAGGGCTACTTCCCCACCCATAACAAGAAGTTTTCGCAGCCCCTGACGGGCGACTACGACATCGACATCGTCCATAACCGCACCAAGCGCATCTTCAGCGACCGCACCGGCCAACGCTGCGGCACCAACACCCGCGCCTTTCTGCTGCAAACGTATAAGCGCGACACGGGCGAAGTGATGCATGATCTATCCGCGCCGATCCACGTGGACGGGCGCCACTGGGGCGGTTTCCGGATCGGCTACAAGTCGATGGCGCCGGGCCGGCGCTACGGCGGGCCGGCTGGCTAGACGCTGGCGAGCAGCTTGCGGATATCGGCCAGGTCGACCGGCTTGGTGAGATGCAGGTCGAAGCCGGCGGCGCGGGTCTGCTCGCGGTCCTTGCTGCCGCCCCATCCCGTCAACGCGGCCAGCAAGGGCTGGTCGAACCGGCCGTCGCGGCGGATCGCTTCAGCCACCTGGTAGCCATTCATGTGCGGCATGCCCAGGTCCAGCAGCACCAGCTGCGGACGGAAGGCCTGCATGGCTTCCAGCGCGGCCGGGCCGCTGTGCGCCACCTGGGAGGCGTGTCCCAGCATCTCCAGCAGTTCGGCCAGGGTCTCGGCGGCATCGCTGTTGTCGTCCACCACCAGTACGCGGATGGGCGCCGCGGCGGCGGGCGTTGGTGCTGGTGCTGATTCTGGTGCAGGCGCCGGGCCGGCCGGCGCCTGCGGCAGCAGCGGCAGACACACCGTGAACGTGCTGCCGGCGCCCGGCCCGTCGCTGGCCGCGCTGACGGCGCCGCCGTGCAGCTCCACCAAAGTGCGCACCAGCGACAGGCCCATGCCCAGCCCCCCTTCGCCGGGAAAGCGCGCGCGGCCGGCCTGGTTGAACAGCTCGAACACCTGGGGCAGGTCGGCGGAATCGATGCCGGCGCCGTTGTCGCGAACCGTGAGCAGGGCGCTGTCGCCTTGCGTGGCCAGCGACAGGTGCAGCACGCCGCCGGACGGAGTGTACTTGGCGGCGTTGTTGAGGAGGTTGTTGAGCACCTGGATCAGGCGGGTGGCGTCGCCTTGCACGGCGGCAGCGCCGCCGCCTGTCTGGGGCAGCACCACCCGCAGGGTGTGGCGGCGCGCCTCGATATTCGGGCGCGCCGCTTCCACCGCGGCGGCCACCACGTCGGCCAGGTCCACCACGCTGCGTTTCAAGGAAATCTGCCCGTGGGTGATGCGGGCCACGTCGAGCAGATCGTCGAGCAGTTCGACCAGGTGGCCCAGCTGGCGCTCCATCGTCGCCAGCACGCGCTGGCGGGTGGCGGCGTCGTCGCCGGCCAGGCGCAGCAAGGGCAGCGCGCTGCGCAGCGGCGCCAGCGGGTTGCGCAATTCATGGGCAAGGGTGGCCAGAAAGGTGTTCTTGCGGCGGTCCGCTTCGGTGAGATCGGCGGCCAGACGCTGCAGGTCGAGCTGGGCCTGTTTGCGCTCGCTGATGTCGGTGAACAGCACGGCGACCCGGCCGCTGCCGGCGCCGCCCACCCGGGTGGCGTAGACGTCGAACCAGCGCGCGATGGCGCCGGGGCTCTCGTTCTGGTAGTGCACCGGTTCGCCCGTGCGGGCCACTTTGCCATACAAGTCCATCCAGGCCTGATCGTGGCCGGGCACCAGTGCGCTCACCAGTTTGCCCGCCGCATCGGCCAGTCCCGTGTGGCGTTCGAAAGCGCCATTGGTTTCAAGGAAGCGGTAGTCGACGGGTCGGCCTTCGGCGTCGTAGATCATCTCGATTACGCACACCGCCTGGTCGACCGCTTCAAACAGGGTGCGGTAGCGCTGCTCGCTCGCTTCCAGGGCTGCGCGGGCGTCGCGCGTGTCGGCGGCGGACGAATCGAGGCGGCCGTGGGCAGCGAGCAGGGCGCGCTGGGCGCCCGCATGTTCCCACTGGCGCCGTGCCAGCAGCACGAAGCGCTCGGCCTTGCGGGGCAGCGCGACGGCGGCAAGGTCTTCGGCCAGGACGTCGGCGGCGCCGGCGTCATAGACGGCGCGCGCACGGCTGCCATCGTCGCCGGCCGGTGCCAGCACGAGTACCGGCAGCAGCGACAAGGCCGCCAGGGCAACGGCCGTCGGCTCCAGCGGCGCGGCCGTCAATACCACCAGCGCGACCGGGTGGGCACGGGCGGCGGCCAGCACGGCGTCGATGCTCTCTGCCGTCTGGACGTGCGCACCGGTGCGGCACAGCAGCGCGCTCAGATTGCGGGCGATCGACGGATCGGCGGGCGTCAATGACAGCAGGACGATGCTGCACGAGGGCGGTGGCGTCAGCACGGCGGGCGTTCGTGCGCAGACGAGGACGAGGAGAGCAGGCAGGGGCGGTTCATGGGGCTCGCAAAAGTCTGGTGCTGCTGGGGTAGGGGTGATCCGCTGCCGGAACGGCGCCTGCAACAACGATGGCGCAGAAAGGGGTGAATTTGATATTACAATAATACCAATCGATTATAGCGCGGGCCGGCGCAACGGGCCGCACCGCTGACGCCACCGTTGCGGCCTGCTATATTGCGGGACTTCCCGCCGCCCCTTTTTCGCTCCGTCGCATGCCGCCTGCCGCCCATTTTCCCAGTTTGTTTTTGCCCCGCGACGCAGTTCGTATCGAGCGCGATGCCGCCACGGCGGACCGGGACGGCTGGCTGAGCATGCGCCAGCAAGCCTTGCTGCATCGGCGCGGCTGGCTGCGCATGCTGGCGCCGCGCGCGGCGGGCGGCCTGGAACTGTCCCTGCCGGCGGCCGTGCGGCTCGAAGAGCAGGTGGCGGCCATCGACGGCAGCATGGCCTGGGTGCTGACCCTGTGCGCGGGCGCCGGCTGGTTCGCGGGCTTTCTGCCGCCGGCCATGGCGCGCATCATCATCGGCACGCGCCGCCTGTGCGTGGCGGGCAGCGGCGCCCCGACCGGTTATGCGGACCTCGACCCCGGCCAGGCCAGCGTGCGCTTGACGGGACGCTGGGATTACGCCAGCGGCGCGCCCATGGCCACCCACTTCACCGTCAACGCCGTGCTGCGCCAGCACGGTGAGATCCTGCGCGACGATGCCGGCATGCCCCGCGTGCGCGCCTTCATCGTGCCGGCCGCGCTGGCGCACAAGGAGCCGTCCTGGCGCAGCATCGGCCTGCGCGCCAGCGCCTCGCACAGCTACCGTTTTACCGACACCCCGGTCGATGCCGGTTGCGGCTTTCGCATCGATCCAGCCGCCGCCACCAGCGCCGGTCCGCTCTACCAGTTCCCCTTCATGGCGCTGGCCTACGTCACCCTGTCCGCCAACCTGGCCGGGATGGGGTCCCATTTTCTCGCGCTGGCCGGTCCCGCCATCGCCGCACGCCGGGTGGGCGGGCAGCCTTTGATCGAAGCGCCCGGTGTCGCGGCGCGGCTCTCTGGCGCGCGCGCGAACCTGGATCGAACACGGGCCCGCTTTTACGCGCTGCTCGATGCCGGCTGGGATGACGTGGCAGGCGGCGCGCCCTTGTCCGTCAAGGCGCAGGCGGAGCTGCGCGAGGCCAGCCTGGCATTGGCGGAGGCGGCCCGGCTGGCGGTCGACGGCATCTATCCCTTTTGCGGGCTGGTGGCGGCGGGCGAGGGCACACCCATCAACCGGGTCTGGCGCGATTTTCATACGGCCACCCAGCACAGCCTTCTACTGCCGGTGTAGGTTTTCAAGACGGCGCAACCGTGCGCGGCGGCGGGCCGCTTCGGCGTAATCTGGACACTGCGGCAGCAGCGCGCCGCGGTCCGATGAGACTGGGTTTGCAGATCGGACCAGACCGATTGGAGCACACCATGCCACGCATCTTATCCGCCATATTCGACAACCGCCGCGATGCGGAAGGCGCCATTTCCGAACTGGTGCTGTCGGGCTTTCCCCGCAGCGCGATCCGGCTGGGCACGGGCGATCCCGCCGAGGCGCGCCCGGACCCCGCACGGCCCGGAGACGGCGGCGGCAATTTTTTCCACACCCTGTTCGGCACCGACGACAGCCCCTACGTCAGCGGCATCGACGGTGCCGTCACCCGCAGCCACCAGGTGCTGACGGTGGTGGCGCCCGACCTCGATGAAGTGGAGCGGGCCGCCGCCATCGTCGAGCGCTACGGACCGCTCGACATCGACGCCACCAGTGCCAGCGGCGACGACCCCGGCCCCGTCTCGGCGGCGGCCTGGCAAGCCTGGGCCAGGTCACATGCAGCATCTCCCGGTGTGCGGATTGAAACGCCCCGCTACGACAGCAGCGCTAGTCAGCAGGGCGGCGCCCTGAGCCAGCAGCAGGCCGAACCGCCCGGCCAGCCCCATCAGGCAGGCGCATCGCAGCAGTTGGCAGGGGCCGAAACCAAGGTCGACCTGCACGCCATGCACCAGGCCGCCGTGGAAGGCTTTTACAAGGCCCAGCACGAGCATCCGGCTGAACCAACCGCGGCGGAGGAAGATGCACGCCGCGCCGCGCGCCAGGCCCAGCTGGCCGGCGAGCGTTTCCCCGGCGACGAGCATTACGACGAGTACGCGCCCGCGTATCTATATGGGCTCGACATGGCCACCCACGAACAGCACGGGGGCAAGGAATGGGATGAGGCGGAACCGGCCTTGCGGGGCGAGTGGGAGCAGCGCCATCCCCAGTCGGCCTGGGCCAAGTTCAAGGATGCCGTGCGGCATGGCTGGGATCGGCTGCGCAGCGAACGGCCGCCGCACTAGATCAGGCAATGGGCAGGCTGATGCGGTTGCGGCCCATGTGCTTGGCCCGGTAGAGGGCGGCGTCGGCGATCGCCACCAGCTGCTGGGCGCTGGCGTCACCGGCCGCGATGGCCGTGGCGGCGCCGATGCTGACCGTGACGTGGCCATGCGCACTTTCCCCGTTGGCGCTGCCGGCCGGCATGGTCAGGC
>JACXTT010012541.1_pt1 | contig 11242 bp, 7 predicted proteins | sample 9270951 | NCBI WGS metagenome assembly JACXTT01 (sample SAMN15532306, study PRJNA645909) | rock metagenome | isolation source: weathered quartz diorite | place: Puerto Rico | collected 2017-06-21 | reverse complement strand
CAGGATCCACTTGGTCTGACCGTCGCGGATCTTGAGGGAGAGCGGGAGCGTCCACGCGAGCTCGACGACCCGGTGGTCGAGCAGCGGAACCCGCGCCTCGAGGCTGACCGCCATGCTCGCGCGGTCGACCTTGGTGAGGATGTCGTCTGGGAGGTACGTCACCAGGTCGAGCATCTGGGCGCGCGGGATGAACGTGGGAAAGTCCACACTCAGCGATTCGTCGAACACGAGGCCCTTCGGCTCGGCGACGGACGGCACGACGACCTCGGGCTCCTCTCCCATCGAGAGCAGCGAGCGGTAGACGTGATCGATGTCGTTGCTGCGCACCAGGCGGGCGAGCTTGTGGGCTCGGTCTCCGGCGCGCGCCGGGCGCACGCGTCGTGGAAGGAGGCCGCCGACGGCATCCACGGTCTCCGGGCGAAACCAGACGAGCGCGTTCGCCACGACCTGCCGCGCCGGCTGCGGCAGCCGGCCCATCAGGCCCCACAGGCGCTCCGCCCACAGGTAGCGCGGATAGCCCGCGAACAGCTCGTCGCCACCGTCGCCCGAGAGTGCGACCGTGACGTGTTTCCGCGTCATCGCCGAGACCATGTACGTCGGAAGCTGCGAGGAGTCGGCGAACGGCTCGTCGTACCAGTCGGGTAGGCGAGGGATCAGCTCGAGCGCGTCACTCGGGCGGCAGTAGAGCTCGGAGTGGTCGGTGCCGAGGTGTGCCGCGATCGCCTTGGCGTGCGCCGCTTCGTCGTAGCCGCCTTCCTGGAATCCGATCGTGAACGTGCGCACGGGACGGCTCGACTCCGCCTGCATCAGCGCGACCACGGTCGAGGAATCGATTCCGCCCGAGAGGAACGCGCCGAGTGGCACGTCGGATTCGAGCCGGAGAAGGACGGCATCGCGCAGCAAGTCGTGGAGCGTGGAGACCGCTTCTTCGGCCGAGCCCGTGAACGGCGCGCTCTGGCCACGGAGCGCGACCTCTCTCGCGGACCAGTAGGGCACCGGTTCGGGGCGCGCGTCCGGAACGTTGGCGCGTACGGTGAGGATCGTCCCCGGCGGGAGCTTCCGGAAGCCACGGTAGATCGTCCGGGGGCAGGGCACGTAACTGAAGCGCACGTACGAGCTCAGCGCCTCGCGGTCGACCTCGGGCACGAACTGGGGGTGAGCGCGCAGCGCTTTCAGTTCGGATCCGAACAAGAACGTGGAGCCAGCCCACCCGTAGTAGAGCGGCTTGATGCCGAGCCGATCGCGCACGAGGTGGAGCGTTCGTTCGGTGCGGTCCCAGAGCCCGAACGCGAACATGCCGACGAACCGCCCGACGGCGCCCTCGAGACCCCACTCGGCGATGGCGGCGAGCATGACCTCTGTGTCGGAGCCGCCACGGAACCCGTGGCCGCACGCCTCGAGCTCGGCGCGGAGGGCACGGAAGTTGAAGACCTCACCGTTGAACGCGATCACGTAGCGACCGCATGCCGAGGTCATCGGTTGATGGCCGAGCGGCGAGAGGTCGAGGATCGATAGGCGCCGGTGTCCGAGCGCGATGCCGGCCTCGAAGTCGGTCCAGGTCCCCTGGTCGTCCGGCCCGCGGAGAGCGAGCGTCTCGGTCATTCGGGAGACCCTCGCGGCGAGCTCGTGCTCGCCGCCCGAGCTCCGCGAGAGCTCGAGGAATCCGCTAATGCCGCACATCGAGTGGGGGACGACGGCACGCAAACCGCGAAGCGCGGTGAGATTCGGGCATGGGCGCCCGGGAGTATATCGCACCGGGCTCCCTTGAGCGAAGCCTCCCTGGTCGCCGATTGCCCCGCGATGCACCGCTGCGGCCCCGTCCCGTCAGCGTCCAGCTGCCCATCACTATCTGCCTGCTCCTCGATGCCAATCGCCTCCGCGTTGCGCCTTCCCCAAGGCCCGCACCGAAACGGATAACGCTGCCCCGTATCCGTGATGAGTCAGTGGCATCTTTCCCAGCCCTGCGCCCCGCCTGCTATGGTCACGCCGTGACACGGCCCGCGAGAGCCCATTCCAGCGTAAGATCTCCACCCCAGGCGCATACGAATATTCGAGGCGATCGACAATGTGTGGCCTGAGTGGATTCTTGGACACGTCCTCTTCGGCTCGATCGGAAGAGATGACGGCGCTTTGTCGACGAATGGCCGACTCTCTCCGCCACCGCGGCCCGGACGACGGGGCTACGTGGGTAGACGCAACCTCCGGGGTTGCACTAGGGCATCGGCGTCTTTCCATCATCGACCTCTCTGCGGAGGGTCGCCAGCCCATGCATTCAGCTTGCGGCCGCTATGTGATTGTTTTCAATGGAGAAGTGTATAACTTCGCTGCGCTCAGGAAGGAGCTCGCGCCCTCAGGTCATCTTTTCCGCGGCCATTCCGACACCGAGGTGATGCTGGCCGCCATCCGCCAATGGGGGCTCGAGGCAGCCATTCGTCGCTTTATCGGGATGTTTGCGTTTGCTCTTTGGGATCGAGAGGAGCGTCGACTTCACCTGGTGCGTGATCGGCTGGGTATCAAGCCGCTCTTTTACGGATGGGCGGGACGGCACTTCCTTTTCGGGTCCGAATTAAAGGCATTACGCGCTCATCCGGCCTTCAAAGTCGACATCGACCGGGATTCGATCGCCGAACTCCTGCGGTTCGGCTACATCCCCGCGCCGCACACGATCTACCGTGGAGTCTCGAAGCTCGCTCCGGGAACCCTCTTGACCGTGTCGCCTGAGCGAGGGCCCGGAGGCGGCGAGACCGCGACATACTGGGATGCCCGGTCGATCGCAGCCTCGGGTATGTCCGCGCGCCTCACCGGCTCAGACGCCGAACTGACCGATGCTCTCGACGGTCTCCTCCAGGATTCAATTGGACTACGGATGATCTCCGACGTCTCATTGGGAGCTTTTCTATCCGGAGGAATAGACTCATCGACCGTCGTCGCGATAATGCAATCGCGATCCCGCATTCCCGTGAAGACATTCACCATCGGCTTCGATGAGGCTTCCTACGATGAGGCGAAGCAAGCCAAAGCCGTCGCTCGTCACCTGAAAACGGAGCACACGGAACTGTACGTGTCCCCATCCGACGCACTGGCGTTGGTTCCGCAGATACCCGAATGGTATGATGAGCCCTTCGCTGACTCCTCGCAACTGCCAACATACCTCGTCTCGCAGCTATCGCGAAGGCATGTGACGGTTGCCCTCTCCGGTGACGGCGGTGACGAGCTCTTTGCAGGATACAATCGCTATTACTCAGCGCCCGCGATTTGGCGGATCGTGAGTATGCTTCCCAAATCCGTTCGGCGCCGCATGACGAACTTTCTAGCCGGCGCTCCGCTGGACACTCTCGATCGATTCGCATCCTTTCTGCCGCGCCGATACGAGGGCGTACGGAAATCCACCGAGTCAGTTCCGATGAACGATGGCCTCACTGATGTAGACGCCGTCTACCAACACCTGTTGCGCCACTGGGAGTCGCCTACGACCGTCGTAATCGGAGCCCACGACCGCGAAAGTATTCCTCCCGTGGAGATTTGCGACTTCATCGAGAGAGCGCAATTGCTCGACCTCATGACTTATCTGCCTGATGACATTCTCACGAAAGTCGATCGCGCCAGTATGGCCGTTGGCCTAGAGGCTCGCGTCCCTCTGCTGGATCATCGCATCGTCGAGTTTGCTTGGCATCTGCCATTCTCGGTGAAGTTGCGCGAACGCCGCCGAAAATGGTTGCTGCGTCAGGTGCTATATCGGTACGTTCCACGAGCACTGGTCGAGCGGCCCAAGATGGGATTCGGCGTTCCGATTGACGTATGGCTCCGCGGCCCTCTCCGCGAGTGGGGTGAAACGCTTCTCGGCGATGCCCGCTTGCGCGAAGATGGCTATTTCGACCCGGCGACGATCACGGCCAGATGGCGCGAACATCTATCCGGTCGGCGTAACTGGCAGTATCATCTGTGGAACGTTCTGATGTTCCAGGCGTGGAAGGACAAATGGCTCGGTTGACGTAAGGGCCTCAAGCCGTCTTTCACCGCGCCTCTGCTTCCGTGTGCCGAGGGTGAAGTCCGCTACGAGTTGCTTCAGCCGCGTATTCCTTCTCCCCAAGCGGATATGAGAAGAAAAATCAGCCTGAGGGATCTTTCCGTCCCCGCCGGGGTCCGCATCCTCTTTTGGATAGCGCTCGGTATACGGCTCTATTTTGCCGTCACTCACCCTCCCGGGAATTTCCTCTTTTCTGACATGTTAAGCTACCACAACGTGGCCCTTGACCTTGTTGCCGGGCGCGTTGATGCATGGCACGCGTTCCGACCGATCGGCTACTCCGCATTCCTCGCAACATTCTACAGATGGTTAGGCCCGGAGCTCGGTGCCGTCGTCGTCGGGGCTGTGCAGGCACTGATGTCAGCTGCGATCGTACCCCTCGCTGCACGCACCGTGCGGCTGTTAGGCGGGGCCGGGGCCACTTCTCTGCTCGCCGCTGCCCTCGTTACTATAAGCGTGCCGCTCGTCTACTACACGGGATTTCTCTTGACCGAGGTGCCGACGGCCTTCTTACTCGCCCTGAGTGTCGCGATAATGCTCGAGCCTGGCGCACGCTCGATCAATGTGGTCGCCGGCGGTCTCTCAATCGGATGCGCGGCGGCCATGCGCCCTAACCTAGCTCCGATTGCCTTACTTCTGGCAGCGTTATCTTGCAGGCACCCATCAGCTCGGCACCGTCTGTCGCGTGCAGTGCTCTTCGTGGCAGCAGCTACGCTCCCGCTCGGCGCCGCGGCTGCCTACAATTCCATGGCATTAGGGCGCACAGTCGGCCCGGCAACGAACGGGGGCGTCAACTTCTATCTTAACTTCGCCGACGTGCGTACGATACGCTACCAGGGATCATTCGGACGCTACTGGATCACACCGGCGCCTAACGCATTCCGAGGCGAGCGGACCGAGTTGACGAACGTGCCCTTCTTCGACGAGGAGTATTACTATGCGCGCGGAGCTCACTTTCTCCGGGAACACCCATGGGCACTCGTGTCCGGGACTCGCAATTTGGTCGAAGGGGCAGGTGTGGGCGAGCAAGTATTCTGGCCAAACTGGCTCGAGGGTTACGAGTCGCTGTTTCATACTTACTCGCGTGTCTTCTTTTCAGTCATTCTTGTGCCGAGCTGCGTCTGGACACTCTGTCTGGCAAACCCAGTCTTTCGGCGAATGGAGAGCCTCGGCGCCAAATGCTTAGCAGCCATCTGTTTCGGCGGTGTATTACCCATCTACTTCTTTCTCGGTGATCCGCGCATGCGCGTTCCTTTCGACCCCCTTTGGACCGTCCTAGGAAGCATGGCCTTCGAGCGCGCACGGCGTAGGCTGGCGTCAGCCGGCGTGCCGGGCCCGTCTGTGTAGCAAGTCGCGCATGAGGGCTTCCCATTCATCTATGACCTTATCGACGGCAAATCGGGCGGTCACTTCGACCGCTCGCGAGCCAAGCCGAAGGCGCTCGGGTTCATCGAGCATGAGGCGACGTATGGCGACGGTCAATGCCGTCAAATCCTGCGCCGGTACAAGAATCCCATCGATTCCATCGCGTATGATCTCGCCTGGGCCGCTAGGGCAGTCGAAGCTGACCACCGAGAGGCCGGAAGCCATCGCTTCGACGAGAGCATTCGGGAAGCCTTCGTAACGAGACGACAGTACGTAGATATCGGCTCGGCGAAGCACTTCTTCGGGGTGCTGGACTAGGCCGAGCCACCCCACCCTTTCGGTAAGGCCGAGATCAGTCGCTACCGCTTGGAGAAGTTGCCGGTCGGGCCCTTCGCCTATAATAACGAGAGACCATTCAGCGTCGCCCTGAGAGGATGCGGCGAATGCGCGTAGTAGAAGGTCGAATTGCTTTTGCGGGGCGAGCCGGCCCATGGCAATGACCCGCCTCGTATGGCGGCCGGGTGTTCGGGGCGCGTCATTTGCCGTGCGACGGAGCCTCACTGGATTGGCGATAACGTGAAGAATCCGGTTGGAAATAAAGGCTTCCATCCAGTGTGCCGCATCGCGCGCAGGGAGTACGATGGCGTCTGCGTGAGGGTATAACAAACGTCGCACCAAGGTACGTAACCATCCGATCTCATGATGTGCGGGATGAACTCTTTCGGAGACTATGACGGGATGAGAAAGACCGCGAGTTGCGAGGAGTGTGAGCATGTTCACCGTGTCCATGAAGCTCACGATTACGTCAGGCCGTGATGAGCGAATCTCCTTTCGGAGGCGGAACAGACGGTGGCACGTCATGAGAAGACTCTGACGTAGGTTCGCCGAATGATGGGCCAAGCCGAGTGCGATACGCTGGATCCCCTGGCCTAGCACGTAGAAATCCGATGCCGCCGACCACAAAGTGATTAGAGTTACGGTATGTCCTCGGGCCGCCAGGCCGTCAGCGAGTATGGACATAACTCGCTCCGCTCCCCCTGCCGTAAGTTGCGAAATCACGAGTGTAATACGCATCTGGGAAAGGAGACAGGTTGGGCAACGACCTTGGGGTGGCGCCTCGCACGCACTATGCAGCATAGATTCGGGACTTGGAAGTGAATATGCGTCACCGTTTGCGGCGCAGCGAGAGCACTCGGGCGGCCCCGCTTCTCCTAGAGGGGTTGAGAATCACCCGGGATCCTCATGGAGAATGGGGTTGCGGCACGCCCTTTCGACCAGAGGAGGACCCCGAGTGAGAATTCATGCTAACGCGAAATCGACCCCCGCGAGCGGCTACGAGTTCGTCCGCGTCGCCATCGACGATGCCTCGCGACTGGCCTACGCCGAGGTACTGGCTGACCAGAAGGGGATCAGCGCGGCCGACTTCTTCGGGCGCGCTCGAAGTTTCTTCCAAACCCAAGGGATCTCTCGGATCGAGCGGGTGATGACGGACAACGGCTCTTGCTACGTCGCCCGCCGATTCCGTCGAGCCCTCGATCGTCACCAGATCCAGCACATTCGCACCCGTCCTTACCGTCCCGAAACCGACGGCAAGGCCGAGCGCTTCATCCAGACGCTGCTTCGTGGCTGGGCTTACAATCGGCCCGTACCTGGCGCACGACCTCCGCCTCGTCTATCGACAGCTCCCCCAGGGGAAGTGCCCTATCTTGTCTCCTGTCCTCCATCGTCGCTCCTCTCTTCTCGAGGCGCCTCGACGGAGGTCCGTGTTACGGTCGTTCGCGGGTCAACTTTGCTGTCGCTCTGCGACGAACGACGCTTGATACGCCCCTTCGAGCGCTGCCGAAAGACATTCGGAGAGTAGTGATCGGCATTGGCTCGTGGCAGGGCCCCTTCCACTTTTGCACAGCCCAGGCGAGCGCGGTTCCTTGTACGCCACGAAAAAAGTCTGCGCCTTAGAGGTGATGCCGGCCGCATGAGCCGCCGGTTCGCCCGAATCGGGCGCGCGAGAGAATTCGCGATCGGCCCGCACCTACGGTAGACTGGGTGAATGGCGCCCGAGATGCGGATACGATGAACGGAACGCCTGAGCGATCCTCCACACCCTTCCCCTCCGCCGGCCCCGACCAGCCCACCGGCAGCGTGGGCGCGCAGCTCGCGACGAGGGTGTTTGCCGGAGCTGCTTGGATCACCCTTGCAGGCGTATCCGGAAGGATCCTCTCTCTAGTTGCCGCACCGTTTCTCACCTCACGAGTCGCGCCTCGGGAATACGGGATCGTGGCGCTCGTGAGCACGGGTATCAGCCTCACGAGTACGCTGAGTTTGTGCGGTGTGGACATGGCGTACGGGCGGTTCTGGGGCGGTAGCGCAGATGCAGACCTGCGCGGGATCGAGCGCTTCAGCTGGCGTTTCGCCATCGGAACCTCCGTTCTGGGGAGCTTGATCGCCGGCATCCTTTGGATGAGCTACGTGAGCGCCCGCGCGGATCTTTCACCCCGGCTTGCGATCGTCATTGTGCCAGGAATCCTCTTGAACAATATCGTAACAATGGCGAGCACGCGAGCCCGTTTTCGTGGCGCATATTCGCAGCTCGCTCTCTCGAACGCCGTCACCGCGACACTCTCGGCCATCCTTTCGGTGCTGTTCGTCTGGTCGTGGCGCGCGGATGCGTGGTCGCTCCTGCTCGCCATGTGGCTCGGCCTGGCCGCCGGTACGACTCTGCTTGGCGCGCCGACCCTGCGCGACCTGCGGAAAGCTTCCCGGCTACCCTCCGGGGAAACGCGCAGGGTGATAGAACTCGGACTCTCCGGTCTCACGACGGCCGCGATGTACTGGGTGATCAGCGCGTCGGACCGCTGGTTCCTCGGTATCTATCGTAATCAAACTGAGGTGGGACTGTACTCCTTCGCCAGTAGCATTGGGCTGATCGGTATAGTGCTCAATACTGCACTCACCGCAACCTGGTTTCCGGAGATCACGCGTGCCACTCGTTCCGAAGTCGATGCGGCCGCTCGCGAGCGTCTCGGGCAAGAGTGGGCGCGTATGGTCGTGATGTTACTGATCGTATGGTTAGCAGTGTCGAGCGCGGGTGGTGACCTGATTCGCCTAATCGCCCATCCGCGGTTTCACGAAAGCGCCCGATACGTTCCATGGATTGCGGGCGGTATCTTCTTTTATGGCCTGGCAAGTCTAGCCAACACTGGCCTCTGGCTATCGAGCGATATGAAGCCGGCGGCATTCTGGTGGTTGGGTGGCGGAGCGCTGAGCGCTGCCATGAACCTTGCGCTGGTGCCCTGGGGGGGGCCACTTGGGGCGGCGATCACCGCCTGCTCAAGCTATGCCTTCATATCCGCAGGGGTCCTCAGATCAGGACAGCAATCATTTCGATTGAACATCCCATGGGGCCGCGTGCTCGGCTTGGCTGCCGTGGTCCTACTCTCAGCGGCTGTAATGATCCCGCCATGGGATCTCCTTCCTGCGGTCAGCCTTGCGATGAAATTACCCGTCGGTGCCGTGGTGGCGGCGGGTATCGTTTACGCCAGCAGCCCTGATTGGTCGCGCAGAAGCCTGGCTCTCTTGGGCCATCGGTGGGGCAGGGGCGCTTGAGGACAGCAACGGCGTCTAGGTAGGCGTCCCCGTCAAGTGACGTCTCCCCGACGACAGTAGGTCAAAACTAGAGTAGCGTGCCGATGTCGGGTCCTCGAGAAAAGAGGAGGCCTCTCCCTGAAGGGCCAGACGCGCGATCGTGACGGGCTCGAATCCATGAGTCCCCGAGAGCCTGAATCTTTCGTGGTTCCGATCAAGCTCGCCGGAACAAATATTCTGTATTCGCCTCCCCAGTTTTCATAGCTAAAATATCTAGTTTGTGCCGCTTGGCCCAGTCTCTCACGTCTGCACGCTTAGCGAACTCCATGGGCCAGCCGCCAAGCCAGTCTTTCACATCGTTGTAGAACGCCATGCCACGTGAATGCTTATACCCAAAGATCTGGAGTAAAAGGCGCGGTATCCCAAGAACGGTTCCACCGCACATAAATCTCCAAACGTACCACAGCTCCAGTCTTCGTCTCTCCCAATCATTGCTCCGGTTGTATTGCTGCTTCACGTCTAGCCAGAACTCAGGGGTTGGTATCAAGTGAACGTCATAGTCGTACAAGGCGATATAGTAGACGCTGTTACCGCTCCCGAGCTGAGCTACATTGTCCATAGCCTCCCACATACGCCCGGTGTGGTGCAGGACACCCCACGAATAGACGATATCGGCCGGCTGAAGTGCTTTCAGGAAATCTACATCCAAAATGGACCCCTGATGTACCTCCCAGTGAGCTGGACTCCCGGCGAATTCCCAAAGCCGCAACGTGGTGGCGACGGAATCAAGGTCGTAGTCTACGCTGCATATCCGTCGGGCTCCAGAACGTAGCGCAGCCAAGGAGTGCAGCCCGCTGCCACAGCCGATATCTAAAAAGGACTTACCCTGTAAGTCTTTGAGTTGAAGGAATGAAAGCAGATGCTTGCGTGAAATATTGACCGTTTCTTCGCTGAAGTGCTTTCTAACATAATCGTCCCAATTCTTGCCAAAGCCGAAGCGCAAGTCATGAGTGGACATGATCAGTCCTTTTAGAGAGCGGCCCGTGCAGTCCCAGAGTCCATGCGTCTGTCGTGGGCGACGAAGGTATGTCGGCAGGGTGTGGTGCCTCTCCGGGGCCGACCAGGAACGAATCCTGAGCGTCTCAGGCTCGCAGATCCCAAGTCCGTATGCCCGCCCGTTCACCCCGCAGATTGTCTTAAACTATCCGCAAGTCTCCGGTGACCCGACCGTGATCGTATGTGGCTGGACGTTGACGTGCAAGCAGACTATGGCGCACGACGCCTTCAAGGCCCGACTGCAAGACGAGACGTTTCTTCGGCCAAGAGCCAAGGGTCGCCGACGGGGACAAGAAGTCCGGACGAGCTGCCCAAGAGCACCCTTCGACCGGCCCGGACACAACGGCAAGGCGTGAACCGGCGCCCTTGCCATCCGGATCCTACGCCGATCTGGAGGACCTTTGCTCCAAGCGGAAACCAGCGAAGAATTCGTAGCGCCTCGTCTTCACGAATCGCGCGAAGGTGCGCCGAATCCTTCACCGTCGGACACTTTCATAGACCGCGTGCACCTCACCAGCGGTCCGCCGGATGTCATAGGTGTCTTCCGCGCGGTTGCGGGCACGCTGCCCATACGCGCGGCACCGCTCAGGCTCCGTTGCTAAGCGCGAAATCTCTTCGGCCAAGCGCACCCGGTCTCCCACCGGAACCAGAATGCCAGAGGAACCGCCGTCGAGTACCTCGCGATTGGGCGGTATGTCGTACGCAATACAAGCTAGACCGGCGGCCAATCCTTCTAGGAGCGCATTTGACATCCCCTCGAAGAAGGATGGTTGAATGAGGCAGTGAGCCCACGCGTACCATGCATCAGGGGGCTGTTGCCCTTCTATGCGCACTGCGTCCGCGCAAGAAGAGGCCTCGGCCAGGCCTCGGGTTCGCTCCAACAAGGGGCCGCCGCCGACAAGCGCCAGTTGAAGATCTAGGCTCTTCTGCCGGGTCTTTGCAAAAGCTTCGACGAGCCCTTCGATATCACGCGGAGCCGTCGAAGAAAGCCGTCCGACGTGCAGGAAACGGGTGGCGCGTAGTGGAAGAACCATCGGCGGCCGGGAAACAGCGACGCCGTTCGGGATTCGCTCGATGTGGCATCCGGGAATCTTGCGCCGCGAGAGTTCTTCGGCGACGGCTCCGGAAATAGCGATCCACCGGTCTACGTCTCGCACCAGCATCCCGACGAAACGCGAACCCCATATGCGCGTTGCCTCGAGCAGGGCTAGA
>JACXTT010012540.1_pt1 | contig 11242 bp, 11 predicted proteins | sample 9270951 | NCBI WGS metagenome assembly JACXTT01 (sample SAMN15532306, study PRJNA645909) | rock metagenome | isolation source: weathered quartz diorite | place: Puerto Rico | collected 2017-06-21 | reverse complement strand
GTCGGGGTACCGCCGCGGGGCACGGAACGGGAACGCGGGCTTTCGGTGTTCTGCCCCTACCAGCGTGGGCGGGCCCGGGCGGCGGCAAAGCCAAGCCGATCAATCAGTGTCGCCTTGGCGGTGGGCGCCTCCTGGCCGGCAGCCTGGCCCAGCGTCGCGGTGTCGCCTTCGACGTCGAGCAGATCGTCGGCGATCTGGAACGCCTGGCCGATGATCTGGCCGTAGCGGCTCACCGCCTCGTGCTTGGCCTTGGGCGCGTTGCCGAGGATCGCGCCCGAGACGCAGCAGAATTTCAGGATCGCGCCGGTCTTCATCGCCTGCAGCGTCAGCACGTCCTGCTCGTTCTGGGCCTTGTCGCTCTTGCCGAAGCGGCCTTCGGCCGCGAGATCCAGCATCTGGCCGCCGACCATGCCGCCGATGCCTGCGGCGCGGGCAAGCCCGGTAACGAGCGCGATGCGCACCGCGGCGTCCGGGTGGGTCTCCGGGCGGCCGAGCACGTCGAATGCGAAAGTCAGCAGGCCGTCGCCCGCGAGAATCGCGGTGGCCTCGTCGAACTGCTTGTGCGCGGTCGGCCGGCCGCGGCGCAGATCGTCGTTGTCCATCGCCGGCAGGTCGTCGTGGACCAGCGAATAGCAGTGCACCAGCTCGATCGCGGCGCCGGCCATCAGCGCGCGCTCGCGCGGCACGCCGAACAGCGCCGCGGTCTCGATGGTGAGGAATGGCCGCAGCCGCTTGCCGCCGCCGAGGCTCGTGTAGCGCATGGCCTCGAGAATGCGCTGCGGGCGCGCGATCTCGCCGTCGGGGAGGGACTTGCCCAGCAGGCGATCGAGCAGGTGCTCGGTCTCGTTCGCTGCGGCATTGAGCCTTGCGGCAAACGAGGCGCCCTGAGCGGTATCGGCCTTGGCGGTATCGGTTTTGGCGGCGGTGCGCGACATGGGATGAATTGTGCTTAACTCCGGACCAATGACAAGCGCCGGAACCCCCCGAAAACCCGCGTTTCGCGTGATCCGCTGGCTGGTTGGGGCGCTGGCCGTATTGATCTTTCTGCCTTATTTCGTCGCGCCGCTCTACCGCGTGATCGACCCCGTGTCGACACTCATGCTGGGGCGATGGATTCTCGGTAAACGGGTGGAGCAGACCTGGGTCCCGCTCGATCGGGTCGCGGGCGTCCTGCCGCGCACCGTGATCGCCTCCGAGGACGCGAGGTTTTGCAGCCATCGGGGCATCGATCTGACGGAGATGCGTGCGGCATTGGAAGACGCCGAGGACATCACCGACGCCCGCGGCGGCTCGACACTGACCCAGCAGCTCGCCAAGAACCTGTTTCTCTGGCCCGGCCGGAGCATCGTCCGCAAAGGCCTGGAGTTCCCGCTGGCGTTGTGGATCGACCTGGTGCTGCCCAAGCGGCGGATCATGGAGATCTACCTGAACATCGCCGAATGGGGACCGAACGGCGAATTCGGCGTCGAGGCCGGCGCCAGAAAGGCGTTCAACAAGCCGGCCAGGGAGCTTTCCCCGGCCGAGGCTGGCCTGCTGGCCGCGATCCTGCCCAATCCCAAGCGGCGGAGCGCCGTGCAGCCCCGTCCGGCAGTGCGCCGGATCGCCGGCGTCGTGCAGGCCCGGGCCGCCCAGGCCAGATCCATCGACAGCTGCCTCAGGGGGCCTGGGGCATGAGGGAGCCGGAATTGGGTCTAGCCTTGACGGGGGGCTTCCTCTATAAGCCCGGCTTCCCAAGGGTTCTGACGGTCCGGCGCCTCAGGCGCCGCGGTTTTTTCAAGGAGACTTGCCATGGCCGTGCCGAAGAAAAAAACCTCGCCCTCGCGGCGTGGCATGCGCCGTTCGGCCGACGCGCTGAAGCAGCCGAGCTACGTCGAAGACAAGGATTCGGGCGAGATGCGGCGTCCGCACCACATCGATCTGAAGACCGGCATGTACAAGGGTCGGCTGGTGCTCAAGCCGAAGACCGAAGTCTAACGCCACGCATTTGGGGTAAGGTCGCAAGGTTGTCCGTAAGTCTGAGGGGGCTCGGCCATGTACCTGATCGGTTTTCCGCTGCTGGTGATCCCGTTCGCGATCTACAACATGATCGCGTTTCTCACGCCGGGCATGAGTTGGACCGACAAGGTCGCGACCTTCCATCTGGTTTCGGGTCAGGACTGGACGGTGACGCCGGAGGAGATCCTCTTGGCGTTCTCCGTCATTCTGCTGGGCGTCGAGATCGTCAAGGCGACGCGGATGGGAATTCGCGGCCTGCTCGACCACGTGCTGTCGATGGTGCTGTTCATCGCCATGCTGGTGGAGTTCCTGCTGGTCGCACGCGCCGGCACCTCGACCTTCTTCATCCTGATGGTGATCAGTCTGGTCGACGTGCTGGCCGGCTTCATCATCACCGCGCGCACCGCGCAGCGCGACATCCAGATCGACCGCACCGATTCGACCGTCTGAGCCAGCCGTACACATGAGTCGCGACTATCATCTGCCCGGCCGTTCGCCCGTGATCGCGAGCGACGGCATGGCGGCGACCTCGCATCCGCTGGCGACGCTCACCGCGATCGACGTGCTGCGTGCGGGCGGCAACGCGGTCGACGCCGCGGTTGCGGCAGTGGCCGTGCTCTGCGTGATCGAGCCGCACATGACCGGCATCGGCGGCGACTGCTTCGCGCTGATCGCCGAGCCGGGCAAGCCTACGTGGGGCTACAACGGCTGCGGCCGTTCCGGCGCCAAGTCCTCGACCGAGGCGTTGCTCGCCAGGGGCATGACGTCGATCGAGGCGACCTCGCCGCACGCCGTCAACGTGCCGGGCGCGATCGAGGCCTGGGACGCGCTGCTGAAGGCTCGCGGCACGTGGCCGCTCGATCGCGTGCTCGCGCCCGCCATCAAATACGCCGAGCACGGCTTTCCGGTTGCGCCGCGCGTGGCCTCCGACTGGAAGAACTGGGTTACCAAGCTTCGCAACAGCGCCGGCGCGACCAGGCATTATCTGCCGAACGGCGGCGTGCCGGCCGAAGGCGACGTGATGAAGCTGCCGGCGCTTGCAGAGACGCTGAAGGCCATCGCCAAGAACGGCCCGCGCGCCTTCTACGAAGGCCCGATCGCAGAGGATATGGCCGCGACGCTCGCGGCCAAAGGCTCGGTGCTGACGGTGGAGGATTTCGCCAAGCACCGCGGCGAGGCGGTGACGCCGATCTCGACCAATTATCGCGGCGTCGATCTCGTCGAAATTCCGCCGAACACGCAAGGGCTCACCGCGCTGGTGACGCTCAATGTCCTGGAGAACTTCGATCTCGCCGCGCTCGAAGCGCTCGGCCCCGATCGCTTCCATCTGATGCTGGAGGCCGCGCGGCTCGGCTTTGCGGTGCGCGATGCGCACATCGCCGAACCTTCGTTCATGAAAGTGTCGGTCGAAGCGCTCAACGAAAAGGCCTTCGCAAAGACACTTGCGGGGAAGCTCGATCGCCGTAAGCGCGTGCCGCTGCCTTCGGCCCCGACGCCTGGCTCGGACACGGTCTATCTCACGGTGGTCGATCGCGACCGCCGCGCGGTGTCGCTGATCAATTCGCTGTTCTCGTCATTCGGCACCGGCATCTGCACCGAGAAGACCGGCGTTCTGTTCAACAATCGCGGCTCGGGCTTTGTGCTCAAGCCCGGGCATCCGAACACGCTCGGCTCCTCGAAGCGGCCGATGCACACCATCATTCCGGCGCTGGCGATGCGCGGCGGCCGCTGCGATGTGACCTTCGGCGTGATGGGCGCGCACTACCAGCCGATGGGCCACGTGCAGATGGTGCTCAATCTGTTCGACTACGGCATGGACATCCAGAGCGCGATCGACGCGCCGCGCGCTTTCTTCGAAGGCGAGAACACGGTGATCGAGCGCGGGGTGCCCGCCGCGACCGTCGAAGGCCTGAAAGCGCGCGGGCACAACATCGTCACAGCGCCATCGCCCTGGGGCGGCGCGCAGGCGATCCGCATCGACTGGAATCGCGGCGTGCTGATCGGCGGCTCCGAGCCGCGCAAGGATGGTTGCGCGCTCGGTTACTGATCGCGGTTACCGATTGTTCAATTGCTTAATGCGCAACACGGTCGCCTGATAGGCGGCGATGACGTCGGCCGGATCGGCGCGGCGCTTCTCGCGGGTTTGCGGCAGCTTTTCCGAAGTGGCGATCAATTGCGTGACAAACGACGCGATCCGGTGCACCGCGGTGTGACGCGGCGCATCGTGGTGCGGTGCGAGCCGGATGAGCGGAACCAGCGCGCGGCTCGAAGATGGTAAATCGCTCACTTCCGGCATCGCGCTCTCCTGTCTCGCCGCGGGACAAAATCGCGCCCGCATGGTGGACATCGCAACCGCCATGCCAGCATCGTGAACCGCAGGTTACACGACGGTTTGCCGTTTCTTCATGGGTCTCCGCTACGTTCCTCGCGAAATTAACGCTGCGGTGTCACAGCTTGGGGCAACGCAGCTTTCCCGAAAAGGTTCGCCTGTGTCCCAGGATCGCGACGTCCGCACGCCCGTGTTTCGTTCCGTTGCGCCGTCGCAGGACGCCGATGTGTTCGCCGCCGCGGACGTGTTCTCGACGCCTGTGGTGCGTCAGCCCGAGCGTACGGTCGCGCCGCGCGGGCAGGCCTTCGACCCGGCGCGCATCATGGCCTCGATCGGCGAGGCGGCCTACGAGTGGAACATCGAGACCGACGTGCTGGCCTGGGGCGCGAACGCCACCGACGTGCTGATGCTCGGCGGGCTTGCGGCGATCTCGAGCGGACGCAACTACGCCAAGCTCCTGGCCGCCGACACCGCGGCGAGCCGCTTTGACGTGGTGATGAAATCGCAGCAGCGCGACGGCGGCACCGGCGTGCCGTATCAGCTGCAATACGCGCTGCAGCCGCCGGGCGCCGAAAAGGCGTTGTGGATCGAGGACATCGGCCGCTGGTTCGCGGGCGCCGACGGCAAGCCGGCCAAGGCGCATGGTGTCATTCGCGTGATCAACGAGCGGCATGCCCAGGAAGAACGGTTGACCTATCTGTCGCGCTTCGACGGGCTCACCGGCGAGATGAACCGCTTCCACCTCACCGAGGTGCTTGAGACCACGCTCAGCCAGGCGATCGCGCAGCGCGGCTCCTGCGGCTTCATGCTGGTCGCCGTCGACAACCTTGCGCGCATCAACGAGTCCTACGGCTTCGACGTCGCCGACGAGGCGATCGGCGCGGTGGCCAAGCGCCTGCGCGCCAAGATGCGCGGCGGCGACGAGCTCGGCCGTTTCTCGGGCAACAAGTTCGGCGTGATCCTGAACAACTGCACGCCCGAGGACATGGAAAAGGCCGCCGAGCGCCTGATCGCCGGCGTCCGCGACGATGTGGTGCGCACCGGCGTCGGACCTGTTGCCATCACCGTAACAATTGGCGGCGTGACCGCGCCGCGCCACGCCGCGAGCGTGCCGGAGATGCTGGCGCGCGCCCAGGAGACGCTCGACCGCGCCAAGGCCAAGCGGCTCGGTTCGTACCAGGTCTACCGGCCGAACGTCGAGCGCGAGACGCTCCGCCGCGAGAACGTCCGCGCCGCCGACGAGATCGTCAACGCGCTGAACGAGCGCCGCATTCTCCTGGCCTTCGAGCCGGTGGCCGAGACGGTGTCGCGTCAGACCGCGTATTACGAATGCCTGATGCGCGTTCGCCGCGCCGACGGCTCGCTGGCGGTGGCGAGCGACGTGATCCCGATCGCCGAGCGGCTCGGCCTCGTGCGGCTTCTTGACCATCGCGTGCTCGAGCTCCTGGTCAGCGAGATGGCCGTGGTGCCGGGGCTGCAGGCGAGCGTCAACGTCTCGCCGGCCTCCATCACCGATCCGGACTGGTGGTCGACGCTGGGCGCGCTGCTTCGCGCCAACTCTGGCGTCGCCGAACGTCTGATCGTCGAGATCACCGAGTCCACGGCGATCCACGACGTCGACGACACGCGCGGCTTCGTCGCTCGCGTCAAGGATATCGGCTGCAAGATCGCGATCGATGACTTCGGCTCGGGCTACACGTCGTTTCGCAACCTGCGCAAGCTCGGCGTCGATGTGCTGAAGATCGACGGCGCCTTCGTGCAGAACCTGATGCGCTCCGACGACGATCGTTCGTTCGTGCGCTCGCTTGTCGACCTCTCGCGGCGGCTCGGGTTGAAGACCGTCGCCGAATGGGTGCAGGACGAGCCGAGTGCGCAGCTCCTGGCCGAATGGGGCTGCGACTATCTGCAAGGCGTGCTGATCGGGCTTGCCTCGGTCGAGCGGCCGTGGGGCAACGCCGTCAAGGTCGATCGGCGCCGCGGTACGCGCGACCCGCAGGATGGCCCGCGGTAGCTCCTGCAACTCGCGCAACTGCGACATTTCGCCCGCGCGAAAGTGCGGTTTCGCAGCCTCCATGAACAAGGATTAATCCGCTCGCCAGCGCTCCGTAAGGGTGCGGTCCCCATGTTGTCGTCAACGCGCCGCCAGTCGGCGCCTGGCAATGCAACGATCATGGAGACTGAACTCATGACGAATGAAATCTCGACCAAGGTGCGCTCGCTGTGGACAAAGCGCCGCCTCGTCCTCCTGGCGTCGGTCGCCGCCATCGGCGTCGGCGTGATGCTGGCTGGCCCGTCCTATCCGCCGGTGACGATCAACAGCACGCCAGCCTATGCCGACGCCGCGGCCGCGCAGGCGCTGCCGGGCTTTGCCGATCTGATCGAGAAGGTGAAGCCCGCGGTGATCGCGGTGCGGGTCAAGATCGAGAGCCAGGACGCCACGACCGGCAGCGGTGCGCGCACGGAGCGATTCGGCGAACAGGGCAGCGACAGCGAGAGCCTGCAGCGCTTCTTCCGGCAGTTTGGCATGCCCGACATGCCGAATTTCCGCTCGATGCCGCGCGGTCCGCGCACCGTCATCGGGCAAGGCTCGGGCTTCTTCATCTCGGCAGACGGCTATGCGGTGACCAACTTCCATGTGGTCGATCACGCCAAGACGGTCGAGATCCAGACCGACGACGGCAAGACCTACACGGCGAAGGTCGTCGGCTCCGACCAGAAGACCGACCTGGCGCTGATCAAGGTCGATGCCGACAAGAAGTTTGTGTTCGTCGAGTTCTCCGACAAGCAGCCGCGGGTGGGCGACTGGGTGATCGCGGTCGGCAATCCGTTCGGCCTCGCCGGCACCGCGACCGCGGGCATCGTCTCGGCGCGCGGCCGCGACATCGGCGCGGGGCCGTATGACGACTTCATCCAGATCGACGCGCCGATCAACAAGGGCAACTCGGGCGGACCCGCGTTCAACGCCGAAGGCAAGGTGATCGCCGTCAACACCGCGATCTATTCGCCGTCGGGCGGCTCGGTCGGCATCGGCTTCGGCATTCCGTCCGACACCGTGAAGACCGTGGTGGCCCGCCTCAAGGACAAGGGCTATGTCGAGCGCGGTTGGATCGGCGTGCAGGTGCAGCCGGTCAATAAGGAGATCGCCGAGAGCCTCGGCATGCGCAACGCCGAGGGCGCGCTGGTCGCCGACGTGCAGGACGGCGGTCCCGCGGCGAAGGCCGGTCTCCAGGCAGGCGACGTCATCACCGCGATCGACAGTGACGCGGTCCGCGACTCGCGTGACCTCGCCAAAAAGATCGGCGCGGTCGCGCCTGGCTCCAAGGTGACGCTGAGCGTGCTCAGCAAGGGCGAGCGCAAGACGCTTACGCTGGCGCTCGAGCCGATGCCGAATGACCGGCAGGCCAAGGCCGACACAGGCTCGAAGGACGCCGACGCCGGCGTTCCGCATCTCGGCCTGAGCCTCGCGCCTGCCAATCAAATGGCTGGCGCCGATGCCAAGGGCTTGGTCATCACCGGCATCGAGGAGGACAGCGCGGCTGCCGAGCAGGGCCTCAAAACCGGCGACGTCATCCTCAGCGTGGGCGGCAAGACCGTGTCGAGCGTCAGCGAGATGCGCAAGGTGTTGACCGACGCCCGCAAGGACGGCCGCACCAACGTGCTGATCCGGGTGAAGTCCGGCGATGCACTGCGCTTCGTCGCGCTGCCGCTGCGCAACGCCTAGCGAATCGGACCGACGAGGGTGTGCCGCCCGAACGGTCGGTCTCCTCGGGCGGCACAAACTCAAGGGGACGGGCGATGAGCCCGTCCCCGCTTTCGTTTCTGGCAACTGCGGAAGGTGGGCTTACTCGCCCTTGTCGCCGAGGCGATCGAGACGCTTCTGCATCTCTTCCATCTGCCGCTTCAATTCGTTGATGTCGTCGCCGCTGCCGCCGGAGGGCTTGGCGTCCTTGTCGGCGTCCGGCGTGCTCTGGCCGGCTTGACCACCTTGGCGGGCGAACGGCGCGAACATCGCGAAGGTGCGCTCGAACATCTCCATGTTCCGCCGCACCTGGTCTTCCATGGCGCCGAAGCCGCCCATGCCGAAGGCCTGCGAGATCTGCTCGCGGAACTTGGACTGCTCGCGGGTCAGCGAGTCGAGCGACACTTCGAGATAGCGCGGCACCAGCATCTGCATGCTGTCGCCGTAGAAGCGGATGAGCTGGCGCAGGAAATTGATCGGCAGCAGGTTCTGGCCGCCTTCCTTGTTCTCCTGCTCGAAGATGATCTGGGTCAGCACCGAGCGGGTGATGTCCTCGTTGGTCTTGGCGTCGTAGACCACGAAGTCCTCGCCGGCCTTCACCATGGCGGCGAGGTCTTCCAGCGTCACGTAGGTGCTGGTTCCGGTGTTGTAGAGACGCCGATTGGCGTACTTTTTGATGATAACCGGCTCTTCGGACTTAGCCATTTGCCCTCACACACGCTCTCCCCAGGCCCGCGACGGAGCGGGTCTATCCCGGAGCAAGGCTAAGCGGTTTCCCGTCGGCGGGCCACTTATTTGTGCAGTGCCGGACGTCCCAGATGATGGAAAACAGGCCGCAAAAGCGACCATGGCCACAGGGTTTCTTGCGCCGCGGCGACGGCCGCCTCATATGGACAGCCTAGGCTTTGATCGCTATCGAATGACCAGGGCCAGCGCCTGGGGTGGCAGGCGGCCATCGTTTCAGTAGAGGGACATCGGAGACATCAGATGAAGGACGACATCGTCATCGTCAGCGCGGCGCGCACGCCGGTTGGGGCGTTCAACGGCGCGCTTGGGGGCCTGCCGGCCCATGAGCTGGGCAAGGTCGCCATCCAGGAGGCGCTGAAGCGCGCCGGCGTCGAGGCCGCCAAGGTCTCCGAGGTCATCATGGGGCAGATCCTGACCGCCGGTCAGGGCCAGAATCCGGCCCGCCAGGCCTCGATCGCGGCCGGCATCCCGGTCGAGAGTCCCGCGTGGGGCGTGAACCAGCTCTGCGGCTCCGGCCTGCGCGCGGTCGCGCTCGGCTATCAGGCGATCCTCAACGGCGACAGCGACATCGTCGTCGCCGGCGGCCAGGAGTCGATGAGCCAGGCGCCGCACTGCCAGCATCTGCGCAACGGCGTGAAGATGGGGAACGTCGAACTGGTCGACACCATGATCAAGGACGGCCTGTGGGACGCCTTCAACGGCTATCACATGGGAACGACCGCCGAGAACGTCGCCAAGAAGTGGCAGATCACCCGCCAGCAGCAGGACGAGTTCGCGGTGAAGTCGCAGAACAAGGCCGAGGCCGCGATGAAGGCCGGCAAGTTCAAGGACGAGATCGCGCCGGTCACCATCAAGTCGCGCAAGGGCGACGTCGTGGTCGACACCGACGAGTATCCGAAGGCCGGCGTGACGATGGACTCCATCGCCAAGCTCCGCCCGGCCTTCGACAAGGAAGGCACCGTCACTGCGGCCAACGCCTCGGGCATCAATGACGGCGCCGCCGCGGTGGTGCTGATGAAGGCTTCGGAAGCAGCCAAGCTCGGCAAGACGCCGCTCGCCCGCATCGTGTCCTGGGCCCATGCGGGCGTCGATCCGGCGATCATGGGTACAGGGCCCATTCCGGCGTCACGCGCCGCCTTGCAGAAGGCCGGCTGGAAGGTCGAGGACCTCGACCTGATCGAGGCCAACGAGGCCTTCGCGGCCCAGGCCTGCGCGGTCAACAAGGACCTCGGCTGGAACACCGACAAGGTCAACGTCAACGGCGGCGCGATCGCGCTCGGCCATCCGATCGGCGCGTCGGGCGCGCGCGTGCTGACCACGCTGCTGTTCGAGATGCAAAAGCGCAACTCCAAGAAGGGTCTCGCCACGCTCTGCATCGGTGGTGGTATGGGCATTGCAATGTGCGTGGAGCGCGGGTGAGCCCGCGCGAACACGCACCAAATCGGGTGAGTGTGGAGCGCGGCTGAGCCCGCGCGGACACGCACCAAATCGGGTGTGCGTGGAGCGCGGCTAAGCGGCTCGCCATTTTTCGCACTGCATCAAATGCTCGATGGCCGGGCAACGACGTCCGAAAGGACGGCGTCGCTTCCACTCGCCTATGCCCGGCCATCGACTTTTTGCGAATAGGCAAACTGCATCGCCCGTTACGAAATGATGTTCTAAGCTGTGTTCCCGAGGGGATGCGTAAGAAACGAGGAGGAATGGTATGGCGCGCGTAGCGGTGGTGACCGGCGGCACTCGCGGTATCGGTGCGGCGATCTCGAAGGCGTTGAAGGCGGCGGGCTACAAGGTCGCGGCCAACTACGGCGGCAACGACGAGGCGGCGCAGAAGTTCAAGGCCGAGACCGGCATCAACGTCTACAAGTGGGACGTGTCGTCGTTCGACGCTTGCGCGGCGGGCCTCAAGCAGGTCGAGGCCGATCTGGGGCCGGTCGAGGTGCTGATCAACAATGCCGGCATCACCCGCGACGCCACGCTGCATCGCATGAAGCCCGAGCAGTGGACCGCGGTGATCAACACCAATCTCGGGTCGCTGTTCAACATGTGCCGCAATGTCATCGAGGGCATGCGGGAGCGGAAGTTCGGCCGCATCGTCAACATCTCCTCGATCAACGGGCAGAAGGGCCAGCTCGGCCAGTGCAACTATTCGGCCGCGAAGGCCGGTGAACTCGGCTTCACCAAGGCGCTGGCGCAGGAAGGCGCGCGCGCCGGCATCACGGTGAACGCCATTGCGCCGGGCTACATCAACACCGAGATGGTGCAGGCGGTGCCGAAGGACGTGCTGGAGAAGAGCATCCTGCCGCTGATCCCGATCGGCCGCCTCGGCGAGCCGGGAGAGATCGCGCGCTGCGTGGTATTCCTGGTGTCCGACGACGCCGGCCTGATCACCGGGGCGACGCTCTCCGCCAATGGCGGGCAGTATTTCGCCTAGA